>Ga0335075_10007450_pt1 | contig 16843 bp, 14 predicted proteins | sample Lox_Sample_24_FD_206723 | JGI IMG/M metagenome (GOLD analysis project Ga0335075, IMG submission 206723) | Soil microbial communities from Loxahatchee National Wildlife Refuge, Florida, United States - Lox_Sample_2.4 | ecosystem: Environmental > Terrestrial > Soil > Wetlands | place: USA...
ACTCGCCGCCGGGTTGTGGGAAAGCGGGAAACGCGCTCTTCGCGTTTTCCGAGGCGCATCGCGCCGTCTTTTCCATCAACCGCTGTCACTCCCCCCCTTGACAAAACAGACAGTCGCTCCGGGACTCAATCTCCTCGGGATTCGTTCCCAGCACTGAAGTGCTGGGCTGATCTACGTTGCGCCTCCGGCGCGCGCATCGTCGATTGCCAGCAGGACCGGTGGTGAAATCCGCTTTGCACCGCCAGCATCGTCCAGCGCCAGAAATACCGTTGTTGGAATGCGCCTGCGGCGCGCGCGTCACACGGCGCCGAGGAATGCACCGTGTTGCGAGGTGCGTGCTGATGCGCGTTGCCATTCACCTCCTGCGCAGGAAGTCGATGAGGAACTGGATGAGGGTGATTAGCGCGCCGAAGGCGATGGCGACGCCGCGGACGTTCTGGAAGCGCTGTTCGTGTTTGGTGACGCGCTGCTCGATGGCGCCAATGCGGCCGGAGTTGCCGTCGCCGACGAGGACGATCATTTGGTTTTTGAGGACGGCCAGGTCGGCCAGGACGCGGGATTCGAAATCATTCATGGTGGGGCACCAGTCAGTCAGTGAACAGTGATCAGAAAAAGCAGAGGACGAAATACAGGTCCTTCGACTGCGTATCCCGCAGACAGGCTGCGGGATGCTTCGCTCAGGATGGCAGATCTTTGTCAGGTGGTGAGCGGGAGGTTGACGAAGACCGCCGCGGAGAAGCGCGAGTAATTCGGCGGCGTGGAGGCGTCGTACATGCGGATGTAGTACTGCTCGGTGGCCGCAGCGCGCGGGATAGAGAAGTTGGGCACGGGCGAGCGCAGAACGAGGTCGGGGCCAGGGCCGGGCGTGAAGGCCCAGTCGCGGCGGCGCACTTCGAATCCGCCGCCGGTGGGCGCGCTGACGCCTGCGGCGATGTTGATGGCGCTGCCGGTGACGGAAGTGACGGAGAGCGTGTTAAGATTCGCGAGCGGCGTCGCGCTTTCCGGCTGCTGCGGGAGCCACGCGTCGGCGGGGACGCTGGAGGAGGTTTGGATGGAGAGGTCCTGGGCCCAGTCGTTGGCGAAGGAGATGGTGTACTTCACAAGGCCGGGCACGGAGGCGGCAAGGTCGATCTGAACATCGCGGACGACGAGCGTTGCGGTGACGCCGGCCGAGGCCGATGTGACGGCAAGCGTGTCGCCGGGCCAGATGTCGCCCTGCTGCTCGGGATTCCACGTGGTGTATTTGCCGGTCCACGCAGCGGCGCGGCTGGTGGCGACGGAGAGCATGGCGTTGGCGGCGCTTTCGCAATCGACGGAGCTGCGCGCGGGCGGATTGGTGACGGAGCCCATCCAGCAGGCGGTGCCGGGGAGCAGGCCGCCCTGGCTTTCCGCGGCGATGCTGGCGGCGCTGGCCAGGCGCGCGACGGAGCGTTGGCGGGTGCGGTAGCTGACGGCGATAAGCTCGCCGGCCTGGGGCGTGCTGCCGGGGTAGAACTTCAGCCGGCCGAGGTGGTCGAGGGTGCAGTCGGCGCCCTGGGCGGCGGTGCCGATGCGGCGCACGAAGGGCGTGCCGCTGGTCGGCGTACTGACGATCCACTGAGGGCCCTGCTGCTCCACAGTGACGCTGCCGATGCTGCACTGGAGGTACGCGGAGTTGAGCGGGGCGAAGGTGCAGATGGGCGGGACGACGGGCAGGCTGCCGGACCAGAGGATGGTGGGCGCACCGGCGACGCCGCCGGTGACATCCTGCACTTCGAGGACGGCGCTGCCGGCGGAGTCGACGACGAGTCCGCCGAACGACTCAATGCCGGAGCCGGTGCCGGTGACGTAGTAGGTCTGGAGCAGGCGCTGGAGTTCGATGGAGTAGAAACGTAACCGCAGCGTATACAAATGGCCGGCGACGGGCGCGAACGCCGTTCCGGCGGCGGCTCCGTTGACGAGCGGCGTGATGCTGGTAGCGCTGTTGGCCTGCGCGATCTGGAAACCGAGGAGGCAGTTGGGCGCGGTGGGGCCTCCGCCGCCGTAGAGGCCGTTGATGATGCCCGAGGTTTGCGCGCCGAACTGGACGTTGGCCGCTTCGATCACGATGGAGCCGCCGAGCTCGAGCGAGGACAGGGCGGAAACCATAGTGACGCCGAGCGAGCCGTTGCCGCCGGCGCAGGTGAGACCGTTGGAGGTGAGCGAAACGTATGCGCCCGGATCGTCGAGCATCCAGTACTGCGGGTTGATGGTGGGGCCGGAGAAGGTGTCGACGAGCGGCTTCTGCTTCGAGGTGGGCACGGTGTAGGGATCTTCAGTGAGATTGAAGAGCACTGTGGTGCCGTCTCCCTGGAAGTATTCGGTGACGTAGACGCAGGGCTCGACTTCTCCGCAGACGGTGACGTCGTTGGCGAGAGCCTTGAGCAGCGAAATTTCGAAATCGCTGAGCGAGAGTGTGCCCTGGGCTTCGCTGAGGGTGTGGGTGACGTTGCCCACGGGGGCAATGGTGAGGGTGCCGTCCATCAGGCGCCACGCATTGCGGATGGCGTTCGAGAGAGCGCCGACGTTTTCGGCCCAGGTATGGGCGGTATCGATCTGGAAGCCCGCCGTGTTGGGCAGGGATGGCGGAATGGTGGCGATGATGCCGGCCAGTTCCATGCGGGCGAGCAGGACCTGGAGCGCCTGGCTGGCCGCGCCGGCAGCGGTATTGGCCTGGGGAAGATACTGGCGGCTGAGGAGGATGTCATCGCTGATGGCGGTAAGGGCGGCTGCGTAGACGGCGCCGGAGCTGCCCTGGCCGGCGAGCTCGAGCGCGGGCTCGGTGGCGATGTAGCCGGTGAAGAGCAGGATGCCGCTGTCGTCGGAGACCATCATGCGGCCATTACGTGCGGGCACAGCCAGGGTGCTGCCGGGCAAGAGTGTAACGGCGCAGGTGACGGGCTCATTGAGCCGGCGCAGGATGCGGAAGGGGCGTCCGGCGACGATGGAGCTGGTGTAGTCGACCGCGCCTTTGCCGTCGTGGTTGTCGATGGTGAGCTTCATGAGATCCTCGGGGACCAGCGAGTTAGCCAGCGATCTGGTCAGCAGGGTGGCAAGTTAGCCAGTTCGTTCAAATGCGTCGGCATTCCTGCTAAATGGCTAACTTGCTGACTTGCTGCTACACCAGCACATTGGGTGCGGGCAGATAGCTGCGGAAGCAGACGACCTGCTCGCCGTCGTTGGCGTCGGTAACGGGCAGGCCGCGAAAGGCGCCGCTGAGAGCGACACGCTCCAGCGGAGTGGCGAGCGGGGTGGAGGCTTCCGCGGCGCCGGCCAGTGCCTGAAGGCGCGGATAGTGCCAGAAGATGCGTTCCCCCTGCTGCCCCTGGACGATGAAGAGCGCGGACCACTCCTGAAAGAACGCGCCGCCTTCGCGATCGACGAAGCCGAGGATGGGCTGGACCTTCATGCCGGTGGCGGGTACGCCGGCGAGGAGCGGCTGGGCGAGCTGGAGGCCGGGGGTGGTTCCGGTGGAGACGGAGGCCACGCGGGCGACATTGAAGCTGACGCGGCGGATGTAGTCGGGATCGCTGTTGACGGAGGCTGCGCTCTGCACATAGGCGGCGAAGACGCCGCTGCCGACGAATCCGGTCTGGCCGATGTAGTCGATATCGACGGTGACAAGAGAATCGGCGGAGAAAGTCGCGGCGTCGGTGGCGGCGAGAGCCAGGAACGACGATGTCGATCCGGCGGTGAGGTTGACGGCGGGAATGCCTTTGGAGCCGGAGCCGTTGGGCGTGGATCCCGATGCGGGCACGATGAGGTTCATGTGCTGCGATCCGCAGGCCAGCGCCATGGAGAGCTTGCTCCAGGCTTTGAAACGGAACGAAACCGTGGCGTCGAGGGTCTCACGAACCTGATATTGGGCCGCTGCGGGGCTGCCGGTGAGCAACTCGCCATATTTGCTGGCGGATTTGCGGGCGAAGTTCTCGATGAAGCCGAGATCGATCCAGGGGGCCGGTGGCGCCTCGAGCGAACACCCGCCGCTGATGGAGGGGTCGAAGAGCGTGGGCTGCTTTTGCGCGCGGTTGACGGGAGCGAACCAGGCGCGTACGCGGCGGCCGATGGGCGGCAGAGCGTGGAGCGGAGTTGCAGATGTGCTCATTTCTCGCCGCCTTCCTGGAAGGCAAAGATCGTGACTTTGGCGGTTCGGCTGAGGCGGTCGCGGAGGGTCGCGATGGGACTGAATTCCGGCTCCGACCAGAAGACCATCGTCTCCATGGCAACGGCGGGCGTTGCGGCGTAATTCATCTTTTGTGCCGAGTACGGATACAACATGCTGAGCAGCTCGTAGTCCATCTCCTCGAGGGCGCGGCCGCGGTCTAGCCCGGCGTTGGCCTGGGTGCCGGCGGTCGCATACTGGATCTCGCAGATGAGCTGCGTGAGGATGGCGGGCATTTGCAGGTCGGCGGCGAGGCCGGTCCAGCTGACCGAAAAGGCATCCAGGACGGGCTGCGGCATGGGAGCCTCGGCGTCCTGGACGAAGATGCCGGGGCGCGAGACCGCGCGCAGCGTCATGGTGCGGGCGGGATTGAGAGCGGCGAGGCGATTGCGCAGGGTAACGTAGAAGGTATCTTTGGCGTTCTGCATAGTGCTCCTTCGGAGCGAGTGATCAGAGATCAGAAAACAGCGATCAGTAGTCTGCGATCGGCAGCGTGCGATCGGCGGTCAGCGAGGACCGATCACGGATCTCCGCCGACTGATCGCCGGCGCTTACACCGGCCATTCGCCGCACGACTCCTGTAACAGCAGGCGATACAAATACGGCTCGCCCTGGACGACGGAGGACGAGACGGCCTCGATGAGAAAGAGCTTGCCCGCGACTACGACGCCGGCAGCCATGGTGAAGAGAGCCTCAGCGGAGCTGAGTTTCTGCTGGGCGACCTGGGCGTTCACAGCATCGGCGGAGACCATCAGCTCGTACTTCGGCAACTGGCCGTCCTGGAGGTTGACGTGGGCTTTGCGAAAGGCCACCGGCGAAAGCGGAAGGGAGAGAAAGCCGGGCGCGTCCAGACCAAGCTGGCCAGCGTCGGTGGAATCTCCCTGGAGGGGCGGCATCTGCAGGCAGGCGGTGGCGCCGCCGCCTGCGCGGAGCAGGGCAGTGGCGACACGTTGCGCCAGGCCGCAGGGATCCTGAATGCTGAGGTCGGCCATGGCTCACCCCATCCTGACCGAGACCCAGGGCTGGAGCATCGCCTGGACGTTCGGGTCGACGAGCGAGGCGGAGAAATACTGGAGCCACATCGTGTCCACCTTGGAAGTCTTCACATTCAGTCCCGGCGTGGCCTGTGCATTCTTCACGATCTGGGCGCAGGCGCACATCACCGCATTGGGCAGCGTGGCAAGGCCGGCGGTGTAGGTGACGGCGACCTCGTTGTACGGGAGGCCGAGAATGTTGAGCGGGAAGATGAGCTCGCCGGTGTCGGCGACAAAGTCGACGGTAGTGGGATCGATGGCGGTCCAGGCGCCGGGCAGCGAGAAGGCCCAGAGGACTTCCTCCTGGAGCGGGTAGACGGTCTGGCCGCGGCGAGGTTTGGCATAGCGCGCCTGGATGGAGACGAAGGGCAGCGTGGCGGGGGCGACGGCGACGAGCGGCAGATGGCTGAGACGCACGGTTTGCGAGCCCTCGACCATGCGCAGGCGCTCGGTGTACTGCGTGGGGTTGAGGCTGGTGCGGCGGCAGTAGCTGTCGATGAGGGACGAGGCCGCCGTGATCCAGTCGCCGGTGACGTCGGGCGCGAGACCGTAGGTCTGGTATTGAGTGGGTTGCAGGTAGCAGGACATTTTCTTCTCCGAGCTAAAAAGCGGTTAGCCAAGGTCCGGTTAGCTAAGTTACGGTCAGCTAAGAAGCGGTCGGCTGAGACACGGTCAGCAAGTTAGCAAGTCGACAAGACATCCGCTGCTGACTCGCTAACTTGCTAACTTGCATCGGAGGGGCCGCCCAGTTTCGAGCCTGGCCCCTCCTGCCTGGGCTTACCGATCCACCAGCACCTGGTAGTGGGCGTAGTTCGCGCCCTTTACCACCGGGGCGCCGAACTTGACGACCACGTGCTGGGAGGCCAGCGATCCGGGCACGCCGAGCTGGAAGACGCGCGGGTTGGGGTCGGAGAGCCAGTGGTACTCGATCAGGTCCTCGGTGACGATGTAGGCGGGGAGCACCGCATTGCCCGTGCCGGGCGTGCCGGTGTAGGCCAGCGACCAGTCGGGAATGAGCGGCAGCTCGCCCGCCTGGGTCACCAGCATCTTCACCGTGAATCCCGCCGCAATCTCTTTCGTGTTCAGGACCACGTTGAACTCGGTCTTCATCTCGCGGTCGAGCAGATCGAGCAGCACCGGGTTGGCGTAGATGGCAGTGGGCCGCACCGCGTAGCTGGTGTTGGCCACCATCTGCGCGATGGTGGACTTGAGGGTATCGGTGATGCAGCCGGTGGTGGGGATGGTGACGGTGTTGCCGCCGGCGACGATCTGCCCGATGACGCCCATGTACTGCATGGTGGTGGGCGTGGTCAGCGAGGTATCGTTGCCGTTCCACAGCGCGATGTCGTGGGTGAGCATGACGCCGTTGATGGTGTCCACCAGATCCTTGGCCTGGAGGTAGGCGAACTGCTTCTGCTGCACGCCCAGCTCCATGTCGAAGAGGTTGTAGTTGAGCTGCGCCACGATGGCCTTGAGCGGCACGCTGCGCTCAATGCGCGTGGGAGATACGACCGGAGGAACGATGTTGCGCGGATCGACGAAGCCGGCGGTGGAGGGATTGGGGATGGCCGTCTCCTCAAAGTACCGCGAGGGGTGGCCGGTGGCCGGGACCTGCTTGATGCGCTGGCCGAAGATGTTGCGGCGGCGGACGATGTCGAGGATCTCGGTCTGGTACAACGGCACTTCGATGGCGCCGGGCCCGATGTAATCGGCGGCGGCGTGAATGTCCTGGAATGAGGCGGTCATAGCTTCCTTTCGGTGAAAAGCTGAAATGCGGTGAGCTGAAGGCCGGTCAGCTAAGAGCCGGTCAGCGATGAAACGGCCAGCGAAAGCGGCTGGCACAGGAACTCGCTGGCCGGACCTGGGCTGACCGGATTTCCGCTGGCAGGTTTTGTGCAGGCCGTTTGTCAGCCGGCAATGCCGGCGCGCAGCAGCTGGGCCTTGACGGCGATGCGCTGCTCGAGGCTGAGGTTGGAGAGGGCGGCATCGAGCGCGCCCGCTTCTACGGACTCGAGGGGGGAGATGCCCTGCCGCACCAGAAATTGCGCGGTGGCGGCGGGGATGGTCCTGCGTGCGGACGCCTGGGCCTCGGTGCGGGCTTCGGGCCGCGCTTCCAGCTGGGCTTTCAGCTCCGCGATCTGCTGCTCGGCGGCCTGGAGCTTCTGCTCCAGCTCGGATTCACGGCTGGGGGCCGCTGCCACAAGGCGGCGCACCTCGCCTTCGCGCTCTTCCAGCAGCGCGACGGCGCGCTCCACGAGCGAGGCCGCGGCTTCCAGCCGGTTTTCCATGCGTTCGATGCCGGCCATTACTTCGCCTGGCCGAACTTCGCTGGTCTGGGATTCCATGCTTCTTCCTTTCTGAGTTGCGGTTGAATGAAAACGGACCGCGCCGGGCGGCGCGGGGCCGAAGGGGCCGGGCGGCCAGAGGCGTACACCGGCTCCGCGCGGGGCTGGCGGCAGAGCGGAGGTGCCGGCGAGGCCGGAGTGCGCGCCGCGATGGCGAACGACGTGTCGCGATAGGCGGCCTTCTCGCGCAGCAGGATTGCCGCGCCGGTGAAGGTGGCGCGGGTGAGCGTCCAGATCTCCGCGCGCAGGTCTTCGACGTGGGCGTCGGCCAGCTCCCAGGACATGCCCATGGCGCCGGGCAGGCACTGGCGCATCTGCCGTTCCACCTCGGGAAAGTCCTTTGCGAAGAGATAGCCGGCCACGGTGAGGCGCGGGCCCTCCACGTCGGCGTGGGTAATGATGCCGCACTTGCGGCGGGCATCGTGCCCATCCCAGGCGGGGGCGTAATCCACCGCCATGCCCAGCAGGGAAGGCAGCGCGGCGAGGGCCGCGGCGCGGGTGAGCACGACGCGATGGCCGCGCGCCCCGGCGGGCGGCCTGGTGCTGGGCTCGTCCACGCGCGTGAGCACGCCGGTGAAGGGCACGCGATTGGGGTGATCGGCGACGTCCGGCATCCGGACGGCCATGGCTTCAAGTCTCATGGGTTCTCCCGTCATGCCTGAGATTCCTCGTTGTTGAGCGTGATGGTGTCGTTGACCTCCTTCTTCACTGTGGAGTTGGCGGACGCGCCGGGCAGCGGCGCGAGGCCCCGCATGGCGCGCACTTCGTTCACGGTCAGCACGCCGGCGGCGAGCAGCGCGGTCTGCATCTGGACTTCCTGCAACTCGTCGGTGGCATCGAGATCGTTGAAGACGAACTCAAATTCCGGCCAGCCGAGGCGTTTCGCGAAGAGGTCCCGCGTGATGTGCTCGGCGACGAGCCGCGCCAGGGGAACGATGGCGGAGTGGAAAGCCTCGTCGAGCAGCGATTCCGCCGTCGAGCGGTTGACGTCCTGTTCGAGGCCCAGCAGCACGGGCGGCAGCGAGAAGGCGTTGGCCACCATGCGGATGAGGAATTGCTGCCAGCTGAGGCGCAGGTCGGCGTCGGTGCCCTGGGCGAAACGCAGGACTTCGGGTTTTTGCTCGGTGGAGAGCAGAGGAACGCGTCCCGTCCCCTCGATTTCGTCCTGCCACCAGCGGATGAGCCGCTCGTGCTGGGCGGGAGTCGTCTCATTGAGCCAGAGCGCGTACTGGACCACGGAGTTCGAGGCCAGCTTGGCGGCGAAGCGGTGCGCGCTGAGAAAGGCGTTGACGGTCTCGAAGGCGACTTCGAGGGGACCGAGGCCCCAGGGCGTGTAGCTGCGCGGATTCATGCGCAGGTAGAGGAGCTGGCGGTCTTCGAGGGGGATGATGGCGTCGGTGCCCGCAAGGCCCGTTGCCTGGGCATAGCGGACGGATTCGGGACGGCCGTCCCACTTCGGGTCGACGCGGATGGAAGCGCCGTCGACGGGCCACAGCTCGAAGGGCTTCTCCGCGTTGCCGGTCAGCTCCATTTCCACAGCGCCGAAGCCGCCGACGAGCGCGTCCTCGATCACCTGCTCCAGCAGGACGCGGAAGGAGTCGGAGGCATTGGGGAATTCGAGCGAGTGGCGCAGGAGGCGGGCGCGGTTTCCTGCCCAGGCGACGCGCTCCGGATCCTGGTCCCGCCGGAGGCGCACCTGCCAGTCCATGGCGGCGATGCGGTCTTTGATGAGGTTGATGGCGCGGCGCACCAGCGGGGTCTCCGCGAAGCGCCGGAGGTTGACCGGGGTGGGGCGGGGCAGCGGCCGCCCGGGCATGGCGTACGGGGTGAGAATGGAGGGCAGCGCAACGGTTTTACGCTGGGCCGATGCGCCATCCTGCCCCGCGCCGGGATCGCCGGCGCGCCTCGCCGTCAGCCGCGCCAGCGCGTGCTTCCATTGGTCTTTGATTGTCACGTTGTCTCTGCTCCTTCCGGCAAAGAAAAAGGCATGGCGTTGGGCCATGCCTGGTGTTCTTCTGAGGGGTTACGGATTACCGGTTATGGTTGAGGGATTCGCTCTCCATGATCTGTTGCGACTCCGTTGGTCGTCTTACGGCATTTTCAGGGTCACCGTACCCTTGTTGCTTCTCGCAGAGTCGCCGCTCCCTGTTGGTCGCGTCGGCTGGATATCCCGGCTTCGGGTTACAGCAACGCTGAAAATGCTTTAGACCGATGATTCCCTTGAAACCTTGTCGATCGTCTCAAACAGTGCATCCTAACCCGTAATCCGTACTCCCTGTTTTCAAACTCTCAATTCTCTTCGCGCCGTGTCGGCCACGCGCTCCAGGTCGCTGGCGGTGAGGACGCGGATCTGCTGCGCCTCCATGGCTTCCACGCCGAACCGGTAGCGAGCCAGGCGGTCCGGGTCGTCCGGGATTTCGCCCGCGCCGTTGCGCAGCGGTTCGACGATGGCGGTCAGTTCCAGCTCGGCGTTCTCGACCCGCTGTACGCCCGCGCGCAGCGCCGGAGCGCTGAACGCGAGGACCTTGGCCAGTTCGGCATCGGCGTCGAGCGAGACCGCGTGGAAGACGCGGATGAGGCCGTTGGGCCGGTAGCCGCAGTCGAGCGTCAGGGGGTCGCCGGCCTGGGTGTAGGCGGAGGCCGCGATGTGGCGGCGCATCAGATCCCAGACGCGGGCCTGCTCGAAGTGAGTGCGCATGCTGCGCAGCAGGGCAGCGCGGCCGGTCACCGCGGCCCGGCCCCGCACTTTGCGCGGCTCGACGTAGAGGCGCATCAATTCGTCCATGCCGGCGGCCAGGTTCTCGACCAGGCAGCCGCGGGGCTCGGTGAGCTGCAGGAGGTGCGAGAAGGAATCTTCGATGACGGTCAGCAGCGGCTTCATGTCGGCGTCCCGCCCGGCCAGGCGCTGCCGCATCTCCGTCTCCAGCGCCTCCAGCATCTCGATGTCCGCGTCCGGATCGAGGCAGCGCACGCGCGACCAGTCGCGGCTGAGGCGCAGGCCGGTGGCGCTCAGCTCCGGCGATGCGCCGGCGGCGACGGGCCGGAGCAGGACGCCGATGTTCACGAATTCGTTCCTGACGGAGTCCGGTACGTAACGGATGAGGAAGAACTCGCAGGGCTGACGGCCGTTCACTGGATGCTCCCGTTCACACTATCGCTCCAACCGGGCGGGGGGAACTGCGGGGAAATGGCGGCGCGGCTGGAGCGCTCCCAGTTCGGGAAGGGCTGACGGGAGGAATCCCGGAAAGCAGCGATCAGGTCGCGCACGCGCGAGCGCCGCTCCAGCAACTGCTCCACGAGCCTTTCCACCACATCCGCTGCGCCGCCGTACCACTCGGGCGGCAGGGTTTCGGCAATCGCCCAGACGCGCTCGGGCGCAAGAGCCTCGATCCGGCTCAGCCACGGTTCGAAACTCTGCCAGCCGGTGACACCGCGATACACAAGGTTGCGCGCATAAACGCCGCGCAGGGGCGCGTCGACGAAGCGCCATTCGCCGGCGTTGAAACAAAAACCCTGGTCGATGAAGGCGGCCGCCCAGCGCCGCTCGCGGGCCTTGCGGTGGAAGAGCGCCTGGCGTCCGTTGGCGTTGCAGGTCCATTTGTCGAGCGCGAGCATGCCGGCAAACTCCTCGAGGTTGCGCACCAGAGCGAGCTGATCCTCGGGCAGATAATCGGCCATGTGGCCAGGCATGAGGCCGCCGACCATGCGCGAGCCGAACTGCAGGCCCGGGCTGCAGGGCTCGCGCCGCTGTCCGCAGTCCATTTCCAGCTCCCGGGTGCGCTCGATCAGCCAGGGCGTCACTTCGATCACATCGCACTCCGGCACGGTGAGGCCCACCAGAGCGGCCAGCCGCGTGGCCAGCAGCTCGTTGGGCAGCACGCGCAGGTGCTGCGGGTTGTTCTGGAACTTCACCACCCAGGCGTTGCCATCCTCGCCGAGCATGAGGTGGCTTTGCGCGCCGCCGCGCATCTTCCGGATTTGCTGAATGGCCAGGACGGGCATGTTCTCTCCGAACCCCTCATGCTACTGCAACTGCTTCGCGCTGCATTGTTCCTTCCGTACCGCGAGGGCCAGCGCCATGGCCAGCACGCAGTCGTCGTGCTCGCCGGCCGCGGCCGCGCCGTTTCCGCCCGTGCCGCGCACGAAGGTCCGGCACTCGCGCAGCAGGCGCTCGCTCGAGAAGAGCGCGGGGGACTGGGCCAGGGCAGCTCCCAGGCCGGCCAGCATGCCCGGGCGGCTGCTCGCGGAAGTGAGCCAGCCATCCTGCCCGTCCTGGCCGCGATAGACGCGCTGGTAGTGGCAGGTGGAATGGAGATATGCCACCACCGCATGGCCATGATTATTGCGTTCCACGGCCAGCAGCGCCTCGTTGTATTCCCGCGCCAGTGCCGCGGCGGCCTCGGCCGTCTCCAGCGGCGTCAGATGCGATCGCAGCTCGGCGCACTGCAGCCCCTTTTCGCGGTCGATCACTTCCACGGCGGAGTAGTCGCCGTCCGGTGAGCCTCCGGCGGGATCGACGGCCACCACATATCGCCTCCCGGGTTGCGGAGCGGCCCAGATCCAAAGGTCGCGCCGCTTCTCCACCGGATTCGGCAGGGCGCGCAGACGCGCGTCGATCGGAGCTACCTCAAACCAGCAGCAGTCACTCGCCAGGAAGCACGAATCCGGGTCTTCGGCGTATTCCTGGCACGCCAGCCTGCGGAAATTTTCGCCAATCTGCCGGCGATAACCAATCTGCTCGAGAGTCAGACCGAAACTGTCGCGCAGGCGGCGCTCATCGTCTGTCAGGAACGACTCGCCGACCGGGTCCGCCGTATAGGCCGGCTCCAGCCACCACGGGAAAAAGTGCCGCATGGCGCCCGTCTTCTCCGCCTCCTGCCATTCCTTCCAGAAGCAGCCCGAGGCGCCGTTGGGAGTCGATTCCATCGCCAGCTCTCCTTCCGGAGAGAGGGTGGCGCGCAGGCCGGCGAGCGTCTCTTCCGGATCGCCTGGCCAGCGTGCCAGTTCGGTGCAGTGCAGGTTCGAGATGGTAAGCCCGCGCCCGGCATTGCGGTCCCCGGCGGTCTCCACGAGGTATTCGCTGTCCAGCGCCGGGAAGGCGATGCGGCCTGCGCTCGACCTGGCATTCTGCAGCGCTCCCTCGCGAAGCGACTGCGGCAGGTGCCCGAGAAAGCGGTGAACGATGCGAAAGAGCGCTTCCGCCGACTCCTGCGTATGAGCTACCTGCACCGTCACCGTGCCGGGATGGGTGATCGTCTTCAGAAAGAACCTCCCGGCAATCCAGGTAGTGATGCCCATCTGCCGCGCCTTCAGGACGATGTTGCTGGTTCTGTTCCAGGCGCCTGCCGCATAGTGCATCTGGGCGTCATTCGCGGCCAGGGGCACGATCCGTCCCAGCCGGTTTCTGATTTTCAGAATCCCTGTCGCCAAAGCCGGGGCACGGTCCGGGTACGTGTCCATGTCCAGGCCGAGGCGGACAAGGTCCTCCCGCGATCCGCTCCCGAGTTCGAACGACATGCGTTCCGCTCAGTAGGCATACCAGTTGTAATCGGGCCCGCACACCAGGGTGCGCTTTCCGGGCGAAGTGATCGCGAGGGTCTGCGCGGAGACGCCGAGGTAGTTGATGTTCTGTGAACTCACCGTCTGCAGGGTCACTGCGTTCGAGGATGTGTCGGACTTGATGATGGTGAACTCGAGGCCCGTGGGCGAGGATTTATCCGGCAACTGCGTGTAGCAACTGGGCAGCGTGATCGTCTGCGCGCCGCCGGCGGCATTGGCGATCACATTTTTGTTGGCCGCAGTCAGAGTGAGCGTGGAGGCTGTGTTGATCACCGTGCTGAGCGCCAGCCCTCCGCTGGAGCGGATGGTTCCCTGGTAGGTGATATTGAAGAAGGGGTTCACCCCGGAGAAGTGCGCCTGAAAAACGTCGCCCTGATAGCCGGTGTACATCTGTGCGGCAAAGGCCGCATCGGTGGAAGCGGAGGCCAGGGGCGTGGACCACACGCGGGGCACCGCGCCGGTGGGATCGTTGATATTGGCGCCTCCTGACGAAAAGCCGGTGGTCACGGCCGGCTCCAGCGCCTGATAGTAGTTGCCGCAGCCGGTAAGATGATGCACGCTCGAAAAGGTCGGCGGATTCCCGGAGCTTCCCGCATAAGTAATCCAGTTCGCTCCTGTGGCCATGCCCAGGCATGAAACGTCGCCGATGAGCAGATTGTTGGTTACGGTCGATGCGATATAGGCCAGATTGGCGGCGGGGAAACTGGTCAGGTCCGGCCACTGGACGTGGCCGCCCTCGATGGAAACGCCGTTCGCGCCAACGTAGAATCCGGCCACCGCGGGGCTGTCGACATAGGTGTCGGTCCACTCGCTGCCGCTGCCGCCCGTATCGTAGATGACGTAGCTGGTGGCATACGACGCGTTAGCCGCCGAAGCGGAGGAGGCGTTATTGGCGCAGGGCGCGGTTGTGCAGGTGTAGGGATAGCCAAATCCGTGAATCAGGTAGCCCGTGTTTCCTGTGCCTTCGTTGTACACCGCGGCGGTGAGAGCGTTCCGGACAGTGATCTCGTCGAGGGCGCTGTCGATCGCGGTCTTCTGGATGTGAATGCCGTAGTTCGGCCGGTTGGCCGGCGTAAACGTTGCGGCGGAGAAGCTGACGGATACGTTGCGCAGCAGGAAGTTTGCCTGGTGGCCGGAGGAGGTGGTCTCCTCGCCGAGGACGATGCCATCCGAGCTGGTGTCGTTGACGGTGACGTTTTCGATGAGCAGGCCGCGAAACCACTGGAACTCGAAGGCGTGCGTAGCGTTATCATCCGCCAGAATGTCGAAGTTCTGGAAGGTGCAGCCCTGCGCCTGCTGCGCATTGCCGAGATAGAAGAGGTCGCCGCCGAGCGGGTTAGGCACGGTGAGCGTGGTAGCCACCTGGGGGCTGTCGGCATTCACGGTTGTGCCGGCGGAGCCCAGCAGGTTCACGCAGGCCCCGCTGGAGGGTTCCGTGAGCGTGGCGGACACAGCATAGGTTCCCGGTCCCAGACGCACGGTCTGGTCTTCGCCGGTGGCATTGGCCTGATTGAGAGCAGCGGTCCAGGCCTGATTCAGCGTCGTATAGGTCCTGCCGTCGACCGTGATCTCGCCATTGATCGTGGCGCCGGTAATCCCTCCCTCGGCGTGCAGCGATCCGGCGAGCGTCAGATCGCCGGAGGCATCGAAGGTCCAGGGTACGCCCCCGCAGTTACCTGAGAATCCGCCGGTGTTGAAGCTGAGGGTGCAGGCCGCCCCTGCTCCGCCGGCGCCGTTCGCCCCGCTGGTCCACTGCCATGCTTCGGTCGAGGGGTTGTAGTCCAGAACATCCTGGCCGCCCCCGTTGTTCTGCTGGTTGGCATGGTTCAGGAGCACGTCGAAGGTGTTCCAGCCGGTGCATACATCCACGCCATTCAGGGCGCAGCCAACAGCAATCACTCCAGCCTGGCTGTTGGGGTTGGAGCCGTTTCCAAATGCGGGTATCTGAAGCCAGATGGCGTTGCCCCAGGCCCCGAATAGCTGCCGCGCGGTAGGCGTGGTCATTCGTCCCTGACCGACGACCCAGGGGGTAGCGCCGCCAGGATAACCAGTGTAAAGGGTGGGAGAATTCTGGTTGTTGATGAGGTCCAGGCCGCTGTCTTCCCTTGCGCCGAAAGACTGACCTCCCACACTGATGATATTGGCAGTGGTGAAACTGCCTCCCTGGTAGCCCCCGAGGGTTGCTCTGTTCAGGCTGTACTCTTCGACGTAGTAGTGCTCCTGCTCCACCGTGTCGCCGACGTTGAACGTTCCGGCCGCGGGTCCGGTGGCGATCGACGATCCGTCTACCGCTCCCGTGGCCGGGTTGTACACGTTGATCGTCTTCGCTGCCGGGTAGACTACATAGCCGTTCATGGGAGCGACGGTCACGAGCGGTGTACCGGTGCAGCCGCTTCCGGCATTGGAGACGCTCGCGCTCGACAATGCTCCGCTGGTGACTCCACTGACGTAGATGACCGGGTAAGTGGTGCAGGTAAGCCCGGAGACCTCCAGTTGCGGCGGATTCCTGATGAAGCCGTTGGCGTCCGCGAGGCTGCTGTATCCGGTGCCCCCGCTGGCGGTGCAGCCGGAAATACTGCCTCCGCTCAGAGTGCAGCTCACCGTGCCTCCGCTGCCCATCTGACTGTATGCGAGGGTGTCGCCGGGAGCGAGGGCATGCCCTTCCGTGCTGCTCGGGCCGTACAGCGTGTCCCCTGATACGTTGTAGGCGATGGGCCAGACGGTGCGAATGATGTTCGTCGGTTTAGCCTCCCCGTTCACCACCTGGCCGTTCAGGCTGTTCGATGTCGAAAGCACCGCCGTCAGAGTCGGAGCGGTCCCGCCCGGAGAAGCGGTCACGGCCGGGGCCGACGTGCAGCCGTTCCCGTAGGCCGTCATATAGGCGTAAGCGGCGGTGGAGGAGGTGACCACCAGACTTCCCGCTGCGCCGCCACAATTATTTCCGCCTCCGGAGAACGTGAGGGGATACGTGCCGGTAGTCATGCCCGAGCCGCCGCTGGCCGTTACGCTGGCCACCGCGTATCCAGGACCCACTTCGTCCGCCGTGAACTCGATGCCCATGCAGGCCATACCGCCCTCGGCAACAGAACTACTGCTGACGAATGAGTGCCTCAGCACTGCCAGGGTGAGCGTTCCCGACCCGACAGCCGTGATCGGCTCATTCTCCCAGAAAGTTCCTGAAGCGTCGACCAGGCAGGCATTTCCGCCGCTGGTAAATCCGCTGGTGCTGGCCACGCTGATGGTGACATTGGCAGCGGGTTGAAGGGGATTGAAGGATCCGCTGCTGCTCCACGGAGCGATCGTCGCAGTGAGCGTGGTGTGGGCCGCGCTGTCGCCGTACTTCGTGTCCCAGTCGCATCCGGTACACGTCACCGCGTTGCCGCTGATCTGCGATACGTAGCCACTCGAATCGGCATGATTCAGATCGATCAGCGTCAGTTCATCCCCCAGGATGCCCTTGCCGCCCTGCGTCTGCGTGGTGTCGAACACCGTACAGTTGGCACCACAGACGTTCGTCTCTCCGCCTGGTTCGGGGGTGATGCTGGAGATCGTTCCCCGATAAACGTCGGGAGCTTCCTGCATGACGATCCGGTTTTCGAGGCCTTCGCTGTCGCCGGTGCTCAGGCCGCCGCGTTGCATGTGGTTAATCCCAAGCGGGATCGTGTCGCCCGGAGCATTGGCAAACTGATTGATCTGGATGCCCCACGTGGCGGAAGGCGCGTTGT
>Ga0335075_10007451_pt1 | contig 16843 bp, 15 predicted proteins | sample Lox_Sample_24_FD_206723 | JGI IMG/M metagenome (GOLD analysis project Ga0335075, IMG submission 206723) | Soil microbial communities from Loxahatchee National Wildlife Refuge, Florida, United States - Lox_Sample_2.4 | ecosystem: Environmental > Terrestrial > Soil > Wetlands | place: USA...
GACCTGCGGCGGCGGATTGGCTTCGGCGACGCGCCGTTGCCCTTCGGCGACTGGGTGAGCGACGGGAGCCGGGTATCCGACGGTGAGGTGGATCGCCGCTCGGCCGCGGTCCTGCCCGCCGACACCTCCCAGATCCAGTTCACCTCGGGTACGACGGGGTTTCCCAAGGGGGCGGAGCTGCGCAACACGGGGATCGTCAACAACGCCCGGGTGTTTGCGGCTCGGGCCCTGTTCCACGAGGGCGGGCGGCACTGCAACCCGATGCCGTTCTTCCACTGCGGCGGCTGCGTGATGTCGACGCTCGGGTCGGTCGCCTACGGAGCGGTGCAGCTTCCGACCCTCACCTTCGACGCCCACCGGGTCGTGCAAACCATCGACGGCGAGGCGGCCACCTCCCTGTCGGCCGTCCCGACGATGCTGATCGGATGCGAGGAGGCGCTCGCTCGCACCCGCGGATCGCTGGAGTCGCTCGAGGTGATCGTCACCGGTGGCTCGCCGGTCCCGGTCGACGTCGAGCGCCGCTGGATGGCGCGCTTCGGGGTTCGCTTCACCATCACCTACGGGATGACCGAGGCCTCGCCGGTGATCACCCAGAGCGATCCCGACGACCCCGAGGAACTGCAGATCGCCACCTGCGGGCAACCGCTGCCCCATATCGAGGTCGATGTGGTCGACTCGGGCGGTGACCCGGTCCCGATAGGGGCCCAGGGAGAGTTGCGCACCCGGGGAGTAATGGTGATGAACGGCTATTGGGGTGACCCGGACGCCACCGCTCGAGCCATCTCGCCGGACGGTTGGCTGCGCTCCGGCGACCTCGCCTCGATGGACGCGAACGGGTACGTTTCGATCACGGGACGCGCCAAGGAGATGATCATCCGCGGAGGCGAGAACATCTACCCGGCCGAGATCGAGGACGCCATCCGGCGGCTCCCCGGTGTGCTCGACGCGAGTGTGGTCGGGGTGCCCGACGATCGCTATGGAGAGCAGGCGGCCGCGTTCGTGCGCTTGGCCGAGGGTGAACCGGCCGACGAGGAGGTGATCCGGCGACGGCTTGCTGCCCAGGTGGCGCGTTATAAGGTGCCCCGCTACGTGCGCTTCGTCGCGCAGTTCCCGGTCACGCCCTCGGGCAAGGTGCAGAAGTTCAAGCTGCGCGAAGCCTTCAGCGCCGAGACCCCCGAGGCGGTGGAGCATGCCTGAGGAGCGCTGGTTCGCCCCCGAGGAGCTCGACGAGCTGTGCCGCCCCACCATGGACCGGGCGATCGAGGCGCTCCATGCGGGAGACACGGAGCGGGCGATCGAGCTGTGCGAGGGCATGAAGCACGAGTGGCGCTTCCTGCACGACCTGATGGCCGAATCGATGCTCGGCCTGATCACCTATATCCAGGAGGCGTTCGGCGAGGAGCGGGTGGCCGAAGCCTGGGAGCGGACGCTGCGCCGAGGCTGGCGGCGCCAGAGCGGAAAGATCTTGGAGCGCGACCGGCGCGAGATCGTCGAGGCACTCGCCGCGACGTGGCGCGCGCATTCCACGAGTGGCGTCGGCCCTGAGCCCGGAGCGTTCACGATCGAGGAGGACGAGGAGAAGTTCACCTTCCGGATGAACCCCTGCGGCAGCGGGCAGCGTCTGTGGCGCCTGGGCATGTACGCCGGCGACGACCCGTACGGAGTGACACGGGAGGCTCACGACTGGTCATATCACCGCGCCGGTCTGCCCCTCTACTGCACCCACTGCACGTTCATGAACGAGCTGCTTCCGATCCGCTGGTACGGGCTTCCGCTCTATCCGTCCGAGCCGCCCGGGGACTACGACCGAGACCCGTGCACGTGGTACTGGTACAAGGACCCGGCGGATATCCCGCAGGAGCACTGGTCCCGCTACGGGCTGGAGCGAGCCCGACCGGGCTCAGACGGCTGACCCCGCATCGGGCGGAGGCCCGCCCCAGCGCTCGGTGAAGGCGATCTCGGCCACGGGGCGCCGGGTGAGCCGGGTCGGGAGCTCGCGCTCGGGCCAGCCGAGGGCGATGATCGCGGCGACCGCGACACCCTCGGGGATTCCCAGGAGCTCGCGAATCCGCGCTTCCTCGGCGACCAGCAGGGTGGTCAGGGCGGCGCCGAGACCAATCTCGCGCGCGGTCAGCAGCAGGTTCTGCACCGCCGGGTAGACCGAGGCGCCGGCGACCAGACCCGCGCGGGGCAGCTGCGCATCAACCGCCGAGATGTCGGCCATCACCGCGCAGGCGACGAGCAGCACCGGGAGCTCGTCGAGGTGCTCGGCCATGTGGTCAGAGTCCTCGACCATGCGCTGCGCGCGCTGTCCCTCGACCCGGATCTCGCCGGTCCGGGTCCGCGCCATGTACGCCTTCCACGGCACCAGATACCAGTCGCGCAGCTGCCGTTTGACCTCGGGGTCGCGGATGGCGATCCACCGCACCGGTTGGCGGTTGCCGCCCTGGGGCGCGAAGCGGGCAGCCTCGAAGAGCTTGACCAGGGTGGCGTCGTCGACCGGAGCCGACTTGAAGTAGCGGCAGGTGCCGGCGCCTCGAATGACGAGCTGGAGCTCCATGTCAGGCGTCCGACGCCGGGGGCGGCTTGAGCACGACCTCACCCTCGGCCACGAGCTCGCCCGACTGGTTGGTCCAGGTCACCGCCATCGTGGCCCGGTTGCGGTCGGGCTCGAGCGCGGCCACCTCGACCCGCGTGCGAATCGTGTCACCGATGTAGACGGGCCGGCGATACTCGATGTGGTTGCTCACGGCCACGCTCCCGAGGCCGGGCAGGTGCATTCCGAGCAACCCGGCGCTGAGCGCGAGGGTGAGCGGGCCGTGGGCGACTCGCGCTCCGAATCGGCTGCGAGCGGCGTACTCGGCATCGACGTGGATCGGGTTGAAGTCGCCGCTGATGGCGCAGAACATCGCTACGTCGGTCTCGGTGACCGTCTTGGCGGATTCCGCGAATTGGCCTATCTCCAACTCGTCGATCGGGTGGGACTCCATGCGGCTGGATCATCCTATTACGCTGACCGCCCGGTCGGTCAAGTTATGTCGCAAGCCCCGACACAAGCCGCACGGGTTGCCATCGTCACCGGCGCCGGACGCCGGGGCGGGATCGGCCTCGCGATCGCGAGGCAGCTCTTGTCCGACGGCTGCGCGGTGGTCGTCTCGGATCTCGAACGGCCGATGAGCAGTCATCCGGACTATCAGGGCGCTCGCCGCGACGAGCTCGCGATCGCGGCCGGGGAGCTGGCCGGTCTCGGCATCGGCGCGGTGGCCACCTGCGGCTGCGACGTGCAGAACTCCGATGAGGCCGAGCGGCTCGTCGCGTTTGCCGTCGAGCGGTTCGGCCGCCTCGACGTCATGGTCAACAACGCGGGCGTGGCGATCGGCCTCGGCCCGGTGGTGGAGCTGACCGACGCCGACTGGAAAGTCAACCTCGACGTGATGGCCACCGGGGTGTTCAACTGCTCGCGGGCGGCCGCGCGCCGGATGATCGAGCAGGGGGAGGGCGGTCGCATCATCACGATCGCCTCGCAGGCTGGCAAGCTCGGGCAGCCGTGGCTCGGGGCCTACTGTGCCGCCAAGTTCGCCGCCGTCGGGCTCACGCAGGTCATGGCGCACGAACTCGGGCCGCATGGCATCACCGTCAACGCCGTCTGCCCGGGCACCGTGCTCACCCCGCTGCTCGATGTGCCCGGCGGGATCTTCGATGTCTATCCGGCCCGGGCCGGGATCACCCGTGAGCAGTACGAACGCAGGGTCCTGCGGACGATTCCGCTGCGCCGGTTCCAGACGCCGGAGGACGTGGCCAGCGCCGTCGGCTTCCTGGCCTCGTCCCAAGGTGGCTACATCACGGGTGAGGCGATGAACGTCAGCGGCGGCCAGACGATGGCCTAGCAATCAACCCCGGAAAGCAAGGTCATGTACAAGCTCTACGCAATTTGGACTCACCCGCAGGACGTCGAGGCCTTCGAGCGCCACTACGTTGACGTGCACGCGCCTCTGGCGGCGGCAATTCCGGGACTGAAGCGTCTGGTTCTGACTCGGACCTCGGACGGTCTGCACGGTGAAGCGTCGCCATTTCACCGGGTGGCCGAACTCTGGTTCGAAAGCGCCACCGTGCTTGAGCGGGCGCTCGACTCGCCGGAGATGAAAGCCGGGATTCGCGACGCCGAAGAAATGCAGGAGCGCTTCGGGGTGCAACTGCTGAGCCCCGCCGGGATGTTCTCAGAGCAGCCCCTCGGGCCGGTCGCGTCAGCGGCTCAAGGGGCTGTCAATCCGGCGACTCCTGCATGATCGCGCGGACCAGTTCCGCCACGCCGGCCCGACGCCGCGTCCTGCGGGTGCTGAGGAGTCCGTCGAACAGGGTCGCGCAGAAGATCTCGGCGATCTCCTCCGCTGTGCGCGGTCCATGGGGCCGGTACCAGGTCCAGCTCCAGTTGCACATCCCGAACACCTGGAGGGCGACGACGCTGGGGTCAACGGCGGCGAACTGCCCGCTCTCGACGCCGCGCGCGATCGTGTCGCGGACCATGCCGCTGTACTCGTCGCGCATCGCGCGCACATCTGCCATCAGCGGCTCGGATGCGAAGCGGACGATCTCGCGCGCGAAGGCGACCGTGGCGGCTCGGTCCTCGGCCTGGGCGTACATGAGCTGATAGACGAAGGCTCGCGCCTGGTCAACCGGTGCGTCGAGTTCGTCCAGGATGCGGCGAGCTTCGCTGAGACGGCGTCGCATGTAGTCGGAGTGAACCTGCTCCAGCAGCCGCTCCTTGGTGCCGAAGTGATGCAGGATCGTGCCCTTGCTCATCTCGAGCTTGGCCGCGATGTCGCGCAGGCTGACGGCGTCATAGCCTCGCTCAGCCACCAGTTCCGCGAAGCACCGCAGGATGTCGTCCTTGCGGCTGCGCCGGGCCGCGCGAGTCGAGCTCATCGAGTCCGGACGCGCTGATCGCGGAGGAGTCCGCGCGCGATGATGTGCTGCTGGATCTCGGATGTGCCGCCCCCGATCTGCATCAGCTTGGCGTCGCGCATGAACCTCTCCACCGGGAATTCGTCAGTGTATCCGTAGCCCCCGAGGATCTGGACGGCCTCGGTGCAGGCGCGCATGGCCATCTCGGCCCCGAACAGCTTGCAGGCGGCGGACGGAAGGGTCAGTCCCGCCTCGCCTTCGCTGTCCGCGCTCACGGCGCACTGCATGACCAGGGCTCGACAGGCTGCGATCTCGGTGTACATGATCGCGAGCTTGCCCTGGATGAGCTGGAAGTCGGCAATCGGCCGCCCGAACTGGCGGCGTTCCTGTGCGTAGCCCGTGGCGATATCCAGCGCCCCCTGCGCGAGACCGACGCATTCAGCCGCCATCACGACGCGCTCGCTGTTGAGGCCGGCGAACATGATGGCCCGCCCCTCCCCGGGCGCACCGATCAGATTCTCGGCCGGAATCTCGCAGTCATCGAGGACGAGCTCGCCCGTGGGCGAGCCGCGCCAGCCCATCTTGTGGAAGGTTCGTCCTTTAGTGATGCCGGGTCGGCCGGTCTCGATCACGAACAGCCCGAGCTCGCGAGAACCCGGTCCGTCCGTGCATGCGTAGACGAACGCGAGGTCGGCCACCGGGGCGCTGGTGATGAACACCTTCGTCCCCCGCAGGCTCCAGCCATCGGCCGTCCGGGTGGCGGTCGTGCGCATCGACATGACGTCAGAACCCGCCTCGGGTTCCGTCATGGCCAAACAGCCGATCAGCGAGCCGTCGCAGAGGCCGGGCAGCCAGGCGGCTCGCTGGGCGGGTGATCCATGCCGGGCCAGCCGAGGCACGACCAGGTCGGCCTGGTGAAGGATCGTCGCGGCCGTGGAGACGCAGACAGCGGCGAGCTCCTCGGCGACGATCACCCGCTCGACGAGTCCGAGCCCGCTACCGCCGTCGGCTTCAGGAGCGGCGATGCCGAGGAGTCCGAGCTCCCCGGCCCGCTGCCAGCTCTCCCGCGGGAAGCGCTCTTCCCGATCGATCGTCCGAGCCAGCGGCGCCACCTCCTCGCGGGCGAACCGACGGACCATGTCGCGCAGCATCCGTTGCTCGTCGTTGAGCGCGAAAACGGTGGCCACGACGGCAGTCTACGAGTTGACCGTCCGGGCGGTCAACTGGATAGGGTGAGCCGTCCCGTGCCCACAGTGCTGCTCGTTCGCCACGCTCAGGCCTCATTCGGGGCAGCTCAATATGACGAGCTGTCGACGCTCGGTCACGCCCAGGCCGCGCGGCTCGACGAATACCTGAGCGAGCGAATTCATGGCCCCGCGCGGCTCGTCGCGGGCACCCTGCGCCGGCAGATCGACACGGCGCAAGCATGCCCGCGCCTCCGGGCCCGGGGAGCTCCGATCGAGCGCGACCCGCGCTGGAACGAGTACGACTCGGCCGACGTCCTGGCCCGCCACGGTCCCGGCCCGGGCGCGGCCGGGGTGTCCGATATCGGGGCGCCGCCGGGTCTTAGCAACGTGGCCTTTCAAGATGTCCTCGACCGTGCGCTGCAAGCGTGGGTGGCCGCCGGTCCGGACACGAGCTGCGCGGAGAGCTGGCCCGCCTTCAGGGCTCGCAGCCGTGCGGCGCTCGACGGGGTGGCCCGCGACCTCGGAGCCGGGGAGACGGCCGTCGTCGTCACGTCCGGAGGAGTGATTGCCGCGCTGGTCAGCGGGCTGCTCGATGCCCGCCCGACCGGGTTCGTCGCGCTCAACCGGATGACGCTGAACACCGCCGTCTGCACCATCCTCTGCGGGCGCTCCGGTCTTCGCCTGCTCAGCTTCGGCGAACACGGGCACCTCGGCTCAGAGCGGGCGTTGCTCACCTTCCGGTGAAGGCCGGCTCACCTGCCCCGGAGCGCCGCGAGGCCCAGCTGCGCCAGCTCCTCGACGCCGGTGCGGAACCCCAGCGCGAAGGGGTCATCCGAGCCGCCGCTGAGCGCGCGACGGTAGTTGCCCTCCATGAACACCGCCGACTTCCAGTAGGCGAAGGCGGTGTACCACCCCAGATCGTCGACCGCTCGTCCGCTGCGCTCGCCGTAATACGCGATCAGCTGACCGAGCGTCGGGAAGCCCTCGGCGGCCGTCAGCGGCGACAGGTGGAACATCGGCGGATCCGGCTGTCCGCGGTCGGTCCAAGCGGCGGCCAGGTAGCCGATGTCGGCCAGGGGGTCGCCAAGCGTCGCCATCTCCCAGTCGAGCAGCGCCGCCACTCGAGCCGGCGGCTCGGGGGCGAAGATCGCATTGCCGAGCCTGGCATCACCGTGGATCAGAGTCGTCACCGAATGCTGGGGCTTGCTCGCGCGCAGATCGTGCTCGAGCTCGTTCATGGCGGTCAGCCGGCGCGTCCGGCTGATCTTCCAGGAGCCGCTGAAGCGGCGAAGCTGACGCTCCAGGTAGTCGCCGGGGCGGGCGAGCCAGTCGAGTCCGGCGGCGGCGACATCGACGCTGTGCACCCCCACGAGGCAATCGATGAACGCCTCGGCGGCCCGCCGGCGCTCCTCTGGTGCGTCGAGTAGCGGAGGCAGGGCGGCGCCGAGAACCTCGCCGGGAACGTACTCCATGATCGCGAACGGAGCCCCCATGACCACCTCGGAGGCGCATGTCGCGATGATCCGCGGAACGGGCACGGCAGTCGACTGCAGCCCCTGGAGGAGCCGCGCCTCACGCAGGATGTCGTGGGCTCCCGGCGGCAGCGGCGGGCGAGGCGGGCGTCGCAGCACGACCTCCAGGCCGTCGCGCCGGAGCAGCATGGTGACGTTGGAATGGCCGCCCGGCAGGGACACCAGCTCGATCGGCCCCGCCCCGAGTCCAGTGGTGTCGAGCCAGGCCTCGAGTGAGTCCAGGACGATCAGCGGGGGACGGGTGAGCGCAGCGGCCTCGGCGGCTGAGCCCACCACGTCCACGCCATCGACCGTGGTCACCCTAGCCGCCGACGGTGGCGCCTTGCCCGAAGACGATCCATGGCGCGATCATCGAGCACCGCGAGCGCCGCGCAGCGCGCCGCCGCGGGTTGGCTTGGGAGAAACTCCAGCCGTGGGCTCTCTCTCTGCAGGGGCCGGACCGCCCGGGAGGGCCACAATGTCTGCGCCAGGTGGTTGCCGTCGCGCGTCCGCGCAGGCCCACCAGAATTGAGAATGCACGGAGATCCGGGATGGAAGCGGAAGTGATGAAGGCTCTGCTCGAAGCCTTCGAGCAGAGCGACTGGCAGGAGATGACCGTGACCATCGGCGGCGACCACCTCTACGTGTCCCGCCGGCCCGACGCGAGCGCTGAAGCGCTCCCGCATCCGTCCGTTGCCGGCGGGAGCCTGCCCGGCTCGGCGCCGGCTGTCTCTGAGCCGTCCCCGCCGAGCACCGCCGTCCCGGAGGGCGGCAACGGCGCATCGGCTCGCGAGTCCGAGCCCGCGCCCGCCACCGGGTCCGCGCCCGCGCGTACCGGGTCCGCGCCCACGGTCACGGGACAGGTGGCGGACGGCGTCGAGATCACCGCGCCCTCCGTGGGGCTGTTCTGGCGCGCACCCGCCCCGGGCGCCCCTCCCTTCGTCCAGGTGGGCAGCCGGGTGGCGACCGGGGACACCTTGGCCATCGTCGAGGTGATGAAGCTAATGAACCACATCACGGCCCCGAGCGACGGGCGCGTGGACGCGATTCTGGCCGAGAACGGCGCCGCCGTGGAGTTCGGCCAGACGCTGATCGTCATCGATCCGGAGGGCTGAGCCTCCGTGCTGCGCCGGGTCCTGATCGCGAACCGCGGGGAGATCGCCGTGCGCATCGCCCGAGCCTGCCGGGAGGAGGGTCTCGAGACCGTCCTTGCCGTCTCCGACGCCGATCGGGACAGCCTGGCCACACGGATGGTCGACCGGGTGATCTGCATCGGCCCGGCGGCGGCAGCTCAGAGCTACCTCGACATCGAGCGGCTGCTCGCCGCCGCCACCATCGCCGGCTGCGATGCGCTGCACCCCGGGTACGGCTTCGTCTCCGAGCGGCCCGAGCTCCCGGACCGCTGCGCCGAGGAGGGGATCGCGTTCGTCGGTCCGACGGCGGAGGCGATGCGCCGCAGCGGCGACAAGGCGATGGCGCGGGCCAGCGCCCGCGCGCTCGGGATCTCGGTCGGCGATGGCTCGGATGTCCTGGCGGGTGTGGAGGAGGCGAAGGACACGGCCGAGCGGCTCGGCTTCCCGGTGCTGCTCAAGGCCTCGGCCGGCGGCGGTGGGCGCGGCATGCGCCGCGTGGACGAGCCGGGCGAGCTGGCCGGCGCATTCATCGCCGCGTCGGCTGAAGCACGGCAGGCGTTTGGCGACGGCCGTCTGTTCATGGAGCGGTTCGTGACCCGGGCACGGCATGTGGAGGTCCAGGTGCTTGCCGACGGCGTGGGCCAGGTCGTCCACCTCGGCCACCGCGACTGCACCCTGCAGCGGCGCTACCAGAAGGTGGTCGAGGAAGCTCCCGCGTTCGACCTCCCCGACGGCGTGGGCGAGCAGATCCTGCATGCCGCCGTGGCCCTGATCGGCTCGCTTGCCTATACCGGCGCGGCGACCTGCGAGTTCCTGGTCGATCAGGACAGAGGCACCTGGGCCTTTCTCGAGATCAATGCCCGGCTCCAGGTCGAGCATCCGGTTTCCGAGCTGGTGACCGGACATGACATCGTGCGCGAGCAGCTGCGAATTGCGGGCGGTGCCCCGCTGTCATTCAGCCTGTCTGAGGTCGAGCTGAGCGGACACGCGATCGAGGCCCGCGTCAACGCCGAACGCCCGGAGCAGAATTTCATGCCCGTGCCTGGAACCGTGACCCGGTGGCAGGCGCCGTCGGGCCCGGGCATCCGGATCGACACGGCGTGCTACGAAGGGTGGAGCGTCCCGCCGTATTACGACTCCCTGCTGGCGAAGCTGATCGCTTCGGGGTCGAACCGGGAGGCGGCGATCGACCGCCTGCGCGGCGCCCTCGCGGACCTGCGCGTGGCCGGCGTCGAGACCACGGCGCCATTCGTCCTCGACGTGCTCGATCACGCCGACGTCCGCGCGGGGCGGACGCACACACGGTGGCTCGAGGAAACGTTCCTCCCCGCCTGGACCGAGAAGGCGGTAGCCGCCTGATGGCCCGGATCGAATTCATCGATCAGTCGCTGCGCGACGGCCAGCAGAGCCTGTGGGGAATGCGCATCCGCGCCGGCCACGTGCTGCCTGTGGCCGAGCGGATCGACACGGCCGGCTATCGAGTCGTCGATCTCACCGGGAGCTCGCCCTTCGAGGTGCAGGTCCGCTACAACGTCGAGGATCCGTGGGCGGGGCTCGACGCGGTTCGTGCCGCCTTCCCCCGCACTCCGCTGCGCGCGGGAACACGGTCCAACGGCGTCGTCGGCATGGGGGTCACGCCGGATGCGATCGTCGAGCTTTGGGTTCGGACGCTGGCCAAGCACGGCATCCGCAGCTTCTGGATCTTCGACTGCCTGCACAACGTCGACAAGATGCTCCAGGTCGCGGCGATCGCCCGGGATGCGGGAATGACCCCCTCACCCCAGCTCAACTTCAGCCTTTCCCCCGTCCACACCGACGAGCACTACGCCGAGCTCATGCGGCGCTTCGCGGCCAGCGATGTTCCGGCCACCATCATCCTGGGCGACGAAGCGGGCGTTCTGCATCCCGAGCGGGCCCGCAGCTGGATTCGCCTCATGCGCCAGACGGCGCCCGACACCACGCTCGAGGCGCACTTTCACAACCGCACCGGAATGGGAACGCTGAATCACATCACCGCAGTGGAGGAGGGCGTCCACATCCTTCACACGGCGGTCGATTCGCTCGCCAACGGTCCCTCGATGCCCTCGACCGCCATGGCGATCGACAACATGCGTCGCCTCGGCCACGAGGCCACCCTCGACGACAGCCACCTCAGCGAGGTGTCCGAGCACTTCGCGGCACTTGCCCGTGAGAACAACCACCACATCGGCGCCCCCGTCGAGTACAGCGTGGCCGCGGTCCAGCAGCAGTTTCCCGGCGGCATGACCGGCACCCTGCGCAACCAGCTGGCCACCTACGGGATGGAGGAGCGTCTACCCCACGTGCTCGAGGAAGCGGTGCGGGTCCGCGCCGAGATGGGCTACCCGATCATGGCGACACCGTTCTCCCAGCTGGTGGGCATCCAAGCGCTGCTCAACGTCGTGCAGGGTGAGCGCTACAAGGTGATCCCCGACGAGAACCTCATGTACCTGGCCGGTCACTACGGTCCACCGCCGGGCGCGCTCGATCCCGAGCTCCTGGACCGTGCCTTCTCGACCCAGCGCGGCCGACAGGTTCGCGACACACCGCCCGCCCAGCCGAGCCTGGCCGATATCCGCAAGGACTACGGTGCGCATCTGTCCGACGAAGAGCTTCTGCTGCGGTATCTGATCCCCGGCCCGGACGTCGACCGAATGTACGCCGCCGACAACCCGATCCGACCCGTGTACCCGCTCGGCGGCGCTCAGGGCCTTGACTGGATGCGTGAGGTGCTCGCGACCACCACGGCCCGCGTGGTCACGGCCAGCCAAGGCGAGATGACGATCTCGCTCCGGCGCTAGCTGCGACTGCGACCCGCGGGGCCGGGAGCGCTCACGCCAGCGTGGCCAGGCTGGCCGACCAGATCGACGTGTCCTGTAGGTAGTTCTTGACCACCACTCCGTGATGTAGGTCGAAGTCAAAGACTCCATACCACCCCCGGATGACCCGGGTGGGCGCCAGGAGGTGCCAGGGATCGACGATCGACCGGGCGTCCATCGTGATCGACGCGCGGCCGGTGAACAGCATCGGCGTGCCGTCCGCGCTGCGTCGCAGATGAGCGCTGACGTCGAGCCGGACGAGCTCGCACACCGACGGCGGCCGGCCCTGCTCGGCATGCGGGATGAGCCGCAGCGACAGCACGGGGAGGTCGTCGAGCTGCGCCGGCTCGGCGATCTGCTCGCAGGCGATCGCCATCGTCACGATTCGCTGCCCCACGGGCCGCTCGGTGGTGAACAGCATCTGCTCGCCGAACGGCGTGCCGGCGCCGCCCGAGGTCCGATGCATCGTGGCCAGCTTCTTGGCGAACCCCCACAGCTCGCGCCCGGCCACGAGCGGGATCTCGTTGTCGGTGAAGATGAAGGGCTGATAGAGGTAGGTCTCGCCGTCCAGCAGGACGCGGACCATGACGTATGACTCGTGGTACGGGCCGAAGCTGGAGAACGGGATCCACCGACCCCAGGCCAGGCACACGGGGGTCTCGTCGGCTGGTTCGAGCCCGGGCGGGAGCAGTGACTCCACGTTGTCCCGGTCGGCCTCGTACGCGATGAAGATGTCCTCGACGCCGCGGTACAGATACGGCGGCGGCGCGTAGGCGAATCCCGGACCGACCGGCTGGGAGAACGACGTGGCAAATGCGGCCTTGTCCATGAAGACGCTCCTCAGATCGTCGTTAGCGTGAGGTTAGGTTCGCGCCCTTGAGGGCGATTGACGCAGTTCACGCGGCGCCGGCTTCGTGACTTCTCCAGCCGTCGATGCGAAAGGCCGCTCGCGCCTGTCCACGCCCGCCTAACGTGCCGCCATCGCTATTCGAGGCGCTGCTGCACGCCGCGCTCAGATCAGGAGGTTTGGCAGGTGCCATCACATAGGAGCATCGGGGCGAGCTGCCGCGGACCCCGGTGGTATCTCGTAGCCCCCGCGATCATCGCGGCGCTGGCCCTGGCCGCGTGCGGGAGCTCAAGCAGCTCGACCAGTTCGAGTGCGGCGAGCGCAACGTCCTCGAGCACGAACGCCGCCGCCGCCGCCACGAACACGGCCTCGGGCTCGCCTCTGACGGTGTACACGTTCGCAGACGTCCACACGCAGGGCCCGCAGTACAAGAACATCGAGGAAACCGCGCGCGTTGCCGCCGACTGGATCAATGCGCACGGTGGCGTGGCGGGTCACAAGCTCAACGAGCAATTCTGTGACGCTCAAGGCACGCCGACGGCTGCGGCCGCGTGCGCACGTCAGGCGGTGGCGGCGCATGCCGTGGCCGTACTGGGCTCGTTCACCTTCACCGGCAACGCGATCCTGCCGATTCTCGCGGCGGGTAACACGGCTTACTTCGGTAACTGCTGTGCCGTGTCGTCGGACGAGTTCACGAGCCCGTATTCGTTCCCGCTGGGCAATCAGCCGCTGTATGCGGTGGGCATGGTCCAGCGAGCGGTGCAGGACGGGTGCAAGCACATGGTCGGCGTGATCATCCAGGGCGCTGAGTCGTTCGAGCCGCTGATGACCAATGCGGCCACAGCTCTGCACACCAAGATCTACAAATACGTCAGCCTCCCAGCCACGGCGCAGGACTACAGCACACAAGTGGGAGAGGCGACCGCGGACGGGACTGACTGTCTGTTGATGATCGTCTCAGAGACTCCGTACATCGCGTGGAACGCGGCGTACGCGCAGTCGGGCAGTCACGCTCGCATGTACGGCCCGCAGGGCAACCTCGACGCGGTGTCCATCAAGGGATTCACCGCGGCGACCAACGGCGACGTGATCGCGGGCATGTATCCCGACATCTCGCTGCCGCAGTGGGCCGACTACCGGGCGGCGCTGTCGCAGTACCACGCCGACATGACGCAGGACTACAACAGCCTCGGCGGTCTGGGCACCTGGGTCGCTTACCAGGCGTTCAAGCAGATCGTCGAAACCATGAAGGGGCCGATCAACAACGCGACGTTCTACACGACCGCGCAAACCGCGAAGGTGAACCTGCCGGGCATGATCCCGCCGATCAACTTCGCCGAGCCATGGAACAAGGAGGGAGGACCTGCTGGATATGACCGCATCTTCAACAAGTCGGTCGTCTTCAGCAAGGTCGAGAACGGCAAGATCGTTCCGCTGACGAACTCCTTCGAGGACGTGTCCGCCCTCGCAGAAGGCAAGTAACCGCAAACGGGACATCCCTCCCGCTCCGGACGGGCCCCGGGGCGGGAGTGGCTGTCCCACGGAGGAGGCTGAGGTATGCAGGAAGTCATCCAGTTCGCGCTCCTTGGGATCGGCGTCGGCGCCCTGTATTCGCTGGCCTCTCAGGGCCTGATCGTCATCTACCGCGGATCGGGGGTCCTGAACTTCGGTCTGGGCGCGATCGGGATGGTCGGCGCGTATCTGGAGTACGAGCTCACCCAGAACGCGGGATGGGCGTTCATCCCCGCGCTCGTGCTCGGAGTACTTGCCTCAGCGCTGGTGGGGGCCTTGGTCCACATCTTCATCATGCGGCCGTTGCGCAACGTGTCGCCGATCATGCGAGTGATCGCCACCCTCGGGGTGATGGTCACGCTCCAGGCGATCGCGGTGCTGCGCTACAACGCGGATCCCCGCTTCGTCCCCAGCGCGCTGCCGCTGCACATCTGGCACCTGTTCGGGTCGGTGACGCTCTCCTCGGACCGGGTCATCCTGCTCGCGATCGGACTCGCGCTGACCGTGGGCCTGTGGCTGCTCTATCGCTTCACCAAGTTTGGCCTCGGGACCACCGCCGTGGCCGAGAACCAGCGCTCGGCCGCTTCGCTCGGCTGGTCGCCGGACCGGATCGCCACGATCAACTGGGCGCTCGGATCGGGTCTGGCCGGCCTTGCGGCGATCCTGATCGTGCCGATCATCACCCTGCAGCCAGAGGTTCTCACCAATCTGGTGCTCGCCGCCACCGCGGCCGCGCTCGTGGCGAGCTTTCGATCGTTCCCCATCGCCTTCATCACCGGCTTGGTGATGGGCATCGCACAGGCCGAGGGCGACCGCTACATCCACCAGCCGGGCGTCGGCGATTCGTTCCCGTTGCTGCTCATCGTCGTCTGGATGCTCATCCGGGGCCGCGCACTCCCGCTGCGCGACTACCTCCTGCAGCGCCTGCCGACAATCGGATCCGGACGTCCCAACTGGCGCGGCCTCGTGTTCGGGGTTGCGGTCGCCGTCGTGCTGATCGCGCTCACGCCGGCAATCTGGATCCAGGCGATCACCGTGACCTTTGCCGTGGCGATGGTCCTGCTCTCGATCGTCGTGCTCACCGGCTACGCCGGGCAGCTTTCGCTGGCGCAATACGCCATCGCCGGGTTCGGCGCCTACGTGTCCGGACGCCTGATGGCGGCCGACGGGTGGCCATTCTGGCTGGGCTGCGTGGCGGGCGTCGTGGCCGCGCTCCCTCTGGGGATGCTGTTCGCCATCCCCGCCGTGCGCACCCGCGGAATCAACCTGGCCATTCTCACCCTGGGGCTCGGCTCCGCCATCGAGGTCATTCTGTTCGACAACCAGAATCTCACCGGGGGCGTGGCCGGGACGATCATCCATTCGCCGACGATCGCCGGGTTCAACATCGACGCCGCGCCGCACCCGGCGCGATACGCGTACTTCGTACTGGTTCTCCTCGTCATCGTGACCCTCGCGGTGGGCAACATCCGGCGCGGGCGCACCGGACGGCGGATGATCGCCGTACGCACCAACGAGCGGGCGGCCGCGGCGCTCGGGATCAGCGTGCGAGGTGTGAAGCTCTATGCCTTCGGCCTGTCGGCGTCGATCGCTGCCCTCGGCGGCATGCTCATCGCCTTCCAGTCGACCGCGGTGACCTATTCGGAGTTCGCCAACTTCAACTCGATCAGCGATGTCGGCTACACCGTCGTCGGCGGCATCGGCTTCCTGCTCGGGCCGCTCATCGGCGGAACCCTCACCCCCGGCGGTTTCGATCAGCAGGTCCTCGAGTCGATCAGCCAGGGTCTCGGCAAGTGGATCCCCCTGATCGGCGGCGTCTCGATCATCCTGCTGGTCCTGCTCAACCAGAACGGCATCGCCAAGGAGTCGATCGCCCAGATCGCCTGGCTCCGCCGCCGGCTGAGCGGCGCCATCCCCTTCCTGCGTCCGCGGGAGCGAGCCCGGGTGCAGCTACCTTCGGTCGGAGACATCGAGCGGGTGGCACCCCAGACGCTCGAGGCCACCGGCATCACGGTTCGCTACGGCGGGACGGTCGCCGTCGACGACGTCTCCCTGGTCGTCCCGCCCGGAAGGATCATCGGACTGATCGGCCCGAACGGAGCGGGCAAGACCACGTTCATCGATGCGGTCACGGGCTTCGCCCGCCCCGCAGCAGGGACGCTCAGCCTCGACGGGCGGGACATCAGCCGGTGGTCGGCCGAACGCCGGGCCCGGGCGGGCCTCGGGCGATCGTTCCAGTCGTTGGAGCTGTTCGAGGACTCGACCGTGTTCGACAACCTGCGCGCCGCGAGCGATCCGCGTGACTCGGTGTCCTACCTGCGCGATCTCGTCTATCCCTTCGCGCCGCCGCTGCCCGGGGCCGTGGTCAGCGCGATCAAGGAGTTCCGCCTGGAAGACGATCTCGAGCGGCTGGTCGAGGATCTGCCCTACGGTCAGCGCAGACTGCTGGCGATCGCCCGCGCCGTGGCGACCCAGCCCGGCATCCTGCTCCTCGACGAGCCGGCGGCCGGCCTGGGCGATGTGGAGTCCAGCGAGCTCGCCGACGTCGTGCGGCGGCTGGCCTCGGAGTGGGGGATCGGGATCCTCCTCGTCGAGCACGACATGAACTTCGTCATGTCGGTGTGCGACGAGATCGTCGTCCTCGACTTCGGTCGCAAGATCGCCCAGGGAGCCCCCGAGCAGGTTCGCAACGACCCGGCGGTCATCGCCGCCTACCTGGGCGAGCCCGAGGAGGCGGTCCGGGCGAGAACGAGCGCCACGCCCTCGAGCGCCGGTGCGGGGGCCCCGCGGGACGGCGCAGAACGCAAGCCGGCGACGGAGGTGCAATCGTGACCGCCGTGCTCGAAACGACCAAGCTGTGCGCCGGCTACGCCGGCCAGCCGGTGGTGCACGACCTCGACCTCGAGGTCCGCGA
>Ga0335075_10007452_pt1 | contig 16842 bp, 13 predicted proteins | sample Lox_Sample_24_FD_206723 | JGI IMG/M metagenome (GOLD analysis project Ga0335075, IMG submission 206723) | Soil microbial communities from Loxahatchee National Wildlife Refuge, Florida, United States - Lox_Sample_2.4 | ecosystem: Environmental > Terrestrial > Soil > Wetlands | place: USA...
GCTTTCTCCGAGACCGACCAAACAGAGGATATCAAGGCTATCACGGTGCCGACGCTCGCCATGCAAGGGGACGACGACCAAGTGGTTCCCTACAAGGACGCGGCGCTGCTACAAGCCAAGCTTCTCAGGAGAGGGACGCTCAAGGTCTATCCCGGCTATCCGCACGGCATGTGCACGACGAATGCCGACGTGATCAACGCGGACCTGCTGGCATTCATCCGCGGGTGAGCTCCGGCCGCAGCAGTGCTGACCACCCGCGATCGCGCGCCATGCAAGCTGGTGAGGCAACGTCGGCTCGGTAAGGCTGGACACTCACACCAGTCGGCAAGATACGGGTCGACAGCAGCTCACCCCGTCAACAGCAAACAGCGCGCCGTTCCGATCTTGTTCTCGCTCTGTCGTGCGCGACACGGATGTCACGCGCGCGATCCGGGAGCGCGCTCCGATTGATGGCGGGAGTGGACCAAAACTGCCCGGTATTGCGACTGGCTCGAGGCATTGCATTCGCCAGGATTTGTCGAGATTCGGATTGCTTCACTCGCACCGACGCTCTCGATTGGATACCAATTGCCTCGAGGAGGCAGTTGACTTCGCAAGTGCTTGGCCCCGGCGTCCTCCCTTCGCCGCGGCTCCGCGGCCGGTCCTTTTCCCCCGGGGACCGGCCGCCCCTTCTCTGCCGGGAACGACGGACGAGGGCGGAGATCGTATCGAGGATTCTTGAACTCAACGATGCCAAGAAGACGAAACGGAGAGTTGTTCCATGATCTATGATCGTTTCTTCTCCGCCGCACTTGCCCGGCTGCACGAGGAACGACGCTACCGCGTGTTTGCGGATCTCGAGCGCGTCGCCGGGCGTTTCCCGTACGCAATTTGGCACTCGGCGGACGGCGCGCGCCCAGTCGTGATCTGGTGCTCGAACGATTACCTTGGCATGGGCCAGCATCCGAAGGTGATCGGCGCCATGGTCGAAACCGCCACCCGCATGGGCGCCGGTGCGGGCGGCACGCGCAACATCTCCGGCAACAACCACCCGCTGGTCGGGCTGGAGCGCGAGCTCGCCGAGCTGCATGACAAGGAAGCGGCACTGGTCTTCACCTCAGGATACGTCTCCAACGAGACGGGCATCGCGACCATCGCCAAGCTGCTGCCAAACTGCGTGATCCTGTCGGACGCCTGGAACCACAATTCGATGATCGAGGGCGTGCGGCGTGCCGGCGTGGAAAAGAGGATCTGGCGCCACAACGAGGTCGGTCATCTCGAAGAATTGCTGGCGGCGGAGGCACGCGAGCGACCGAAGCTGATCGCCTTCGAGGCGCTCTACTCGATGGATGGCGACATCGCTCCGGTGAACCGTATTTGCGATCTCGCGGAGCGCTACGGAGCCATGACATATATCGATGAGGTCCATTCGGCCGGCATGTATGGGCGCGGGGGCGCCGGCATCGCAGCGCGGGAAGGAGCCTTGCACCGCATTGACGTCGTCGAGGGAACTCTCGCGAAGGCCTTCGGCTGCCTCGGTGGCTACATCGCGGCAAGTGCCGACATCATCGATGCGGTGCGCTCTTACGCGCCAGGATTCATTTTCACGACTGCGCTGCCACCGGCGGTCTGCGCTGCGGCTACGGCAGCGATCCAGCACCTCAAGGCGTCGCAATGGGAGCGCGACCGCCATCAGGACCGCGCGGCGCGGGTCAAGTCCGTGCTCAATGCAGCAGGCCTGCCCGTGATGCCGACCGACACGCACATTGTGCCTGCCATGGTGGGTGATCCCGAGAAATGCAAGGAAGCGAGCGATCTCCTGCTCGCCGAGCATGGCATCTATGTCCAGCCGATCAACTACCCGACCGTCCCCCGCGGCACCGAGCGGCTGCGCATCACGCCGACACCCTATCACGATGACAAGCTCATTGACGCGCTTGCTGAAGCGCTAGTCGATGCATGGGGGCGACTTGGATTGCCGCTGCGATCCCGCGCGCTTGCGGCAGAGTAACTGCCATCACAGGGCACGATCGGGCGCAGCCCTTACGCCCGGCACGGATCCCCGCCTTTCGCGTTTCGAACTTGATCGACGACAGCATGGACTCGTGGACTAAGTGGTGAGGTATTTTCATGCGCACAACGGGAAAGAATCTCGCGCAGGTCGAGCAGGATCGGTTGCTGGATGAAGCGTTAGAGCAGACGTTCCCGGCAAGCGACCCGATCGCGCTTCAGCAGGTCAGCATCATCGGGAGGGTGAGCAAGGCTGTGTCCGCGGACAAGACGACCGATAGGCACAAGATCTCACATCGGGCGAAGCCGAAAGGTAGCTAAGTGCGCCAGCGGCTGGAATATGTGGTGGTTACGTCGATCGATCATCAGCACGTCGGCATCGGCGTGCCGGAGCGCACGTGCCGCCGCGAGCCCCGCGAAGCCGCCGCCGACAATCACAACACGCTTACGTTCGGCAGCGGCCCGTCGACGACTGCAATTGTTTGCTGAGGCCGATTCTGTGGGGATTGTTCTATCCGTAGCGTCGTCACAACACTCATATGCAAATTCCTTTCGATTGGATAGGTCCCAGCACGCTGCGCATCCCTACTCGGCCGCAACCTCGTGCGAGGCGACCGCCTCCGGATGCCTGGCGCGCAGTTCGAGCAGTCCGAGCAGAATGTCGTCGCGCTCCGCCTCAAGTTCCTCAACGGTGCGCAACCCGACTTCTGCGTGCACACTGTCGACAAGCTTCTTTTGCAATTCGGGCGTGAGCACTGGAGAGCCAAGGGTCTTCCACCATGCCGTCATCGGGCCGGTGAACTGCTGAAAGAAGTGCTCGATCCCGCCGCGACCGCCGCCGAGATGGTTAAGCATCATGTTGCCCATGATGCCCCAGCGCAGGCCCGGCCCCCAACACAGGGCGGTGTCGACGTCGGCGGCGCTGACGACCCCCTCGGCAACGAGGTGATAGACCTCGCGCCCCAAGGCAGCCTGCAGGCGGTTGGCGACGTGACCCGGCATTTCCTTGTTGAGGCGCACCGGTCGCTGGCCGATCGATGCGTAAAATTCCGTGGCGCGCCGAATTGTTTCTTCGGCGGTCTTGGCTCCGCCGACGATCTCTACCAGCGGAATCAAGTGTGGCGGATTGAACGGATGGGCGATGATGCAGCGCTCGGGATGTATAGCGGCGCTTTTTTGGATTTCGCTCATGGTAAGCCCCGACGAGCTCGATGCGATGATCACGTCGGGCGGCAGCAGTTCGTCGAACTGCGCATAAAGCTTCTGCTTGAAATCGATCCGCTCGGGCCCGTTTTCCTGCACGAGTTCGACGCCGGCGACCGCTTCGGCGAGATCCGCGGTGAACTTGAGGTTGGTTTGCGACGCTCCGGGCGAGAGGCCCAACCGCTTGAGGGCCGGCCAAGCCGTCTCGACGAACTTGCGGAGCGAGGCTTCAGCGTTCGGCGCGATGTCCGTCGCGACGACGTGCAGTCCCCTGGCGAGAAACAGCGCGGTCCAGCTTGCGCCGATCACGCCCGTGCCGAAGATGGCGATGCGACGAATGGGTATGGCGTTCGTCATGTCATTTCTCCAGTGTTTGGTCAGACTCGGCGTACGCGACGCCGTTGCGATTGAGAAAGTTGCGCTGCCGGCTCAACCCGATGCAGCCGGCCGGAGCTGTACGTTGTCGCGTCGGTGCGGACCGCGAGGCCCATAGTCCAGCTCGGCCCCCTTGTTGCTGCTGGCGATGACTGCGGCGGGGGCGTCGTGGGGATGCATGATCGATTCGACAAAGATCATCGTATCGTTCGGCGCGCTGAGCGCCTTCTGCAAGTCTCCATTGGTCTTGACCACGAACGATCGCGCCGTGGTGTCGGGACGGAACACCTTTGGCAGATCGGCATATCTCCAGTTGGCGACGTCGTTGTAGGTCTCGGTCTTGCCAAGATAGCCGCGTTCGATCGTGTATCCGCCGTTGTTGATCAGGAAGATCACCGGCTTGTGGTCGTGTCTCAGGATCGTTGACAGCTCCTGCGCCGTGACCTGGAACGAGCCGTCGCCCAGGAAGAGCAGGTGACGACGGTGTGGCGCTGCGGTGAGTGCGCCGAGCAAGGCTCCGACTGAGTAGCCGATCGATCCCCAGTTGATTGACCCGATGAAGGTGCAATTGGGCGGAAGCTTCAGGCCCAGGAGAACGAATGACGTGCCATTGTCGACGTACAGGACATCGCCAGGTCGGAGATAGTCCTGGATGGCCCGCCAATAGGCGGCCTGAGTCAGCTTGGCGGGACCGTCGGCGCGTGCGCCTGCCGCCAATGCAGCAACTTGCCGTGGTGCGCGGCGCGCAGCAGCTGGGACCGCGTCGATCACGCCGCGGAGGACTTCCTTCAGCGTCACCGCCTGATAGTTCTCATCGCCGACGTCCACCGAATGACCGCGCGCGTGGATCGTGTCGGTGGGCAGTGAAGCGGTGAAGTCGCCGGTGGTCACCTCGATTGGCCGGTAGCCGATCGAGAGCAGGCAGTCGCTGCTCTCGATCACCTCGCGGACCTGCGGTTCACTCGCCTTGCCGCCGTAGATGCCGAGGTAGAGCGGGAAAGTCTCGTCGATTACAGATTTGGCTGCGTTGATCACGGCCACCGGCGCTTGCAGCTTCTCAGCCAGCTCCATGAGGTCGGCCGCGACGCCGAACCGGTCCGCGTCAGCATCCACGAGGATCGTCGGCGACTTGGCGGCGGACAGTCGCCTCGCGACAGCGGCGATGCACGATTGCAGCCGTTCCGGATCGCTCGCCGGCTCCCCGAGCACGAGCGGATCCGCGGGAACGTCGATATCGAGGTCGGCGATGTCGGATGGCAGCTCCATGTACACTGGAAGCTTTTCCCGCCATGCGGTGAGGATCAGCCGATCGATCTCGATAGCTGCGTTGCGCGGGGTGAGTCTGGCCCGCGCAACGGTCACAGGCGTGTAGGCGTCAAGGAAATGATCGAAGGTTCCGTCTGCCATGGTGTGGTGCATTCCGAGGCCACGGTCGATCGACCTGAGCGGGATCGATCCGCTGATGCAGATGACCGGCACGTGCTCACTGTAGGAGCCGCCAACGCCGTTGATCGCGCTCAGAGCGCCGACGCCGTTCGTCACCAATAGCGCGCCCAAGCCGTTCAGCCGTGCATAGCCGTCCGCCGCATAGGATGCGGTCAGTTCGCCGGTCGTGCCGACCCATTCCAGCGCACCAGCGTCGTAAAGCTGTTGCAACAGTGTCAGGTTATAGTCGCCGGGAACACCGAACAGATGTCGGATACCGACCTCCTCGAGGCGGCGAAGCAGGAAGTCGCCAATCTTCATTCGTCGCGTGGGAATGCTGGACATTGTCTTGTCTCCTCAGGTTCGTTGCTGCCAATGGAAATAGAGTCTCATGACGGGTTGGGGATGCAGCCAGGCCGCGCCGGATCTCCGCCGAACAATCCAGCGAAGCTCCGCTCAAGGTCAGCGCTCATCCTCTGCAACAGAGTCTTGCTCTCGCCGTCCCTGCCGTCACGGATCGTGACAGTCGCGGTCAAGCCGGAAACCAGCGGCACGCCGGGTGGCACCTTGTCGATCGCAATACGGACTGGCACTCGCTGCGCCAAACGGACCCAGGTGTAAACCGGATCGACGTTGGGCAAGCCCTGCGTGGCAGCCGCCGCATTGGATACGCTGACGCCACGCGTCACCGTTGCGACGTGACCGATGATCGGCGCTGAATAGCCCATCAGCTTCGCCTCGGCGCGATCGCCCACGCACAGTCGGGCCAGCTTTGTTTCCTCAAAATAACCGTCTATCCAAAAACTGTCGGTGTCGACGATCGAGATATTGCTGGTCCCTTGTGCCGCGTAGTTTCCCACCCGGAGCAAGAGATTAGTCACATATCCGTTCACCGGACTGCGCACCTCGGTGCGTTGCAGGTTGATCTCCGCCTGCTTCACCTGTTCCTGAGCCGCGTCAACGACGGCTGCCGCCTGGACGGCATTTGCCTGATAGGTCTGCTTCTCCTCGGTGCTCACCGCTAGATCAGTCAGGCGCTGCCGTCGCTCAGACTGCAAATTCTTGACGTCCCGATCCGCCATTTTTTGCTGGAGCGACGCCTTGTATGCGCGCAGCGCGACCTGGAAATCGAAGGGCTCGATGACATACAGGATGTCGCCCTTGTGAACGAACTGGTTGTCGACGACTCGCAGTTCCGTGATCTGACCGGAAATCTGCGGCGCCACGTTCGCGACTTGAACGCGCACGCTCCCGTCGCGCGTCCAGGGGGCGGCATTGTACAGGTCCCAGGTGAGGACGGCTCCCAACACCGCAACGGTCGCGATGCCCGCGGTAGCCAATTTGCGCAACAGAACTCGCACCATTCGCAAGGCCTCGCTTCGTCGCCGTAAATTGGACCTTGCAGAAGGCGGTGGGCCCCCTTTTTCGTCTGGAGGATCTTCCGAGATCCTTCGCGCAATCTCGTCAAACGCGCTTGTTTGAGATGATATCGGCGAAAAAGGCGCGACGCTTGCTCGCGCTTCGTCGTTCTGAATAGTCTTATCACGAACAATCGCATCCATGGTGCGCTCCTCTAGAACATCAGCATCAACAGGCACAGCATCGTCACAAAGAGACTCAACTGTGCAATTGCGGGGTGACTAAACATTTTCGCGAAACCCGCGACATTCAGCAGTGGTCGCAGAACTATGAGGACAACAAGGGTTGCCACTAGGTAGGTTACGAAGGGTGCGACCAAGACGCCTCCGACCACCAGTTCTCCAAAGGTATGTGCCATCAGGTTGCCTCCCGAGAGGGATCATTGACGAGCTGTGTCGGTTTCGCGTTGAAACGCCGTACCGTTGCCGATTGGTCGAAGCAGGAGAGCAGTTCTGCGAGACCGTGGCTGTCATGCGCGCCTCCGGCGCAGAGAAATTGTCCGATGCGCGATGCGTCGCGGAACATTGCTTCCTCCAGAGTTTCGCCAGTCCTGTTGTCCACTCTGAGTTCGTCGCGGGCCTCCGCGAGCAACTGCGTCCTCTGCTTTTCATCTGAGACGGGTGGAATGAGCATCTGCGCCGCCAGCAGGACTGCTGCGGCCGCGACAATGAACAGAGATGTGAAAAGGAATGCCTGGGGGTCGTAGGTCTGGGGATTGCTCGGCGCCAGGATGGTTGGGATGGCGATAAGATTGATGCGACCGAGTCCTGACCACACAGGATCTTGCGATGGGACGAGAAGTGCTGCGCCGATCGTAAATGGAGCCAGGGCGATTGCCAGCACAGGAAAGGCGTCGGCGCCGTCGAGAACGATGAACTCGAGAATGCCGGCCAGGACAACCGCGATCGGTGCGCCAACAAGGGCTATCGTGGAATAACCGCGCGGGTTGGGCGTGGTGACTCCCAGTGCAGCAACCGCCGCGACAAGATACAATGAAGCGCTTGCCGCAGACCATCCGGCCCAGACGAAAAGCACTGACGCCAATCCAAACCATAGGGCGGCGCGTACGGCAGTGTCAGCCGCGATTCGATAAGAGCGGTATAAGGGCGCGCGCTGCAATCGAGTCGGCCATCTGACCGACCTCAGGGCTGACAGATCCTGGCGAACGTTGTCGTCCCGCCGCAGCAACTCCCGCATTTTCGGCGAGTAATCCTCGGTCTCAACATCGGCGCAGCCGGCACTCAAGGATCGGGCTGCCTGCAATTCAGCGACGAGGCTGACGACAGCACTCCGGGCGGCGGCGCTTCCTACCGAGCCGCTGCTCGACTCGAGAGCGACGATTGCTACATCGGGACGAAGTCCGACGATGTCCTGCACCAGTGCCGGGAAGGTCGTCCGATCGTCGCTTTCGCCACGAAGGGTAGCGCATGCGTACTCGCGAATGCGGCGATGAATTGCCGCCAACTGCGCTGCAAGTCGTGAATGACGGTCGGGAGCAGACATCAACACATTTACGATCGCTATTGAGATGATGCCAACAGCGATCGCGGCGCCGCGCTCCACACTGGCGTCAAATACGTTCTGCGGATGGTCGATCTGCTGGATCGCGATGTTTGCGACGGTGTAGCCGGTCAGCACGGCTGCATAAGCGCGATAACCGTCCAAAAGCTTCGCCGCAAAGACACAAACACCGAGCCACACCGCAGACGCGGCCAGCATCAAATCTCTCGCCTGCGAGAAGAGCCCTGCGATTGCGATTGAGGCTGTCACCCCCACGACGGTGCCGGTCAACCGAAAGGCGGCTTTGTCGAGGGCCTGACCGCGTGTTGGCTCTGCGAGGATTGCGACGGTCACCGCCGCCGTGAACGGTGCTTCGAGCTGGAGCCAGAAGCTTGCGAACAACGCCAGGACCGTGGCGAGCCAAACGCGGACGGCGAAGGTCCAGGAGCTGATTGGAATGCCCGACATATAAACCTCAATTCGGTTTGCCGAGGACGAAGGCAAATGGGACGACGAAAAGCTCTTCGCCAAGGTCGTCGTTGACGTGCAAGATCCAGCCGCGCCAATCTTCGGGACTTCGTGCCGTCGTGAGGGAGCGCACGATACAGGCCGCGCGATCGCGCGCTTCCGCGAGGTCGTCCACGATGGCGCCGCAGCGATCGATCAGGACCTCCTTGGCATTGGAGCAGTGGAAATAAACCTGTGTCACCTCAGCCTCCTTCAAAGAGACGGTTAGCAACGAGGCTGTAGCGCCGCAGATGTCTTCGTGCGGTGGCCAGAATCCGCGGCGACGGGAAGATCCGCAACCAGGTCCAAGTCATCAAGAGAAAGAAGATCATCTGCGTACCTACAGTCCCTCGCGGATTTGCACGCAGAGAATGCAGGCGGCGGAGGACCGGCGCATCTGTCAGATGACCAGTCCGATGACAGACAGAATCAGGTTGCCGGGCTGTTGGCCGTGGAGAGGAGGGCCCCCAGGCCGGACCGGGAGGTGATGCCGGTCTTGGAAAAGACGTGGTGCAAGTGATAACCAACGGTGCGATGTGACAGATACAGTCTCGCTCCGATCACCTTGTTCGAAAGCCCCTGGGCGGCAAGCTGCGCGATGTGCAACTCTTGCGGCGTGAGCTTCTCCCAGGCCTGCTCGGTTCGGCGAATGCTGGTTTCGCCGGCTGCCCGCAATTCCTCCCGTGCGCGATCGCTCCAGGGCATTGCGCCGAGCGCGTCGAAAATGCCGCGCGCCTCGCGCAGCGGGGCGCGCGCGTCGGCGGGCCTGCGCTGCCGGCGCAGCCAGGCGCCGTAACCGAGCAGGAGGCGCCCTCGAAGGAAAGGCCAATGCTTTGCAGCAGGGCCAAGACCCTGCAAGAAGAAGCGTTCCGCGTCATCATTGGTCGCGACCAGAGCCTTGCTGTAGGACAACATCGTCTGGACCCACGGCACCGGCTCTGGAGCCGAGGCACGCTCGATTTCATCGATCGCGTTACGCGCAGCCAGCAAATGATCGGAGTAGACAGCCGCCTCGACGAAATCGGCCAGCGCAAAAAACTGCACGCCAGAGTTGCAGGCGGGATCGGCAAGCGCGAACAGGCGCCGGAGATGCTCAAAGGCCTCCCCGTGCCGGCCGGCACCGATGGTGGCTATGCCTCGCGCCAACTGTAGCATCGCCAACAAGAAATTGGCACCAATGGATAACACCATTCGTTCCGCTTGAGCCGCAAGGCCTTCGGACTGCTCCAGATCGCCTTGCATACCCACCATCTTCGCTTTCACGATTGTGGCCGCGGCCATCCACAGGGTGCTTCCGATCTCCTCGGCAAGCCGGATCGCTTCCTCGGCATCCCTCATCGCCCCCACCCAATCGCCGACCTCCATTTCGGCCCACGCCTGACCAAAAAGAAAGCGAGGGAGGTGGTTCACCAGGCCTCGTTTGCGAAGCGCATCACAGGTCTCGGCTAGAAAGCTTGCACCAAGATCGAACGCGCCAATGACGTTCGCAGCACTCCCCAAAACGCGCCCGACGTTAGGGTTGTGGCTCCTTATCTCGGAGAGCGCCTTCAGTTTCCTGTACGCATCGCCGCCTTGCCGAAGCGGCTCGGCGTACGCTGTTATTCCGATCGCGCGCGGGTCGAGTTCCGGGAATCCCAGCTGGTTTACTGCGGACAACACCCTTGCGCAGAGGCCGCTGCCCGCATTGCTCCACCAGCAGCGTTGTGCGGCGCGCCAGAGAAGATTGCCCGCCAAAGCATTCGCGCCTGCGGCGCGTGCCTGATCGGCAAAGGCGATCAGAGCGTGAATTTGTCTCGGGTCATTGACCGTCGGCGGCTGGGTCATCTCGCGACACCACGCGACCCACGCGTTGCTCACCTGATCAGACTCTTCGACCTCGGCGGCAAGCAACAAATGCTCGAGCACGGCTGGGCGCCCAAGATCAATCGCAAGCCCAGCCGCCCGCAAAAGTCGTTCCCTTCTCGCCTTCATCGTGCTGCTCAGTTTTGCGGCGATTTGCAGGATCTCGACGGCCATTGCGACGGAGCCTCGCCGCCGCGCACGGATTGCCATGAGATCGTGTTCGGCAGCCAGTTCATCGTCCGGGCCGATCGTCGCCGCCGCACGATGCCAAAGCCGCCGATTCTGGTCCTCGATGATCGTTGCGAGTGCGGCGTGAATCCTATGGCGCGTTGCAACATCAACGGTCTGATGAATCGCGGACCGTACAAGCGGGTGGCGAAACCGCACCTCGGTTGCATCGATTTCGATCAGTCTGGCCGAGACAGCGGGCCCGAAGGCCTCGACGTCGATACCCCCATCGAGCAGCGCTTCGCCGGCGCGCATGATTTCGTGAACGGACGTTCCATCGTTTGCCGCGGCCACGGACAGGAGCGTCCGCGTGCTGTTGGGAAGCTCGGACAAGCGGCTGGAAAAGGCGCGTTCCAGCCGTTCCGTCAAGGGGAGCCACCGGGTCTCATGATCGTCTGCCGCCTGGATTGCACGCGGCAGTTCCACCAGAGCCAATGGATTGCCAGCGGCTTCTCTCAGAAGTCGGGCGCGCAGAACGCCGGAAAGGCCGGGTCCCTGCGTGTCCAGCAAACACGCCGCGTCGGTATCGCCGAGAGGTGGAATGACGTGGCGCAACGTGTCTGCATCTCCAAACGGGGCATCGAAACCCTCGCGCACGGCCAGCAGCAGAACAATCGGGTCCGAACTCAATCGCCGGGAGACAAAGGACAAGACGTTGCGGCTCGCCTCATCCAGCCACTGGGCGTCGTCGGCGATGAGCAAGATAGGCTTGTGACCGGCACGTTCCGTAAGAAGCGAAAGCGTCGCCAGAGCGACCAGCCAGACATCCTGGGACGCAGCGGCGTCATCGCTCATGCCAAATGCACCCAGCAAGGCAGACCTTTGGCGAGGAACCAATGACTTCACCTGCTTCATGAGAGGGCGTAGCGCCTGCTCAAGTCCCGCGAACGCAATATGGACTTCAGCCAGCACCCCTGTTACGCCTAGTACGGTGATGCCGCGTTCACGCGCCCGGCTTTTTGCCTCTTCGAGCAGCGCTGACTTGCCGATCCCGGGCGCCCCGCTGATAACGAGGGTCGATCCGCCTAGGTCGATCCGGCTGAGAAGCTGATCGATCAGGGCGATTTCTGTCTCACGACCCTGCAAGGATATCGACCGCGGTACGCCTTCGCGCTGCTTGGGTCGCGGTGACGTGGTCTTTTTCAGCCGTTTCGCCATCCCGGGTCTCTGGCGCTTCGCTGCGATGATTATAAAGCCTGACCTCTGAACACATCTTATCACGCGCCAGCGACGACGGGCAGACCCCGCATCCGGCGCATCATTTCGTTGGCCTTGAACAACCTCTTCAGCGTCTTCCGAGTGGCCGCCGCCGCAGGCGAAGATGGCGTGCTTGGCCGCCGCGTCCAGGTTCGACGGAAGATCGCGAAGAGGCTTGGGGCGCGGAGGGGCGCGCGGGATGGCCAATTGCTGGTAGCCAGGACCGTAGGTTCCCAGGCTCTCAAAAGGAAAACCACTATGGTATCATTGGGAATCGACTGACACTCTCTCCACCGCCGCCACGTTCTGTATCCGATCGTTTGATACGACGACAGATCATGAACGTTGCGCCAACCGCGTTCTTTTGCATAGGTGCCGAGGCGATCGAGCCGGGATTAGCCCGTTTCTCGGCGCTGCGGTCCAGGGACCGCGTGCATCAAACCGAACCGTTTGCGATACGCACTCGGAGAGATTCCCATCACCCTACGAAAGACTCTCCGGAATGCCCCGGCATCCTCATAGCCGATGCTAAAGGCAATCTGGTCAACGGCCTGGTTTGTGAACTCCAGCATCTCGCGAGCCCTGCCCACGCGCAACTGCTGGCAATACTCAGTGGGTCTTAGTCCCGTAGCCTTTTGGAACCGACGCAAAAAGGTGCGCTCTTCCAGGCCGGCACGCACGACCATAGCGTGGAGACTAGCGTCTCGGGCACCGTTCGACTGAAGCCAATGTTGCACGTTCAGAATGGGTCGGTCGCCGTGATGAAAGCTGGGAGAGAAGCTGCTATAATAACGCTGCTCACGACCCGGCGGGTCAACGAGCATAAAGCGAGCGGTTTCCAACATGATCGTCGACCCGAGCAAGCGGTCAACCAGCTTCATTCCTAAATCGGCCCAAGCCATCACCCCCCCGGCGGTTATTATGTCCCCATCTTCAATGATGAGCTTGTCGCCATCGACACGAATATCGGGAAAGCGCTCCGTTAGCTCGTCAAGATAGGTCCAATGCGTGGTCACTGAGCGACCTGCAAGCAGGCCAGTTTCGGCCAGGACGAACGCGCCGGCACAAACCGAGCAAAGTACCGAGCCGTCGTCGTGTCGCTCGGTAAGCCAGCCCGCAAACGGGGCTGCGAGCTCGCGGGATATTGGCTTGCTAAGACTCGGTGGCGCAATGAGGACGGCAGGACGGTTATACGGCCCGGGGATGCTGTCGAAGACGCATTCCACCGCCTTTCCGTTTACGATCCGGCGCCAATGGCTGACACGAAGAGCCGGCTCTGCCGCGAGTCGCCGCTCGGCCGCGAAGCGATTAGCCACGAGGAAGATATCCGTCAAGCCGTGAACGGCCGCGAGCTGCGCCTCTGGATAGATGAGGATACCGATCTCAATCGGCCTGCTTGTCGGGCCCATGTCAGTTTTCGCCCGGAGAATGTCGGTTCTGACAATATCACATCCGTAAAAGTGAGTTAGACTTTCTGGCAGGCATCACTTCCGGAAACGAAGTACAGCTCGGGAAGTGGCCATGTCGGAAACCCCACAGCATCTTGCGTAGGGCGCTGCTGCACTTTCGCAGGCAACTCCCGTGGACAGGACGGCACATGCCGCCGACCACATCAACTCAGGAGGCAGCCAGATGAGTATCGTCAAGACCGAAGACGGCACGGAAATTTTCTACAAGGACTGGGGCAAGGGTCAGCCCATCGTGTTCAGCCATGGGTGGCCGCTCTCGGCAGATGATTGGGACGCGCAAATGATGTTCTTTCTTAATCATGGCTATCGTGTCATTGCCCATGATCGGCGCGGACATGGCCGGTCCTCCCAACCGGGCGATGGTCACGACATGGACCACTATGCGGATGACCTGGCGGCTTTGACCGCGCATCTCGATCTGAAGGACGCCATTCACGTGGGACACTCGACCGGCGGCGGCGAAGTCGTGCGTTACATCGCGCGCCACGGCCAAAGCCGAGTATCGAAGGCCGCGATTATCAGCGCGGTGCCGCCGCTGATGGTGCAGACGGAGGCTAATCCCGGCGGCCTTCCCAAAGCCGTGTTCGATGGATTCCAGGCGCAGCTCGCCGCCAACCGTGCGCAGTTCTACTACGATGTGCCGGCCGGGCCGTTCTACGGATATAACCGAACTGGCGCGAAACCCTCGCAAGGCGTAATCTGGAACTGGTGGCGCCAGGGTATGATGGGCGGCGCGAAGGCGCACTCCGACGGCATCGTCGCGTTTTCGCAAACCGATTTTACCGAGGACCTCAAGAAGATCACAGTGCCGGTCTTCGTGATGCATGGCGACGATGACCAGATCGTGCCCTACGCCGACTCCGCGCCGTTGTCGGCAAAGCTGCTGAAGAACGGGACGCTGAAGACCTACAAGGGCTTTCCGCACGGAATGCCGACCACCGAGGCGGAAACGATCAACGCCGATCTGCTGGCGTTCCTGAAGACATAACGCTTCGGATTCCGGAGAGACCGCTTCGGGGCGGTCTTTCTTTTTTCAACTCTACCTCGATGGCAAACGCACGTTGATGTCGCCCTGGTAGATAGTGTTGCAAAAGTCGTTTTGCCGAAGGAGCCCAAAAATCTGAGGCCGCAGGCGCCGTTTTCGTGTAGAGATGCGAGGGATCTCATCGCCTCATGCAAAACTCATAGGCGACTAGCGTGCCACGAATTGGTGACAGCGCGAGTGTGCAGGCCGCACGCGAGTGAACGCCGCGCAAGCGTCGAAAAGGACGATGCGTAGACCATCCGGCCACTCTTTCGGGGAAGGCTGATACGGCTAGGGTGAATTAGCAAAGCCCGAAGATTGTATTTTATTGCTTCCGCCTCCGCGTCCCCGGTTTTTGTGCGCCGTCGCAGCCGATTTTGCGATCGGGCGGCAATGGGTCTTGTCCCGAAGAGGGAATCCTTGCTTCCTTGTCGTTCCGTTGCACTGGAACGCGCAAATGCCTGCAACAAAAATTCTCTGGACCCAGATCGTGGTCGTGCTCACGGTGGTGCTCGCAGCCATCTGGGGCGCGACGCAATGGACCGCTTGGCGGTTGGGCTACCAGCCGGAGCTCGGCCACCCCTGGGGGCACATCGGCGGAATTTCGCTGTATCCGCCGCCGGCTTTCTTTGCCTGGTGGTTCTTCTACGACGCCTACGCTCCGCACATTTTCGTCGAAGGCGCCGTCATTGCCGCTTCCGGAGGGGTGATTGCCGTTGCCGTTGCCTTCGCGATGTCCGTCTGGCGGGCCCGGGAGGCTAGGGTAGCGCAGACCTTCGGCTCCGCCCGCTGGGCCACCAAACAAGAGGTTCGCGCGGCAGGCCTGTTGGGAGAGGACGGGGTCGTGCTCGGTCGGCTCCATCGGCAGTATCTGCGACACGACGGTCCCGAGCATGTGCTGTGTTTCGCGCCGACGCGAAGCGGCAAGGGCGTTGGCCTTGTCGTGCCGACCTTGTTGACTTGGCCGGCAAGCTGCATCATCCATGACATCAAGGGCGAGAATTGGCACCTCACCGCTGGCTGGCGCGCACGCTTCGGCCGCGTGTTGTTGTTTGACCCGACCAACCCGGGCTCGTCTGCGTATAATCCGCTCCTCGAGGTGCGCCGCGGCGACCGCGAGATCCGCGATGTGCAGAATGTTGCCGACATCCTGGTCGATCCGGAAGGCGCGCTGGAGCGGCGCAATCACTGGGAAAAGACCAGCCACTCGCTGCTGGTCGGCGCCATCCTCCACGTGCTCTACGCGGAGCCCGACAAGACCCTGGCGGGCGTTGCCAATTTCCTGTCGGATCCGAAGCGCCCGATCGAGACCACACTCCGTGCCATGCTGACGACGCTGCATCTCGGCGATCACCCGCATCCTGTGGTCGCATCCGCGGCCCGTGAACTTCTCAATAAGAGCGAGAACGAGCGTTCCGGCGTGCTGTCGACCGCGATGTCATTCCTCGGCCTCTACCGCGATCCCGTGGTCGGCAAGGTGACCAGCCGTTGCGACTGGCGGATTGCGGACCTTGTCGAAGCCGAGCGTCCGCTCACGCTCTACCTCGTCGTGCCGCCGTCGGACATCAACCGCACCAAGCCTTTGGTCCGTCTTCTTCTCAATCAGATCGGCCGCCGGCTGACCGAAGAGCTTTTTGCAAAGACAAGGCGGCAGCGACTGCTTCTCATGCTCGACGAATTCCCGGCGCTCGGACGGCTCGATTTTTTCGAGTCGGCGCTCGCCTTCATGGCCGGATACGGCCTGAAGAGCTTCCTGATCGCCCAGTCCCTTAATCAGATCGAGAAAGCGTACGGCCAGAACAATTCGATACTTGACAATTGTCACGTACGGGCGGCCTTTGCGACCAACGACGAGCGGACCGCGAAACGGGTCTCCGACGCGCTCGGCATGGCGACCGAACTGCGCGCCATGAAGAACTATGCCGGTCACCGGCTCTCGCCTTGGCTCGGTCATCTCATGGTATCCCGTCAGGAGACTGCTCGCCCGCTGCTCACGCCGGGCGAGGTGATGCAATTGCCTCCGTCTGACGAGCTCGTACTTGTCTCCGGCACCCCGCCGATCAGAGCCCGAAAGGTGCGGTACTTCCAAGACCGTCGCTTGGCCGAGCGCGTGCTCCCGCCGCCGACGCTGGCGTCATTGCATGAAGACATGACTGCGTGCAATCGAACGGTCGCAAATGACTGGACGGCCTTGCCACCGCTATCCCGTGTGCCGCCTGAAGCCGCGTCGGCCAAGGCAAACGATGCCGCGAACTCCGGAATTCGCCGTGAGCCCGAACTGCCCGAGCACGAGGAGATCGTGCGTGAGGAGGTTCAGCCATTGCCTGAATTCGCCACGCTCGACGACGAGCCTGACCGCAACGCGGCGCGCGCCGCCGCCATAAGACGCACGCTCGGCAGCATCGCCCGGCAGGCCGCTATGGATCCTGCCGACGGCATGGGATTGTGAGGGGGGCGGCGGGATGCGCACACGCATGAACGTCTATTTCCCGCCGGAGATACTGCGGCAGCTCATCGATCTTGCCGACCGCAAGCATATCTCGCGCTCCTCGATCGTCGAGGCGGCGGTGACGTCGTTTCTTTCGCCGGACGGCGCCGATCGTAGCGAAGCAGCGTTCACCCGAAGGCTCGATCGCCTATCCCGCCAGATCCAACGCCTCGAAC
>Ga0335075_10007453_pt1 | contig 16841 bp, 13 predicted proteins | sample Lox_Sample_24_FD_206723 | JGI IMG/M metagenome (GOLD analysis project Ga0335075, IMG submission 206723) | Soil microbial communities from Loxahatchee National Wildlife Refuge, Florida, United States - Lox_Sample_2.4 | ecosystem: Environmental > Terrestrial > Soil > Wetlands | place: USA...
AACCTCACTAAATGTGAACTTATTGACACCGAAGCAAATGTCGCAAAACACCACGATTTTACTGGCAATCGGCTCCAAAATTTGAGCGCAAGACGCATTTTTGAGGTTCAACGCTTCAACGTCTCAACGTCTCAGAAGTTAGGCGTTTGAAGCCGGAAGAACTGGTTGCCGTTGTTGTCAGGGAGCAAGACGACATTCTGGTTGGTTGTCAAAATGGACGCGGGTATGCCATTCGTGCTCCAGGCGACCGATGCCAGAGCCGGCGTGGAGGCGACGGCGTAGCCGTCGGGATAAACAGGCCAGCTTAAGACCAAATTCGTTCCGGATTGCTCCACTTTCAAAATCTGCGAGACGATCGCCCACGCCAGCGCGTAGGTCTCGTTTGTGCTGACGATGCTTGTGCCGCCGGCCTTCCAGACCTGCAAATCGTAACGGCCTTGCGGCAATTGGCGGACATAGACGTGCTGGACGTTGTCCACTACGCTGGTGCTCGCGGCTACAAGGTTGCTGTTGGCGGCGTTATACAAATATAGCGCAAGATTATTGATATCCGTTTCATTCTTGTGCCGGTTCCACACGAGGGTAGCTGTGAATGTAAACCCGGATCCTTTCGCGCTGTTGGTCACATTGAAGAAATAGTGGTTCACTGCATCGTCTGCTGAACTGCTGTCATTGGTGTTAAAGTCCCATCCGTTCAAAACCGGAACCGAAGCGCTCGTGACAACAGGTGGATGCGCGCTGCCCGTGGGAATATTGGTCGAAAAATTCCAGCCGTGCTTTCCCCCAATCAATTCCTCATAGGAATTGAATACGTTCAGGACGCCCGCGCCGTTGGTGTAATCCAGCGGCGATGGAGGAATGTTCACCCACGTTGCGGGCTTCACGGCGCCATTGAGCAATAGAGCTTTGACGGTGCGCATATCCGATGCGCTATTGGTGCTCGTACCGCCGTCGCCACGCTGCCCGGCCTGCATCAACAACGCCGCCGCGCCGGCGATCTCAGGCGTCGAATAACTGGTCTCGCTGGCCGGCGCAACGAGGTCCGGTTTGCACCGGCCGTTATCAATGGTCGGGCCGATGCTCCCGCCCCCGTCATAGGTGCCCGCACAAATACAATTGTATGAGGTGCCCGGCGCGCAGACATACAGACTATTGGCTTGATTATCTGCGGCAGAGACAAACAGGGTATTATACGTCTCCGAGAAATCGTCGAATGCCGAATCAAGCTCCTCCTGGATTGAAACGCCTTGATTACCGACCGTGTAGCTTTGGTTGACAATGGCGTCGGTGGCGGTCGTCGAGAATCCCTCGTCGTCGCCAATATTAAAGTTGAGATAGGGATCCGCGTCAAAGTTGTCCACGTGGGCGACGTTGGTGGCCATACCGGAGGGACCGTAAAAGATCTGGCCGACTGCATCGGCGTGGCCGGACTCGCCCCCGATCGAATTTGGGAACGAGTTGCTGGAAACGGTGTTGGAATACCAGGTGAAAAGTTCGGCTGGACTGGGAACGGCGCTGGGGTTGACCTCCCAATAAATCCCGTTGGTATCCAGGGCGGCTTCAGCTTGTCCGACACGGACGCCTGCGCCATTCAAGTTTGTCGTGAGCGCTTGAAGCAGGGGAAGACCAATAATTCCTGGATTTTGCGCGTGGACGGGCGCGCAAGCCAAAAACAGAATGCAGGCGACAACACAGAAACCGCTTCGTTTTAACTGCCGGGTCATCAACATGAGCGTGGCAGAGTGTAGCATCGTTCACGCCAATGTTAAAGCGAGGAAAATGCGATTTAACCATAATGAAACAAACAGTTTAAGGCCTGAATCCAAAAATTCGCGGCTTTTTAAGATCAGGAAAGGTCCTTTATCCCTAAGAACCGGCATTCAAATCGAATCGGATCCGCGTGTGGGAGTGGGTTTGCGCGTTCTGGATTTCGATGTCCTCCAACTCCCATTGGCCATTCACTTTTTTGGCTTTTTTCGGGTCAAAGATTTTCAGAAGTTTTTCATTGGTGTCGTACGCTTCGGCATAAATGATGGCAAAGGTTTCTCTGTCAATCCACGTGACGACGCGGGAATAACCGCTCGCAGGATTGGGATTGTCGCTTTCCAAAACGATGCAATTGCGCGTGCGGCGCGTTTCGTGCCCGGTGATTATTTGTTCCGGCCAATGAAAAAACTCGAGACCAAGGTCGGCAATCCAAAAGTCCGATCCGGCAAAGGGCGCCATAATTTGGGTTTGATTTAAAGTTTTCATTGGGCCACGAACCGGCACACCCGCGTTTCCGGAAAAATAAAGATATTGATTCGGCTGGCCGATTTGGTGGACTATCATCAAAGATTCCCATGTGCCTGTATTGCCTCCGATCGTTGCGTCATAAATGACACGCCAGGTTCCCTGGCCAATGTCTGTCGTAAACGTTATTGGAATGCTCGTTGTTCCTTCAGAATTGTGAATCCTTAAAACCCCCGTTTGTGCCAGATTGGTGGCCGGCATTTCTGACAATATCTCCGATGCCAATTGGCGTCCCTGAATTTCCGCCGCAGACAAGCCGTTGGTTGTTTGAGCCGTGGCAGCGAACCCCAGGAACAGAATAGCCGCAAGAACAACAAATTTCATTTCACCCTTTAACACCTCAATAATTTCAAAGTTTCAACACTCGTGCCGCGCCGGCTTGTCCACCCAAGCTTCAGAGCAACGGCCAGTACCGTTTCAACGTTTCAACGCTTTAACGTCCCCTCCTCCAGCGCCAATGGGAATATCTCGGAAATATGCCGGACGAAATGGACTTTTAATTTCGAGCGCACTTCAGGCGGGGTTTCCTCCCAATCAGGCTTGTTTTGATCCGGCAGGATGACTTCCTTGACGCCGAACCTTTGGGCGGCCAGGACCTTTTCCTTGATGCCTCCGACCCTCAAGACGCGTCCGCGCAGGCTGATTTCGCCCGTCATCGCCACCTGCGAACGCACGCGGCGCTTGGTCAGCAGCGAAGCAAGGGCGGCCACAATCGCCACGCCGGCGCTCGGACCGTCTTTGGGCGTGGCGCCCGCAGGAACGTGAATGTGAATGTCGAACTTACCGTAATCGCTCAAGTCAATATCCAGTTTTTTGGCCTGCGAGCGCAAATAGCTCACCGCTGCCTGGGCGCTTTCCTTCATGACGTCGCCAAGCGAACCGGTCAGGATCAGGCTGCCCCTGCCGCGCATTCGTGTGGCTTCGATGAACAAAATTTCGCCGCCGACAGGCGTCCAGGCCAGGCCCGTGGCGATGCCGTGTTCGGTGATTTTCTCGGCCGTTTCGGCCACAAATGGCGCGTGGCCCAGATACTCTCCAACCTGCGTGGGTTCGATTTTAATGGTCGTGGGGGAGCCGTTGCGCGAAACGATTTTGCGGGCGCCCTTGCGCACCAGCGCGGCGATTTCCCGTTCGAGCTGGCGCACGCCGGCCTCGCGCGTGTATTCGCGAATGGTTTTGCGGAGCGCGGCATCGGTAAATTTGATTTCCTGCCGGGTCAGTCCGTGCTCTTCGATTTGCCGCGGCACCAGGTAGCGCTTGGCGATTTCCAGTTTTTCGGTTTCGGTATAGCTGGGCAGCTCAATGACCTCCAGGCGGTCGCGCAGCGCTGGATGGACCGGGTCAAGCCAGTTGGCCGTGGCAATGAACAACACCCGCGACAAATCAAAAGGCAAATCCAAATAATGGTCGGTGAAGGTCGTGTTTTGCTCGGGGTCAAGCACCTCGAGCAGGGCGGCCGCCGGATCGCCGCGGAAATCTGCCCCCACCTTGTCCAATTCATCGAGCAAAATCACCGGGTTGCGGCTTTCGATACGCCGCAATGTTTGAATAATTCGCCCGGGCATGGCGCCCACGTATGTTCGGCGATGGCCCCGGATTTCGGCCTCGTCACGGATGCCGCCCAGGGAAATGCGGGCGAACTTCCGGCCAAGGGCGTCGGCGACACTCTTACCGAGGGACGTTTTGCCAACCCCCGGTGGACCAACCAGGCAAAGGATCGGGCCTTTGATTTGTTTGCGGCGCTTAATGACCGCAATGAATTCCAGCAGGCGGTCCTTGATTTTCTCGAGGCCGAAATGCTGTTCGTTCAGAATTTTCTCCGCGGCGTGCAGGTCCAATTTGTCCTCGGTGGATTTTTCCCACGGGAGCGTCAGTATCCAATCCAGATAGTTCCGTGAAATGCCGTATTCGGCCGCGGCGGGAGGGGTCTGCTGGAGACGCTCCAGTTCCTGGTTCGCCGCCTTGCGCGCTTCTTCGGGCATGGGCGTTTGATCAACCTTGTCCCGCAACGATTTAATTTCAGTCCCGCCCTGGTCGCCTTCACCCAATTCCCGCTGGATGGCGCGCATTTGCTCGCGCAGAAAGAAATCCCGCTGCGTTTTTGAAATCGAGGAGGCGACGTCGTTTTGAATTTTGGAGCTTAGGTTTAAAACTTCCTGCTCGCGGCTCAACATCGGCAGCAATTTTTCCAAGCGCTCGCGCACAGAGATCGTTTCAAGCAGCTTTTGCCGCTCCTCAAGGTCGATGTTCAAATTGGCGGCTATCAAATCGGCGAAATGGCCGGGATGCTCGGTGTTGACAGCCGCTATCTTGACGTGCTCGGAAAATGCCGGCGAAATTTTGGCTATTTCTTCGAATTGCCGATGGGCATTCCGCAGCAGGGCGTGAAGCTCGATGGAGTCCTCGGTTTCGTCGTGGAGGAGGTCATAGCCGGCGCGCAAATAGGGCGCGGGCGGCGAATAGGTCTTGATCCGAATGCGCCAGAGGCCTTCCACCAGCACACGGGCCGTACCGTCGGGAAATTTTACCATTTTGGCCACGCGCGAAACGCAGCCCACTTCGTATAAGTCTTCAGGCGCAGGTTCGGCGACCTCCGCCTTGCGCTGGAGCACCGCCCCAAATAAACGGTCGCCAGCGACGATGTCGTCGATCAATTTGAGGCTGGAGCCGGTCTCGACCAGCAGCGGCACCACGGCGCCGGGAAATATGACGATGTCCGACAGCCCCAGCACAGGCAGGGACTCCGGCAGCGAGCGCGACGAGATACGCGACGGCGCGTTTTTATCGGCGGCGCCCAATATACTGATGAATTCTGTCTCGGGCGAAGTCATTGTTGTTCAGGTGGCACGCTTTGCAGGCTTCATGCCATATTCGAAATAATGTCAAATTTAGACTGCCGCCTTGAATAAAGTTCTCAAGATTTATTTCGCCCATATTCCCCAGAGTCGAACCGGAGTGCAAGACAGAAAGGTTGGAATCAAGGGTCCTGGGTCCTGGCATCGGGCAAAGAGGAATCATTCTCATCCTCGCCTCAATCGCCTCAAAATGGCAGGTCGTCAAAGCTCAATTGGGGCCAATACGCGCTCTTGCGTCCTTTGCGCTCCTGCATACGCAGGATTCCCCAGAAACCGTTAAATTCCATACGTTTGAGCGAATTTGGAGATTGAATTTCTTCCGCAGGACTGTGACAATGGCAAAATGAGCCTAAAATCGGTTTACTTTTCCTATATCGCGGCGATTTGTCTGCTTTTCACAGCGTATTTGTCTTCAGGCCAGGGAACTGCGTTTTTATACCAGGGCCAACTCAGCAGCAGCGGCGCGCCGGCCAACGGGAATTACAATTTTACATTTACCCTTTATAACGCCCTAACCAACGGAACGCCGGTGAGCGGTTCGCTGACGAATTTCGATGTGCCCGTAAACAACGGGCTTTTCAGCACCACCCTGGATTTTGGGCCGGGCGTGTTCACCGGACCTGCTGTCTGGCTGCAAATTGGCGTTTGCACGAACGGCCAGACCACTTTTACCACCCTTCAGCCTCTTCAACCGATATTGCCGACGCCCTATGCGGTTTTTGCCAATTCGGCAAGCAATTTGGTGGGAGTTTTGCCGGCATCACAGTTGAGCGGCACGCTTCCCGCCAGCGCCTTTGCGGGCTATACGAACACGGTCGCGTTGACCAATGGCGCCGACATTTTCGCCGGCACTTTTACCGGCAATGGCGCCGACGTGACCAATGTGAATGTGACCAACCTGACGGGCGTGCTGGCGGATTCCCAGTTGCCCAATAACACGGCCTATGTAAACGCCAACCAGACGTTCACGGGGAGCAATACATTCATTGGTCCAAACATCTTCACCAATATGGCCCAAAACAGCTTTTCGGGCAGCTTTTTTGGAAACGGATTGGTCGGATGGGTCGTGGTGCCGGGTACTTCCGTGACGGCTTCAATTGATCACGGCTATCTATTGACCAACTCGCAGGTGGTGACCGTGACCCTGCCTACGACAGCCAATCCGGGCGATATCATCCGCATCGCATGCGGCGGGACGAGCGGCTGGCAACTGCAGCAACTCTCGGGTCAATCCGTCGTGGGAAACTTTTTGACCTACGCCAAAACCTGGCGCCAGATCAATTCTTCAGACCTGAACTGGAATTCGATTGCATCGTCCTCTGACGGCACAAGAATGATCGCCGCCGTTTACGCCGGTAACATTTATCAATCGATCAACTCCGGCCAGACATGGAATAGTCTTACCGTTGCCAGTCTCGGCGGCTCGGTTGAATGGACAGGGGTGGCTTCTTCGTCAGACGGCACGATATTGGCCGCAGTCGCATACGACAACGGCATTTACCTTTCCACCAATTCCGGGTCAACGTGGGTGCCGGAGGAATCCGGCAGCGTAATCTGGGACGGTATTGCCGAATCCGCGAATGGATCCAATATGATCGCTTCCATCTATGGCAATGATCTCTACGCCTCGGCAAACGGGGGCAGAACCTGGACTGCAACAGCCTTTTCGGGAAATTGGACTGCTGTGGCTATGTCGGCCAGCGGCAGTGTAATGTATGGCGCGGCCATCGGTGGCATTTATAGCTCGGCCAATTGGAGTTCCGTGTTGAGCGGCACGTCCGGGTATGATTGGGTCGCCATCGCATCGTCAGCGGACGGCTCCAGGCTCATTGCCGCGGCAACCAACTCCGGCGGAGGCATTTACATTTCATCCAATGGCGGGTCAAGCTGGTCATCGGTCGGCCTGCCAGCGACCAACTGGACCTCCGTTGCATCTTCTTCAGACGGCAGCAAACTGGTTGCAGTGGTGAAGGGAGGCCTGGTCTATACTTCGGACAATTGGGGCGCCACGTGGCAAAACAATGGATTGACAGGAAACTGGCAGTGCGTCGCCTCATCATCGGACGGCAGCACCGTGGCAGCCGGGATTTATAATTCCACGACAAGCGGACTTTACGGAATCTATACCGCGGTTTCCGACTCAGAATCCATGACAACCGCAGGCACCGGTGGTTTCATCGGCGGATCACAAGGTTCGGCCGTAGAATTGCAATACATCGGCAATAATCAATTCATGCCCGTGAGTTATTCAGGAGAGATTTGGGCGCAATAAGAAGTTGAAAATTGCCGCGACGTCTTTTTACCATAAACGCCCATAGGACCTATATGACCTATAGGTCGCATAATTAACTCCTCAATGTCGCGGCAAAATGCTCCGACTGCCCTAAAAACATTTTCGGATTCTCGAAGATCACTTTTTCGATTGCGGTTGCCAGATGCCCGCGCCGTTTCATTTCCACCGCCGTTTTGGGCACCGCCAGCGGATCACTGATTCCCCAGTCGCAGGCGCTGTTGAGCCAAAGCCGTTCGTTGCCGTAAAGTTCCAAAATATCAATCGCCCTGGAGGGGGTACACTTCGTCTCCGGGTAGAGCGTCATGCCCGCCCACATGCCGGAATTCAGAACCATTTCGACCGTATGCTCCTCCACGTGGTCAATAATGACGCGCTCCGGTTTGATGCGCCGATCATTCTTCAGGACGTCCAGAATCAGCCTTGTGCCCTTAAGCTTGTCTTCGAGATGGGGCGTATGAACGAGAATTAGCTGGTCGCGGGCAGCCGCCAGTTCGACCTGCATTTCCAGGACCCGCATTTCGTTCCGCGAATTCTTGTTCAAACCGATTTCGCCGATGCCCAGGACATTCGGCCGCTCCAGGAATAGCGGAACGAGCGCGATGACCTCCTCCGCCAGTTTTACGTCCTCGGCTTCCTTGGAATTGATGCAGAGCCAGCAGAAGTGTTTGATGCCGAATTTCGCGGCGCGCTTCGGCTCGTGCGCGGTCAGTTGGGAGAAATAATCAAAAAAACCTTCCGCAGCGCTTCTATCGAAACCGGCCCAAAAGGCCGGCTCACAGACGACTTCACAACCGGCCAGGGCCATGCGTTCGTAATCGTCCGTAACACGGCTGACCATATGGGCATGAGGTTCGATATAACGCATAGAAAGAAGGCCAGACAGCCGCCATTAGACTGCTCCCACAGCGCCTTTGCCCGGGGCCTTTTCAACAGGCTCGATCGAGTGGTCGCTGAAGGCCAGCAGAACATCCTTGGCCCTATGGTTGCCGGCGCCTTCCGACACGGTAGGGCGGACGTGCCCGTCCGCCGGGGCCAATTTGCCGAGCGCGGTGCGAAACGCCTCGATGCGAAAATCATCCTTCCCATCCGCGCGTTCCACGCGGTCAAGAAATGCGGCGATTTCAATCAATTTGTGCCGGGCATCCAGAAAATAAAGGTCGAGAACCTGTTCGCGCGTCATAACACTTTTATGAAAACCGTGACAAATGAATCTTGCATGTTCCTGTCAATCGTCAATTGTGAATTTATCCATCCACTCTAAAATCCATTTGGCCGATTCCTTTGTCCCTGTGCTCAGAACGTTGTGGTCCGCCCGGCGCACGATTTTATAATCCCGCAAAGCAGGACAATTTCTTTTCAGCCAGCGCCTGGTGGCTGGCCATGGAACAATGGGATCGAGGATGCCCGTCAGCCCGAAGATCGGAATTTGGGCGGTCATCGCGATTTTGCGCGGATCGTTTCCATCGACCAATTGGAGCCGGTGTTCCGCGGCTTCACGATCCTGCGGCCTGCGACGGCGAGCGAGAAATTCATCCAATGTCGCCAGAGTTTGCGGCGATCGGCGGTAGCGGTAGCGGGCAAATCTTGCGTAGCCAAACATGATTTTTACCAGGAGAACCGATAGTCCGTGGCCGGTGGCCTTCTCCAGCAGTTGCATAAACCATTGGGCCGGATACCGCACAAAGCCGCCCGCCAGGACCGCGCCCTGCGCGCGAAATTTGCCATTGGCGATCAACTTCCACATCGGTTGGGAACCGAAAGATTCGCCGAGCAGCCAGCCATGCGTGATTCCGAGTTTTGAAAGCTCCTCTTCAATTGCCGCCGCATAATCATCCAGCGACCACGTGAGCGTGCGCGGATAGGTCATCTCGACAAAGCGAACGCGACCGGCAACGGCCGCGCGGAAACCACCAATGATCGTCCAGTCCCCGTGCAAGCCCGGCAAATAAACCAGCGCACGCAACGATGGATCACCGTACACGCGCAGCTCAAGTTTTTCTTCCATGCAATTTGTTAGCCAAAAATTAACCTTTAAAAACTAAAAATGAAATAAGGGTTTGGTCCACATCGAGCGCCTTCAGTCGTAGCGCAGGTTTCCAAACCTGCTGTATCGCGGGTTTCTAAACCCGCTGATCGTACTGCGTCATGCGCCCGTCCGATCGGAAGATGCTCGCGATGCGTCCTACATTGCTTCCGTACGGCCACTGAGTTAGCTTCGCCGCGTGCCATTTCACAATCCGGACCAACCCAACCCCGGCTTGGATCGCGCGCATCACAACCTCCGCGCTGATGGCGCCAGAGACCAAACTAAAAATTCGCATCGTTCGGGCATCCACACACGTGGTTATCTGCCACACGTCAAACGAGAGGGCGCGTCCTACTTCATTACGTTTCGTCTGGCAGACTCGCTGCCCCGGGAAATATTGATGAAATTTGAGCAGCAGAGAGCCCGACGCCTGGAACGGCTCGGCGTTTTAACCAGTCTCGGTCAACCGATAAATGACTCGGAAGATACAATCATGCGCGATTTCGCACGTGCAATTGAACGCTATCTAGACCGAGGCGTAGGCGCTTGCCATTTGCGGCGGCCAGATATCGCCAATCTCGTCGTTGACGCAATGCGACACTTTCATTCACAACGCTACCTGATCCACGAATGGGTGGTCATGCCCAATCACGTTCACGCCATCGTTTGGCCGATGCCGAACTTTGTTCTTGGTGACATTTTGAAATCATGGAAACAGTTCACGTCACGCCGCGCCAAAAAGATTCTGGGTATGAACGATGAACCGTTCTGGCAGCCTGAATCGTACGATCATTGGATCCGAAATGACGAGGAGAAGGCGAGGATCGCCCGTTATATTCGAAATAATCCGGTTATCGCCGAACTCTGCAAACAGCCCGAATCCTGGACGTGGAGCAGTGCCCAAAACGTATCAGCATAGTGCAAACCTCAGATTCGTCGTGGACGAAGGCGGCGGGAACGGAGGACAAATTGCGGGTTTTCTGAATTCGGGCATCGAACAACATCTCACGATCAGCGGGTTTAGAAACCCGCGATACAGCAGGTTTGGAAACCTGCGCTACATCCTCTACAAATGTAAATTTACCGCTTGACATCCTCTACGCTTGTAGAGATTATGCCCGCATGCCGAAGAACCGCGTTGAATTGACCGGCGCCGAATGGCCCGTCATGAAAGTCATCTGGGAACTGGAACCCTGCACCGCCCCCGCTGTCCGTGAACAACTGGCCAAATCCACAGGCTGGACGTATTCCACAGTGCGCACGCTCATGGATCGCATGGCCGCCAAAGGCCTTCTCACCGCCAAAAAAGAAGGCAAACTCACGATATACAGCTCCGCCGTCACGCGGCGCGAGGCACAGCGGGGCGAACTCTTTTACACGCTCAAACACGCCTTTAACGGCGCCTTCGCGCCCCTGGTGCAATGCCTTTTGGAAAGCAAGGACCTGGACGAAGACGAACTGGCAAAAATCGAAGCGCTTATCCAGGCCGGAAAGAGCCGTCGAAAGAACAAAAAACAGGAGCAAGACCTATGAATGGCTGCATTGATTCTCTAAATCGCCTGGGTGAAATTTTTTCTGGATTCGCCTGGCCGATGCTGTGGCAGTCCAGCCTGCTGATGGCCGTTGTTTTTGGATTTGATTGGATGCTCGCCCGGCGCATTCGCGCGTCCATCCGCTACGCGCTCTGGATGGTCGTGCTGGTGAAATTGCTGTTGCCGCCTGCGCTGGCCTTGCCCACAGGCGCGACATGGTGGTTATGGCGGCCACATCCGGTCGCTGAATCTCCGGTCATCAAAAATTACACCGTCAGTTTCGGCGACACTATTCCGAATGTCGTTCCGCCTCCAACCGTTCCCGCGGCCCTGCCGCCTCCGGAGTTAAGTAGCGATGCGTGGGTTTTGCTCGCAGCCGCCCTGACAGGCATGGGTTGGGTATCATGGCTGGCGTTCCGCTGGCTGCGGGTGGCCGGAATGGTCCGTCGAGCCGCGACTGCGCCCGCTGAACTGAACAGCCTTCTCGATGAAGCGCGGCAATTGGCCGGATTGCGCCGGCGCCCGCAACTCAAGATGATTGAAGACGCCCAATCGCCGGCGGTTTACGGACTATTTCGTCCGGTTATCTTGCTGCCGCGGACACTTGCGAACCGGCTTTCGAGCCGCCAACTGCGCGCGGTGCTGCTGCACGAAGCGGTCCATTTGCGGCGCGGCGATGTGTGGGTGAATTGCGCCCAAACGTTCCTCCAAATCGCGTATTGGTGGCATCCGTTGCTGTGGCTCGCCAACGCCCGCATCCGCCGTGTGCGTGAGGAGGCCGTGGATGACGCCGTCATGCTCGCTTTGCGTGACGGGGCTAATGCCTACGCCCCGACACTGCTGGAAGTAGCGAAGTTTGCGTTTCGCCGGCCTCTCGCAAGCCTGGGCCTGGTCGGCATTTTGGAATCCCGCAGCGCCCTGCGGCAGCGCGTCGAACGGTTGGTGGATTTTCGCCCGCCGCGAAAGGCCGGCGTCACAGTTTTATCATTGTGCGGCATATTTGCGTTCAGCGCGGCCGCATTGCCCATGGGTCAGGGACCTGCGGCAGCCGATGACTTCACGCAGCCTGGTGTTGAGAATTCAGCCAATGAGGACCAAAAAACGCTGACGGAAATATTTCGGCTGCTAAAGCCGATTCCTGAAAAGGACCTGCAACAACAGTTACTGCAAGCCGGCGTAAATACTCCTCCAACAGTCGTGGTGTATTTGAATGACGGACGCATGCTGGCGCATGGAACTGCCGATCAATTGGCGGACATCGGACGGGTCGTTAGAAAGCTGAACGGAGTTCCTTCAAACAAGGTTCACACCAGTTCATCCGGCAACAGCACAACCATCTCGCCAATACCAAAAGTCTCACTTTCTTATCAATCCATGCCGCTCAATGAGGTCCTTGGCGATTTGACAGGACTATCGCGCAAACTGGATCCACACAAGCGGGGAATGCGATTCATTTTTCAGCCTCAGCAACCGATAAATTCGACTACTGGCTTGCCTGATAAAGACACCGGCTCATCCGGGTTCGACAATCCGTCCAATATTTTGATATCTGTCACGCGGAGCAGCGTACCCCTGACGCGCGTTCCAGATGCTATCTGTTCTGCAGCAAACCATCCCCTCTGGTATTTGATCAAAGGCGATACAGTTGTCTTTTCATTGAAGCCGCAATATGAAATGCGGACCTTCAGAGTGAATCCGAACGTATTTTATTCAAACTTGAAAAATAATGTTCCCTCCGACAGTCCGCTAAATGAGACCACACAGCGCGCGCGCAACGCCAGTGCATTGGCAGCGGTATTTTTCTCGAGGCTGGGCGTAAATCTCGACCCGCCCAAAACTGTATTCTTTAACGACCGCCTGGGGGACCTTTTCGTTTACGCAACTCCAGATGACCTGGACGTCATTGAAAAGGCTGTTGAGGTTTTGAACGATGACCCACCGATGCTCCATATCAAAACCCGTTTCCTAAAAGTGCCGCAAAAATTTTTATCAAGCGCCGCTACAGAATCCTCGTTTCCCGGGTTGACGAATGGAGCCATTTTGCCAAATGCTGAATTTCAGCGCTTTTTGCGCCAGGCCGAATTACAAGAGGGATCCGAAGAAGAAGGCGAACCGGAAGTGACGACCATAAGCGGCCGTCAAACCCAAATGCGTTGCACTATTACTCAGGGAATTATTACAAACTTTACCCTCGAGGCGTCAGCCGATGCCATTGCCGGGTCTATCGAGCCCTACGGGAGATTTTTAGATGGCTCCGCATTTATTCCACAAACTCAGCAGGTCGAAACCGGCCTGGTTTTTGGCGTGGTTCCACACCTCCTTTCCGACGGCTTTACCATTCACTTGAAGACAATTGCTACGCACATTGATTTTATGGGTTACAACACGTCACACGGCCTGGCGCCGAATATTACCACCAATGCCGCCGGCACCGGGTTTTCGCCGGTCTTTCAGGTAAGTGAGGCCTCTCTGGACAAAAATATATGGGATGGACAGACGCTCGTTCTCTTTCCCAGGTACAAGGTCATATCGGATGGGAAATACCAGGACCAGACCTCTAAGATTGCCGAGCTGGCCAAAGAGAAAAATGGGGACAAGGTCGAAATTGTCCTCACCACAGTCACGTTGATTGATGCGGTGGGCAACCGCCTTCATTCCGAGGAAGAATTGCCATTTGCGCAAACGGGTGTGCCTCAACAATCAGAGTAACGTGCAAGCCGTAGAAACCAGGAACAAAAGAAAAGTCTATGAGTGAGCATGTCGAGTCTCTAAACCTTTGGGGCAAAAATTTTTGGAGCTTCGCCTGGCCGATGCTGTGGCAGTCCAGCCTGCTCATCGCCACTGTTTTCGCATTTGATTGGTTATTCGCCCGCCGCATTCGGGCATCCATTCGCTACGCGCTCTGGGTGGCTGTGCTCGTAAAATTGATATTGCCGCCGTCCCTGGCGCTGCCCACAGGCGCGACTTGGTGGTTATGGCGAGCACACCCGGTCGCCGAATCTCCGGTAATCAACAATTATACCGTCAGCTTTGGCGATACTCCTATCCCGGATGCCGTCCTACCGCCCCCAACCATTCCCGTGGCCCCGCCTCCTCCGACGTTAAGCAATGACGGCTGGGTTCTGCTCGCGGTTTTCCTGGCAGGCGTAGGTTGGATATCATGGCTGGCGTTTCGTTGGGTGAGGGTTGCCGGAAAAGTTCATCGGGCAGCAACTGCGCCTGCTGAATTGAACAGCTTTCTCGATGAAGTGAGGCAATTGGCCGGGTTGCGCGGGCGTTCACGACTCAAACTGATTGACGACACACAATCGCCGGCCGTTTACGGACTATTTCGTCCAGTCATTTTGCTGCCGCGGACGCTTGCGAACCAACTTTCCAGCCGCCAATTGCGCACGGTACTGCTGCACGAAGCGGTCCATTTGCGGCGCGGCGACGTCTGGGTGAATTGCGCCCAAACGTTCCTCCAAATCGCGTATTGGTGGCATCCCCTGCTCTGGCTCGCCAATGCTCGAATCCGCCGCCTGCGTGAAGAGGCCGTGGACGATGCCGTCATGCTCGCCTTGCGCGATGGGTCTGATGCCTATGCCTCAACATTGCTGGAAGTCGCGAGATTTGCATTTCGCCGGCCACTGGCCAGCTTGGGCCTGATTGGGATTTTGGAATCACGCAGTGCCCTGCGCCAGCGCGTCGAACGATTGGTCAACTTTCGGCCTCCACGAAAAGCCGGCATCACACTCCTTTCGGCGATCGGAATTTTTGCCTTCTGCGCGGTCGCATTGCCGATGGGTCAAGGGCCAGATGAAAAATCAACGCCGGCTATTACCGAAAGTGGGACAAATACGGCGAACGAAACTTCTACCAACACTCCTGCCAATTTATCCGTTAACACACAACAGAAGACAAACGATCTGGAAGTGTCGCCATTCTTGGGCAATTCACCAACGACAAAGGAAAAGTCAAAGATCATCGTAATTGCCATAGACGCGAATGCACACATGTTTTTGAACGACGAACCGGTGACGATGCCCTTGTTAAGGGAACGGCTGGAAGCGATAAAAACCCGGGACCCAAATCCAATGGTGCTGATCCGAGCAGCCTCCAAGGTGGATTATCAATATGTATTCAGTCTGTTGGACACCCTGCGGCAATTAAATATTCACAAAATCAGTTGGCCGGACCCGGCCGATGCCGACCCTCAGCGCAAGGCGCTGCTCGACAAGCTCAACAGCATTCATCTCGACGTTTCGTACAAAAACGAACCGCTCAGCCAGGTCCTGGGTGATTTACACAAACAGTCAGGAAAGGAAATCAACTTCATATTCAATCCGAATATCGACCCGGCAGTAACCGACCCGGCTACCGGCTTTCCGATGATTGAAGACACAGGCTCGCCAGACACGTCGCACCAGGTCGCAGATTGCAGCCGGATTAATATTAAACTGACTTTGAAAAACGCTACGCTTCAAGAGGTATTGAACGCGATATGTTCGGCTTCCGATCGGCCGATTAAATACTCCATTCACGATTACGGAGTTGTTTACGGAGTTGTTTTTTCAGCCAAAAATACCAATGCCTTCTATGAAGTGCGGACATTCAAAGTGAATCCAAACATATTTTATTCAATTCAGAATATTCCCTCCAACGAGCCGCCAGGGACAAACCCGCAGGACGTCGGCGCGACGGCAACAAAACTTTTCACGAGTCTGGGCGTGAAACTGGATCCGCCAAAGACGGTATCTTACGACGACCAGCGTGGAATTCTTTCGGTCTATGCAACCCCGCAGGATTTGGATCTCATCGAAAATGCGATTGAGGTTTTGTCCGAGAATCCTCCAAAGCTCCACATCAAAGCCCATTTCATTGAAGTGCCCCAGGCATTTCTTTCAAGCACCCTGGCAAACTCCATGTTGAAGGATGGATGCATTTTGCCAAACCCCGAACTTCAGATCTTTCTAGATGCGTCGAAATTTCAAAATGAATTTGCGGATGCGGCCGATCCGGAGCTGACATTGCCCAGCGGCGATCAGGCGAAAATGAGCGCCCTGCGTGTCGTGCCGGTTATCACGGGCTACGGAGAGGCCTCAGCCGGTGCGATCTCCGGCTCAGCCGAGCCCTACGCGAGATATTCCGATGGAACCACATTTGTTCCACACGTCGAACAGGTCCAAACCGGTTCGAAACTTAATGTGACACCAACCCTCCTTTCCGACGGCTATACCATCCGGTTAAAGGTAGACGCATCACAAACTGACTTTTTCGGTTACGCCAACTCCAGGGGCCTGGCGCCGAATGTCGCCACCAACGCCGCCGGAAAGCGCGTTAAGTTGCCAACGTCTTTGCCCGCCATTCAGACGGGCCGGGCCACGGTCGACAAATTTTTATACGACGGACAGACGCTGGTACTGTTTCCCAGTCCCGATGCCGACTTGAGCTATGCATCGGATGAAAAAGCCAAAGAACGAATCTCAAAAACCGTCGAACACGCCAAACGGAAAAACGGCAAGGTTGAAATCTTCCTCGCCACAGTTAGCGTGGTTGACGCGGCAGGCAATCGGATTCACAGCGATGATGAAATGCCATTCGCACAAACCGCCATCCCACCGCAATTACCATAGCATCAAGCTTCCGTAGCAGCCGACGTAAGGAGGCTCTAATTAATTCACGGTCCACCCGCCCAATCAACGCACCAGCCGGCTTGTCCAACCATCAACGGAACCGAAAACCGCTTCAACGCTTCAACCTCAAAAATGCGTCTTGCGCTCAAATTTTGGAGCCGATTGCCAGTAAAATCGTGGTGTTTTGCGACATTTGCGTCGGTGTCAATAAGTTCACATTTAGTGAGG
>Ga0335075_10007454_pt1 | contig 16833 bp, 13 predicted proteins | sample Lox_Sample_24_FD_206723 | JGI IMG/M metagenome (GOLD analysis project Ga0335075, IMG submission 206723) | Soil microbial communities from Loxahatchee National Wildlife Refuge, Florida, United States - Lox_Sample_2.4 | ecosystem: Environmental > Terrestrial > Soil > Wetlands | place: USA...
GCAGCCGCCGGCGCGTCGGCCCATCCTGCATGTTCAGTGTTTCGATCGCTTCATCGACCTTGGGGTCGACTTTGTCCATCACGTGCCTCCATCATTTCCTAGGGGCGACGGGCTCTGCCGCCCTCGGCGCCGGGCGGGCACCATGCTCCCCGGTCGCAATCACCGCCAACAAACCCTGAGGCCCTGGTCGAAGGGCTGCAGTCGCGTCCCGGCGGCCGTGGAACAGCGGGCGACCTGCGCCCCTGCACCGGGATCGCGAGATCGCCCATGCCCGACTGACTCCAGTTCTCAGGGCCGCTCATCCGGGGAGCGGCGCTTGGTCGCAGGCCGACCGGTTTTCGACCGATGTGAGCGCTAACATCTGGGGTAATATAGCGCCTGACGAGCCCATAAGCTAGAACACGTTTACCTGCCCGTCAACAATCAGGTCATACCAGACGCACAACTGTGATCTACTGCCCCAACGGGTCAGCCATCCGGCCCGGGCCGGAATTCTTCATCTCAGGGCGCCGGCGGGTGGCGGCGGGGTGGCGGTGGATTGAAAAAGCTCTGGGCGCCCGCCACAGCCGAGGTTCGCGGGCGTGCATCCGCGGCCGAAAGCCGAAATCTTTTGACAAAATTCCGCCCCAGGTCTCGTCACCGTCATTGCTGGGCGAGACCATCTCGGGGACGCAGGGCACGGGCATCGGTGGTCCTCGCTGCCCGGGCCGCGAGGAGGCTGCAATGGGCGCCACGAGGCGAAGCGGGCCGGTGCTGCTGATGGCGGCCGCGGTCGCGACCTTTCTGCTGCCCGCCCTGCCCGCCCTGCCGGCCGGGATGGTGGCCTCCAGCGGCGCCCAGGCCGTGGACGCCGCGGCGCTGCCCAGCCTGCAGCAGGCCTTTGACAACGTCGGCATCACCACATCGGCGGACGCCACGTCCGGGAACTACGACGGCATCGGCGACTCGTTCTCCTCTTCCGGCCTGGCCGCCGACGCGCTCACCCCGGGCCAGCCGCTGCTGCACGACGGGCTGACCATCACCTGGCCCGACGTCGCCCCGGGCGCGCCGGACAACGTCGTCGCCGACGGCCAGACCGTCGCGGCGACCGGGACCGGCACCGTGCTCGGGGTGGTCGGCGCGTCGGCGTACGGGAGCACCACCGGCACGTTCACCGTCGGCTACGCCAACGGCACCAGCACCACCCAGACCGTCACGTTCGCCGACTGGATCGACACCAGCGCCGCCAGCGGCACCGACCTGCTGGCCACGACCGCGGGCTGGAACCCGGGCGGCACGACCCCGGTCAGCCTGTTCTACGCGGCCATCCCGCTGACCGCGGGCCAGCAGGTCACCTCGGTCACCCTGCCCACCGTGGGCGCGGGTGTCGGCGCCAGCGCCGCCTCGATGCACATCTTCAGCCTCACGATCGGCTCGCCGGCCGCCGAGGCCGCTGGTGCGCCCGGCGCCGCCTCCTACTACGACGAGGCCCGCAAGGACTGCGTGGGCACCGCGGCCGGCACCGCGTCCAAGGTCTGGTACACGGTCGCCGACGGCACCCTGTCCGACGTCTACGCCCCGACGATCGACAACACCGACGTCAAGAGCCTGGACCCGATCGTGACCGGGCCCGGCTTCACCGCGCTGCAGCCACGCGACATGACCTACACGGTGGCCTCGCTGGGCGGCACCGGCATGGCCTGCCAGGTGACCGCGCTGGACGCGGCGCACGACTTCAAGCTGGTCACCGATTTCATCACCGACCCCGCGGCCGAGGCGGTGGTGATGCGGATCAGCCTGGTGCCCCTGCCCGGCGCGGCGCCTGGCCTGTCCGTCTACCTGCGCTTCAACCCGCTGCTGAACGGGCACGGCGGCGGCGGGACCGACAACGCGGGCGGCGAGTCGGCCACGATCGTCTCGACCCCGCGCGGGCCGATCCCGCTGTCCTACTCGACCAACTCGTTCACCGAGGCGGTGAACCGCAGCTACGCCACGCCGATCTACGCGGCGCTGGCGGCCGACTCCCCGTTCAAGGCGGTTGAAACGGGCTTCGAAGGAACCTCGAGCGACGGCCTGACCGAACTTGACTCATCGGGAACGGTTAGTCCCGGCCCGCCCAATGCCAGCAACGGCAATGTGGTGCAGACCGTCCAGCTTGGCCTGTCCGCCGGGTCGGCGACCGTGGCGCTCGGCTTCGGCGGTACCGAGCGGGACGCGGTGTCCACCGCGCTGGCCGCGTCGGCGGTGCCGTTCGCGGCCACGTACGCCGCGTACCAGGCGGGCTGGCACGGCTATGACGCGCGGCTGCTGCAACCGGGCGGCAGCCGAGGCCGGCGGGCGGCGGTGAGCCCGCAGCAGGCGGCCGCCTACTGGCTGAGCGCCAACGTGCTCAAGGCCAGCGAGGACAAGACGTTCCTGGGCGCCACCGCGGCGTCGCTGGCCAGCCCGTGGGGGCAGGCGGTGCCGGCCGGCCAGACCGCGAGCGACGGCCTGGCGCCCTACTTCGGCTCCTACCGCGAGGTGTTCCCGCGGGACGCCTACGAGACATTCACCGGGTTCCTCACCGACGGTGACCTGGCCACCGCGCGGCAGATCGTCTACTACATGTTTGATGACATGCAGCTGCGGGGCGGGTCGTTCCCGCGCAACGGGCTGCTCAACGGCGAGGCGGCCCCGGACACCGGCGGTCTGCAGCTCGACGAGACCGCGGACCCGATCCTGGAGGCGTGGCAGGCGGGCCTGGCCGGCGACCGGTCGCTGTACCTCGACCACATCCGCCCGGCGGCCGACTTCCTGGCCGCGAACGGGCCATCGGACGGGGTCGAGCGCTGGGAGGAGCAGACCGGTTTCTCACCGTCGACCATGGCCGACGAGGTGGCCGGGCTGGTGGCCGCGGCCGCGATCGCCCGGGTGCAGGGCGACACCGCGTCGCAGCGGCTGTTCCTGGCCACCGCGGACAACTTCCGGCGGCTGATCCTGACCACGACCGTCACCGACAACGGGCCGCTGTCGTCGCAGCCGTACTTCATCCGGGTCGACAAGACCGGCAACCCGGACCAGGCCTACGACTACACGCTCGGCAACGGCGACCCGAACAGCTACGACCAGCGCGCGGTCGTGGACCAGGGCTTCCTGGAGCTGGTCCGGCTCGGCGAGCTGCCCGCCAGCGACCCGCTCATCACGAACTCGCTGGCGGTGACCGGCACGGCGCTGGCCGCGCCGACCCCGTCCGGGACCGGGATCATGCGCTACAACGGCGACGGCTACGGCGACTGCGAGGTCTCCGTGTTCGAGGACTGCCAGGTCAACGGGCAGCCGTGGGCGACGACCGACGAGGGAACCGGGCACCCGTGGCCGGTGCTGTCCGGCGAGAACGGCGAGTACCAGGTGCTGGCCGGGGATACCCAGGCGGCCCAGTCTGACCTGGACTTCATGCTGAACTCGGCCTCTGGCGTGGGCCTGGTGCCCGAGCAGGTCTGGAACTACCCAGACGTCCCCGCCTCGCCGTACGGCTCCGACCCGGCCACCGCGTCGATCGGGTTCACCGATGGCCAGGCGGATGGCTCGGCCGCGCCGCTGACCTGGGCCCAGGCGCAGCTGCTCCGGCTGATCTCGGACGCCGCGGCCGGAAAGCTGCTCGAGCAGCCGTCGATCGTGGCCGACCGTTACCTGACCAGCCCGCCCGCGGCGGCGCCGCTGACCGTGACCGCGCCGCTGTCGGTGTTTGGTGGGGACGTGCCGGAGAACCTCACCCGGCCGACGGTGGTCGTGAACACCGCGACCACCACTGTGACGGGCACCACGTCACCCGGCGCAACGGTGGACGTGGCGGTCAGCGGGACGGCCCCGGGCGCGCCCGCGCCCGGCACCACGATCACCACCGTCACGGCCGGCTCCTCGGGTGCGTTCTCAGCGACGGTGAGCCTGCAGCCGGGCACCGACTCGGTCGAGGTCGCGGCCACCGCGGCCGGCGCGACCAACGAGGCCATCTTCACCGTCCTGTCCGTGCCAGGCACCGTGGTGCTGAGCGCGCCGCCGGCGCCCGGTGGCGGCAGCGGCCCCGGCACCTACGCCTACCCGACGGCCACCAACCCCGACGGCTCGGCGGTCTTCGCGCCGGACTCATTCCGGCTGAACGGCCTCACCGTCGTCGACTCGGCCAGCACGGTCAGCTTCGAGGTGGGGATCGCGAACCTGCAGTCCACGTTCGGGGCGCTGCTCGGCGCGCAGCTCGTCGACCTGTACATTCACGCGCCGAGCGGCAGCGTGCCCGCGGGCGAAACGCAGTCCACCGCGGCGGCCGGCGCGTTCAACTACGCGATTGCCCCGGCCAGCGCCTGGAACCAGCTCATCGAGGTCGACGGGTTCGGGACCGATGACTGGGTGACCCCGGCCAGTGCCACCTCCGGGCTGTCCGGATCCCCCAGCGTCGGGACCCCGCAGGTGTCGGTCATACAGCTCGCGCCGACCGCGTCCGGCGAGACGCCGGGCCTGGTCATCATCACCGTGCCGACCTCGGTGCTCGGCACCCCGGGCGCGGGCTGGACGTTCACGGTCACGCTGACCGGCCAGGACGGGTTCGGCGTCGACGACGCGCGCACGTTCACCGCGACACCGGGCGCCTACACGTTCGGCGTCTGCTCGTCCGCCGTGGCCAGCGAGCCGTCGCCGCCCGCGGTCTGCTCGTACAACCCGGCCGCGGTGCCGTTCGTGATGGACACCATCCCGCCCGCCACCGTGAACGTGCAGACCGAACTCGACCCGACCATGAACCCCTCCGGCGTGACCCTGCAAGGCGTCACCGTGCCCTGAGCCCCCGGGGTTCAGGCGGCGCCGACGTCCCGCATAAACGCAGATTTAGCCGGAACGGCAAACCGGCCTGGGCTTTTTCCATGGGCCTAACGGTCTTGGAATAATGTCCTTTGCGGCATGTTGCAACTTTCGCCAGGCCGTTATCCTGGCTGGGTCATCGACCGGCAGCTCTGGTGGCGTACGCGGCCTCATCGAGCATGGTCGCGCCAGCCGGGCCGCCGTGGGATCGGGCGGATGGAGTGCCTGGCCGGCTTTATCTCTGAGTACCCGGGTAGCGAAGCGGGGGCGCGGCGTCCACCGGACGCGGCGGTACACGCACGAACGTCGACGGGGAAGAGGAGGCATACCGCGTTGCCCGACAAGACTGTCATCCTGATCGTGGAGGACGACCAGAACATCGTGGACCTCGTCCGGTCAAACCTCTCCGTACGCGGCCACGACGTGATCGTCTCGAAGAACGGCGACTCGATCGAGCGGACTCTTGAGATCCGGGCACCCGACCTCGTCCTGCTCGACCTGATGCTGCCCGACGCCGACGGGTTCGAGCTGTGCCGTGAGATCCGCGAGCTGTCCGACGTGGGCATCATCGTGGTGTCGGCGCGCCGGGCCGAGACCGACAAGGTCCGTGCGCTCAACCTGGGCGCCGACGACTACCTGACCAAGCCGTTCGGCATCGAGGAACTGCTGGCCAGGATCAACGCGACGCTGCGCCGGAGCAGGCCGGCGCCGGCCACCCAGCCAGAGCCGAGCGTGGTCACGGTCGGGGACGTCGAGATCGACCTGGCGCGGCGGCGGGTGACCAAGGCCGGCCGGCTCGTGCATCTCACCCAGACCGAGTTCCTGCTGCTGCGCCAGTTCGCGGCCAGCCCTGGGGTGCTGCTCACGCACGCGACGCTGCTGCGGAGGGTCTGGGGCCCTGGATACGAGACTCAGACCGAGTACACGCGGGTATATGTGGCCAGGCTCCGGGCTAAGCTCGAATCTCCCGGCGGTGAGCAGCTGTTCATCACCGAGCCGCGTTCAGGCTACCGATTCGCGCTGCCATCCCCCGACCGCATCCCGCTGGCCGCCTCGCGCGGATCGGCGTGAAGGCAGGGGCACGCCAGAACCCGCGCGGTTACCAAGAGCGACGGTGCGTTCTGGCCGGAATGACAGGTACGACCCGGTCTGGGCGGGGCGCGAGCGGCGCGACTTGCGCGACACGTAGCGGACCGGTCACCCGGTGCAACGTCTCCGATGCCGGGCATGCGATCATGTCTGTGGGGGACCCAAAAGATGAAACGGGGGACCGGCTCATCGGGCTCGTCCTGGCTGGGTTCTGCCCGGCCAGGACGAGCTTTCCCTTTGCCGGGGCCGCGAGCTCGCTTCCCAGCAGTGTCGTGGGCCCCACGCTGTTCCAACAGCAACAGCGTGGGCACCACCACATCGTTCGTGGCGCGGGTGCCCAGGCCGCTTAGACTGCGAGGGCGATGTACCGGAAGACCCAGCAGCCCAAGCCGGAGGCGCTCAGCCGCCGGGACAAGCGGGGCCTGGCCATTGTCGGCGGCCTGGTCCTGGCCGTATCGGCGGGCGTGGGCATCTGGACGGCCGTGCGGCCGGGTGAGTACGGGCCGTCACGGGACGGCTGCGTCACGGTCACGGCGGCGAGTTCCACCGGCGGGGCGCTGGTGCACGCGTGCGGTTCCAGCGCCGTGGCGATGTGCCGGGCCGCGTTCGACCACGATGACAAGCTCTCGCTGCTGACCAGGCCGCAGTGCCGGCTGGCCGGCCTCGGCCCGGCCTCGAAGGCGTCGCCCAGGCCGGCCGGGGGATAACCCGCCGAGGCGGTGGTGCCCTGGAGAGCGCCAGCCATCGTCCTGGCCACCTGGCCTGGCCAGGACGACGATGAGCACATGCGATACGAAAGCTGCACCACCTCTGTCTCCTGGATCCCATCGGAAGCGGTCACCGGCGGAACGCGGATGGCCTTCGACAGCGGGGTCACCCACTACGACGACCCGCCGCCCGACCAGATCGACGACCTCGAGGCGCTGCGGGCCGCGGACAAGTTCCGGTTCGCCAACGTGCTGCGGGCCTGGATCGAGGTGGATCCCTCGGGCACCATCACCGGCTGCGGCTACGGTGGTGGCGGCGCGATGGGTTCCACCACCGTCCGGCTGGGCGCGCTGAGCTACCGCTTCCAGGCGGCCAAGCTGCCCGACCTGCAGCGTGAGCCGGAGCGCGGGGCGGGGTGGGTCCGGTTCACGCAGACCGTCGGGGGCCGGACCGGTCTGCCCGCGCCCAGGCGGGTGCGCCGCAAGCCGTTCGTGCAGTGGCAGGCGCCGCTGGTGTGGACGACGCTGTCGCTGACGTTGCGCGCCGACGGGACGGCCGAGTCCGCGATGACCGGGGCCAGCCCGTTCCCGCGGCACTGGGTCTACGACGCCAGCGGGGCGCTCTCCCACAAGTCCGGCCTGACCGACTTCGCCGACTGGTACCGCAGGTCGTTCGGGCGGCACAGCCCCTGGGGCGACGAGGACTCGGCGATCCTGGTCACGGCGGTGGGGACGGCGCTGGAACGGGAGCTGTCGGTGCAGCTCATGCACGGGGCGGCCAAGCCCAGGATCGGCCGGCTCAAGGCGGGCGAGGTCCTGGTGCACCAGGGAGAGCCGGGAGCCGACATCTACCTGCTGCTCGACGGTGTCCTGCGGGTGGAGCGGGACGGGGAACGGCTGGCCGAGTACGGGCCGGGCGCAATGCTGGGAGAACGCGCCCATCTCGAAGACGGCACCAGGACCTCGACGCTGGTGGCGGTCACCACCTCCCGGGTGGCGGCGGTCGACGCCGCCCAGCTCGACCGGTCTGCCCTGGTGGAGCTGTCCGGCGGGCACCGCAGGGAAGATGCCCTGGCCGAGCAGGCTCCGCCGGAAGCCCCGGCGCGGGCTTAGGCTGGCTGAGTGCGCCTGTATCTCTGTGGGGTCCGCGGCTCCACTCCGGCGCCGGGCGCGGAGTTTCTCCGCTACGGGGGGCACACCTCGTGCGTGGCCATCGCGCACGACCACCCGGCCAGGCCGACGCTGGTCCTGGACGCCGGCACCGGGCTGCGGCAGGTAACCCGGCTGCTGGGCGGCGTGCCGTTCAATGGCACAATCCTGCTCACCCACCTGCACTGGGACCACGTGCACGGGCTGCCGTTCTTCACCGGGGGCGACCGCGATGACGCACGGGTCAGCCTGCTGCTGCCGGAGCAGGAAGACGGGGCCAGCGCCGAAGAGGCGCTGGCCAGGGGAATGTCGCCGCCGCATTTCCCGATACCCCCAAGCGGGCTGCGGGGCGCCTGGACGTTCGGCACCGTCGCGCCCGGGGCGCTGAAGGCCGAGGGCTTCACGATCGAGGCGCGGACGATCCCGCACAAGGGCGGCGCGACCCTCGGCTACCGGGTCAGCGACGGAACCCGCGCGATCGCCTACCTGCCTGATCACTGCCCGACGGCCCTCGGGCCCGGACCCGAGGGGTGGGGCGAGTACCACCGGGGCGCGCTGGAGCTGGCCAGCGACGTCGACCTGCTGCTGCACGATTCGTTCCTGCTCCGCGAGGAGGTCGCGGCCGGGGCCTCGTTCGGCCACGCGGCGGCCGAGTACGCGATCGGCCTGGGCCAGCGGGCCGGGGCCCGGCGGGTCATGCTGATCCATCACAAGCCGGGCCGCACCGACGAGGCGCTCGACCAGCTCGCCGTGCGCGTCGCGGCGGGGCCCGGCAACGTCATCGTCGCCGCGGAGGGCGAGGTCGTTGAGCTCTAGTGGCGCGGGCGGGCCCGCGGACGCGATCGTGGTCGGCTCCGGGCCCAACGGGCTGGCCGCGGCGGTCACGCTGGCCAGGGCGGGGTTGTCGGTACACGTCATCGAGGGCGCGGCCACGCCAGGCGGCGGCTGCCGGACCGAAGAGCTGACCCTGCCCGGGTTCCACCATGACGTCTGCTCGGCGGTCCACCCGCTGGCCGGCGCGTCGCCGTTCTTCACCGGCACCGACCTGGCCGCGCGGGGAGTCCGGCTGCTGACCCCGAAGGTGGCCTTCGCCCACCCGCTGGATGGCGGCCGGGCCGCGGCGGTGGCCGGCTCGGTGGAGGAGACAGCGGCCGAGCTGGGGCCGGACGGCCACGCCTACCGGCGGCTGCTCGAGCCCTTGGTGCGGGACACGCCGCTGATCCTGCCCACCGTCCTCGGACCGCTGCGGACGGTTCCCGGGCATCCGCTGGCCATGGCCCGCTTCGGCCTTGAGGGCCTGGCACCGGCCAGCCTGACGTCGCGGCGGCTGCGCGGCCAGGAGGCCAAGGCGCTGCTCGCGGGCGCCGCCGCTCACACCTTCCAGCCGCTCACCGCGCCGCTGACCAGCGCGTTCGGCCTGCTGTTCCTGATGATCGCGCACTCAGCCGGCTGGCCGCTGGTGGAGGGCGGCAGCGCCCGGATCATCGATGCCCTGGCGGGCGAGCTCACCTCGCTGGGTGGCCGGGTCGAGACCGGGCGCTGGGTACAGACGCTGGACGACCTTCCGCGGGCCCGGGCCGTGCTGCTGGACGTGACCCCGCGCCAGTTCCTCGCCCTGGCCGGCGGCCGGCTCGCGGCCAGGCAGCGCCGGGCGCTCGAGCGCTTCCGGTACGGGCCCGGGGTCTGCAAGGTCGACTGGGCGCTCAGCGGGCCGGTCCCGTGGCAGGCCCCGGCCTGCGAGCAGGCGGGCACGGTGCACGTGTGCGGCACCTTCGCCGAGGTCTTGCGCAGCGAGTCGGACGTGGCCGCGGGCCGGCACCCGGAGCGCCCGTTCTGCCTGGTGGCCCAGCCTGGCGTGGTCGACCCCGGCCGCGCGCCGGACGGCAAGCAGACGCTGTGGGGTTACTGCCACGTGCCGTCCGGCTCGGCGGTGGACATGACCGGCCGGATCGAGGCGCAGATCGAGCGGTTCGCGCCCGGGTTCCGCGACCTGATCCTGGCCCGGTCGGTCCGCACCGCCGCCGAGATGGAGCAGCACAACCCCAACTACGTCGGTGGCGACATCACCGGCGGCGCCGCAACCCTGCGTCAGACGATCTTCCGGCCCACGCCGCGGTGGAATCCGTACCGGACCGGGCTGCCGGGCGTCTACCTGTGCTCGGCGTCCACACCCCCCGGCGGCGGGGTCCACGGGATGTGCGGTTCCTGGGCGGCCCGGACCGCGCTCGCCGACCTGGGCCGCACGCGCCAGCAGTGACCGGCGCGTCTGCCCGGGCGGGTAACGGCGGCGCACCACGGTGACGCGGCGGCGTCACGTTCAAGATGGCCTGCGATTTGCTGCCGACTGGAACGTTCGGGCCGGGTTCTTCGTGCTTGGGTTGCGGACCTGGGAGGAGGACCCAGATGGCAGCCGACCGGAGCACGGCAGACCTCGAGCGCTTCCTGGCCGAGCGCGCCGATCACCTGCTGCGCACGGCCGTGCTGCTCACCGGCAGCAAAGAAGCCGGCGAGGACCTGCTGCAGACGGCGGTTGAGCGACTGCTGCGGCGGTGGCGCCGGTTCGACGGGGATCCCGAGGGCTACCTGCGCCGGACGCTGTGCAACCTGGCGACCGACGGCTACCGGCGGGCGGGCCGGTGGCGGCAGAAGGAGCGTCTGCTGCGAACGGGCGTGCGGCCCGCACAGGACATGACCGGGGACGTGGACCTGCGCGACGCCCTGGTCCGGCTGCTGTTGCAGCTGCCGGTGCGGCAGCGCGCCGTGCTCGTGCTGCGGTACTGGGAGCAGCTGACCGACGCCGAGACGGCGGCGATCCTGGGCTGCGCCGAGGGCACGGTGAAGTCCGCCGGCTCGCGCGGCCTGGCCCGGATGCGCGAGCTGGCCAGCGACTGGAGCGACACGGCGGCCATGTGCGGCGGGGAGGGAAAGCAATCATGAAGGAAATCGAGGACCTGCTCCGCGAGGGCATGGAGCGGTTCACCGCAGATCTCCGGGCGCCCGCCGGGATGACCGGCCGGGCCGAGCAGCGGCGGCACCGGCGACTGGCGCTGCGCTCGGTGGCCGGGGCGGCGACGGCGCTGGCCGCGGCGGCCGTGGCCCTGGTGGCGGTCGAGGTGCCTGGTGCGGGCAGCGGGGGATCGGCGGTCGCATCCGCTGCGGTGGTGAAGCGTGTCGACAACGCGCTGAACGCGGCCGAGCCCGGCGATATCGCGCAGATGGCGGTCACTACCCGCAGCGTTTCGGCATTCGGCGGCCCGGCGGTGACGACCACCGCCGAGGAGTGGTCCTACGGTGACCAGTGGCGCTCGGTCGCGAACTCGCTGGACGGGCATCCGCTCTACGACGAGGGCTCCGGCCCCGCGTCGGTCTATACCCTGGTCAACTACCAGACACGGACATGGGCACGCCAGCCAGGACTGGGCCGGCCGGCTGCACCGGCGTTCGGTGCTAGCAGCTGCAAGCCTTTGCTGGCCGGTATCCCGGGCCCCGCCGGCAGCCTCGCCCCGAGGCCGCTCCCGGGCCAGGCCAAGGGCCGTTCCGTCCCGTCGCTGTTCCAGCCCGGGCTGCCAGGCATCGGATTCTCTGCCAGTTCGCCGCCTGCGACCGTCGCCAGGGCCCTGCGTACCGCTGTCTCCTGCGGAAGTCTGGCCGTGGCTGGGCGGCAGCGCGTCGACGGGACCGAGGCCACCGAGCTGACCAGCCGACCGGGCAGCCTGATCTCTGAGACCGTGTGGGTCAGCCCGGGTACGTACCTGCCGGTGCGGGTGGTCGTCAGCTCGGGCACTGGCGTCCGGCTGACAGCGAACATCACCTGGCTCCTGCCGACCGCGCCGAACCTGGCCAAGCTGACCGTGCCCGTCCCCACCGGATTCCGCCGGGTCCAGCTCATCAACGCCGTCATCCCGATCGTGCAGCAGCTCCCGGGCAAGCAGGAGCCCAAGACGCTCTGTCTTCCGGCACCGGCTGGCAGCACGTGCCAGCGGGTGTCCGCCGCTTATGGCGCCGGCCTGGCGCCAGAAGGCCAGCCATGACGCGTCCGGGGCTGCTGGACGAGTGGGCGGCCTGCATGCGCCGCCACGGCGGTCCCACCCCTCACTAAGCGGACCACCCGGCCCCAGCAACGGCGGCAATTCTGCCGTCGGCTGGAACGGTCGCGCCCGGTTCTTCGTGCTTGGTTGGCGAGTTCGGGATGAGACCTGGATGGCAGCCGGCCGGACTGCCGGCGTGATTGGGAGGAATACAAGGTGAACGACGATGCCGGGGTCCGCCGGAGGCGGCGGATGTGGTGGCCGCGGGCGGTGCTGCTGGCCATCGTGGCCGGGGCCGCCCTGCTGACGGCGGCGTGCAGCGGCGGGTCCAGCACCCCGCAGGTCGCCAGCTTGGGGAACAGCAGCGACGGCGGCGGGAACTCGGCGGGCAGCGGCAACGGCAGCGGGAACTCCGCGGCCACCGGGTCGGGCAACGCGACCCAGCTGGTGGACGACTGGGCCACCTGCATGCACGGTCATGGCGATCCCAACCAGGTCGACCCGACGATCGACTCCGACGGGGATATCGAGATCAGCATGACGAACGTCACGGCGGAGATGTCCGCGGAGGCGCACGATAGCACCGGTCCGTGCGGCCACTACCTGAACGCGGCTTCCACCGCACTGCGGGCCGGCAGGCCGGCCCCGAAGGTGCCGAGCCTGGCCAGCCAGCTGAAGTACGCCGAGTGCATGCGGGCCCACGGGGTCCCGAATTACCCCGACCCCAACGGCAGCACTGAAGGCCCGTACATCGGCAACCTGGACCCGGCCGGCGCAGTCTTCGTGAACGCCGACAAGCTGTGCTCCAAGAAGACCGGCGAGATATCTTCCAGCGACCCGGCGCCGGCCGGAGTCGTCCAAGTGCGAAGCATCAACGGAGCGCCGCCCGGCGGCGGAGCGGGCCCGGCTCCGAGCGGCGCGGTCCCGGTCAGCGGCGGGCCGGGTGCCAGTGGCTGAGTTCCTGTCCAGGCGGGTGATGGTGATCGGCGTTGTGGCCGTGATCGGGGGGGCGGTGGCGGGCGGGGTGGCCGTGGCGTCCAGCGGCGGCGGCCCGACCTCACCGGCGGGCGGCGGCGGCTTGGTCGCCACCGCCCCGGTGGTGCGGACGAACCTGACCACCACGGTGCAGGAGGGTGGCTCGATCGGCTACAACGGCTCGTACACGATCGCCGCCCCGTCAGGGACCAGCGCCTCGACGCTCAGCCTGGAGCAGCAGGCCGTGGCCAAGGACCAGCAGGCCCTTTCCGCGGATGAGCAGGCCGAATCCGACGCCGCGGCCGCCGGCAACCAGCAGATCGCGGCGGACCAGGCCAACGTCGGCACCGACCAGTCGGCCCTCAGCTCGGACCACGCGGCGGAGAAAAAGGCCTGCGCCGGGGCGGGAGCGTCATCGACGGCGTGCAGCACCGGCACCCAGAAGGTCAGCCAGGACCAGACCACGCTGACCCAGGCCCAGCAGCAGCTGGCCGCCGCTCAGGCGTCGGCGAAGACCGACCACGACCAGGATCAGGGCAAGGTCGGGGCCGACCAGGTCATGCTGGCCGGTGATCAGTCCACCCTGACCACGGACCAGGTCACCGCGACCAACCCGGGTACGACCTATACCTGGCTGCCGGCCGTGGGCCAGGTCATCAAGCAGGACCAGCCGGTCTACTCGGTCAGCGACGAGCCAGTGCCGCTGCTGTACGGGTCGATCGCCGCCTACCGGGCGTTCTACGTGGGCATGTCCGACGGTGGCGACGTGGGGGAGCTGACCCGCGACCTGATCACCCTGGGTTATGGCGACGGCCTGGCGCAAAGCGACCATTACTCGTCGGCTACGGCCGTGGCGGTGGCGCGCTGGCAGAAGGCGCTTGGCCTGCCGGTGACCGGCGAGATCCTGCTGGGCGGGGTGGTATTCGAGCCCGGCTCGATCCGGGTCACCTCGGTTACACCCTCGGTCGGCACGTCCGTCGGCGGCGGGGGCGCGGCGGGAGGTGGGGGCTCGGGCGGGGGCGGGACCGTGCTGACGGCCACCGGCAACACCCCGGTGGTCACCGTGGACCTGGGCGTGGACCAGGAGTACCTGGTCAAGCCGGGCGACGCGGTGTCGGTGGTGCTGCCCGATGGCACCACCACGGTGGGCGGACACGTGGAGAGCGTCGGCACCGTGGCCATCTGCTCGAGCGGCGGCGGCACCGGCACCGGCGGCACCGGGACCGGCGGCAGCCCGGGCAGCGGCTCGGGCGGCCAGTCGCCGTGTGCGGCGGCGGGCAGCAACGGCGGCGCCGGCAGCAACTCCTCCCCGACGGTGACCGTCACCATCACGCTGGACAGCACCCCGGCCGGGGCCACCCTGGATCAGGCGCCGGTAAACGTCAACATCACCGCGCAGACGGTCGACAACGTCCTGGCCGTGCCGGTGAACGCGCTGCTGGCCCTGGCCGGCGGCGGGTTCGGGGTGCAGGTGGTGACGGCAGACAGCAGCCACCTGGTCGGCGTGACCACCGGCATGTACTCCAGCACCCTGGTCCAGGTCAGCGGGACGGGCCTGGCCGCCGGGATGCGGGTGGAGGTGCCGTCGCAGTGACCCAGACGATCGCGTTCCCGGCCCGGCAGGCCGCTGGGGCGCCACCGGTGCTGGAGCTGGCCGGGGTGGTCAAGCAGTATCCCGGTGACCCGCCGGTGACCGCGCTGGCCGGGGTGGACCTGCGCATCGGCGAAGGTGAGCTGGCCGCGATCGTCGGCCCGTCGGGGTCGGGAAAGAGCACGTTGCTGCACGTGATGGGGACCCTGGAGCGGCCGACGGCCGGGGTGGTCCGGGTCGCCGGGGAAGATACCTCAGCGATGTCGGACAGCCAGCTGTCGGGGCTGCGGGCGCGGCGGCTGGGGTTTGTGTTCCAGCAATTCTTCCTGCTCGACGGGCTGTCCGTGCTGGACAACGTGGCCGACGGGCTGCTGTACCGGGGCGGGCGGGCGGCCGACCGCCGGGCCCTGGCCGCCGAAGCGATCGAGCGGGTCGGGCTGGGCCACCGGCTGCGTCACCGGCCCAGCCAGCTGTCCGGCGGTGAGCGGCAGCGCACCGCGATCGCCCGGGCGCTGGCTGGCCGGCCGGCCCTGGTCATGGCCGACGAGCCGACCGGCAACCTGGACACCGCGACCGGCCAGGCGATCCTGGACCTGCTGCGCGAACTGCACGCCGACGGCACCACCATCGTGGTCATCACCCACGACGCCGACGTTGCCGCGGCCACCAACCGGCGCATCGAGATCCGCGACGGAAGGATCCTCCGTGACACGGCGGCTTCGTGACCCCGGTGCCTCCCGGCTGACCCGCCGGGACCTGCTGCGAGTCGGCAGCCTGGGGCTGCGCAGCCGGCGGGTCCGGGCGCTGCTGTCGGCGCTGGGCATCAGCATCGGCATCGCCGCCATCGTCGGCGTGCTCGGCATCTCCGAGTCCGCCGAGTCCGGCCTGCTCAGCGAGCTGAACCAGCTCGGCAACCTGCTGACCGTGCAATCCAACCCCTCCGCTACTGGGCAGCAGGCCGAGCTGCCGGTCACCGCGGAGGGCATGGTGTCGCGCATCGGGCCGGTCACCGGTGTGGCCAGCGTCGCCAGCCTCTCCAGTACCTACGTGTACCGCACCCCGTTCATCCCGGCCATCGAGACCAGCGGCATCGCGCTGACCGCGGCCGACCCGGCCCTGCAAAGCACCCTGGGCATCAGCGTGACCCACGGCAGGTGGCTCAACGCCGCCACGGTCCGCTACCCGGCGGTTGTGCTGGGCGCCGAGGCGGCTAGCCTGCTCGGCATCACCAGCCTGGCGAATCCCACCCAGGTGTGGATCGGCGGGCACTGGTTCACGGTGACCGGCATCCTCGGGCCCATCCAGGCCGCCAGCGTGCTGGGCAGCCAGATGGACAGCATGGCCTTCATCGGCTTCCCCATCGCCGAGCAGTACTTCGCCTTCGACGGCCACCCCACCGAACTGTACGTCCGCGCCAACCCCGGCCAGGTCAACGCGGTGTACAACGTGCTGCAAGACACCGTCAACCCGGCCAGCCCCTCCGACGTGCAGATCAGCGAGGTGTCCACCATCCTGCAGGCCGAGGTGCTGGCCAAGGGCGCCTACAGCACCCTGTTCCTGGGCCTGGGCGCCATCGCCCTGCTGGTCGGCGGCGTCGGCATCGCCAACGTCATGGTCATCTCCGTCCTGGAACGCCGTTCCGAGATCGGCCTGCGCCGCGCCCTGGGCGCCACCCGCCGCCATGTCGCCGAGCAATTCCTCGCCGAAGCCGTGCTCCTGGCCGTCCTGGGTGGCCTGGCCGGCACCATCATCGGCGTGGTAGCCACCGCCATCTACGCCCGTACCCAGCACTGGTCGGTGCAGATCCCGGCCCTGGCCCTGTACGGCGGAATCGGTGCCGCCCTGGCCATCGGCGCCATCGCCGGCCTGTACCCGGCCATGCGAGCCGCCCGCCTCTCGCCGACCGAAGCGCTGCGCACGGTATGACCATTTACCCGCACGCTTACGGCCAGTCCGCCCTGGACGGCCAGCCCGGGGAGCAGCGCTTATGCGGCTGACATTCAGGCTCGTCCTCGCTGCGGGAGTGGCGGCCGGCTGCGGAGAATCTGCGGCTGGCCACGCTGGTGCAGCATGACGTGCTGGCCGCGATGAACGCCCAGGGCTGGCAGATCCCAGACGACGGAGTCCGGCCGGACAGCGGGCTCGGCTCAGCGCTCACGGCGGCCGCGCAGGCTTACGGTCAGCCAGTACTTCACACCGGGCCGCCGGAATTAGTGCCGCATCAGGCGGCCCCTTTTGACCACGTCCCGGCGTGGGCACGGGGAGAACAGGGGCGGGAGTTGTGGGAGGATCTTCGCGCGTGCGGCGATCCGCACCGGCCGGGGCCGCAGCAGATCCTGAGGACGAGTGCTCATGCGTGACGAGACCATCGGCGAGTTCCTTGACCGGCTCGCCGACCGCGTTCCGGCCCCGGGCGGAGGTGCTTCGGCTGCCCTGCAGGTGGCCCAGGGCGCGGCACTGCTGGGGATGGTCGCCCGGTACACCA
>Ga0335075_10007455_pt1 | contig 16831 bp, 12 predicted proteins | sample Lox_Sample_24_FD_206723 | JGI IMG/M metagenome (GOLD analysis project Ga0335075, IMG submission 206723) | Soil microbial communities from Loxahatchee National Wildlife Refuge, Florida, United States - Lox_Sample_2.4 | ecosystem: Environmental > Terrestrial > Soil > Wetlands | place: USA...
CGGTCCCGACCGCGCCGGACACCTCCCCTCCGTCGGCTCGGCAGTGGCGTGACTGGCTGCGGCCGGACCGGGTGCGGGCGGTACTCGCCGCCACCAGCGTCGGGACGGTGACCGCGCTCGGTGCCCTGATCGTGGTGATGATCGGCGCCGTCCCGATGGCGGCGGCATCGATGAACGGGACCGCCGACCCAATCCTCGCGGAGGCGATCTCCGGCTACTCGCCGCCGCTGGACATGCCCGCCGCCGGCTTCTCGCTCACCAACACCCGCGGCCACACGGTCACCCTGAACAGCCTGCGCGGCAAGGTCGTGCTGCTGACCTTCCTTGACCCGGTCTGCACCACCGACTGCCCGGTCATGGCGCAGGAGTTTAAGGCCGCAGGAACGCTGCTCGGCGCCCAGGACCGCCAGGTGGAGCTTGTCGCGATCGCCGCCAACCCCACCTACTACGGCGTCCAGTTCACCCGGGCGTTCACCCAGCAGGAAGGCCTGAGCGACGTCGCGAACTGGCAGTACCTGACCGGGACGCTGGCGCAGCTTAAGCAAGTCTGGAACCAGTACGCAGTCGACGTGGAGAACCTGCCCGCCGGCGGGATGAGCGCGCACAACGACCTGGCGCTCGTCATCGACCGCTCCGGCCAGATCCGGCAGGAGATCGACGCTGACCCCGGACCGGCCACCGACAGCACGCAGTCGTCGTTCGCCGCACTGCTCGCCGGGGACGCGCGCCAGGCGCTGAGCCAGTCATGAAGGCACGCCTGATCGCCTACGCGGCGGCCCTGCTCGCCGGCATGGGCGTGCTGGCCGGCTGCGGATCCGGGGGCGGCCACACCGCTTCCGCTTCCTCTGTTCAGGCCACGACGGCCCCGCTGACCACCTCGATGGCCGAAGCCGGGGGAAGGACGTGGGCAATCGTCGCGATGGGCGGCTCCGCGGCCGCCGAGAACAGGTTCTGGGAACTGTTCACCCGCCCCGCCGGCGCCGACGGCAAGTGGGAACTGGTCACCCCGCCGGGGGTGGCGGACAACGGCGGCCTGGTCGCGGCCGACGTCCGCGGCTCGGTCACGGTGGCGTTCCGGCCGAGCCAGGGGCTGAGGTACTCGCCGCTCGCGCTGACCAGCGACGGCGGCAAAACCTGGGGGACCGGGCTGCTCGACGCGCCCGTCGCCAGCGCCCCGGACAGTTTCGCCGCCTCCGCCGACGGCACGATGCTCGCCCTGCTCAACAACGGCACCGTCGAGCAGGCGACCGGCGCGGGTGGCGACTGGAGCCGGCTGGCCGCGCCCGGCGCCGTCGCCGCGTCCCCGGCGGGCCGTCAGTGCCAGGTCACCAGCCTGACCGGCGTGGCCTACACCCCGTCAGGCACGCCGCTCGCCGCGGCCTCCTGCGCCCGGCCGGGCGTGGCCGGGATCTTCGCCCGCTCGGGGAACACGTGGTCGGCGACCGGACCCACGGTTCCCGACGGGCAGCCGACCCAGGTGCTGCGCCTGGTCGGCACGCCCACCGGCGACGTCGCCCTGCTCCAGACCGGGACCGACGCCGCCGCGACCCTGTTCGCCGCGTGGACAAGCGACGGGACCCACTGGACGGTCTCACCGCCGCTTTCGGCCGGGTCCAAGGCGGTGCAGGCTTCCGGAACCGGGCCCGCCGGTGCCGTTTGGGTGCTGCTGGCCGACGGCCGTGCCGAGACCATCGCCGCGCCCGGTTCGGCCTGGCGGGAACTGCTGGCGCCGCCGGCCGGAACCGCCACCCTGGCCGCCTTGCCGGGTGGCACCTTCGACGCGCTGGTCACCTCCGGCGGCAAGCTGACCGTCTACCAACTCGGCGCGCCGGACGGCTGGGCCATGGCCCAGACCATCAACGTGCCCATCCAGTACGGTTCCTCCAGCTGACCGCAGGTCTCGAGCGGCTACGGCAGCGTACCGGCGGCGTCCTTGAGGAGGCTGGATTCCAGTGGGAGGCCGGCGTCGCGCCATGCCGTCACGCCGCCGGCCAGGCTGGCGGCGTCGTAGCCTGCCCGGGTCAGAAAGGCCGCGAGCCTGCGGGAGTACTCGCCTGCCGGGCAGATGAGCACGATCTTCCGTGACGCCGGGAACGGACTGCCGTGCCGCAGCATGTCCTCCAGGTAGTCGTCCCGGATGTTCACCGAGCCCGGCACGTGCCCGGCGCGGTACGCCATGCTGCCGCGTGTGTCGACGCACAGCACCGCCGAGCCGGCCGCCGCGGCCAGTTCGCTGACGCTCACCTCGGGGGTACCCGTCAGGTCGGCGGCTGCCAGGTCTGCCGGCGTGGCCCGCCTGGCCTGGCCGAACAGGTCAGGGCGGCGTTGCCGGATGTAGGACAGGTAGGGCTCAAGCCGGTCGCAGGCAATGATGACCGCGCGGCGCGGCGCGGCTGCCGGATGGCTCCGCAGGTACTGCCGTGCCGCCCAGTACGTAGCGCCGGTGGTGGGCCCGGCCAGCACGCCGTGCCCGCGGGCCAGTTCCACCGTCGCATCGATCGCGTCCGCCGCGCGGACCGGCACGATGTGCGTGTAGAAGCCGGGTTCGAACAGGCCGACGTCCCACATCTCGGCTTCGGAGCGGATGCCGGGGATGAAGTCCTCGCTGGTCGACACGATGCCGATGGTCTGGAGTTCCGGGTTCGCGGCGCGCAGGAACGTCGCGGCGCCCCGGGTGGACCCGGTGGTGCCGAGCCCGCCGAACAGGAAGTCGACCGTGCCGATGTCGTCGGCGATCTCCCGCCCAGTGGTGTCGTGGTGGGTGCGGACGTTGTCCGGGTTGGTGTACTGCGAGGTGTGGTAGTACTGGCCGGGGTGAGCTGTCATCAGCTTCCCGATCGCGGAGAACACGTCGTCGGGGACGGTGGGGTCCGGACACTCCGACAGCCCTGGCATCTCCTCGAGTTCGCCGCCGAGCAGCTCAAGCATGTCCCGCACGCCGCTGACCTTGACCCGGTTGGTGAGCACCCGGAGTTGCAGGCCGTGCATGGCTGCCAGGATCTGTAGCGCCTTGGCCGTGTTCCCGCTTGACGCCTCGATCAGCGTCTGCTTTCGCCGGGTGATCTCGGGCAGGTCGTCGCGGATCATGCCCCAGGCGATCCTGTCCTTCACCGACCCGAACGGGTTGCAGAATTCCAGCTTGGCGTACAGTTCGGTGCCTTCGATGCCGTGCCGGGCGGGATCGAGCCGCAGCAGCGGCGTGTTCCCGATCAGCTCGGTGATGTGGTCGTAGAGCACGAACGGTCTCCTCGTCAATCGTCGGTGTGCACGGTGAACCCGTCCTCGCCAGACCAGGCCACGGCCTTGCGGGGCGGGAGCCGCATCAGGGCCGCCGACGCGGACAGGTCCATCTGGTAAGCGGCGGTGTTGACGAACGCCACGATGTCGCCCGGCTCGGGGACCCGGTCGACGAACGTGAGGTGGTTGAAGATCATGTCCCGTTCGAGGCACAGGTTGCCCGCGAAGAAGATCCCGGCCGGCCGGTCCTGGCTGCTGTGGTCCGACCGATGGATGAGAACCGGGTCGAGCAGCACCTCCTGGTCGGCCGGGCAAACCTTGTCCCGGCTGATGTCCAGGTTCACCAGGATGCTGCCGTCGGAGGCTTCCTTGACGAACTCCACGCTGGTAAGCGTCAGGCCGGCGTGGTCGGCCAAAGATTTGCCTGGCTCGAGCCAGAGGCCGATCATGTTCTCGCGCAGCACGCGGGCCAGCGTCCGGCCGCCCTGCCTCGGCAGCGGGCTGGCGAGTATCTCTTGCAGCAGGTCACTGCCTGAGACGCTGCCGGAGTATTTGCCGGACATCAGGCCACCGCGTATGCCGTCTTCGGTGTAGCGGTAGCCCAGCGTGGCGCCGTTCCACGTCAGCGGCCGGCCCTCGCCCGCAAGACCGCGTCGGACGGCCAGCGCGTACTCCTCGAACGGCTCGCCCCGCTCGGCGAAGGCCTGGCGGAAGCCGCCGCCGATGTCCAGGACCCGCGGCGCCAGCCCGGCCGCCCAGGAGCGCTCGAACAGGTCCAGGCAGTCGTCGGCTGCGTGGACCCTGTCTCGGACCTCGCCGGTGTCCAGGTGGAAGGACAGCCCGAGGAAGTCCACCGCGTCCCGCGACGCCGACAGCAGGCCCGTCACCTCATCGAAGCGGGCGGCGGGGATGCCGAACCGGCTCACCGGCCGTGGCGCGGAGCCGAATCCGCACAGCCGGACAAGCACCGGGACCGGACCGCCGCCGCGTGCCCTGGCGAGCTTGATGATCTCCGACAGCTCCCACAGGTTGTCGGCATTGATCGTCACTCCCGAGGTGACGAGGGTGCCGAGGAAGCTCCGGCCCTTGGGGCCGGTCGCCTGCACCTGCTGCGCCGGGAAGCCCGCGGCCAGCGCGCTGTGCAGTTCGCCCGGCGACGCCACGTCGATGCCGGTGCCGGTGGCGAGAGCCGCGCGGACGAACGCGCGGGCCTGGCTGGCCTTGTGCGCGTAGCAGATCCGGTACCGCAGGCCCGTGGGGTCGAGCACCCGCTGGAAGGCGGCTGCGTTGGCGCGGAAGATCTCCGGGAAGACGACGTTGAGCGGTGATCCCTGCCGCTTGAGCAGCGCGGCCAGCATCTCCTCCCGGCTCAGGAACGCCCTGACCAGCGGGTGGATCCGGGGCGGCAGCCCGGTCACCGGGGCGGGACGACCGTGTAGCCGGCGTCCCTGATGGCGTCGAAGGCGTGCTCCCGCGCCGTGACCGTCCCGAAGCCCGCGACGACGCGCTTGGACACCAGGTCGATCTCGGTGACGGGCGCGTCCAGCGCCTGGAGTAGGGCGGTGATCGTGGCGCGGCAGTGCTTGCAGTTCATGTCCGGGATCCGGAAGGTCCGCTCAGCGGGATCGGTGATCACCTCGTCCGGCGGCCCGGGAAGCTGGGTGATCGCCACGAGGTCAAGCAGGCCGGTGAAGGCATCGACATAGGCCGCGATCACCTCCGGCTGGACGCTGGACCGCTGCCCGCCGATCACATGGGTCATCTGGCCCAGGCACCGGGGCTGCTCCGCCTCGCCGAGCAGCGCGTACTGCTTCGAGATGAGGTCTAGGTCGTGGTGGTACTTCTGGACTGCCTGCGCGACGGTGAGCCCTTCCTCGCTGGTCGCCCGGGCCATCACGGCGCGCGCATCGGCGATGGTCGCGTCCTTCATGGCGCGCAGCGTCGCGGTGGTCCGAGCGGTATAGCGCACCGTCCTGTCAGGGGCGGCCACCAGCGCCACGGGGATCATCCCGCGCCGGAACGTCGAGGCCTGCAGCTCCCAGTACCAGGTGCTCGCGACGACCGCGAAGATCCCCGAGTCCCGCATGCCGCGGGCGAACTCCGCCGGGGTTCGGTAGGGCGTCTGGCTGGCGATGTAGGCGTGCTGGATGAGGGTGCGCGCCGTGGCCTCCACGCCGATGCGGAAGATCTCGCGCGGCTCGACGTCGGTGGTGGTGGTCATCAGGACCTGGCGCGCGGCATCATCCAGCCGTGCGATGCGCGCCGCCAGCGTCTCGTTTGCGGCGAGCGCGCGCCACAGCGCGAGCGTGGCCTCACGGGCCACGACCGGGACCACGGGGCCCAATGCGCTCGGGCCCACATGCGCGACGTTCGGGATGCCCTCGCTGTCGTTCCAGGTCACCCGGTGTGTCGCGCTGATGACCTGGCTGGCCGGACAGGGCCGCATAAAGGAGGTCAGGTATCCCTGCTGGGAGGCCGTCAGGTGCGAGCCGGGCGCCGGGACCAGCGGCGCGGCGCGGTAGCCGATCAGCCGCGGCCGGCCGAGGTAGGCGGCGCAGCCGCCGGGGAACAGCCCGCCGTGCGCGAGCTCGGCCAGGATCCGGGACGCGGTCGCCCGGTCATAGCCCCGCGTAGAGTCCGGGCGCATCACGCGGCCACTTCTTCCGCCAGCAGCGAGAGGAATCCGGCGAACCGGTCCAGTTCAGCCTCGCTGTTGTACACGTGCGTGCTCACCCGGACCGAATCGCCGTAGCCGCCTGGATCCGGCAGGCAGTGGCTCCCGGTCCGCACGTAGAACCCCTGCGAGCTCAGGGCAAAACCGATGTCTTCCGAACGGGCACCGGCTACGCGGAACGACACGATCCCGTACCCGACGGGGCAGGCGGCCCAGGCGACACCCGGCAGCAGGGTCACGCCGGGAATCTCCCGCAGCCGGTCCACAAGGAACCGGGTCAGCGCCCGCCCGTGCGCGGCGATCCGGTCGATGCCCAGCTCCTCGATGAAGTCGATCGCCGCTCCCAGCGCGGCGATGCCCGCGAGGTCAGGCGTCCCGCCCTCCAGGCCTGCGGGCATGGTCAGGTCCGCCAGGCCGCCGTCCAGCATGCGGACGCCGCTGCCGCCGCCGGGCAGGAACGGCGCGAGCTCTGGATGTACCCGCCGCCGCAGGCAGGCGACACCCGTCCCGGCGATCCCGAACATCTTGTGCGCGGAGAACACGGCGAAGTCAGCGTCCAGCTCCGCCACGTCGACCGGGACATGCCCCACGCTCTGGCTGCAGTCGAAGCACAGGCGGACCGCGGGACCGAGCCGGCCGCGGAGCTCTTCCAGCGTCGTCATCGAGCCGAACACGTTGTGCACGTGCGTGACGGTGATGAGCCTCGTGCGCGGCGTCACCTTGGCGAGGATGTCCCTGGTGTCCGCCTCGCCAGCGACCGACACCGAGTACGGGACCAGTCGGACGCGTGTCCCGAAGCGGTCGAGCAGCTGCCGCAGGCGGACCCACGGGTACACGTTCGACGAGTGGTCGAGCGGGCTGTAGAGGATCTCGTCCCCGTCGGCCAGGTTCGCCAAGCCCCAGGACAGGGCAACCGCGTTAAGACCGGCGGTCGCGCCGGCAACGAAGACGATCTCATCCGCCCCCGCGGCGCCGATAAACCGGGCGGTCCGCTCGCGGACATCCGCGATCCGCCGCGCCGCCCGGCTCGACCACGGATACCCGCCCCGCCCGGGATTCGCCGCCTGGACGGCGAACGCGGCGGTGGCCGCCTCGATCACCTGCCGCGGCTTCTGCGCGGTGGCCGCACTGTCCAGGTACACGATTCCGGGATCGGCCGCCAGGGCAGGGAACTGGTCTCGCACCAGCGCCGGAATCATCTCCGCCACCCCACCGCACCACAGGACACCCTGGCATAAAACAAATCCGGCACCACGCTCCGGAGCCAATCAGAAACAGTACGTACCATTCCATGATGCCCCACAGCGGACCTTTGTCCAAGGGCCGGTCCGCCGGAGAATGAATTATTAGATTTCCGGATGCCTCAGAAAATCCACGGGTGATATCGCATAAACCGGGCGGAATGCCCTCGCCCTGCCGCGCTGGTTACCGGCGGGCCGCGCGGGCATCGGCCAGGCTGATCACCGGAGCGAGGCGGTCGCGGCTGGCCTCGGCGGCCGCCTCGGCCGCGGCCATCCGGTGATCAACGACTCGGGCATGGATCCAGGAGGCGGCGACCCCGCAGAGCGCGGCACCAAGCAGGATGCACAACCACCGGACGCCGACCGCGCCGTGCCAGACCAGCTGAGCGTGCCGGCCGGTGATGAACCCGGCATAGAAGAGCGTTCCCATAGCGCCCGTGGCCAGCGCTACGGGCACTGTGGTGCGGATGGCGACGGCGAACACGGCGAGCGAAACGATCCCGAGCGCGACCGCTGGCCGATGGGTACCGTCGGCCGCTACCGCGACAGCGGTTGCCGCCGCCATCGAGCAGTAGCCCGCGAGTAGCCCAGTCTGAGTCGGCCACGTCCGGCGGCCGCCATGCTCCCCCCGGCTGCCATGCTCTCCCCGCGGTTTCCAGGTCATATATTCACATTGCTGCGCGTTCCAGTTCAGTGTCAGATTCGCAAATGCGGTCCTAACATCTCCATACGCGAATCAAACGGCCATCCCGCCCGCAGGCGGCTTTGCCCTGGCAGGCAGCGGTGCGCCACTGTCAGAATGGGTGCCGTGAGCCTTTCCGATCCGGCCTCCGACCCGGTCTCCGGGCCGACCGCCGACCAAGCCGATGCCGACACGGCCGGCCCGGTGGAGGCCGCGGGGCACTTCCGGATCTACCTGGGGGCAGCGGCGGGGGTGGGCAAGACCTACGCCATGCTCAGCGAGGGCCACCGGCGCAAGGAGCGCGGCACCGACGTCGTCATCGGGTTCGTCGAAACTTACGGGCGGCGGCACACCGCGGAGATGATCGGGGACCTGGAAACCGTCCCGCGCAAGATCGTGGACTACCGCGGGGCCCAGCTGACCGAAATGGACCTTGACGCCGTGCTGCGCAGGCAGCCCAAGGTCGCCCTCATCGACGAGCTGGCGCACACGAACGTGCCGGGATCGGGCAGGCACGAGAAGCGCTGGCAGGACGTTATGGAAATCCTCGCCGCGGGCATCGACGTGATCACGACGGTGAACATCCAGCACCTGGAGAGCATCGCCGACGAGGTGGAGAACGTAACCGGCGCGAAGGTGAGGGAACGGGTACCAGACTGGGTGGTGCGCAAGGCCGACCAGATCGAACTCGTCGACTCCTCGCCCGAACAGCTGCGCAGAAGGATGCTGCACGGCAACATCTACCCGCCGGAAAAGGTCCCGCGGGCGCTGGCCAACTTCTTCCGCACCGACAACCTCATCGCCCTGCGCGAGCTGGCACTGCGGTTCCTCGCCGACGAGACCGACGACGAACTGCTCGAACGCTTGCGGCAGCAGGAGGCCAAGGGGATATGGGAGACCAGCGAGCGGCTGATGGTGGCGGTCACCGGGGCACCGGGCACCGACGCGCTGCTGCGGCGCGCTGCCCGGATGGCGACCAGGCTCAAAGGGGAGCTCGACGTAGTCCACATCACCTCCACCGACGCCACCCGAATCGGCGGCGGGCGGACGATAGAGCGGCTCAAGCAGGTGGCGGCCGATATCGGCGCCCGCTGGTACGACCTCGAGGGTGACGACCCCGCGCGCGCCATCGCCGATTTCGCCAGGGAGCATCAGATCACCCAGATCGTGATCGGCTCCAGCCAGCGCAGCAGATGGCAGCAACTGGTCGGCGGAGGCTCGAACGTAGCCAAGGTGCTGCACGAAGCGGCCCCGCTGGGCATCGACGTCCATGTCATCGCGCTGAACAAGCCGCCGCGGACAAACGTCGTCCCCACCGGCCAACCATTACCAGCGCGCAAATCAGGCATAAAGCGGCTTATTTAGAACGCCGCGCAGACGCGCATTCCGCACCCTGCCCCCAAACCGTAAGCACCGCTGCCATCCATTCGGGTAAGCCGGACATGCCGGTTTTGCGGGCCAGGAAAAATAGAAAAATAGCCCCGGGATCAGCGTTTCACGGCTGCTGTCTGGCAGTAATAGTAGTAGAATTCGAAGCAATGAAGGCTTCAGCTCATTCTCCCGAACGGAGAGGTGGTTCCCGTGACACAGCCGCCGGTTCCCGGGCGCGGCAAGGGCGAACAGCCCGGCCGCGGTGCCGGGCTGCCCGGCGGCCGTGACCCCCGGCTGGCGGCCTTCGCGCGGGACGACGCCGCCGGCCGGTGCCCGCCGGGGCCGTGGACCGCGATGGTGCTGAATGAGCTGTCGGGCCCGCGGCGGCGGTGCGCGGATGCCACCGATGATGAGCTGATCGGCCTGCTGGGCCGGTGGGAAGCCCAGGAATCGTGGACGGTGGCCGCGAAGCTGGGCGTGATCCGGGAGCTGCTGCGCCGCCGGGCGCTGGCTGGCGCTCAAGTGCGGTGGCTGCCGTGCGGGCTGCCCGATGCGTGGGATGAGGGCGTGTCCCATGAGGTCGCCGCCGAGCTCAGCATCTCGCTGCAGGCCGCCGACAGCCTGATCCAGCTGGCCTGGACGCTGGAGGCCAGGCTGCCCCGGGTCGGGGCGGCGCTGGATGCCGGGGTCATCGACTACGTCAAGGCCAGGGCCATCGCTGAGGAGACCTCGGTGCTTGATGATGCGTACGTCGCGGCGGCGGAGGAGCTGATCGTGGCCGCCGGGCTGGCGGGCAAGACCCCCGGGCAGATCGGCAAGATCGCCGCCCGCGCGGTGGTCACCGTCGATCCCGGCGGGGCCCGCAAGCGCCGGGAGCAGGCCGAGAAGGAGGATGCCCGGGTGCGGTTCTGGCGCGAGCGCGCCGGGACCAGCGCGCTGGCGGCCTACGGGCTGCCCACCGACGCCGCGCTGCAGGCCAACGCGAACGTGAACCAGCGCGCGGATGAGTACAAGAAGGCCGGCCTGGACGGCACGATGGACCAGTTGCGGGTACTGGCATTCTTGGACATCCTCAACGGCACTACCGCCAGCGACCGCATCGCGCAAGCCCAGGCCGAAGCCGCGCAAGCCGGGACCGGTGGAGACGGCGCTCCCGGCGACGGCCCGGGCAACGACGGCCCCAGCGGTGGCGGGCCGGGCAACGACGGCCCGGGCAACGACGGCCCAAGCGGTGGCGGGCCGGACGGCCACCCGGCCCCGGGCCCCACTGCCGGTCCCGGGCTGGCCGCCCGCACCAACCTGACCATCCCGCTGCCCACCCTGCTCGGCCTGGCCGACCGGCCCGGCGACGGTTACGGCCTCGGCCCCCTCGACCCCGCCCTGGCCCGCCAGCTAGCCGCCGCAGCCACCCGGAACCCGCACAGCCAATGGTGCGTCACGGTCACCGACCACCACGGGTACGCGATCGGCCACGGCTGCGCCAAGCCCGCCAAGCCCGCCAGGAACACCCGGCAGGACAAACCCCCGCCGCCCGGCAGCCGGGACGGCCCGTGGGCCTTCACCCCCCGCGACGACCCAGGACCACCAGGCGGATACGGCACCTGGACCCTCACCCTGCCCGGCGGCCGCCAGCTCACCGTCAACCTCGAACCCGTCCCGCTGACCGGATGCGACCACCGCCACGAGTCGCACGCCTACCAGCCCAACGACACCCTCCGCCACCTGGTCCAGATCCGCGACGGCGAATGCACCTTCCCCGCCTGCTCCCGGCACGCCCGCGAATCAGACTTCGAACACGCCACCCCCTACGACAAAGGCGGCCGGACGTGTGCCTGCAACGCCGGCGCCAGAAGCCGACGCTGCCACAAGGTCAAGCAGTCCAAGGGCTGGAACCTCACCCAGCCGCTGCCGGGCTGGCACCGGTGGACCACGCCAAGCGGCCGGACCTACACCCAGGGGCCCATGCGATACCCCGCATGAGGAGGACCGCGACTGTCAAGTTTGTGGAAATGCCCCTGTCACAGCAGCATCGCTGACCGAAGGTCAGTGTGATCGTTTCCGCAGATGGGCATGCTGTTGCGACCCCCAGGCTGGGATACGTAGGCCGCGGTTCAAAATCGGTCAGCTGACCGATGTCTCGCACTGCAATTTGCAGAACTATTTGTAGTGCAACAGGCACCGGGAACTGCACTACCTGCTCCGGCCTCCCTGAGAGCAGACGCGCAGAGTGGCCAGCGCTTTCCCGTGCCAGCTCGACTCGGCCCACTAAGGAATCCGATGAACACGATGGCGCCGACCCGTCCGACTCAGCTATACGGGCGCCGCGTCCGGCTATCCACGGGACCGGCCGCAGCAGCCGAAGCCCGCGGTCAGGTCCGTGCGGTCATCTGCGACTGGGACATCCCTGTCGACCTGGACGTCGCGGTCCTGCTCACCAGTGAGCTGGTGACTAATGCGATCCTGCACGACGCGGGGCAGAACATCACGCTCGCCGTCCGCTGCTCCCGCGGTCACCTCCGCGTTGATGTCTATGACACGTCGTGTTTGATGCCAGTAGTGATGGACGTTCCAGCCGATGCGGAGGCCGGACGCGGCCTGATGCTGGTCGCCACCCTGTCGGATGAGTGGGGCTTTTTCCGTACTCCTGCGGGTAAGGCCGTGTACTTCACGCTCGCGTTCCAGCCCGGTCTTGGCGAGGGCGAGGGCGAGGGCGACGGCGACGGCCTGCAGGGTTCAGGCGTGGGGACGGTGAGTGGTGAGCCCCCCGGAGACTCACCGTCCCCACTAAACATGGCCGCGGTTCCCGCGACGCGATCACCTCGAGGCGATGGTGCGCAATGCTGATTCACGGGCGATGTCCGTTCGTGAATGGACGCCGAGCTTCTTCAGGATGTGAGAGACGTGCGTCCCGACGGTCCGCCTGGAGAGCAACAGCCTGGCGGCGATCTCCGGATTGGACAGTCCCTCCTCGACGTAAGCGGCGATCTTGATTTCGGTCGGCGTGAGGCTGTCCCATCCGCTATGCGCACGCCGGTGCTTGGAGTGCGGCCCGCGCCGGATGCCGTGCACGCGAAACGCCGCCTGCAGGCGGGCGACGTCGGCGGCGGCGCCGAGCGAGTTATAGGCCTCCACGGCATGGGTGAATGCGGCCCGCGCCTGGCCGCGGTCGTCGGCGCGGATGAACTCTGCGGCGGCTGCCTCCAGCGCCTTCGCCCGCAGCAGCGGCCTGCTGGCGGCGTCATAACGCTCCGCCGCCGCGAGCAGCCCGCGGGCATCGTGGTTCAGCAGGCCCTGGCAATACAGCGCGTTCGCCTGCCGGTGCGGGATCTCCGAGCCGGCGGCGAGTGCGGCGGCGTGGCCCGCGACGGACCGTGCGGTACTCAGGTCACCGGTCTCCAAGGCCAGGCGGACGCCATCGGCAAGCAGGTCCTCGGTCTCCTCGATTTCTTCTGTATTGCCGCCGAACGAATCGGTCAGCGCCGCGAGCGCCTCCGAAAGCGCGCCGTCATGTTCGCGGTCCAGGCTGCGGGCGAGCGCCAGTGAGCTAATGAGCCGGTGCCCGATCCGCTTGGCATGTGGGATTGCGGCGGCGAGGTGGCGCTGTGCAGTGACGGTCTCGCCGCGATGGAAGCAGATCACGGCCGCGATGCCGAGATCGCAGCAGGCCGCTTTGGGTTCCTTGAGGTTCTCGGGCACGATCGCTACCTCGGCCAGCGCGTCATCCCACCGCCCCGTTTCGAAGAGCAATTGGCCTAGGGCGCCGTGCGCCTGGGCCAGCCGGAACGTCGTGCCCACCTGGTCGGCGAGGTGCCGCGCCTGCCCGGCCACAGCCAGCGCCTCCGCATACTGATCGAGGCTGCTCAGCGTGACGGCCTTGTTGATCTGCAGCAGCAGCCGCAGGTCGGTCAGCGCCGGATCGGACTGGGTCACCGTCAGCGCCCGGTCGGACAGCGGTAGCGCGTCGGTCATATGTCCCTGCACCCCGGTCACGAGCGCCATGACGTGCAACGCCCAGCCCATTGCCCAGTTGTCGTCCGCGTCCGACGCCGCATCGAGCGCGCTGGTGGCAACCTGACTAGCCTTTTCGACATCGCCGAGGTAGAAGTGCGTCCGCGCGGCGAGCACGAGTAGCCTGGCGCGGTGCCGGGCCGAGATCCCTGGAGACGCCAGCGCCCGGTCCAGCGTCGCGAGGGACTCCGCAGACGAGCCTGCCAGCATGCGGCACTGCGCCAGCGTCCAGTGCAGATCCACGAGGACATCGGGTTCGGTGGCATGTTCAAGCGCGCTGTTGGCCACCTGCTCGGCCATTGCCCGGTCTCCGATACGGTACAGAGCGTCGGCGAGTCGGCTTGCCAGCCAGCCGTGCTGAGCAGCGTCGGCCGGAGAAATGTCTACTGCCCGGGTGAGGAGTTCTGCTGCGACTCCGGGCGCCTGATCGACCAGCGAATCCGCGGTGCGGGCCAGCCAGTTCAGGGTCCACTCATCCATCGGCTCGGCCGTGCCGCCGAGACCACCGACGGCCTGCAGTACCTGCCGGGCGACCCGGTCCGCAGGCGCGCCCGCCTCCGCAAGGGCGCGTCCTGCCTCGCGATGCCAGGCGGCACGCACCGGCGCCGGCATCTCGTCGTACAGCGCCGCCCGGATCAGCGGATGCCGGAACCTCAGGCCGTTGCCGGACTCGGCCAGCACGCCAACGGCACACGCCTCGTCAACCGCCGGGATCAGGTCCGCCACACTGCGGCCTAGCACAATTGCCAGATCACGGACCGCGAACTCCATGCCGAGCAGGGCCGCCGCTCGTAGCACGTCGCGCACCGGACCGGTGACGAAATCAAGGCGGTCCGCGATGGCCGCCGATAGGGAGGTCGGTGCGGAATCGCTCGCCAGCTCAACGGTTCCCGCATCGTTGATGGCCAGGCCCGAGCTGCGGGTCAGTGCCTCGACAAGCTCGGCGACGTAGAGCGGGTTGCCCGCCGCCCCGCCGGCGAGCCGCAGTAGGTTGTCGTCGGGCTTGCCGCCAGCCAACGCCGCCACCAAATCAGCCACCGCTGCCTCGTCAAGAGCAGCGAGCTGAAGCCGGTCGGCGTCGTCCACCGTGCGCCGCAGCGCCAGCAGGTCGTCCCGCTGGGCGACTGGGCGTGTCATTCCGACCAGCAGCAGCGGCATCTGCCGCGCCAACCTGGCCAGCCGCCCCCAGAGGGCGACGCTTGCCCGGTCCGCCCACTGCAGGTCGTCGACTACCAGGATGGCCGGCTGCGCGGCGCACTGCTCGGCGACAAGCGCCAGCAACTGCTCCGCCAGCGCGGTCGGCACGTCCGTGCCTCGGTCGGCGGTGACCTCACCGCGCAGGAGCCCGACGATCGCGTTCCGCCGGGGATTCGTTGACGGCTCACGCACCCGCAGCCCGTCGAGGAACGGCAGCAGCGGCAGCGCCTCGCCCAGTTCGTCACCAGTGCCCCAGAAGACTTGACACCCGGCTTTGGGTGCCTCCGCCGCCACCGCTTGCACCAGCGCGGACTTGCCGATGCCCGGCTCGCCTTCAATGAAGACAGAACTGCCGCGGCCGCGAGCCGCCTCTCTTAAGAGACCGGTCAGCAGCGCCATCTCGCTATCGCGGCCGATCAACGCGCCAGCCGGGATCACGGGGGGCATGCCGAGAACTTTACTACCTGTGGATCTACGGAACAAGCTGGCCTTTTTCGGACATTCATTCGATCATAACCCAACTCAGTTACTTACAGTAATTAAATTACCTTCACGCTGCAAATTGCATAGAAGCTTGCGCTGCATAGGTCACTAACAGTTTTCTAGCACAAGTTAATGAACGTTGCAAATAAAGCAATATTGAAATCGCTAATGCAGATTTTAGTATTTGAATACGATGGCAATATCGACTTACTCTAGTACACAGAAGAGCCGAAAGCTGGCAAAACTTCACATGACTCGAAGGGGCGTCATGGGGCCGCTCACGCCAGGTGCAGGCTGCTGACCTTGGTAGATGCCATGGAGGAATCATGCGCATAAGGCGAGCAATCGTTCCCGTTATCCTAGCATTTGGCGTGACCGGATCGATTCTGGCCGGGTCGACGGTATCCGTGACGATCGCACAGGCGCCCAGTGTCCACGTGCTGGCTGCCGCACCCAACACGTATTACGAAGGATGAGCCGATCTGTCTCACAGTTGTCGGCCTGCTGCGAATTCCCCGGACGCAGCAGGCCGATAGCATGATTACCGTCAGTCACAACGAGTTCGCCGCCTAGGGCTCGAATCATTTTTCACTATGGTCCCACTGGTCATATGAGTACGTATCAGTCCCAATGTTGCGAACTGCATCAATAGATGCTAGCAAGACAGGCAGGCCGCACGTATCAGTTATCGTTTTTTGAACCAGCCGCTTCAAGGTGCCAACAAGCCTGATTTGATCTCCAGGAGCGCGTTAGCTCCACCTTCCTCATCGCGAATCTGGCCGTAGGTGTTACCTAGCCAAGTACTGGTGTGGGATAGCAAGATTTGCTTGAGGCCGATGCGGTCCGAGATCCCGCGGATGCGCTGAGTGAGTGTACCGTGTATATAGGGTTTCATAGATTGTTGCGGTGAAATCTGCAGGACTGTCCGCAAGCCCGCCCGCACGGCGCCGAGAGGAGGGCGCACCCGATGATCGATTCAGGGAGTTCCGCGGTGATTGATTCAGGAAGCCCCACGGTCCGGCGGCGCCGCCTTGCCGCCGAACTACGCGGAATCAGGGAAAGCAAGGGCAGGAGCGGAGAATCCGTCGCCGCCGCGCTGAGGTGGTCGCCGTCCAAGATCAGCAGGTACGAACGGGCCAAGACAGGGTTGCGGCCACGGGACGTTGAGACACTACTCAACTACTACCAGATCACCGGGCCTCAGCGAGAGCTTCTGCTCGCGCTCGCCGAGGATGCGGCGCAGAAGGGCTGGTGGGAAGAGTTCGCGGACATCCTGTCCGATGACTACCGGCAGTTCATCGGCCTTGAGCACGAGGCGACTACTATCGCCGTATGGCACGTTGACGTTGTACCCGGACTTCTCCAGACCGAAGCATACGCCAAGCATATAATCGGCAGTTACGGCTTGGTCGAGCCGGTCGCGCCAGGCATGATCGGACGACAGGTTAAAGTCCGAATGCGACGCCAGTATGTATTGGATCGCGAAGGGCTTCAGCTATCGGCCGTGCTCGATGAATCGATTTTGAAGCGCCGGATTGGTGGTGACTCGATAATGTATGAGCAGCTTCAGCGTCTCGTGCGAGAAGCCGACCGGCCAAACCTAACGTTGCAAGTCCTCCCTCTCGATGCGCAGCACTCCGTCTTCGGAGAATCCTTCGAGATATTCGGGTTTGGGACAGACAATGAAGCGATGCTGCAAGATGTGGTTAGCACTGAGCATATGAAGAGCGGCTTCATCCTGGAGGGGGAGAGGGAGACGTACCTGCACAGGATAGCGTTTCGGACCCTCGCCGAAGCGTCGCTCGACCCCGCGTCCTCCAGGGAGCTCATTCTCGAGACAGCGGAGTCGCATTGGTCGGGTGCCCGGCGGCACGCAAATGCATAGCTGACGCAAGTTATCCATATCCATCGATAATGATGGCCTCCAGCGCGGCCGTC
>Ga0335075_10007456_pt1 | contig 16831 bp, 15 predicted proteins | sample Lox_Sample_24_FD_206723 | JGI IMG/M metagenome (GOLD analysis project Ga0335075, IMG submission 206723) | Soil microbial communities from Loxahatchee National Wildlife Refuge, Florida, United States - Lox_Sample_2.4 | ecosystem: Environmental > Terrestrial > Soil > Wetlands | place: USA...
ATCTGGTGGGGTGCCGGCACGCGCGCGACCTCGCAGTGGGCGGCCGAGCAGGGGATGCATCTGATGAGCTCGACGCTGCTGACCGAGGACACCGGCGCCCCGTTCTCAGAGCTTCAGGCCGAGCAGATCGAGATCTTCCGTGCGGCGTGGGCGGAGGCCGGCTGGGATCGTCGGCCGCGGGTGTCGGTGAGCCGGAGCGTGCTGCCGATCGTCACCGACGAGGACCGCCGCTGGTTCGGCATGCGCGGGGGCGGATCATCGGACCAGCTCGGATACCTCGACGGCGGCATCGCCCGGTTCGGCCGCACCTACGCCGGCGAGCCCGACTCGATCGCCGCAGAGCTCGCCGAGGACCGCGCGGTCCGTGAGGCGGACACGCTGCTCGTCACCGTGCCCAACCAGCTGGGCGTCGAGTACAACGCCCGGATGCTCGAGAGGATCGCGGCCGAGATCGCGCCGGCACTCGGCTGGCGGCGCGCGGGTTCGGGTTCGCTGGAGCCTCTCGGCGGCCATTAATCTCTGCGGCGCGATGGCCGACATCACGTTCCGGCTCAACGCGCCGAATCACTTCCTGTCCGTCCACGGCCAGCGCGCGGGGTTCGTGCTGCTCGCCGCGTTCCTCGCCGCCTTCGTGTTCATCCGGACGAGCGCGCGAATGAGCCGCTCGGAGCGCTTCCCATGGTGGCCGGGCAGCGTGAAGACCGGCAGCGGACTGCACCTGCATCATCTCGTGTGGGGGATCGTGCTGATGATGGCCTCCGGGTTCGTCAACTTCGCCTGGGACCCCGAGAGCCCGCTCAGCGAGATCCTCGCCGCTCTGTTCGGGATCGGCGTCGGTCTCACGCTCGACGAGTTCGCGCTGTGGATCTATCTGCGGGACGTGTACTGGGCGGAGGAGGGGCGCACCTCGTTCGACGCGGTGGTGATAGCGACCGTGTTCGCGGGTCTGATCCTGGTCGGGGTCGCGCCCTTCGACGTGAGCGGTGCCGGCACGACGATCGGGTCGCTGTCGATCGTGCTCGTGCTCGACGTCGTGCTCTCGGTCGTCGTCATCTACAAGGGCAAGCCGCTGGTGGGGGTGATCGGGATCTTCGTCCCTCTCGTGTCGCTCGTGGGCGCGTTGCGGCTGGCGGCCCCTGACTCCCGCTGGGCGCGGCGGCGGTACGGGGCGGGCCCCGCGGCCGAGGGGTCGGGCAAGCTCGAGCGGTCGCGGGAGCGCTGGGACCGGATCGAGGAGCGGCGGCGGCGGATCGCCGATGCGGTCGCCGGGGCTCCGCACGTCTCCAGTGGCTCCTCGGAGACCGCGCGGCATGGCTGAGTCCGCCGCCCGTGCCGCGGTGTTCGACATCGGCGGGGTGATGCTGGAGTGGGACCCTCGCCACGTCTATCGCGACGTGTTCGACGACGAGGCCGAGATGGAGCGGTTTCTCGCCGAGGTCTGCTCGCGCGAGTGGCACGAGGACAACGATCGCGGCGTGCGCTACGCGGAGTCGTGTGCCGCGCTCGCCGCGCGCTTTCCCCAGTACACCGCCGAGATCTATCTGTGGGGCGAGCGGACCGAGGACATGATCGTCGGGACCATCGACGGCACGGTCGAGCTGTTGGGCGAGCTGCAGGCGGCGGGCGTCCCCTGCTACGGGCTGACCAACATGGAGGCCGAGACCTACCCGGTGCGCTACGAGCGCTACGCGTTCCTGCGCGCGCTCGACGGCACCGTCGTCTCCTCCCAGGAGGGCGTGATCAAGCCCGACCCGGAGATCTTCCGTCGACTGTTCGAGCGGTTCGGGCTCGTCCCCGAGCAGACCGTCTTCATCGATGACGTCGAGCAGAACATCACCGCCGCGCGTGCGCTCGGGATGCAGACGGTGCTGTTCACATCGCCCGCACAGCTGCGCGCGGAGCTTGTGACGCTCGGGCTGCCGCTCGCGCCGGCCGGCTGACGGGCGAGGGCCGTTTCAGACCGCCGCCCGCCGAACATCGGGGTGGGTGGTAAGCCCGAGCAGAGCGGGGCGGCGGTCTGAGGTGTGGAGATCAGGCAGCGACCGGGCCGCCAAGCGGCTCGGCGCCATCGATCGGCACGAGATCGAAGCTGCCGCAGTTGGAGCAGCTCCCGGTCAAGCGGAAGGTCAGGACGGCGTTGGTGTGGGTGCCGCACTCGACGCACGCGCACCGAACCAGCTGCGGGGTGGGACGTACGACGTTGGGCACGGCGTTGACTGACGGCGAATCGGTGAGCGCCACGTGGACTCCTTGTCCTCGGCTGCTGATGCGTGGTGTGGTGCGACTGGTACGGATCTGTTGTCGGCCGCTCGCGCCGGGGATTCAGCCGCTGTGTCCGATTCCCAACAGGTGTACGAGTCGCCCCGGTCAGCTGATCGTGCGGCCAGTGCGGATCATCTCCACCGCCTGAGCGACCCGGCGCTCGCGGGTCTCCTCGCGCTTGGCCTCGGCGATCCAGCGTGCGTACTCCTTGCGGTGGGTGAACGCGAGCGCCTCGAACGTCTGCTTCGCCTCCGGGTCGGCCTCGAGGGCCGCGGTCAGAGCCGCCGGCACCTCGACCTCCCGCGGTGCCTGGTCGAGCTCGAGCGTGAACGTGACCGTGTCACCGATCTCGACCGACGCGTCGTCGCGCGCAGCCTTGCTGAGGCCGAGCAGGAACTCGCCCCGCATCCGCATCACCGTCGTCCGTAGCCGGTGGCCGTTGATCGTCGTCGCCGCGGGAAACCGTTTGGCTCCCTCACCGACGGTCTGTACCTGCTCGTCGGTGAGGACGAACGCGCTACCGGGTCCGCGTGCCTGCAGTTCGGCGGTGATCTCGAGCGAGCCCATGCCCGGATCCTGCCACGAAACGCGCGCTCCGGACGTGCGGGGCGCGCGCGTCACGCGCGCGCTGGAGCGCGTCCCGGCCGAGTCGTCCGACGCGCGTCGGTCTGAGAGCGCGCCGCCGTACGCCTAGAATCCGCCCAACCCGCCCCCATGGTCTAGCGGTTAGGACGCCTGCCTTTCACGCAGGAAATCACGGGTTCGAATCCCGTTGGGGGTATCAAGTCGATCCGGGTGCGGCCCGCGCGGGCCGCACCCGGTATCGATCATCGGGGCTAGGAGGTCTGCACCACAGCCTCGACGGCCTGGGCGAGCACCGTCTGCCCGGCGGCCGAGGGGTGGATGCCACAGCCACCTGAGGTCAGCACGGTGAGGAGTCCGGCGGCACAGGGATCGTCGGCGTCGCCCGCCGAGGCCTCGGCCTGCATGAACGCGCCGTAGCCGTCGGCGACCTGGACGTGGTAATGGGAGGCGACTCGGTTTTCGAACGCGTCGGAAACCTCGGTCACTCCATCGAGGTCGTGTGTGGGCGAGTAGTAGTCGACCAGCACGAGCTGGCCGTGGTAGACGCTACGGATGGAGCCCAGAATCGTCTTGAGGTTGTGCCTGAGAGTGGCGAACAGAGCATCCTGCTCGGAGGTGCTCGAGCACTGATCGGACGTCTCCTCCTGACATAGGAGGTAGTCGTTGGCGCCGATCATCAGCGACACCAGCGTCACGTCCGGGGTCTTCTTCAGATACTTCACCGCGTGCCTCAACTGCGAGCGGCTGTAGGAGACATGCAGCGGATAGACCTGCCGGTATCCGGGACCACTCGGGTACGACGACTCGCAGCCATTGCTCTGCGCCGTGACGTTGATGAAGCTCGATGACGTCTCACCCGGGCAGGCCGCGTTGTTGACGGTGAGGCCGAGGTCAGACGCGACGTCCTCGGGGAAACCGATGAGGCTCGACGGATCGCCATAGTCGGGCGGAGGGTTGGTGTTTGACTCTTGGTAGCCAAACGTCACCGAGTCACCGAGCGCGAGGTAGTTCGAGCCCGCGGTGACCGGTGGCCTGGAGTTGCTCGACGCCGTCGAACTATTGGCGCCTGCGGTGACCGTCCTGGCTTGCGCATGGCCGGCGAACGTCGCGGCGAGCAACGCCACGCACGCGAGCGCGGCGACGCTCAACAATGCCCGGTGAACCGACCGGGCGGGGTGCCCATTCATATATTCCTCCTCCTGAGGGATCGCCGCAGTGGCCCCGCGGCGCGGCGGAGGCAATGTATCAATTGGGGCAACACCGCGGAAGGCCGCGGAGACCCCCGGTCGCGCCGCGCGCTCGGCTCAGGGCCGGGTCTCCTCCGAGGGGAAGAACTCGACCTGGGTGCAGATCCGGTCGATCGCGGACTTCGCCCGGAACAGCCCGTCGAGACCGGCAAGCTCGACGTCCACGGTCTGATGGGGTCCGAGCGTCGCGCTCGCAGCGCCGATCAGCAGCGACGCGGCCTCGGCCGAGTTGGCCAATGCGTTCAGGGCGGTGGCGAGCATCGCCGGATCGGGGGCCTCCAGGGCGAGGCTCAGTGCGGCCGCGGAGATGGTTTCGCCGCAGCATTCAATCAGGACCTCCAACTCGGGCGACCGCTTCACCATCTTGAGTATAAGAGCGCCGGTATCGTTTGATGAATACCGAGCAATGAGCCTCGCGGGCTAGGTGTTCGTCGCCTCAGGCGTCCCGAGCGCCTCGAAGATCATGAGCGCGACGCAGCCCGGGATGGCAGCGCCGTCGTGTGGCGGCGAGGCGCTCAGCCGCCGCTCGCTCTCCTCGGCGATCTCCCTGGCGCGATCCACGAACGCGAGCGCCTCGCGGGAGAGGGCCTGAAAGCCCTCGTCGTCCAGAGTCACCGAATGGCGAGCCAGCACCGCATCGGAACGCTCGAAGCCGCCTTCGACGGCTGCGGCCGTCACCGTCTCCCCGATCTGGGTGAGCGCGGCGTCGACCAGGCCCGCCTTGACGATCGACGGCACGTCGGCCCACGCCCGGTTGCTCACCCTCACCCGGCCAACGGCGCGGTAGTAGTGCTCGACGGCACCGCGCCGCGGGGTGGTGCTGACCAGCTCGGCGAGCCCGACGCGCGCCAGCGCACGGACGTGGTAGCTGACGTTGGGCAGCGGCGCGCCGAGCTCGTTCGCCAGCTCGTTCGGACTGGCCGTCCGGCTCTCCAGGACTCGCAGGATGCTCACCCTGAGCGGGTGTGCCAGCGCCTTGACCAGCTCCGGGTCGTCGATCTCAGAGATCGGCATCATCGTTCGCGACTGCTCACCGAGGTTCGAACCATTCGGGAAAAGCCTAGACCTTTTGACGGCGCGCGGGTAGTCAAACGCAGTCGCAGCCACCCAAATGCCCAGGCGACGCGCCCCGGAGTGTCGACGGCGCCTCGCCTCAGGCCGCCGCCTCCCCCGCCCACCGGCGCCGCAGCAGGAACGCCGCCGCCTTCGGCTGCCGGTCGCGGGTGAAGACCCCCTTGCGGTTGCCGGCGACGCGCTTGATCCCGTCGGGCGTCGCGAAGTCGGCGAACACCCAGACGTGCTCGCCGACGACGGCATCGACGCGATCGAAGACGCGGTGGTACATGGCGAGCAGCTCCGCCTGGTACTCCTCGGTCCAGGGGACGGGAACGGCTCCGTGCAGACCCGCGACCGCGTCGGCGCCGTACTCGGTGACGATGATCGGCTTGCCGTGCATCGTCGCCCAGGCGCGCAGCTCGGCCTCGAGCGCCGGCTCCGCGGTGGCCAGGTCGCCGATGTCCTCGTACCAGCCGTAGTAGCGGTTGACCATCACCAGGTCGAACAGGTCGGTGATGAGGTCCGCGGAGGCGGGGGCCGTGGCGGCGTTGGCGAAGGCCACGGGCCGGGTCGGGTCCAGACGCCGCGCGTGCGTGACCAGCGGCTCGAAGTAGGCCCGAGCCGCGGGAGTCTCGGACTCGGGTTCGTTGGCGAGCGACCAGGCGACGACACAGGGGTGGTTGCGGTCCCGGTCGATCAGCTCGCCGATCACCCGCGCATGCGCGCTCCGGGCCGCGTCGCCGATCGTCTCCGGCGAGAAGGTGATGAGCCCATGGCCAGCGGAGAGGTCGCCGCCGAGCCCCATGTTGAGGCCGACCGCAGGGGTCTCGTCGATGATGACCATCCCGTGCCGGTCGGCGTACTCCATGACCTCCTCGGCGTAGGGATAGTGGGAGGTGCGCAGCGAGTTCGCCCCCACCCAGCGCATGAGTGCCAGATCGTGGACCATCACCACGTCGTCGTGGCCCTTGCCGCGCAGCGGACTGTCCTCGTGGGTGCCGAAGCCCGTGAAGTGGAACGGCTCGCCGTTGATCAGAAAGCGCTCGCCGTCGACCGCCACGGTGCGGATTCCGACCGGAAGCGTGTAGCTATCGATCATGCCGCCCGCATCACCGGACCCCCCGGCATGAAGCTCGACCGTCAGCGCGTGGAGGTACCCCTCGCCCGGTCGCCAGGGGTGCGCCTCCTCGACCGCCAGTTCGCCCGTTGGGCCGGCGCCCTTCGCCACGCGCAGGCCGGCCGCGTCGCGCAGGACGACCCGCACATCGCCCGCACCCACCGCCGTGACCTCGTAGCGGACGGTTCCGCGGCGCCCGGACAGTCCGGTGACGACGGCGATGTCCTCCACGTAGGCCGCCGGCGTCGTGTAGAGCAGGACCGACCGGTGCAGGCCGGAGTAGTTGAAGAAGTCGTGGAACGAGCGCTGGCGCCGTCCGCCCGCGGTCTCCTCGACGTAGCCGGGAGGGATCGACTCCCAGGTGAGCTCGTTGTCGACGGCGACCGTCACCCGGACGGTCTCGCCAGGGCGCACCGACCCGGTGACATCGGCCTCGAAGGGCGTATAGCCGCCGTCATGGGACGCAACCGTGACACCGTTGACCCATACCTCCGCGCGGTGGGTGGCCGAGCCGAACCGGAGCACGATCCGCTGCCCGTCCCAGCCGCGCGGACAGAGAAAGCTCCGCTCGTACCAGGCCTCGCCGACGTGGTCGCGCAGTGCCCCGTCGGGGAGGACGTCGTTGTAGCTCGCGGGCACCGGCATCTCGACCGCTCCTGCAGGCAGGCCCTCCCACCACCGACCGGCGCGTCCCTCACCACCGCGGTCGAGCGCGAACCGCCACAGGCCATCGAGTGACCGGCGCTCCCGCGTCGGGGTGTCGCGGGGAGCGAGCATGACGCCGGCTCCGGCCGGGCCTCAGCTAGACCGGCACCGCGCGGTTGGCCGCCACCAGGTCCCGGTACCAGGCGTAGCTCTTCTTGGGGATCCGGGTGCCGGTCGGATAGTCGATGTACACCAGCCCGAAGCGCTTGCTGTAACCGCGACCCCACTCGAAGTTGTCAAGCAGGCTCCAGCAGAAGTAGCCGCGCACGTCGACGCCTGCCTCCATCGCGTCCGCCACCGCGCCGATGTGCGAGTCGATGTAGGCGATCCGCTCGTCGTCGAGGACGCGGCCCTCCGGGTCCAGGTAGTCGTAGTAGGCCGCGCCGTTCTCGGTGATGTAGATCGGCGGGATGTCGTAGTCGCGGTCGACGCGGCGCAGCAGTTCGGTCAGCCCTGCAGGCTCGATCTCCCAGCCCATCGCGGTCCGATCGGTGCCGGCGTGGCCGAGACGCAGGACGCCGAGCTCGTCGGTGGCCGGCTCGCTCTCCACTCGCGAGGCGACCAGGCCCTCGGTCCGCGCGCGCTCCGCGCTCGACGGGTCGGCCACCAGGGCCGGGGAGTAGTAGTTGATCCCGAGGAAATCGAGCGGGGCACAGATCGCCGCCAGGTCACCGTCCTGGACGACCGAGAAGCCGGGCGTCATGCCCGCATAGTGCTCGAGCATGTCCTCCGGGTAGTGGCCCTCGAAGATCGAGTCGAGCCACAGACGGTTGGCATTGCCGTCCAGTCGCCGCGCCGCGGCGAGGTCCGCCGGGTCCTCGCTCGCCGCTCGCACCGGCACGAGGTTGAGCGTGATGCCGACCCCGCTCGCCGATGCATCGCGCAGCGCCGAGACCGCGCGCCCATGAGCAAGCATCAGATGGTGGGTGGCGGCTGCCGCGGCACCGGGATCGGTCTGCCCGGGGGCGTGGAGGCCGTTGCCGTATCCGTGCCACGCCGAGCACCAGGGCTCGTTGAGGGTGATCCAGCGCTCGACCCCGTCGCCCAACGCCTCCGCGACGATCCGTGCGTACTCGCCGAATCGCTCGGCGGTCTCGCGAGCCACCCATCCGCCCGCGTCTTCCAGGGCCTGCGGCAGGTCCCAGTGATACAGCGTGGGCGTCGCGGTCACCCCGCGGGAGCGCAGGCCGTCGACCAGGCGCCGGTAGAAGTCCAGTCCGGCCTGGTTCGCCGGTCCGCGGCCGTCGGGCTGGATGCGCGGCCAGGCGATGGAGAACCGGTATGACCCGATGCCCAGCGAGGCGATGAGGTCGAGGTCCTCGTCGAGACGGTGATAGTGGTCGCAGGCGCGGTCACCGGTGTCGCCGTTGTAGACGCGCCCCGGCGTGTGGCTGAAGGTGTCCCAGATCGACGTGCCGCGGCCGTCGGCATCGACAGCCCCTTCGATCTGGTAGGAGGCGGTCGACACTCCCCAGACGAAGCCCTGGGGGAACGCGGATTGGGCTGCGGTGATGGGCACGGCCTCGATGACCTCCTGAAGGGCAGTGAGCGAGCCAGGCGCTCGGCTCACGGTTGAGGGTGAGCACCCTACTGCGTCCGGTAAGCGCTTTCAAGAAATCGAACATCCGGCTTGACCTGAGGCGACGGGTCTGTTTATGCTCGGTGCCGGTAACCGCTTACATCCGGTTACGAAGGTTGAGAAGGTAAGGGAGAGAGAGTGGAACCACGCGGCGAGTCCTCGCCTGTGACGATCTATGACGTGGCGGAGCGGGCGGGAGTGTCGATCGCGACAGTCTCGCGTGTGGTGAACGGTCACCGCTCGATCCGACCCGACACCCAGGAGCGCGTCCTGCGGGCGATTCGGGAGCTCGGCTTCGTGCCCAACAGTGCCGCTCGCGGGCTCTCCAGTGGCTCCAAGAAGGTGATCGGTCTGGTGTTCGCGCGGGTGCCCTCCGAGGATGAACTGCTCGAGTTGGAGGAGGAGACCCTGCTCTTCACCGACTCCGTGATCCGGGGTGCCGAGTATGCGGCGCAGAGCAACGGCTACTCGCTGCTGCTCCACGGCACCAGGCGAGCGACCGCCGCCGACGCGATCGCGTCGCTCACCAGCGCATGCGACGGGCTCATCCTCGCCGACCAGGTCCTCTCAGACCGGCGCGTCGCCCCGATCGCCCGTCGGGTCCCGGTCGTCCTGCTGGCCGGCTCGGGCCGGGCGCGTGCCGCCGTCACCGTGCGCGTGGACAACGTGGGTGGGATGAAGGAGATGGCCGAGCATCTGGTCCTCGTCCACCGCCGGCGGCGCCTCGCGTTCCTGTCCGGCGCGGCGATCAGTCCTGACAGCCAGGCACGCGCCGCCTCGTTTCGTGCGACCGCGGAGGCGCTCGGCGCCACCGTCGAGCCGGACGAGTGGTGGTTGGGCGACTGGTCATCCGCAGGCGCGGTGGAGACGGTACGGCGCCGGCTGCATGCGGGCGGGACGCTGCCCGATGCGATTGCGTGCGCGAGTGACTCGACCGCGATCGGCGTGCAGCATGCGCTCTCGGCGGAAGGAATCCAGGTCCCCGCGGACGTCGCGGTGACCGGCTTCGACGACATTCCGCTCGCGCGGCATCTCACCCCTGGACTCACCACGGTCCATCAGCCGATCCAGCGGCTCGGCCGAGTCGCCGTGGAGGCGCTGCTGGCGAAGGTGAAGGCAATCCCGTGCGCTCGGGACATCGTGCTTCCGACGCGGTTGGTCGTGCGCGCGAGTTGTGGCTGTGAGCCGGGCGCGATCGAGGCGATCTCACACTGGCAATCCGACGCGGACGCGCTCGTGGAGCAGGACCAGTGACCGTGACACACTCCGGCTCCCGGGCCCCGCGCCCGCTGCCCGAGCGCCCGTGGGTGGGTGTCAACTTCTGGTCGCGCGCGGGGGGCCCGCGGATGTGGGATGAGCGGTACTCGGCGGAGATCGTGCGGCAGGAGCTCGACGTGCTGGCCGCCCACGGCTGCAATGTCACCCGCTCGTTCTGTTACTGGCCTGACTTCATGCCCGCACCGGAGCAGCTCGACCCGGCGGCAGTCGATCGCTACGACGATTTCCTGCAGGCACACCACGAGCGCGGCCTGACCACAATCCCCACGTTCATCGTCGGTCACATGTCGGGTGAGAACTGGGATCCGGCATGGCGGGGTGACCGCGACCTGTACCGCGACGTCTGGCTCGTCGGCCAGCAGGCGTGGTTCGTCGAGCAGGTGGCTCGTCGGTTCGCGTCCCACCCGGCGGTGAGTGGCTGGCTGCTCACCAACGAGATGCCGATCTACGGTGGCTCGGCGCCGTCGGAGGAGGTGACCGCCTGGGCGCGCCTGCTGCTGCAGGCGCTGCGTGCTGCCGGCGCCGATCAACCGGCCTCGGTCGGCGACGGGGCCTGGGGGATCGAGGTCACCGGTCAGGACAACGGGTTCGCGCTGCGGCGCCTGGCACCGCTGGTGGACTTCCTCGGCCCGCACGTCTACCCGATGTCCGACGACGCCGTGCGGCACCACAGCACCGCCGCACTGGCGTGCCTGCTGTCGGGTCACTTCGAGCGCCCGGTGGTGCTCGAGGAGTTCGGGCTCTCGTCGGACTTCGCCTCCGACGAGAACGCGGCGCACTACTACCGGCAGGTCCTGCACTCCTCGCTGATGGCGGGCGCCGAGGGCTGGATCGCCTGGAACAACTGCGACTTCGACGACCTGGCAGGCCAGGACCCCTACCGGCACCATCCGTTCGAGCTGCACTTCGGGCTCACCGACCGCACCGGTGCGCCCAAGCCGGCACTTGGTGAGCTGGCGCGGTTCTCGGCGATGGTCGACGAGCTCCCGCGGGAGGCCCTGGCGGCATGCGCCCGCCCCGCGCAGGCCAGCATCGTCCTGCCCGAGCACTTCGAGCGCGTCCTTCCGTTCGCGTCCGACGCCGACCGGGCGGATATCCGCGCGGTCGCGCTGCAGGCGTACGTGGTCGGTCGCGAGGCCGATCTGCGGCTCTCGGTCACCCGCGAGCGTGACGGGCTGGATGACGGTACGCGGCTCTTCCTGCTGCCCTCCACGAAGCTGCTCACCGCGCCCGGGATGTCGGCGCTGCGCGAGCGGGTGGCCGCCGGCGCGACCCTCTACCTCTCCTACTTCCCCGGCAGCACGGCGACCCAGCGCGGGCCGTGGCTCCACGGCCTGCAGGAGATGTTCGGCGTCCGTCACACGCTTCGATACGGGCTCACCGACCCGATCGAGGACAACGTTGTCCTGGTGCGGTTCGTGCGCGCGTTCGGCACGATCGCCGAGGGCGAGGAGCTGCAGTTCGCCGTGGGCGGCACCGCCGACGGACGCAGCTTCCTTCCGGTCGAGGCCGACGGCGCCGACGTGGTCGCGGTCGACGGCCACGACCGGCCGGTCCTGCTGAGCCGTCGCCAGGATGCCGGGACTGCGGTGCTGTGCACATATCCGCTGGAGTACATGGCCGCCCGCACGCCGCGCGTCAACCCCGAACCGACCTGGCGGCTGTACGACGCCCTGGCTGAGATCGCCGGTGTCGAACGGCCGTTGCGATGCGCCGACCCGCGCATCAGCTGCATCGTGGCCGCTGGCGACGGCGTCGGCCTGGCCAGTGTCACGAACCTGAGCGGCGACTCCGTCGAGGCCGTGGTCGACGGGCCGGAGGGACAGCGCGCGATCGCGCTGGGTCCATACGACGTCAACACCTTCACCCATCCCTAGATGTTCACCCCCACGCTCCGAGGAGGAAGCATGGTTCCCACGCAGGTAACGGCGAAAGTGACGCGACGTCGCCTCTCCGCCGGCCTCGCCGTTGCGCTCGCCGCAACCACTCTCGCCGCGTGCGGGAGCTCGTCGTCGGGCTCTGGATCAGGGTCCGGCGCCGGAAGCACGTCACCGTCGGCTTCGAGCGGTTCATCCGGCTCGGGCTCGATCAAGGGCCAGACGATCAACTACTGGGCGAGCGTCGAGGGCACAGGCCCATCGCAGACCACCAAGACGCTCACCGGCGAGTTCAAGAAGTTCACGGCGCAGACCGGCGTCAAGGTCGACATGCAGGTGATCCCCTGGTCCGACCTGTTGCAGAAGATCCTCACCTCCGTCACCTCCGGTACCGGACCGGACGTGATGGAGATCGGCAACACCTGGGCGCCGTCGCTGTCGGCGAGCAACGGGTTCCTGCCGTTCGACGGCTCCAACATGAACGCGATCGGCGGGGCGAGCAAGTTCGCGTCCTCGTCGCTGAAGGTGTCGGGGATCCCGGGCAAGGCCCCCGTGTCGGTCCCGGTCTACTCCGAGGCCTACGCGCTCTTCTACAACAAGGCCGACTTCAAGGCGGCCGGCATCTCCTCCCCGCCCAAGACGTGGGCGCAGCTCGTCGCCGACGGCAAGAAGCTGACCACCGGCGGTCGCTACGGCATCGCGATCGAGGGCGGGAGCACGAGCGAGGCCGCGCACTGGGCGTTCCTGATGGGTGAGCAGTCCGGCAACCCGCTGTACGCGAACGGCAAGTGGGATTTCGCCACGCCGAAGGAGGCGCAGGCCATCTCCACCTACGTGAACATGGTCGGCTCCGAGAAGATCGCCAACCCGTCCGACGCCCAGAACGACTCCAACGTCGCCGAGTCGGACTTCGCCAACAACAAGGCCGCGATGCTCATCTGGCAGAACCCGATGTCGACGCTCAGCCAGCTCGGGATGAAGCCGTCGCAGTACGGCAGTGCGGCGATCCCCTCATTCTCCGCCGGCGCGTCCGGCACCGCGGGCCTGCAGACATTCCCGGCGGGCATCAACCTCGCGGTCCCGGCCTCGACAAAGCACAAGGCGGCGGCTCTGGCGCTGGTGAAGTTCCTCACCAGCAAGAGCGCGCAGGTGTCGATCAACCACACCTACGGCACGTTCCCGCCCGTGCTCGCGGCGCAGAAGTCATCGACGTTCTCCACACCCGTCTACAAGACACTGGAGGCCGAGTACAACGACCACGCCGCACCGCTGCCCCAGGTGGCGTCGGAGAGCACGATGGAGACCGATCTCGGCGGTGCGATCACCAAGCTGATCGCTCAGGCGGCGACCGGCTCGTCGCTGACGACGAGCCAGATCCAGTCCGCGCTGTCATCCGCCCAGAGCCAGCTCGACGCGTCGAGCGGCAAGTAAGCGGGTAGAGCCGGTCGCGGGAGTCGATGATGTCGGTGCTCAAACCGAGCGAGCCGGTCCCGGCGGCGGAGGAGAAGCAGGCCTCCGCCGCCATCCCGCGCCGCGCTCCCTGGTGGCAGCGGCCGGGAGTGATCCCGTACCTGCTGATCGCTCCGGCGGTGCTGTTCGAGATGCTCGTCCACTTCATCCCGATGGTGGCGGGCGTGGTCATGAGCCTCTACGGCCTGACGCTGTTCACGCTGCATCACTGGTCGACCGCGCCGTTCGTGGGGCTGGCCAACTACAAGCTCGCGTTGAGCATCCATGGACCGATCGGCAGTGCGCTGCTCGACTCGTTCGAGATCACGGTGCCCTACACGCTCCTGGTGGTCGGACTCTCGTGGGTGATCGGGATGATCGCCGCGACCGGGCTCAACGTCGAGTTCCGGGGGCGCGGCTGGCTGCGCTCGGTCCTGCTCGTTCCCTACGCGCTGCCCGTCTACGTCGCGATCATCATCTGGAGCTTCATGCTCCAGCGCGACAACGGTGTGGTGAACACCGTGCTCGTGCATGAGCTGCACCTTGCGCACAATCCGCCCTTCTGGCTGCTCGGGAGCAGGGCCTTCTGGTCGATGGTCGCCGCGGCGGTGTGGCGCTGGTTCCCGTTCGCCTTCCTGATCCTGCTGGCGGCGCTGCAGAACATCCCGACGGAGATGTACGAGGCGGCCGCGGTCGACGGAGCTTCGAGCTGGCGGCAGTTCCGCTCGATCACGCTCCCGTCGCTGCGCTCGGCCAACCTGGTGCTGATCCTGGTTCTCTTCCTCTGGAACTTCAACGACTTCAACACCCCGTTCGTGCTATTCGGCGACGCCCCGCCATCACCCGCGGACCTGGTCAGCCTGCACATCTATGTCGTCTCGTTCGAGAGCTGGAACTTCGGTCTGGGGTCCGCGATGTCGGTGCTGCTGATGCTGTTCCTGATCATCGTCTCGGCGGTCTACCTCCGGGTCCTGCGCCGAGGAGGTGAATTCGATGTATGAGTCGCCCGCTGCGCGGATGTTCCGGCGCGTGACGCTTGGGCTGATCACGCTGTTCGCGCTGTTCCCGGTGTTCATCATCCTGGAGACCTCGATCAAGCCGCTCAAGGACGTCGAGAACACCTTCCAGTGGATTCCGAGCCACATCACGTTCTCCCCTTACTCGGAGATCTGGTCCACGGTTCCACTGCTGCACTACTTCCTGAACAGCCTGCTCGTCTCCACCGTGTCGACGGTCATCGCAGTGACACTCGCGGTGTTCGCCGGATACGCGATCAGCCGCTTCCAGTTCCGTGGCCGACGTGCGTTCTCGTTCGCCGTCCTGTCGACCCAGATGTTCCCGGGGATTCTGTTCCTGCTGCCGCTGTACCTGATCTACGTCAACATCGGGCGAACGATCGGGATCAACCTGTACGGGTCCTACCTCGGCCTGATCATCACCTACCTCACGTTCGCACTGCCGTTCTCGGTGTGGATGCTCGCGGGATTCTTCTCCTCGATCCCCCGCGAGCTCGAGGAGGCGGCGATGGTCGACGGCACGTCACCGTGGGGCGCGTTGTTCCGCATCGTGCTCCCGGTGGCGCGGCCGGGGATCATCGCGGTCGCCGTGTTCGCCTTCATGACCGCCTGGGGCGAGGTGCTGTTCGCATCGGTGCTGACCACCGAGTCGACCCGGACCCTGGCGATCGGCCTGCAGGAGTACGCCACCCAGGGCAACACCGCTTGGAACCAGCTGATGGCGGCGGCGGTCGTGGTCAGCCTGCCCGTGGTGATCGTCTTCCTGGCGCTGCAGCGCCATCTCATCCGCGGCCTGACCTCCGGCTCGGTCAAGGGCTGAGCTCCAAAACCCAACGAGCCTGAAGGAGCCCCATGGCGACGGTCACCCTCCAGAAGCTGACCAAGGTCTATCCGAACGGCACCACCGCCGTGTCGGACCTCGACCTCGAGGTCGCCGACGGCGAGTTCATGGTGCTCGTCGGACCCTCGGGGTGCGGCAAGACGACGGCGCTGCGGATGGTGGCCGGGCTGGAGAAGATCACCGACGGGCAGCTGCGGATCCAGAACACGGTCGTCAACGACCTGCCGCCGAAGGACCGCGACATCGCGATGGTCTTCCAGAACTACGCGCTGTACCCGCATATGACGGTCGCCGAGAACATCGGCTTCGCCCTGAAGCTGCGGCGGATGTCCAAGCAGGAGATCGGCCGGAAGGTGGAGGCGGCCGCGGTGGTCCTCGGCCTGCGCGAGCATCTGGAGCGCAAGCCGGCCCAGCTCTCGGGCGGCCAGCGCCAGCGGGTGGCGATGGGGCGGGCGATCGTGCGGGAGCCCGCAGCGTTCCTGATGGACGAGCCGCTCTCCAACCTCGACGCGAAGCTACGCGTGCAGATGCGCGCCGAGATCGCAGAGGTGCAGCGACGCGTCGGGGTCGCGACCTTCTACGTCACCCACGACCAGACCGAGGCGATGACCATGGGCCATCGGGTTGCGGTGATGCGCTCGGGCGTGCTGCAGCAGTGCGACAAGCCGCAGACGCTGTATGACGATCCGGACAACCTGTTCGTCGCGGCGTTCATCGGCTCGCCCTCGATGAACCTCTACGAGGGGACGGTCTCCCCCGACGGCGACGGGATCCGGCTCGGCGGGCAGACGCTCCGCATCCCGGCGGGCGTCCGTCAGGCGCGACCGCGGCTCGGGGAGTTCCGGGACCGCAAGGTGGTCGTCGGCATCCGTCCCGACCATCTCTTCGACGCGGCGCTCCAGGATCGCGACCTGGGTGGCGCGACGCTCGAGGGAGAGGTCTCGCTGGTCGAGGCGCTGGGCTCGGAACTGATGGTCCACTTCCAGATCGAGGGGGCACGGGTCCAGTCCGACGACGCGGAGGCGGCGGGCGAAGACGTCGAGGAGCGCTCGGACTTCACCTCTGGAGAGTCGGTGCTGGGCGATCAGGCGACCGGTATCGCCCGGATCGAGTCCAGCTCGCAGATCCGCGCAGGCGCGACCGCACGGCTTGCGGTGGACACCGAGCGGCTCTACTTCTTCGATCCCGCGAGTGGTGAGGCGATCCGGAGCTGAGCCGTGTGGTGGTGTGGCGCCCGTCGCCCTTTGGGCGGCGCCGGCGGCGGACCTGAGACCGTCCGTCCGGGCGGTTCCACCGGGGCGCCGCGATGCCATATCGTGCCGCCATGCCCGCAGCGGCCTACCTCCGCTACCCGGCGATCCGGGGCGACCGGCTGGTGCTGGTGGCCGACGATGATCTCTGGATCGGCTCGATCGACGGGGAGCGGGCGTGGCGCCTCGGTGCCGAGCGGGCGACGATCCGGACCCCGAAGCTCTCCCCCGAGGGTGGTCAGGTCGCCTGGTGCTCGGATGCGGCCGGTCATCCCGAGGTATGGGTCGCCGACCTCGACGGCGCGGAGCCCCGCCGGCTGACCTGGTGGGGTGACGCTGCCACGCGCGTCCTCGGCTGGCGCGACGAGCGAACCGTGGTGGCGGCCAGCGCGACCGGCCAGCCGTTCCCCTGGCGCACCTGGGCCTGGGCCGTCCCCGTCGATGGAGGCCGTCCGGAGCGGCTTCCCTACGGCCCGATCACCGCCCTCTCGGAGGCGGCCGGAGGCGGCGTGGTCCTCGGCGCCGATCAGACGCTGCGAGGGGCCGCCAGCTGGAAGCGCTACCGGGGC
>Ga0335075_10007457_pt1 | contig 16831 bp, 13 predicted proteins | sample Lox_Sample_24_FD_206723 | JGI IMG/M metagenome (GOLD analysis project Ga0335075, IMG submission 206723) | Soil microbial communities from Loxahatchee National Wildlife Refuge, Florida, United States - Lox_Sample_2.4 | ecosystem: Environmental > Terrestrial > Soil > Wetlands | place: USA...
CGGCCGCAAGGATCGCCGCCGCCGAGCCGGCGATCGCGACGACCGTCTCCCGGGGACGCTCCCACGAGGCCGGCACGAACGAGGGCGCGGCGAGGTGGTAGATCTCGTGCGGGCGCACATGCTCGATCGCGGCACGCAACGTGTCCGGCTCCAGCAGATCGCCGGACACCAGCTCAATCTGTGCACGCAGGTGCTCGGCGCAGCCGAGCGTCACGCCCTGCGCCGCTGTGGCCGGTGTGCGGGCCGCGGACCGGGCCTGCACCCGATCCCCGGCGGGATCCGCGCGCATACCGCGCACGACGCCCGTTACGGCATATCCCTTGCCGAGCAGCAACTCCGCCAGGAACGAGCCATCCTGACCGGTAATGCCGGTGATCAGGGCGCGTCTGGGCTCTGTGGACACGGCGCCAGCTTATGCCCCGGCGGCACCGTCATACACACTCACCAGTCCCCGTGCGACGACATCTGGAGCGCATGCCGCCCTGACCCGTTCCAGACCACGCTGTCCGGCCGCCGGGTCTGCGAGCACGCGCGCGATCGTCTCCGCCAGCCCAGACGCATCGCCGGGCGCGGTCAGGCACGGCTCGTCCACCAACTCGGGCAGCGCCCCGACACGACTGGCCGCGACGGGCAGGCCGACGGCCATCGCCTCGGCGGCGGTCATCCCGAACGTCTCGGCCGAGCGCGAAGGCACGAGCGCGATCGACGCGCCCGCGCGCAGGCGAGCCAGCTCCGCGTCATCGACCCGGCCGGCGAACCGAACATCACCGTCACCTGCCAGCTCGCGTAACGCCGGCAGCTCGGGACCGTCGCCTGCCACAACCAGCGAAATGCCGGCCAGGCGGCAGGCGGCGATCGCAACGTCCACTCCCTTCTCGGGCGCAAGCCGCGAGACCACGAGCGCGTATCGGCCGGGCGACGGAGCGTTGCCGAGCTCCAAGCCCACCACAGGCCGATCGTCCGCCACCGTCTCACCTGCGTCGAGTGCAGTCCCGGCGGACCCGGGCGTGACGGCCGCCAGCAGGGCGCCCAGCGCGCGCACAGGTGGGGCCAACACATGCACGCGCTCCCACGGCAACGGCGCACCAAGCGCACGCAGGCGCTCCCGGGCAAACGCGCTGGGAACGATCAGCGCGTCGGCCTGCTCGATCAGGCGATGCTGCCACAGCGACAGCGCCGCCCCATAAGCCGCCGCCTCGGGGAGGCTGCCACGACAGTTCAACCGCACCCCGGGGCTCGTGTCGCGACCGTGACAGCGTGTGCACTCCGCGCCACGCGTGTAACAGACGCCGATCGCACACACCAGGCGATACTGGTGCAGGTGCAACACCACCCGCGCACCGGCCGCACGAGCAGCCGCGAGCGCACGCCAGCCGAGCGCGGGGTGCAGGTTGTGGGCGTGCACGATCCGGGCGCCGCTGAGCCTGACCGCCGCTGCAACCTCTTCGGGCTGGAGTCCCCCGCGCAGCAATCCCACGGCCGCGCGGGCGCGAGGAAGCGAGGCCGAGTCCCGCGCCAGCAACTCGGCGGGCTCGTGCAGATGCTCGCGCACGAGCCACAGCAAGTCATTGACCGTGCGCTCCTCTCCGCCGGTCGTGCGGTAGCGGTTATGCAGGAACAGGACCATCTCGCCGTCAAACCTAGACTCTCCTGACCCTGTGCCCCAGTCTGAGTCGATACCAATGCCCCCGCCGGAGTCAATACCGGCCTCGATCGTGATCCCCACGCGCGGTCGTCCCGCCTACCTGGAGGTCGCGCTCTCCTCGATCGCCCCGCAGGCGAGCGCGGCGGGTGCCGAGGTGCTGGTGATCGACGACGCCGGTCCTTCCCCGGAGGCTCGCGCCCAGGCGCAACGGTTCGGCGCGCGGTATGAGCCGCACGCACGCGAGCTGGGCCTGAACGTCGCGCGCAACACGGGCGTCGAGCGCTCCAGCGGTGAGCTCGTGGTGTTCGTGGACGATGACATCGAAGCCGACCCCGGCTGGCTGAGCGCGTTGCTCACAGCGGCGAGCGAGCACCCCGAGGTGAGCGTGTTCGCCGGGCAGATCCGGCCCCGGCTGGAGGGTCGCGGTGGATGGACCTCGCGCTCCTGTAGGCGTGAGCTACCTCCGATCACGACCCTGCAGCTCGGCTGCAGCGACACCGACACGCGGTACGCGTGGGGCGCGAACATGGCGATCAGGCGCGCGACGCTGGCGCGGGTGGGCGCGTTCGACGTGACGCTCGAGCACGGCGGGGACGAGCAGGAGTGGCAGGATCGCCTGCGCGCCGCCGAGCCCGGGGCGCGAGTGCTCTACGTTGCGGGAGCAGTCGTCGATCACCGTCGCACCGGCGCGGACGCGCGACTGCGCCGGCTCGCGCGAGCCCAGTACACGCGTGGTCGAGCGGCGCGCAGATTCGATGCGCGCCGCGGACAGGCTCCCTCGCTGGGGCGCGAGCTGCGAACGCTGACGGGCTGTCTATGGCATGTGGCACGCCGGGGCTGTCCGGCAGGACTGACGATGGTCGCGCACAGCAGCGGGCGCGTGCACGAATGCCTGCTCGGGCATGTTCGCCCCGCGGACACCGGCGCGGAGGGGCGCAGCGGCTGCTCAGGCGCGGATTCTGCAGGCGTCAGCTCGAACAGAACCGCGCTCCTGGCCGCAAGCAACAGCGCCGGCCCTCCCGGGCAGGCCGTCCTTCACGGACAGGCGAGCGGCGATGACTTCCTATCCGGGCACAGCGGGGCCGTGGGCGGCGTGGACGGGATGCTGCGCGGCCTGCGCGATCGAGCGATCGATGCCGGGGAGATCGCGACCACCAGGCGGCTGCGTCTCGGTCTTGCGGCGCGCCACGAGCCGCCCCTGCGCAGGGTGCTCGCGATCGGCGTGGTCCGTCCCGAGCATGCCACGTGCGCGGCGCGCATCCGCTCAGAGCTGCTGCGTTCCAGACACGAGGTCGACTTGCGCACATGCCCTCCAGAGGGAGGGGGCAAGTTCGAGAACCTTAACCGCCTGCTGTCCGCCGCGGCGGATCGATCGTCGGCCGGACCAATGCTGCAGGACCCCGACTGGGTGTTGGTGATCGATGACGACATCGACCTGCCACGCGGCTTTCTCGACCGGCTGCTGTTCCTGTGCGAGCGGTATGACCTGCAGCTTGCCCAGCCCGCGCACCGCCTCAGTTCGCACGCCGCCTGGCCGGTGACCCGCCGCCAACCTGGCAGCGTCGTGCGCGAGACCGGATTCGTTGAGATCGGCCCCGTGACGGCATTTGCGCGCGCCACGTTCCAGACGCTGCTGCCGTTCCCCGAGCTGCGCATGGGCTGGGGCCTGGACGCGCACTGGGCGGCGCTTGCACACGAGCACGGCTGGCGCTGTGGCGTGATCGACGCTGTGGCGATCGGCCACCGGGCGGCGCCTGCCGCCAGCTCCTACTCGTATGAGGCGGCCGTGACCGAGGCGCGCGAGTTCCTCGCCCAGCGCACCCTGACCACGCACCGGCACTGGTGAGAGCCGTGTCTCGATGCCCGCGCGACCCTGGCGCCAATCCGAGCGGCGCCTCGCAAGCCTCATCGGCGCCGCGCGCCGCAGCGAGGACAGCGTGAAGGTCGCGGTAGTAGCCGAGTTCTACCCGAGTCGCCGCGACCCGGTGCTCGGCGTGTGGGCTCACCGCCAAGCGCTGGCCGCCCGCGACGCCGGCGCCGAGGTGCAGGTGCTCGTGTTGCACCGACTGATCCCTCCCCAATCCGCCGTCAGGGAAGGTCCGCGGGCGCTGATGCGCGAGCTGGGCGGGCGCGCGCGGGAACCGCGCGCGCAGATGCTCGATGGGCTCCCGGTCAGATACGTGCCCTACGTCTCGCCCCCCCGCCCCCGCGCCTACGCGAGCTGGGGCGCATGGGCGGCGCCCGCGCTGGGACTGGCCCTGCACCGGCTGAGGCGGAGGTTCGCGTTCGATCTCATCCACGCCCACAATGCGGTTCCGGCTGGGGATGCGGTACGCCGCACGCTGGCCGACCCAGCGGGCACCGGCACACAGTCTGGAGGACTGGGTCGCGCAGCGCCAGGTCGGGCTGACCTAGCCCCCTGGGCCGTGTACCCCCGACCGGTGGACGTGCCACTGGTGGTATCGGTGCACGGGGGCGACGTGCTGTATACAGCCGCACCCCCGCCACGTGGGAGCACGGCGGGAGCGCGTGCGGTCGCGCGCGGATTGGGCGCGGCGCGGCTGACCCTGGCCAACAGTCAGGGCATCGCCGAGCTCTGTCGAGCGCACGGATCCACGGAGGTGCGTGTCGTGCACCTCGGGGCCGATCCACCGGAGACACCACGCGGGCCGCGACGCGAAGGACCGCCGACGCTCGTGCGGGTCGGACTTGTGGGGGCGCGCACGCCCCACGCCGACGTGCTGCGCGCACTGGCCGTGCTCGGGCGCAGGCACCCGACGTTGCGCTATGAGATCGTCGGTGACGGCGCCGAGCGGGTGGCCCTGGAAGGGCTCGCGGCGCGTCTGGGCGTCAGCGATCGCGTCGATATGCGTGGGCAGCTCTCACCGGCGCAGGCGCTCGAGCGAGCGCGGCGGGGGACGCTGTTCGTGATGCCCTCCACCGAGGAGGCGTTCGGGGTGGCCTACATCGAGGCGATGGCCGGCGGAGTGCCCGCGATCGGCTGCCGGGGCGAGCCCGGTCCGGAGGAGATCGCGGCCGCGGGCGATGGATTCGTGCTCGTACCGCCCGGCGACATCGAGCGGCTGACCCAGCGCATCGACGAGCTGCTTTCCGACCCACATCGCCTGCGCGAGGCGGGCCGGCGGGCACGTGAGAGCGTGGCCGCCAACTTCACGTGGGAGCGCTGCGGGCGCCAGACGCTGGCCGCCTACGGGCACGCGCTGGAATCCGTCGGGGCGGGCGCGGTGGATCGATAGATGCCCGGACGCCAGATACCCGGACGCCAGATGCTTCTGTTCGGATGCCTTCGACGATGAAGCCGGTCCTGTTCGTCACCGGCCACGCGCCCCCCGACCGGGTGGGCGCGTTCGCGGCGCTGCACGAGCGCGAGCGAATCGAGGTGGCGCTGTTCGGGGGTCGCTCCAAGCACGGAGGCGACCGTTCCGAGATCGAGGAGATCTCGGGCACCCAGCACGGAGGGCTGGGTCGGCCGGCAGGGGAGCTGCCGTTCCCGCACCGCTTCATCGCTCAGCACGAGCCCGCGCGACTGGCGGCAAGCGGTGACTACCGCGCGGTCGTGTGCTCCACCGGCGGGCGCGTGGCGCTGCCCACCACCTGGGCGGGCGCCCGGCGTGGGCGGGTGCCGCTGATCCTGTGGACCTCGCTGTGGGCGCATCCGCGCAGCGCTGCTCACCTGTTCAGCTATCTGGCCCTGTTGCGGTTGTATCGCTCGGCCGACGCGGTCGTGACATACGGGCCGCACGTCAGCGCATATGTGCGAACACACGGCGCGCGCAACGTGCATGTGGCCGTCCAGGCCGTCGACAACTCCTTCTGGCGCGCTCCCGTCCCAACCGCTCCCAGCGAGCCTGCCTGGCCGCGAGAGGCCGATGTCAAGTTCATGTTTGCGGGCCGGCTCGCCCGGGAAAAGGGACTAGGGGCGCTAATGGAGGCCTGGCGCAAGTCAGACCTCCAGGCACCCTCCGCCGCGCTCGTCCTCGTCGGCTCGGGATCCAGCCCCCCTTGGGTCCCAGCCGGCGGCGCGGTGGGCTGCGCGGGTGTCGCTGGGGACTGGGCCGGTGTCGGTGGTGTGAGCTCGATCAGGTCCGTACCCCCGGAGCGGTTGCGCGAGATGTACGCCGATGCCGATGTCCTGGTGGTGCCCTCGATCAGAACCCGCACATTCCGGGAGCCCTGGGGCTTGGTCGTCAACGAGGCGATGAACCGGGGCCTACCGATCATCGCCAGCGACGAGGTCGGTGCCGCGGCCGGCGGGCTGGTGCATAACGGTCATAATGGGCTGGTCGTACCGGCTGACGACAGCGACGCGCTCGCCGACGCAATGGTCCGTCTGGCCCGCGATCCCGAGCTGCGCACACGCCTGGGCGAGGCCGCGGCGCGGGATGTGCGCGCCTACACCTACGATGCCTGGGCCGACGGTTTCTCGCAGGCTCTGGCGACTGTCGGGCTCGCCCGCACGCATTGCTAGTTTTGGGATCGCCGAACACCGTATCGGCGTCCAGTCATGCGCATCCTCCGATACCCCAAGCACGCGCTCGTACTGCTCGCGCTCGCGACGATCGCGACACTCGCAACGATCGTCGCGCCTGCGCAAGCGAACACAGCCGAAAAGATCATCGACCGCTGCACCCACGGGGAATCGCTGCAGGGATTCAGTCAGAAGGCTTACAGCGAAGCCCTGAAAGACCTGAGCGCCGGAACCGAAGAGTATTCGAACTGCGCCCAACTGATCCGCCAAGCTCAGCTGGCGGCCGCGGGCAGGGGCCAGGGCGCGGGCAGCGGCACGAGCGTGACCACGCCCTCAACCACAGCGGTCACGGCGACCCCGGCCGAGCAGCGGGCGATCGCGCGCGCGCCCAGCGCAGGCGCGGCCCCGGTGCAGGTCGGCGGACAGACGATCCATCCGGGGGTGGTGCACGTCAACGTCGCCTCGGCGCTCAGCTCGCTACCGACCCCGCTGCTGGCCACACTCGCGTTCCTGCTGCTCTGCCTGCTGCTGGTGGTGGGCGGCAGCGTGCGCAACCGCATCCGAGCTCATCGGAGCAAGTGAGAGCTGGTTGAGCGCCTCGGCTCCCACAGCAACTCGCCGACCCGAGCCGACCGGCTCGCCGCTGACCCCCCCACCCCCGACGACGTCCGGCGGACGGCCGCCGCAGAGCACGCGGCGGCGGATGCTGCGCGCGCACGCGCTGTGGTGGGCGACGCTCTTGACCGCGGCGGTCGCGTGCTTCATCACGTTCGTGGCCAAAGGCGGGCTCAATCTCGAATCGATGACCACGACCGAGATCGTGCTGACGCTCGCCGCCGGAGCCATGACGGCGGTGGCGATCGTGCTCACCCCCGCGGCCCGATCGCTCGTGGAGGGCCGCAAGTACGGACAGTGGCCGGTCGGGCTGCTGCTCGCGTTCACCGCGCTGAGCGCGCTGTCGGTCGTGTGGTCGGTGCAGCCCGACGTCAGCTGGCAGGACGCCGATCGGCTGCTCGCCTACAGCGCCGTGTTCGGCGCCTCGGTCGCGCTCGTGCGCCTGGCTCCCGATCGCTGGCCGGCGATCCTCGGCGGGCTCGCGCTGGCGGCGGTGATCGTGTGCGGCTACGCGCTCGCGACGAAGGTCTTCCCGGATACGCTCATACCCGCGAGCGCGCAGTCGAACCTGTATGCGCGCCTGGAGGAACCGTACGGCTACTGGAACGCCATCGGTCTGACCGCCGCGATGGGGGCGATCTGCTGCATGTGGCTGGGCGCCAGGCGCTCAGGGCACGCGCTGCTGAACGCGCTCGCGTATCCGGCGATGGGCGTCGTGCTCGTGACGCTGATGCTCGCCTACTCGCGCGGCGCGCTGATCGCGCTTTTGATCGGCCTGGTGCTGTGGTTCTGCATCGTGCCGCTGCGCCTGCGCGGAGCGACGGTGCTGCTCGTCGGCGGGATCGGCGCCGGCGTGGTCGTCGCCTGGGACTTCTCGCGCCACGTCCTCACCACCGACAACATCCCGCTCAGCGAACGCGCCACGGCCGGTCACCAGCTGGGGGCGCTGCTGCTCGCGATGATCCTGCTGCTCACGCTCGCGGGGATCGCGATCGGATTCTTCAGCGGCCGCAATCCACCGAGGCGGGCGACGCGTAACCGCATCGGCGCAACCCTGCTGGCGCTGATCGTGCTCGCGCTGTTCGCATTCGCCGGCGCGCTCGCGCACAGCCAGCGCGGCTTTACCGGCAGCATCTCCCACGCGGTCGACTCGCTCACCAACCCGAACGCCAAACCACCCCCGAACTCCCCGAGCCGCCTGACGGCGGTGGCGAGCGTGCGCGCGCGCTACTGGAAGCAGGCGCTGCAGGTGTTCGCCGCCCACCCGGTCCTCGGCGCGGGCGCCGACGGTTATGAAACGGCGAGCCTGCGCTATCGCACCGCAACCCTGGAAGTCAAACACGCACATGGCTTCGTGGTGCAGACGCTCGCCGACCTCGGCGCGGTCGGACTCGCGCTGGCGCTCGCGCTGCTGCTCACGTGGATGGCGGCGGCCGGACGCGCGACGCATCCGTTGAACCGCAGCTGGACCAGCTGGCGCGCATGGCTCACGCTGCGCGGCGCAGACGCGGAGACGGGCACGAACGCGAACGCAGACGCCGGGCCTCCACCAGGGTGGCGAGAGCTCGAGGATCCACAGCTCACCCGCTACACGCCGGAGCGGATCGGCCTGCTCAGCATGCTCTGCCTGGTCGTCGTGTTCGGAGTGCATTCGTTCGTGGACTGGACCTGGTATGTACCCGGCGACGCGTGCGTGGCGCTGCTGTGCGCAGGCTGGCTCGCGGGCCGCGGGCCGCTGAACACGTGGACGCACGGCGATCCGGGCGCCACGCGCGAATGGCCGGCCGCGCGGCCCGCGATGGGAGCTCCCGCGGAGACGGCCTCCGCTGACGGACTTCCCGTTGGCGGGTCTATCGTTGGAGCGATTCCCATGGGGGCAGTCCCCGCGGGCGCGCCGGCGCCGGGCGAACCGCCTCTACCCTCCGGCATACGTCTCCCGCGATCGCTGCGCGAGCTCACCCCGATGCGCATCGGTGTCGTGGCAGCCGTCCTGATCGCCGCGCTGCTCGCGGCCTGGTCGCAGTGGCAGCCTCAGCGCTCGGTCGATGCCTCTCAGGCGGCGCTCGCCGAGCTGTCGACCAATCCTCATGCGGCGCTGGCCGACGCGCAGACGGCCGTCTCGCGCGATCCGCTCTCGGTGCAGGCGCTGTTCACGCTCGCGACGGTCCAGCAGGACGCGGGCGAACCGGCGCTGGCGCGGGCGACGCTGCAGCGGGCGGTCCGGCTGCAGCCATCCAACCCGCAGACCTGGCTAACGCTCGCCCGCTATGACCTGACCCGCCAGCCGGCAGCCGCCCTGCACGAGCTGCAGGCCGGGATCTATCTGAACCCCGAGCTGATCGCCCCCGAAGCGATCGCACCGCCGTACCCCAACCCCGAATCGGTCGAAATCTACAACGACTACGTGCAGGCGCTGCGCGCTACAACCGCCCCCGCCCCCGCCGCTACCAGCGCGATCGTACGGCCTGCGCCAGCAACAGTTGCCGCGCGCCGGGCGGCCCGGCGACGGCGCGAACGGATACGTCGCGAAATCCGAGCTCACCGAGCAGCCGGGTGAGACCGGCTTGAGTGTAGAAGCGCAGGTGATCGGCCCGTGGGTCGAAGTGCGCTTCGAACGCCCGCCGTGACAGCGCCAGCCACAACACGCGCAGCCGCCCGTGATCGGGTGTGCTCAGCAGCAGCCGTCCGCCGGGCGCCAGCACGCGCCGGATCTCTGAGAGCCAGCCGAGCGTATCGGCGACGTGCTCGATCGTCTCCCCCGCCCAGACCACGTCGAAGCTTGCATCATCCAGCGGCCACGGTCCGTCCGCGTCGACCACGCGCAGTTCCAGCTCGCCGTCCCGCTCCCGCGCGCGCCGCAGCGGCTCCTCGGCCACATCGATTCCCACGACAGACGCTCCGACCCGGATCAGCTCAGACGCGAACCGGCCCTCGCCGCAGCCGACGTCCAGCACGCGCTCCTCGGCGGCGACGTGCTCCAGCAGGAACCGTCTGCGCAGCTCGAAGTCGGGCGGTTGCGAGCCGGCTGGCACACCCTCCCAGAGCGCCTCGTGGTAGGAGCGCGACGGCATTGGACTGAAAGGCTAACTCGGTGCAGCAACGCTGTCACCGTTGCACAACCCTGCGCGAACCGTCTATGTTGCAGCGGTGCATGTTCGGGAGCTGACGTGATCGCACCGACCCGCCCGTCCGGGCGCCGGCCTCACGGGACGGCGACCTGGTGAAGGTCGCGTTCGACAGCCGCCCGTCCTCGGACCCGCGCGGCGTCGGACGGTATGCGCGCAATCTGCTGCGTGCCCTGCGCGACACAGGTGCTGCGCGCGGGGAAATCGTCGAGACCCACCGACCCCGCCAGGCCGACGTGTACCACGCCCCCTGGATGCAGGGCGCAATGCTGCACAGTCCGTGCCCGATGGTGGTGACGATCCACGAGCTGGGCCCGCTGACTCGCCTGAGCGAGCGCCTGCGCGGCGGCGGCATTCACCTGCGCCTGCGCCATCTCGCGGTTCAGCGCGCAACCCACGTGATCGTTCCCACCGAGGCGCTCGCCCACGAGGCCGTCGCCGAGCTCGGATTCGAGCGCGAGCGCGTGGTCGTGATCCCGGAGGTCTTGGAGGCGCCCGATCCCATCGCGGCCGATATGGCTCGCCCTCAGCCGTCGCCGACCGGCGTGGCCGCGTGGACCTGGCAGGACGTCGGACGCGAGACCTGGCGCGTCTATGAACGCGCGCTCGCGCGACCGGAGCGCCCGTGTGTGGGCAGGCTCAGTAAGCGCCGCGCCGTGAGAACACAGCCGGGATTGTCTTCAGGATGATCGTCAGATCGAGCGCCAGCGACCAGCGCTCGAGGTAGATGAAGTCCAGGTGCACGAGGTCGTCGAAGTCGAGCTCTGAGCGACCTGAGACCTGCCACAGTCCGGTTATCCCGGGCAGCACCAGATAGCGCTTGCGGTGCCACTCCTCGAGCATCTCGTAGTCGCGCTCGGGCAGCGGTCGCGGGCCGACTAGCGACATCTCGCCACGGAGCACGTTCACCAGCTGTGGCAGCTCGTCCAGGGAGTAGCGCCGCAGGATGCGGCCCACACGCGTCAGGCGGGGGTCGTCACGGATCTTGAACAGGGCGCCCGAGGCTTCGTTCAGTTCATCCAGGTCGGCCTGGCGCTGCTCGGCGTCGGTGTGCATCGTGCGGAACTTCAGACACGCAAACGGGCGCTGGCCGATGCCGCGGCGGATCGAGCGGTACAGGATCGGACCGCGTGAGGTGAAACGCACGGCCAGCATTATCGGCACAAGCAGCGGGCTGAGCACGATCAGCAGCAGCGTCGCCCCGATCAGGTCGAATGTGCGCTTCAGGGCGAAGTCGATCCCCTCGAACGTAGGCGAGCCCAGCTCGAACAGCGGCACGCCGCTGCCCGGCACGAACTCCGCGCGGTGGATCAGGATCTCCATCGTCGAGGGCGCGATCCGCACGCGCACGCCTCGCCGGTGACAGCGGTCGACGAGCTCGACCGCCTCCAGCTGGGGGAAGTCCGAGTCAGCGATGATCACCTCGTCGATCCGCTCGCCGCGGAGCACCTCGTCCAGGTTCGCGAGCGTGCCCAGCGAGCGCAGCCCGTTCTCCGGCAGCGGGTTCAGCGACATGTATCCGATGACCTGCAGCGCTGAGTTGTGCACCCCGCCGCCGAGCGCGTGGGCGACGTCTGCGATGTGCGCGCCCGTGCCGATCAGCATCGCCCGGCGCCGGTATCCCGCCGCTCGCAGCAGCACGCCCGAGATCGCCTCATAGCCCGCGCGCAGTGAGGACACATACAGCAGGGCAAACGCGAGCGAGCCGTAGAAGATGTAGAAGCTCGAGAACTGTTCGCCTGAGACCACGGCGAAGATCAGTGCGACGAACGCGACCTGAAACAGCGATCCGACGATCCGCGACAGCCCCGGACGCTGGGAGCGCGCCGCATACAGCCCGGAGCGAGCGAACAGCAGCGCGGTCAGCAGATACGCGAACGGGACGAAGTGGCGGGTCTCTTCGTAGACGTGACTCGCGTTCAGGTTGCCGAGCACGACTTCCTTGAGCACCAGCGCCGTGTAGATCGCCAGCGCGACGCCCACGAAGTCGAGCGCCAGCAGCGAGAGCACACGCGCACCCCGGCGGGCGGTGTCCATGCGCAACAGAAACGACATCGCCGGGGGGCGCTTGCTGCGCATGTCGCGATCTGTGTGCTCGCGACGCGCGGTGGCCTGCGACATCACCGAGCGCGCCGGCTGATCGGCCGCCGGCGCTCCCGTGGAGGCGAACCTTGACGAGCGCGGGCGCACGGGCGTTGCGGATCGCACGGGCACGCCGGGTGCCCGTGGGGTGGGCGGAGCGGACGTTCGCGTGGAACGTGGTCCCATCTCTCTGCTCACAACGCCTCAGACTCGCAGATGTAGCGGTCGACCAGAGGTTTGGTGCACGGGTTGCGGCCTCTTTCAGCGGGCGCCGTCGCCCAGCAGCTGCTGCACGCCGGACTGCTCGATCGTGCGCTGCAGGCCGTCGCGCAGGGATACCTCCGGCGACCAGCCGAGCAGCTCCTGCGCGAGCGCGATGTTCGGGCGGCGCTGCTGGGGATCGTCGACCGGCAGCGCCTCGTGCACGATCTCCGAGCTCGATCCGGTCAACTCGCGGACGGTTTCGGCCAGCTCGAGCAGGGTGAACTCGTCGGGGTTGCCGATGTTGACCGGCTCGTGATACCCGGACTCGGCGAGCGCGATGATGCCGCGGATCAGATCTGAGACGTAACAGAACGAGCGCGTCTGCGAGCCCTCGCCGAACACCGTGATCGGCCGGTTGGCCAGCGCCTGACGCAGGAACGTAGGGATCGCACGGCCGTCGTGCGGGCGCATGCGCGCGCCATAGGTGTTGAAGATCCTGACGATCGCCGTATCGACTCCCTGCTGGCGATGGTAGGCCATCGTCAGCGCCTCCGCATACCGCTTGGCCTCGTCGTAGACCCCGCGCGGACCGATCGGATTGACGTGCCCCCAGTAGCTCTCGGACTGGGGGTGTTCGTGCGGGTCGCCGTAGACCTCGCTGGTGGAGGCGATCAGCATGCGGGCGCGCTTGGCCTTGGCCAGGCCGAGCGTGTGATGGGTGCCGTAGGAGCCGACCTTCAGCGTGTGCAGCGGAAGTCTGAGATAGTCGATCGGCGAGGCCGGCGAGGCGAGGTGGTAGACGTAGTCGACCGGCTCATCGACGTGATACGGATCGATGATGTCGATGTGCATGAACCGGAACCGCTCGGAGTCGCGGATGTGCTCGATGTTCGCCAGCGAGCCGGTCTCGAGGTTGTCCACGCAGATCACCCGGTGCCCGCGCGAGAGCAGCTCGTCGCACAGGTGCGATCCGAGGAATCCGGCGCCGCCGGTGACCAGGCAGGTGTGCATGCGCGCAGGATACCCTGCGGACATGACCCAGACCGATGAGCACCTGACCGTCGCGCCGATCGTCGGGCCTGAGGACCCGCGCCGGTTCACCGACTCCGGCATCGAGATCAACCCGCTCTACACCGAGTCCGACCTACCGGCGCAGCTCGACCTCGGCGAGCCCGGAGAGTTCCCGTACACGCGCGGAGTGCACCGCGAGATGTACCGCGCGCAGACCTGGACGATGCGCCAGTACGCGGGGTACGCCTCGGCGAAGGAGTCAAACGAGCGCTACCGGTATCTGCTGAGCAAGGGCTCGACCGGGCTGTCGATGGCGTTCGACCTGCCCACCCAGCTCGGACTGGACTCCGACGACCCGCGCTGTCTGGGCGAGGTCGGACGGACCGGGGTGGCGATCGACACGATCGACGACATGCGGACCGCGTTCGATGGCATCCCCCTCGATCAGGTCAGCACGTCGATGACGATCAACGCGCCCGCCGCGTGCCTGCTGCTGCTGTATCAGCTCGTCGGCGAGGAGCAGGGCGTGCCGTCGCAGAAGCTGCGCGGCACGACCCAGAACGACGTGCTCAAGGAGTACATCGCGCGCGGCAACTACATCTACCCGCCCGGCCCGACGATGCGGCTGACGACCGACATCTTCGCGTACTGCCACGAGCACGTGCCGCGCTGGAACACGATCTCGATCTCCGGGTATCACTTCCGCGAGAAGGGTTGCTCGGCCGTGCAGGAGGTCGCGTTCACGCTGTGCTCGGGCATCGCCTACGTGACGGCCGCGGTCGAGAAGGGACTCGATGTCGACGAGTTCGCGCCGCGGCTGGCGTTCTTCTTCAACGGCCACAACAACGTCTTCCAGGAGGTCGCCAAGTTCCGCGCCGCCCGGCGGATGTGGGCGCACATCATGCGCGAGCGCTTCGGGGCCACCAACCCGAAGGCGACCATGCTGCGATTTCACACGCAGACCGGGGGCGTGACACTGACGGCGCAGCAGCCGGAGAACAACATCGTGCGGGTCGCCCTGCAGGGGTTCGCCGCCGTGTGCGGGGGCACGCAGTCGCTGCATACGAATGGCTTCGACGAGGCGCTCGCGCTGCCGACCGAGCGGGCCGCGAAAATAGCGCTGCGCACCCAGCAGATCCTCGCCGCCGAGTCGGGCGCCGCCGACACCGTCGACCCGTTCGCCGGCTCCTACTACGTCGAGTCGCTGACCGATGAGATTGAAACGCGCGCGCAGGAGCTGATCGCAAAGGTCGATTCGCTGGGCGGGTCGGTCAACGCGATCGAGTTCATCACGGGCGAGATCGACGAGTCCGCCTGGGGCTATCAGGAGCGCTACCGGATCGGCCAGGACATCGTCGTGGGCGTCAACGAGTACGTCGAAGACGTCGCCGAGGTGCCCGACCTGCTGCGGGTGGATCCTGAGTCAGAGCGTCAGCAGGTGGCCCGGCTGGCCGCGTTCAAGGCCGATCGCGATCAGGAGCTCATCGCGCGACGGTTGGATGAGCTGCGCGAGGTGGCGCGCGGCACCGAGAACCTGCTGCCGGCGATCCGCCAGGCGCTGCACGACCGGTGTTCGCTGGGTGAGGTGTGCGGCGCGATGCGCGACGTGTTCGGGCGGTACGCGCCGACGTTTTGAGTGGTCCTGAGGCGTGCATGCACGCCTCAGCCGACGGCGCATGCGCCGTCGGGACAGGGCCGCATGCGGCCCTGTCAGGAAACCGCGCATGCGCGGTTTCCCCGGACGGTGCATGCACCGTCCGGATCAATAGGATGATGCCCGTGCTCGCAGTTCCCGCCGTCGAGTTCTATGAAGTCGTCCTCGCCGTGCACATCCTCGCGGTCGTGTTCGCGTTCGGCGCGACCTTCGCCTACCCCGTCATGCTGGGCGCGATCACCAAGGCCGACACCCGCGCGCTGCCGGCGCTGTATCGGGCGATGCACGCGATCAGCCAGCGCGTGATCATGCCCGGGCTCGCGGTCGTCGTGATCTGCGGCATATATCTCGCCTCGCACCTGCACCTGTGGAGCGCGTTCTTCGTGCAGTGGGGTCTCGGCGTGGTGATCGTGATCGGCGCAGTCGAGGGCGCCTACCTCGGCCCCCGTGAGCGGCGCCTGATCGAGGTCGCCGACCAGGACGTTGCTGGCGCGGGCACGGGCGAGGGTCCGGTGACGTTCGGCGCCGAGCACGACTCGCTCGTGCGGCGGATCGGCGGAATCGGCGCGCTGATGGACCTGCTCGTGGTCATCACGATCTACTTCATGGCCACCCACACATAGACGCGCACGCGGCGAGGACGAGACCGTGCGACGGCGCCGATCGCACAATTGGCGCCCTGTAACCTGGGAATCATGAGCAACAACGGCTATCGAGTCGCGGTCGTCGGCGCCACCGGCCAGGTGGGCACGCTGATGCTGGCGCTGCTGCGCGAGCGAGGATTCCCGGCGCGGGAGATCGTGCCGTTCGCCTCCGAGCGCTCAATCGGGCGCGAACTCGACGGTGGCCTGACCGTACAGGGCCTCAGCGAGGAGTCGATCCAGGGGTTCGACCTGGCGCTGTTCTCCGCCGGCGGTTCGACCTCGGGCGAGTGGGCGCCGCGGTTCGCCGACGCGGGCGCGGTCGTGATCGACAACTCCTCGCGCTGGCGCATGCACGACGACGTGCCGCTCGTCGTCAGCGAGGTCAACCCCGACGCGCTCGCCGGTCACCACGGGATCGTCGCCAACCCGAACTGCTCGACGATGCAGCTCGTCGTGGCGATTGCACCGCTGCATGAGGAGGCCGGGATCGAGCGGCTGGTGATCTCGACCTACCAGGCTGTGTCGGGGACCGGCAAGCGCGCAGTGGACGAGCTGCTCGACCAGTCGCACGCGCTCCTGCACGAGCGCGACATCGCCGCACCCGACGTGTACGCCCACCAGATCGCGTTCAACGCCCTCCCCCACGCGGGCTCGTTCCCCGACGGCGACGATCACACCGACGAGGAGCGCAAGCTGATCAACGAGACCCGCCGCATCCTCGCCGACCCCTCGATCCGGGTGTCTGCCACGTGCGTGCGTGTGCCCGTCGTCAATGGCCACTCCGAGGCGGTCAACGTGCAGACCCGCCGCGAGCTCACCCCCGAGCGGGCACGCGAGCTGCTGGACGGCGCCCCCGGCGTGACTGTGCTCGATGACCCGGCCGCCGCGCTATATCCGCTGGCGATCGACGCCTCCGGCCAGGACGACGTGTTCGTGGGGCGCATCCGCCGCGACCCCGGCCACGAGCGGGCGCTGGACATGTGGGTCGTGGCCGACAACCTGCGCAAGGGCGCCGCCCTGAACGCCGTGCAGCTGGCGGAGCTGCTGGATGAGCGCGGGCTGATCGCGCCGCGCCGGGCGCCGACTGTCGCGTGAACGGATAGCAGGGGGCGATAGAAGGAGTCGCGCCGGAGCGCGCGAAATCCGGGGGCGATGAGCGTCTCCTCGGAGGTGCGGCGCACCCTCGTCAAGTCCCCGCCCGAGCTGTGGGCTGAGCTCAGCGACCCGGCCACGCTGGGCCGTCATCTCGGCGAGCTGGGCAAGATCCGCATCACCGGCACCGATCCCGAACGACTCGTCGACTGGGAGGCGACGGGCACCGACGGAACCGGGGTCAGCGGTCGGGTCGAGATCGAACCGTCC
>Ga0335075_10007459_pt1 | contig 16828 bp, 10 predicted proteins | sample Lox_Sample_24_FD_206723 | JGI IMG/M metagenome (GOLD analysis project Ga0335075, IMG submission 206723) | Soil microbial communities from Loxahatchee National Wildlife Refuge, Florida, United States - Lox_Sample_2.4 | ecosystem: Environmental > Terrestrial > Soil > Wetlands | place: USA...
TGCCGCTCGCGCGACACCGAATACTTCTTCGCGACGTTGTCGGCGGTGTAGAGCATCGGCATGTAGACGTCGGGGGTGTGACGCAGCAGCCACTCTTCGGTGTAGAACTCCATGTTGAGGTTGTTCTGCACCATGCTGACCGACTCGACGCCCCCCGCGACGATCGCGCGCGCGCCGTCGGCGATCACGCGCTTCGCGCCGCTCGCGATCGCGTCCAAGCCCGAAGCGCAATAGCGGCTGACGGTACCGCCGGCGACCGTAACCGGACAGCCCGCGCGCAGCGCGGCCGTACGGCCGATGTTGTTTCCGGTGGCGCCTTCCGGCAGCCCCGAGCCGATCAGCACGTCGTCGACCTCGGCCGGATCGAGGCCGGCGCGCTCCATCGCGTGCTTGACGGCGTGACCGGCCATCGTCGCTCCCGGCGTTTGGTTGAACGCGCCGCGAAACGCCCGTCCGATCGGGGTCCGCGCCGCCGAGACGATCACCGCCTCACGCATTGACTAACTCTCCTTCGTTCTTCGATCCGCCGCGTTGCTGCGACGCAGCGCCCAGGTCGGCAATTCTGCCGCCGCTCTTGGCGACCCGCTCCAAAAGCGGCGCCGGTTTCCACTGCTGGCCGAACAGCCTGGCAAACTCCTCGATGCGCGCCCAGACGACGTCGGCTCCGACCTCGTCGGCGTACCACATCGGGCCGCCGCGGTGCGGCGGGAATCCGTAGCCGTATACGTAGACGATGTCGATGTCGCCCGGCCGCACCGCGACGCCTTCTTCGAGCAAGTACGCACCGCGATTGACCAGCGCGTAGATCAAGCGATCGCGGATCTCGTCGTCGGTCGCTTGGCGCGGCGCGATGCCCGCCTTTCGCGCTTCTTCGGCGAAGAGCGCTTCGACCTCGGCGTCGGCAATCGGCTCGCGGCCCTTGCCGACCGCTTTGTCGTACTTGAAATATCCGGCCATCGTCTTCTGACCCAGCCGTTTCATCTCGACCAGCCGGTCGAGAACGTTGGTGCGTCCTTTGCCTTCTTCGCCGCGCGATTTGGCGATGTGCCACGCGACGTCGATGCCGGAGAGATCGCTCATCGCAAACGGTCCCATCGGGAAGCCGAACTCCTTCATCACCGCGTCGACGCGCGCCGGCGCGACGCCCTCTTCGGCCAGCGCGACGGCTTCGCGGGCGTAGTCGAAGATCATTCGGTTTCCGATGAAGCCGAACGCGTTGGCCGAGAGCACCGCGGTCTTGCGCAGCGTCTTGCCGAGCTTGAACGCGGTCGCGATCGTTTGCGGCGACGTATTCTTGCCGCGCACGATCTCGAGCAGCGGCATGATGTTGGCCGGCACGAAGAAGTGCAGCCCGAGAAACTTGTCGGCCCGGCCGGTGACGGCCGACATCTCGTCGATGTCGAGCGTCGAGGTGTTCGAGGCTAGGATCGCTTCCGGCTTGACGATCGCGTCGAGCTTCTTGAAGACCTCTTTTTTGACGTCCATGTTCTCGAACACGGCTTCGACCACCACGTCCGCGTCGGCGAGATCGTTCCAGTCGTCGGTGAACGCAATCGACTGTCCGCGCTTCCAGGCCTCCTCTTGCGTGAGCCGGCCCTTCTGCACCTGGTACATGAACATGCCCATGACGGTCTGGCGCGCCTTGTCGACGGCTTCTTCGTTGGCGTCGATCACGGTGACCGGAATGCCGGCCTGCGCGAAGGCGATTGCGATGCCGGTTCCCATCGTGCCGGCGCCGACGACGCCGGCCTTCGCGACCGCCAGCGGCTCGGCCGGCGGCAGCCCGGGGATTTTTGAAAGCTCGCGTTCGGCGAAGAACACGTGCCGCAGCGCGAACGAGGGCGACGAGCGCACCAGTTCCTCGAACAAGCGCGCTTCGCGCGCGATGCCGAAAGCGAACGGCATCTCGACGGCCGCTTCGACCGCGTCGATCAGCTTGTGGGCCGCGAATCCGCCGCGGTCTTCCGGCGGCACCATTTTGTGCGCTTGCGAGACGACGAACGGTCCGGCTTGCGCGGTGATGCCCTTGCCGATGATCGCCTTCATCTCCGACACGCGCCGTTTGGGAGGCAACGGTTCCTTCGAGAGAAACGCGACCGCCGCCGCGACCGCGTCGCCGTCGACGACCTGGTCGAGAACGCCGAGCTCTTTGGCCTTGCCGGCGGCGTGCGAGTTGCCCTTGAGCATGAACTCCAGCGCGGCCTGGGCGCCGATCAAGCGCGGGAGGCGTTGCGTGCCGCCCGCACCCGGAAGCAGGCCGAGCTTGATTTCGGGAAGACCGGCCTTGGAGCGTTCGGTCGCGAAGCGATAGTCGCACGCCAGCGACAGCTCGAGGCCGCCGCCGAGCGCGTTGCCGTCGATTGCGACGGCGTAGACCTTCTTGCCGCGCTCGATCGCCGCGACGACGTCGCGAACCGTCTTGGTCTCGGGCGTCGGTTCGGTCGCGAAGTCGTTGACGTCGGCGCCGCCGCTGAAGATGCCGTTGGCGCCGGTGAAGATCACCGCTTTTACCGCCGGGTCGTTCTCGGCCGCTTCGACCGCGGCCAGCAGGTCGGCCGAATAGGCGAACGAGAGCGCGTTCACCGGCGGATTGTCGAGGGTCAGGATCCGAATCCCGTCGCGATCCTGCACGTGAAGCTGTGCCATCTTATGCCGTGACCGCCATCTTCCGGTCGAGCTCGAACTGTTCTTCCGTCAACGCCATGACGTCGCCCGAACCGTCGAGAATCTGGCGCTTGTAGTACGCGCCCTGCGAGAGCACGTGCGACGAGTAGAACTTGGCCGTCGCCAGCTTGGCCTTGTAGAACTCCGCCTCCGGATCGCTCGCGGCGATCTTTGCGGCCGCGATCTGTGCGGCTTTGGCCATTTGCCAGCCGCCCGCGACGACGCCCCACAGCTTGAGATAGGGCACCGAGCACGCCAGCGCTTTGTTCATGTCGCCCATGCCGGTCATGCCCATCCACTGCGAGACTTCGGTCAGCGTCGCGAGACCTTTGAGCAGCGCTTCGCCGATCGCCTTCACGTCGGCGTTTTCCGACGCCGCGCATTCCTTGGCGGCCTTCTCCATCTTTTTGCCGACGGCGGTCGCGCTCGCGCCCATGTCGCCGATCAGCTTGCGGCCGAGCAAGTCGAGGGCCTGAATCCCGGTCGTGCCTTCGTAGATCGTCGTGATGCGTACGTCGCGGTACTGCTGCGCGATGCCGGTCTCCTCGATGTAACCCATCCCGCCGAAGATTTGCAGCGCGGTCGAGCACAGCTCGACGGCGTTTTCGGTGCACCAGCCTTTCACGACCGGAATCATCAGCTCGGCAAACGCTTTGCTCTCTTTGCGGACCTTGTCGTCGGGGTGACGGTGGGCGAAGTCCAACGCCGCCGCCGTTACGTAGGCGAGACCGCGCATCGCTTCGATGTTGGCCTTCTGCCACATCAGCATGCGGCGCACGTCGGGGTGATGGACGATCGTGACCGGCGCCTTGCTGCGGCTGGCGACGTCGCGGAACTGAACGCGCTCTTTGGCGTATTCCAGCGAGTGCTGGTAGGCCCGATCGGCCAGCGCCAGACCTTGAACGCCGACCGAGAAGCGCGCGGCGTTCATCATGACGAACATGTACTCCAGGCCGCGGTTCGGCTCGCCGACCAGATACCCGATCGCGCCCCGGCCCTTCTCACCCAAGCTCATGGTGCACGTCGGGTTTCCGTTGATGCCGAGCTTGTGTTCGATGCCGGCGCAGATCATGTCGTTGCGCTCGCCCAGCGTTCCGTCGGCGTTGACGACGAACTTCGGCACGATGAAGAGCGAAATGCCTTTGGTTCCTTCGGGAGCGTCGGGCAGACGAGCCAGCACGAGATGCACGATGTTCTCGGCCATGTCGTGCTCGCCGAACGTGATGAAGATCTTCTGACCGGTCAGGCGGTAATGGTCGCCCTCCGGAACGGCTTTCATGCGAACCTGCGCGAGGTCGGATCCGGCTTGCGGCTCCGTGAGACACATCGTGCCGGTCCACTTTCCGGAAACCAGGTTGGGGATGTAGGTCTTCTTCTGCTGCTCGTCGCCGCACAGCTCGATCGCTTCGATCGCGCCTTGATTGAGCAGCGGACCGTTGGCGAAGCCGATGTTCGACGCGTTCCACATCTCGAGCGTGGGACCGAGCAGCAGTTGCGGCAGCCCTTGGCCGCCGTATTCGGCCGGAACCGGCAGACCGATCCAGCCGGCGTCGGCGAACTTTTTGTACGCTTCCTTGAAGCCTTTCGGGGTCGCGACGTTGCCGTCGTCCCACGTGCAGCCCTCCTTGTCGCCGACGCGATTGAGCGGGTCGAGCACGCCCGTCGCAAACGAAGCGGCCTCTTCGAGTATCGAGTCGAGGACGTCCATCGTGTCCTCGCATCCGGGAAGTTTCGCGACTTCTTCGACGCCGGCGAGTTCGCGCAGGGCGAACTGCATGTCGCGCAATGGCGCTCGGTACGTGCTCATGGTGTTATGCGTTCTTTCTCACTTGGGTGAGGGCGGCAGTGATCTGTGGCGGATAGAGCTCGCCGCGTAGGCGAGCGATCGAGGCGGCCAGCATGTCGAGATAGGGCAGCATTGCGGATTTGATGCGTTCGAGACGTTCCCGCCCGGCGTCGGTGATGCGGTAATAGCGGCGCGACCGTTTGGTGGGATGCTCCCACTCGCCCACCACGAAGCCGCGCTCCTCCAGCCGGCGCAGCAGCGGATACATCGTATTCGTGTTGACCGCGAGCAGGCCCTGACAGAGTCCGTCGATGCGCTGCATCAAACCGTGCCCGTGGTCGGGCGCTTGCGCCAGCAAGTGCAGGACGATGACCGGAAAGATCGTTTTCGACTTGATCGGACCGCGGATCAGCTCGCCGACGGGGAGGCCGGCAGAGCCGTCGGAGTCGACGGCGCGGAGCGCTGCCTGAGGCATACTCTCATTGTGCATTATTAGAAATAATAATGCAAGATCTTACTAAGCAGCCGTCGCGAGAAACACTTAGATGGTTGTACTAGTATATGACCCCGATGCGATCCGAGGCCGTCTTCAAGGCGCTGGCCGACCCCAGCCGCCGGCGAATGCTCGAGCTGCTCCAGGCGGGCTCGATGACTGCCGGCGAGCTCGGCGGTCACTTCGACTTCTCGGCACCGTCGGTCTCGCATCATCTCGCGGCGCTGCGCTCGGCCGATCTCGTGCGGAGCGAGCGGCGCGGCCAGAACATCGTCTATTCGCTCAACACGTCGGTGCTCGAAGACCTCTCGCGCTTCGTTCTCGACTTGCTCGGCGTCGGGCAGAAGGAGCAGCCATGACCCGGAAGACCGCCCTAGCCGCCGGCCTCGCGCTGGTCGCGGCGTCGGTCGCCATCTCGCTGTGGGCGTATCCGCACGTGCCCGCGCGCGTGTCCAGTCACTGGGACGTCGCGGGCAACGTGAACGGCTACTCGCCGAGGTGGCTCGCCATGACGTTGGTCCCCGCAATCGCGGCCTTCGTCTGGTTCCTGATGCTCGTGCTGCCGGCGATTTCGCCGCGCGGCTTCCGCCTCGACCGCTCGGCGAGCGCGTTTTACGAAAGCGTGCTCGCGATCGTCGCGACGCTGGTTCTTCTGCACGCCGTCGTCGCGCGCGCCCAAGCCGCCGGAGCGACGCCGCCGCTCGCGGCCGGCCTCATTCTCATCGGCGCGCTCTTCGTCGTGTTGGGCAACCTGATGGGCAAGCTTCAGAAGAACTTCTTCATCGGCATTCGAACGCCGTGGACGCTGGCCAGCGACGAGGTCTGGCTCAAGACGAATCGTCTGACCGGGCGGCTCATGGTCGCGTGCGGGCTGGCGATTGCGATATCGAGCTTCGTGCCGGCGGTCACCGTCGGTGCCCTGATCGCGACCGTCGTCGCGCTGATCGCGGTGCCGGCGATCTATTCGTACGTGCTGTACCGGCGCACCGAAGGCTTCGGACCCAACGGCACTTAGCCGCGTTCGGCTTCGGGCCGGCGCACGATGACGACCGGAAGCGTCGTGGAGCGAACGAGACGTCCGGCGACGCTGCCCATCACCACGGTAGCCAGCCGGCTCCGGCCGCGAAATCCCGCTACCAGGATGTCGGCGCCGACTTCCGCGGCGCAGGCCAAGACGCTCTCGACGACGTCGCCGTACACCAAGTGCGTTTCGGCCCGGACGCCGGCTTGGCGGATGACCGCCTCGGCTTGTTCGAGCGCATCGCGCGCCTCGTCGGCCAGCAAGTCCGGCGCGCCGGGCGGCGGCTTTCCGAGCATCGCGGGCACCGCGAAATAGTCGACGGCGGCCGCCACGTGCAGGCGCGCGCCGGAACCGAGCGACGCGGCGAGCTCGGCGGCGGTCCCAACGGCCCAAAGCGCCGCGTCGGATCCGTCGGTGGCGACCAGCACGCAGCGAATCATGCGGCGAGCTTCACGCGAAGAGTTCGGGGCACCCGGTCGAACTTGGCGACCATGTTCGAAACCATCGTCGTCGCCACCGACGCCTCGCCGGCTTCGCGAGCGGCCGTCGCGCTCGCGTTACGGCTCGCCAAACTCGACGGTTCGAGCGTCGTCTTCGCCAACGTCGTCGACGTTGCGGCGTTGATGCCGCTCTCGGGTTACGACGCCCCGTATCCGGAAGAGGCGATCGAAGTCGTGCAAGACGAGAGCGATCGTCTGCTCGCGCAAGCCCAAGCTGCCGCCGGCGAGGCCGGCGTGACGTCGTCGGTGCGTTCGTGTCAAGGGAACGCGGCCGAAGAGCTGCTGCTCGTCGCCGAACGCGAGAAAGCCGGTTTGATCGTCATGGGTACGCACGGGCGAACAGGACTCGCCCGGCTGTTCATCGGAAGCGTCGCCGACGCGGTCTTGCGTCGCGCCAACGTTCCGGTACTCGTCACGCGGGAGCCCAGCCATGTATAAGCGCGTCGTTCCGGCAGCGATCCTCGGCTTCGTCCTCGCGACCGGCGCGCTGCCGGCCGCATCGCCCTCGTTCGCGTCGCAGGTCGCCGCGATCGCGGGGCGGCCCCAGTTCCGTCACGCGATCGTGGCGGTCGGCGTCTACGATCTCGACACGCATCGGGCGCTCTACGCGCGCAACGGCGCGACCCTGATGGAAGCGGCGTCGACCACCAAGCTGCTGACGACGGGAACCAGCCTCGCACTCCTGGGCCCGGACTTCCGCTGGACGACGCCGGTCTATCGCGTCGGCGCGTTCGGCACCGACGGCGTGCTGCGCGGCGATCTCGTGTTGGTGGCCTCGGGCGATCCGAACCTCTCGCAGCGCATTCAGCCCAACGGCACGCTCGCGTTCGAGAACGAAGATCACTCCTACGACGGCTCCTACGACACGCGCGCCGTTCCGGGCGATCCGTTGACGGTACTGCGCGATCTCGCCGCGCAAGTCGCCAAGAGCGGCGTCAAGACGGTTGACGGTTCGGTCGTCGTGGACGCGTCGCTCTTTCCCGATCAAGGGCCCGAGGCCGGAACCGGCGCCATCGTTTCGCCGATCGTCGTAAACGACAATCTCGTCGACGTCACCGTCACGCCCGGCGTCAAACCCGGCGACCCGGTGAGCATCGCGGTCTCGCCGCAGACGCCCTACGTGACCTTCGTCAACAAAGCGACGACCGGGCAGCCCGGTACCGAGCCGACCATCGATCTGTCCAAGGACGTTACCAATCCCGACGGCACGCATACCGTGACGATTACCGGCTCGCAGCGTGCCGGGAAACCGATACTCTGGGCGTACCGCGTCCCCGAGCCCGCCAAGTTCGCCGAGGCCGCGTTTACCGTGGCCTTGAACGACGCCGGCGTTCGCGTCGTCACGCCGCCGTCGCCGCAACCGGCTTTCGACGCCGCTGCCGCGTCCGCGTCGTACACGCCGCAAAACCTCGTCGCAAAACACGTCTCGCCGCCGCTGAGCGAAGACGTGTACGTCACGCTGAAGGTCAGCGACAACCTGCACGCCGGGCTGTTGCCGTACATGTGGGCGGTCTACGTGGCCAAAGCCAAAGCCGATTATCTCAAAGCCGGCTTCGCCCAGGAGCGTATGCTGCTGACGCACGCGGGCTTGAATCTCGGCGGTGCGGCACAACAGGACGGCTTGGGCGCTTTTGCCTTCTTCACGACCGATTTCATGACGCGCTATCTGGCCTGGGTCGCCACCCAGCCGTGGTATCCTCAACTGCACCGCGCGCTGCCGGTCCTCGGCGTCGACGGCACGCTCTTCAACATTCAAAACGGTTCCCCGGCCGACGGCAAAGTGTTCGCAAAGACCGGCACGTGGGGTTCGGCCGACTTGCTCAACGACGGCGAGCTGATCTCCAAAGGCCTAGCCGGCTTCATGACCACGCGGCGCGGACACCACCTCGCCTTCGCGCTCTACATCAACCACATGGCCGGGAAGGCGAGCGTCGACGACAGCAAAGACGCCGCGCATTACGCCGGAGAGACGTTGGGCGAAATCGCAGCCGACGCCTACGAGTCCTTGTAGCGAACCCTACCCGCCGGGCCGGCGAGACCGCCGGTTGCGAACCGCCGCTCTAATGGCGATCCGGCCGTTGACGGTTGGATCGATCGGCCTGCAGCGCGCCAGGGACGCGTTCATGAGCGCGATCACGCGCGGATCGTCGAGTTGTCCGGGATCGTCCAGCTTGATGCGGCGAACGACCTTCCCGCTGCCGCACAACAGCCGATGCGGATCCGGCAGGGATGCGCCGCCCAAAAAATAGAGGTTGATCCACTTCGGATAGAGCGCCACCGAAAACGCAGCGTCCGAGGCGCGCTCGCTCGCGCCGAATCCGACCACCAGCGCATTGGTATTGTCGTAGACCAGCTCGACCGCTCCCGGCAGACGTTGGCGTATCTTCGCCAGCACCGCCCGCGCCCGAGCGGCGATCTCCGGCGAGTAACGATCGATGAAGCGCTCGAGCTCGCGCTTGGGCGACGAAGCCATTCTAGTGCACGACCAGCGTCGCGCCGGCGCTGCGGCCGAACTGCTCGGGCGCGTCGACCAGATAGGCGCGCGCTCCCGGCCACCGGAACGTTCCGGGCGTGACCGACCGCACGAGATAATGCACGTCGTACACGCCCGGTCCCAGATGCGCGGCGTAAGCGATCACCTTGTCGCGGTAGATCTGCTGCGAGTCGATCTCCCAGCTGTTGCTCTGCGGCGCGACCGCCGCGAGTGCGGTACGGAAGGTCGTATCGACCGCTTCGAGTCCTGCGGGGAGCTGATCTTCCACTACGAGACGGTCGACCGGATGGTCGACGACCGTGCGCACCGTCACGTCGAAGACGCGGCCCGCGGCGACGCTCACGCCCGGCAGCGGCTGCAAATCCATGCTGGCGATCGGCGACGAGGTCGGTCCGGGCTCGGCGACGCTGCGCGTCACGCGGAATGCCGCAAGTTCGCCCGGCGCATCGGCGGCGACCGGGTAGGTGTAGAGCACGATATAGTGCACGGTTCCGCCGGACGAGCGAATCACCAGCGCGTCGCCGCGAACGGCCGTCGCCTGTAGCGCAAACGTCTGCGACGACGCGGTGGTGCCGAAGCGCGCGCTTGCGATCGTCGCGCCGCCGGCCGTCACCGTCGCGGTTCCCGCTACGAGCTTTTCGGTAGCGGCGTACGCGGTGATCGCGAGCATCGCCGACGCGGTGTCGTCCATCGTCGGCCAGCCGCACCGGCATTGCTGCGCGACCAGCGCGCGCAGCGCACCGTCGCGCTGCTCGACCGGCGCCCCGCGCTCGATCAGCAGCTGGACCATCTGCGCTTGTGCGGCGACCGGCGAGTCCAGCCAGGACCAAGCCGACGCGACGTTCGCGGTGGCGTAACGGCCGGTCAGATAGTTCGTCTGCTCGAGGCCGTCGGCCATGGCGCGCCCTTTGGCTTGCCAGCCCGGCGTCGCCAGCAGATAGCGCGCCAGCCGGATCTGCGTCGCGCTGTCGAAGCCGCCGGAATTCGCGACGATGTCGGCCAGAAAATCCGTGCGCCGGTCACCGGTTGCGGCCAGCGCCCAGAGCGCGTCGAAGCGCAGTTCGCGTTTGCACCCGTCGTCGCTTCCGCACCAGCGGAAGCGCTCGGGATTCGCGAGCGATTGCCGCGTGAAGGCAGCCGCGCGGGATACGGCGCCCGCATCCACTGCAACCCCGCGCTCGCGTGCGAATGCCAGCGCCTCGAGTGCGTACGCCGTGACGAAGGGATCGCTGTCGCGCGCGCCTTGGAATGCTCCGAAACCGCCGTCGCTGCGCTGCAGGGCGAGCAGCGCCTGCCGGCTCGACGCGATCGCGCCGGCCGGATCGAACCGCAGTTTCAGCCCGTACGGTGCTTGCAGTTTCGCGAGCGCGCTCGCTACGATCAGGCGCGAGGCCGCGTCGTCGGCCAGCGGCAGCGCATCGGCCGTCATCCAGCTCTGCGCCGGCGTGGCGAACTGCGGCACGACCGAGTTCGCGACGGTCACGTCGAGCCGGCCGCCTTGCGTCAGCGAGATCGGAACCTCGGCGGCACCGTTCGACGTCGCGCCGGCGTCGACGACCGAGTCGGTGGTGGCTGCGTCGCTCACGACGAACGGGACCTCAAACGCATCCGAGAACGTGCCGAGCTCCGTGGTCGCCTCGAACGTCGTTGGAGCGGGCGTTCCGGCCACGACGGTCGCGCGCAGCGCTTGCATTCCCAAGCCGGCCGTCGCGGAATGCGCGTACGTCCGGGGATTTCCGCTGGCGAACGCGAGCGCACCGGTCAGCTTCAAAACGAAGTCCAGCGCGCCGGCGCTCCCGGTCTGATTCGAGACCGAGATCCCCGCGTCGAAACGGTCGCCGGTGCGCGCGAACTGCGGCAGCAGCGGATTGGCGATCAGCGGCTGCGTCGAGACGAACGTCGCGTCGCCGGTCGCGAAGTGCGCGTCGTCGCCGCCGACCGCGACCGCCATCACGCGCCACGTCGTGAGATCGTCGGGCATCGTGAAGGCGACGTGCGCTGTCCCGGATACGCCGGTGTGGACCACGCCGTAATACGCCATCGGCCGGAAGTTTGCGCGAACGCGCGTGCTGGCGGCGCCTTCCAGGAAGCCGCCGCCGTAGCCGAAGCCCTTTTCAGCCGCCGCCGGCAGCGTCTTGAGTAAAACGTTCTCGCGATTGTCCGAGAAGATCGTGGAGATCGGTTGATCGGCAAAGACCGTCTTCACGAGGTCCGGTAAGCGGTAGCCGGACAACTGGAGGATCGCATCGTTGACGACCATGGCGACGATCTCGCCCCGCACCGGTGCGCCGTCGTTTCGGCGCAGCGTGAAGTCGACGCTCTGCGGGCCGCCCGGGTGAACGGTCGCCGTCTTGGGCGCGATGCCGATCTTCAAATATTGGCCGGCCGTGCCGACGTCGAAGCCGGTCATGCCGACCCGCGCGAGCGTGTCGAGCGACCCCGGCTTCAGCGCCGTCAGCGGCACGCCGCGGCGGACGACGACGGCCTCGATTGCCGCGTTGGGCAGCATCTCGGGCCCGATCCGAAACGGCACCCGCACCGCGCCCGAGACGCCGCGCAGAATCGTCCGGTAGAGGACGTCGCCGCGCACCACCGCGACGTAGACGTCCGCTTTGGCAAACGGCAGCGCGATCAGTGCGGTCGCAGCGTCCCCAACCGCGTACGACTTCTTGTCGAGCTTGACCGCGATCGCGTTCGGATCGCTGGTTCCCCAGTCGGCTTCGCCGGAGCCGAACGCGAAGACTTGCACGTCCGTTGCCGTCGCGGTGCCCTTCGAACCCGCAAAGTTCGCGCGAATCCGATACGGGCCCGACGACGGCGGCGTGAGCCGCACGGTCACCGGATCGTCGGCCGACGTGGCGTCGGCGGTCGCGACGGTGTCGTATTTGACGGCCTGCTGCGCGCTCTCGCCGCCCTCGACGTTTTGCGCGGCCGACGTGTACGTCATCTTTTGCAGCTCGAGGTGAATCGCGCGTCCCGCCACGGGCTTTCCGTTTGCGTCGGTGACGATCGCCCGCACCGGCAGCGGCGTGCCGGCGGCGCCGACGAAGTCCGAATTCAGACCGATCGCCGCATCCGACGGCAGCGCGAGAAAGCTTTGCGAGTCGGCCACCGAGAGATTGGAAACGTCGCTGGTCTCGACGTCGACGCGGTACGTCATCGGAAACGGAAGATCGCTCGGTACCGGGACGTCGAAACTGGCCGCGCCCTTGGCGTCGAGCGGAAGGTCGCGCTGGAGCACGTCGGTGTCGAACGACGGCGTCTGCTCCGGCCAGAACCATTGCGGCCCGAAGGCGTAGTCGTCCCAGCCTTTCGGCTGCAGCGTTGCGACGTCGCGCGTCACGTAGACATGCGCCGTGCCTCCCTGCAGCGGCGCGCCGAACAGATAGTCGGCGACGGCACCGGCGGTGACGCTCGCACCGGCCTGCGCCGACGTCGCGCTCAGGGTCAGCGACAGCTTGAAGTTGGGCGGCTTGAACTCGGCCACGCGCAGCGATCCGGTGAGATCGTTGCCGTTGGCACCCTTCGCGTCGAGCGTGTAGTACCCCAGCGCCTGGCGTGCGGAAAACTTCAAGGGCAGCGAGAAGACGCCGTAGGCATCGGTCTTGACGGCTCCGAGCGGCGTCGTCGCGTTGCTGGGATCTTGCAGCGTCACCTTGTACTGGGCGTTGCGATCGGCCACGATCGAGTTTCCGCTGACGTAGTAGGCGACTCCGGTCAACTCACCGGTTTCGCCGGGCTGATACATCGAACGGTCGGTGAACAGCGTTCCGCGCGAGAGCGGCGCGCCGCTCGTCCAGCCGCCGCTGACGTCGAAGCGATAGACGCCCGAATAGCTCTGCGTCGTGAGCGCCGCGACGTCGCCGCCCTCGCTCGCAACGACGCCCATCTCGGGCGCCTGGTCGGCAGGCTGGCCGGCATAGCAGCGTTCCACGTCGACCCCGGTCACCTCGGCGATTCCGTCGGCATTGGTCGTTACTCGCGCGCACGGCTGCGGCGACGCGCCGGTTACGCCGACGTTTCGATAGGCCGTGACGCTCGCACCCACCGCCGGCGAGCCGTCGCTGAGGTGCTGCACCATCACGATGCCGTGCGCCGGGAACCACTGCGCGAACACGCCCAGATTCGTCAGCTCCGCAATACCGTCGGGCTCGGCCCACTGATTGCCGGGAAGCTGCGCTTTGAACGCGTATGCCAGCGCGCCGCTCGAACCGCCGATTCGATCGCGCAACGGAATCCGGACGACGCTCTGCACGTTGGTCCGCGCCCCCGCCAGGTGTTGCAGCGGCCACGTCGACGGCAGAAGCGCCAACGGATCGGGATCGCCCAGCAGCGCGACCGGTCCGACGCGCGCGAACGCGGCCCGATAGGCGTTGCCCGGCAGATTCGTGGCATAAAAGTTGAGATCGACCGGCAGCGACGACGGGATCACGTTGAGCCCGCTCGGCGCCCACGCGCCCGGCGCAAAATCGCTGGTTCGGATCTGAACGGTCTGCGGCTGGTCGAGGGTTTGACCGAAGACGTCCTTCACGCCGGCTGCGATCGTAACCGCGTAGCCGGCGTCGGGATCGAGTGCGTACGGATCGATCGCGATCGACGCCGGATCGTCGTCCGGCACGCTCGCGAGCGTGTCGACTTTCGCCGGTGCCGGCGACACCGTGACTCGCCCGACGATCGATGCCGGGTCGAGCGGGTTGTCGAACGCAATGACGGGATCGCCGCCGGCGAAGCGCGAGAGCACGGGACCCGGCGACGGCGTCGGCGTCGGCACGATTGCCAGCGGCCCGTACGTTCGCAGCTTGCCGTCGTACGACGCCGTGGTGGCAAGATTGCCGTACGCGGGCTCGATGCCGGGCGAGATTTGAACGTCGTACGTCGTCGCGAGCCGCAGATCGTGCTGCGGCTGCAGTTCGTAGACCCACGCGTTCAGCGAGGGATCGAACGCTTCGGGGGCACCCAAGCCGGGCGGCGGCGTCGGCTGCATCTTCAGCGCGACCGTGACGCCGATGGCATCGCCGCCGCCGACCAGCAGCGTGTGCGCCGCCAGCGACTGCGGATCGACGGCGGCGTTGGCGGTCACGGTGAACGCGGGATGCGTGCCGGCCGGGGCCGGCGTCGGCTCGTCGTCGGACGCCGCGATCTGCGGCAAACCGGTAAGCGCGAGAGGAGCGGTTTCGAACGTCCAGGCGAGGTCCGAGGGGAGAACGTCGCCGTCGAGGTCGCGCAGTCCGGCGGTCAGCGTTACGCGGATGCGCGTGCCGACCGGCAGCGCCTGCTCCGCGACGAAGCCGATCATCCGCGGCGTCAGCACCGCGAAATGGCCGCGCACCGCCGGCTCGATGCGCACGTGCGAAAGCACGTCGGCCGGACCGTCTCCGGTCAGCGCTTCGACCTTGGTGACCGGCGTCTTGAAGATGACGCGCACCTGCGCCAGGCTCTGAGCCGTCGAAACCGGCGAAATCGAATCGATCCAGGCGGGCAGCGCCGGCGACGGCAGCGGCGCAACCAGTGAGAGCTTCGCCGGCCCGGCGGCGCTCGATCCGTGACACCCGGCCAAAGCGACGGCGAGGCTCGCCGCAATCAAGGCCCAGACGCCGGCGATCGGATGCACGCGTGTGATTTCTACGAAGAGCGCTTTGGCGCCCGCTGCGTCGAATGACGCCGGCGTGAGAGGCTGGATCGCAGCGGCTGCGGCGGCGGCCGCCGTCGCGGCACTCTGGTTCGGGGCCGGAATCGACGTAGCCGCGTTGCCCGTGCAGCGCGACGCGATTTCGTTTACCGACCGCAGCGGCGATCCGCTGGGGACGATTCTGGCGTCCGATGCCGCGCACGCGGTGGCGGTTCCGATCGCGCAGATTTCGCCGCGATTCCTCGCCGCCATCGTGGCCGCCGAAGACGCACGGTTCGCCGTGCACGGCGCCGTCGACGTGCCGGCTTTGCTGCGCGCTACGCGCGAGTACCTGATCGAGGGCGAAGCGCGCAGCGGCGGTTCTACGATTGCGATGCAGCTCGCGCGGCTGATCGATCCGACGCCGGGCACCATCCGCGGAAAACTGGCGCAAATCGCGACCGCCCAACGAATCGCGATCCGCTCGTCGAAGACCGCGATTCTCGAAGCGTACGCCAACCGCGTGCCGATGGGCGGAAATCTCTACGGCGTCGAGGCGGCCGCGCGCACGTACTTCGGCGAGCCGGCGGCCGATCTGGATCTCGCGCAGGCGGCGCTGCTGGCGGCGATTCCCAACGATCCGTCGCGCCTGGCGCCCGACGTCGACTGGAAAGCGCTGCGCGCGCGGCAGCGGTACGTGCTCGAGCGCATGGTCGCCACCGGCGCGATCGCACCGTCACAAGCCGCCGGCGCGTACGCCGAGTCGTTGACGGTACGCCGGCACGATGCCGGTATCGAAGACGCCCCGCACGCGCTCTTCTCGATCTATCCGTCGGTTGCCGCCGGCCCGTCGCCGGTTCGCACGACGCTCGATCTCGGGCTGCAGCGATTCGTGGCCGCGCAGACGCGCGACGTGGTGGCGGCGCTGGGAGCCTTTCACGTCACCGACGGCGCTGCCGTCGTCATCGACAACCACACCGGCGCGGTCCTCGCCTACGCCGGGTCGCCGGATTACTTCTCCGACGAGCTGCTGGGCCGTAACGACGGCGTGCGCGCGCTGCGCCAACCGGGATCGTCGTTGAAGCCGTTCACCTACGAGCTCGCGCTCGAGCGCGGCGCCATCCGCTCGACCACGATTCTGGCCGACGTTCCGTCGGCGTATTCGCTTCCGGGCGGCAAGCTCTACCAGCCGGCCGATTACAGCGGCCGCTTCAGCGGACCGGTGCGCGTGCGTTACGCGCTGGCGAACTCGCTCAACGCACCTGCGGTCGCGGTGCTGGCGCGCCTCGGCGTCGGTCCGCTGCTCGAGCGGCTGCACGCGTTGGGCTTCGTCCATCTCGACCGTCCCGCGTCGTATTACGGGCTCGGGCTTACGCTGGGCAGCGGTGAGGTCTCGCTCTGGGAGCTGGCGCAAGCTTACGCGACCATCGCCCGCCGCGGCTCGTTCGTGCCCCTGCGATTGCTGGCCGACGCACCCGCGCCGGCGCCTCGGCAAATCGGCGATCCGCGAATGTGGGAACTCGTCACCGACATGCTCGCCGACGCCCACGCCCGGGCGAAGTCGTTCGGCGTGCACTCGGTGCTCGAGATGCCGTTCGCTGCGGCGGTGAAGACCGGCACTTCGTCGGACTTTCGCGATACGTGGACGGTGGGTTTTACGCGCGACTACACGGTGGCGGCGTGGGTCGGAAACTTCGACGGCAGCGCGATGCGCGGCGTATCCGGCGTGACCGGCGCGGGACCGCTCTGGAACCGCATCATGCTGCACTTGCACGAACGGCTCGAACCGGCGCCGTTCGATGCCCCCGCTGGATTTGCGAGCGTCCCGATCTGCGCGACGACCGGCTACGCGCCGCGCGGCGACTGTCCGGCGATCGTCCGCGAGTGGGTTCTGCCGCGCGACCTCGCCTCGGTCGAGCGGTCGCGCTCGGCGCGCCTCGGACGCAGCTACGATGCGTGGCTCGCGCTCGAACCGGCGGCGGCGCGATCGCAGCCGCGCCTGCGCATCGTCTTTCCGCACGACGGCGACGTGTTCGTCACCGTCGCGACGGCCGACGCGCTGCAGCGCACCGAACAGCAGATCGCGCTCCGGGCGGCCGGCCCGCGCGCCTCGATTCGCTGGACCGCCAACGGCAACGCGGTCCCGCTCGATGCGAGCGGAACCGCGTTCTTGCCGTTACGAGTCGGATCGTGGACGATTGAGGCGCGGGACGGCCTCCATCGCGATCGCGTCCGGTTCAGCGTCGTGCCGTCGCGGCCCGA
>Ga0335075_10007460_pt1 | contig 16827 bp, 18 predicted proteins | sample Lox_Sample_24_FD_206723 | JGI IMG/M metagenome (GOLD analysis project Ga0335075, IMG submission 206723) | Soil microbial communities from Loxahatchee National Wildlife Refuge, Florida, United States - Lox_Sample_2.4 | ecosystem: Environmental > Terrestrial > Soil > Wetlands | place: USA...
TGAGAACGTCGATGGCGATCTTCGCCGTGAACTCGATTCACTGCGCGAACTGGTCGACAAACTCGAAACCGAAACGCTGCTCTCGGGTCAGAACGATCCGCTGAACGCGATTGTGACCATCCATCCCGGTGCGGGCGGCACCGAATCCCAGGACTGGGCCGACATGCTGTTGCGCATGTATCTGCGCTGGGCTGAGCGGCAGGGCTTCGAAACCGTGCTCTACGATTACCAGCCCGGCGAGGAAGCCGGTCTCAAGTCGGCAACCTTCGCGGTGAATGGCGAATACGCTTTCGGATTGTTGAGCAGCGAAATCGGCGTTCATCGCCTCGTGCGAATTTCTCCCTTCGATCAGGCCAAGCGCCGCCACACTTCCTTTGCCAGCGTTTTTGTCTCGCCGGAAATCGATGACAGCATCGAAGTTGTCATCAAGCCAGAAGACATTCGCACCGATACTTACCGCTCCAGCGGCAAGGGTGGCCAGCACGTAAACACCACCGATTCCGCGGTGCGCATTACGCATATCGCGACCGGACTGGTGGCCAGTTGCCAAAACGAACGCTCGCAACACAAAAATCGCGAACGCGCCATGAGCATGCTGCGCTCCAAGATTTACGAATTCGAGATGGAGAAAAAGCGCGCAGCTACGAAAAAGATTGAAGACTCGAAATTGGATAACGATTTCGGTTCGCAGATTCGGTCCTATGTTTTGCAGCCTTACCGCATGATCAAAGATCACCGCACCAAGACCGAAGTGGGAGACGTGGATCGCGTGCTCGATGGAGATTTGCAGCCCTTCATCCGGGCATATTTATTGGCGCGCCGCGCGGAGAAGCAATAGTGCTTTCGAGACCGAAGCCTGCGCGAACGAGTCGGACGAGAGTCGTAAAGCTTGGTCCGAGGTTTCTAAACGCATTCTTATTTGCCGCCGAAAAACATGCCGGACAAGTACGCAAGGCTTCCAGCATTCCTTACATCGCGCACCTGATGGGCGTTGCGTCGCTGGTGCTTGAATATGGCGGCGATGAAGATGCAGCCATCGCGGCACTCTTGCACGACGTAGTCGAAGATTGCGGCGGCGTGCCCACGTTGAAAGAAGTGAGGCGCAAATTCGGTCCGCGCGTGGCGAAAATTGTCGATGGCTGCACCGATTCTTATACCGAGCCTAAGCTGCCTTGGCGCGAGCGGAAAGAAAATTACTTAGGTCACTTGAAGACTGCTGATGCGGCCACGAAACTGGTATCAGCCGCGGATAAACTCAACAACGTGCGCTCCATCGTTTCGGATTATCGAGCCGTTGGCAAATCCGTCTGGTCGCGATTTAACGGCGGACGTGAAGGCACGCTTTGGTACTATCGCGCCTTGTTGCAGGAATTTCTGCGGCATAAGCCGGATCGCCTTGTTCGGGAGTTTGCGCTCGCCGTGCGCGAACTTGAATCGCAGGCGAAGCGGGCGAGTCTTCGTCGCTCCAAAAAGGTAAAGTGATGCCGCGTACGATTGATTTAATTCGCGCCTGTAAGCTGCCATCGAACATGATGCAGTTTGCCGCCAAAGGCGCGCTCTCGGTGCCGCCCGAAGAAAACCTTGAAATTCTCGTTCACCTCGCGAAGCACAACAAAATATTTGGCGATCTCGCTCGCATGACCTTGGCAGGATGGGACGAGAAGGGTTCGTTGGCCGCGGCCGCCAATCCGAAAACCGAACCGGAAGTGTTGAACTACATGATTGCGTTCGACAATCTTCGTCCCAAATTACTGCCTTCGCTGCTTGAAAATCCGTCGGTAGCCGATAGCGAGATAGCTAAATTGGCCGTCGCCGTATCGCGCGAATCGATTGAGATCATGCTGAAGAGCCCACGCGTGCAGGCCTCACCGGGAATTCTGGATTCGCTACGCTCCAATCCCTTCTTAAAGGCCGAAGAAGCTTCCATCGTGGCAAAGCTGATGGCGGGGAATGGAGCGCAAGGTGAGCCAGTTGCCGAAACCTCCGCGACGGCCGACGGAGGGGAAAAGAACGCCTCTGAACTTATCAAGCTACATGAAATAGATGCAGGCGGTGACGAGGGCGAGGTTCCGGAGGAATCGATCGTAGCGTATTTATCCGAGCATGCGGCGGAGATTGCGGCCGAACAAGAGAAACCATTTCAGCCCATCGGAGGGGTCATCGAGCTGCATGGCGACGACTCTGAAGCGCAAAGTTCACCCAGTGACTCACAAGAAGTTTCAGCAACCGCCGCTGTCGCAGATATAGCCGCTGGCGTTTCGGTTAGCTCAAACTCCGCGGCCGCCGCCCGCATGGCTCGTATTCCTGTTAAGAAACCTGCGCCGCGCGTCGAAGCCAAGCGCGAAAATACCATGCAGAAAATCAACGGCCTCGACGTAAAAGGACGCATCCAACTAGCGTTGAAGGGAAACAAGGAAGAGCGCTCGATTCTGATCCGCGACGGAACCAAGGTTGTTGCGCTGGCGGTGCTGGAAGCGCCCAAGCTTTCCGACGGAGAAGTGGAAAAGTTTGCGCTTCAGAAAAATGTTCTGGAAGCTGTGCTGCGCCAGATTCCTTTGAAGCGCCGCTTCATGAAAAATTACATCGTGGTGCGGAACCTGGTGGCAAATCCGCGCACTCCGCTGGATCTAGGTCTTGGGCTGATGAAGCATCTGCTGGTGCAGGACCTGAAGAACATTTCCGCCAATAAGGAAGTTTCCGAAACTGTGCGGAAGTTGGCACTGAAAATGTATAAGCAAAAGCTTGACTCGGCCAACAAGAAGTAGGGAAACTTTGATTCTTTCGCAGCAGCCCGATCCCATTGCTGAAATTCTGAAAACTGCGAGAACTATTGCGGTGGTTGGCTTGTCGGATCGACCACTTCGTTCCAGCAACGGCGTCTCCGCCTACATGCAGAGCCATGGTTATCGCATCATTCCTGTGAATCCACAGATCGATTCTTGCCTGGGCGAAAAAGCCTACGCTTCCTTGCTGGAGGTGCCGGAAAAAATCGATATCGTAAATATTTTTCGCAGGCCGGAGTTCGTCGAAGGGATCGTCGAGCAGGCGATCCACCTAAGAGTTCCCGCGATCTGGATGCAGGAAGATGTGATTCACGAAAAAGCCGCAGAGAAGGCGCGTCAGGCGGGGATCTTCGTGGTGATGGACCGCTGCATTTTAAAAGAACATCGCGCCCGGTTTCGATGAGACCAGAAAGGTTGAGTTCACGCTTCACGTTTGCCCGGTGCCCGCAACTTTCTAATCTCTTCCATGCGATCTCGAATGCGTTTTTCGATCCCTTGATCCGTCGGGCGGTAATACACCCGCTGCCTTAAATTATCGGGCAGGCATTGCATGTCGGCGACCTTGCCTTCGACATCGTGCGCATACTGATAATCCTTGCCATAGCCCAGCCCTTTCATCAGACTGGTGGGTGCATTGCGCAAGTGAAGCGGTACTGGATCGGCTGCGGTTCGTTCGATATCCTGCTGTACGTCTCCATAGGCCGTGTAAAGTGCGTTCGATTTGGGCGCCACCGAGAGATAAACGACCGCCTGCGCCAGCGCGAGATTGCCCTCGGGCATCCCAATGAAATCGACCGCATCGCGCGCGGCCATGCAAAGCGAAAGCGCGTTAGGATCGGCGAGGCCGATGTCTTCCACTGCCATTCGCACCACGCGGCGCGCGATGTACAGCGGATCTTCGCCGGCTTCTATCATGCGTCCTAGCCAGTAGAGAGCCGCATCCGGATCGCTGTTGCGCACCGATTTGTGCAGCGCCGAAATCAGGTTGTAGTGTTCTTCGCCCGCTTTGTCATAGAGCAGAGTGCGCTTCTGCAAGGCGTCGCGAACAATATCGTCGGTAATCTCTACCGGTTCCTCCGCGGGCGTCGCCCCATTCCTGGCCGTTTTTGCCGGAAGAGCGGATTTCGCTAATCCCGCCGCCACCTCCAACACGTTGTAGGCGCTGCGCGCGTCGCCGCTGGTGTAGCTGGCAATTTTCCTTAGTGCATCATCTGACGCGTTCACCTTCATCGCGCCCAGGCCGCGTTCTTCATCTGTTAGAGCTCGCCTCAGCAACTGCACAATTTGATCTTCGGTGAGAGGATTCAGCACATAAACGCGGCAGCGCGAAAGCAGAGCGCCATTGATTTCGAACGAAGGATTCTCCGTGGTCGCGCCGATGAGCCGGATATTGCCCTTCTCCACGTGCGGTAGAAATGCATCCTGCTGAGCTTTGTTGAAGCGGTGAATTTCGTCGATGAAAACGATGGTCCGGGTGCCGTATTGCCGCGCCCGTTCGGCATCGGCCATGACCTGCTTGATTTCTTTGATTCCGGCAAGCACGGCTGAGAACTCGATGAACTCCGCTTTGCTCATGTTCGCAATAATTTTAGCGAGCGTAGTCTTGCCCGTTCCCGGAGGTCCCCAGAAAATCAGCGAACCCATATCATCGCGCTCAATTTGCGTGCGTAGCGGCTTGCCCGGACCAATCAAATGTTCCTGCCCGGCATATTCTTCCAGCGTGCGCGGACGCATACGGTCTGCCAGAGGCCGGGTTCGGTCAGTGGCATTCTCGACATCCGGGATTGGTTGAAAGAGTCCCATAACAGCTTCTAGGCTTCAGGCTCTTGGCCTTTCGCTAACGGCTATCGGCTAATGGCGACCCGGCTTTCCTCTGTCTTGCCGCCTCATACAATACGATGCTCGCAGCCACGCCCGCGTTGAGAGATTCTACTTGCGCCGTGTGAGGAATGGCGATCGATTCATCCATCTTGGTCATGAGATCGCGGGGCAGCCCGGAACCTTCGTTGCCAAAGAAAATTGCCGACGCAGTTTTCAGGTCGGCTTGATCTAACGATGTTCCCTTGTGCGAGGAAGTCGCAATCAAACGCACGCCTTGAGCTCTAAGCTTCTCGCAGATTCCTTCCAACTTCGAGTCTGACTTTCCACGGCCGCTTTGCCCATGCCGGGCTTTCTCATGAACGCTTTGCCCATGAACGATCGGAAGGCGAAACGCCGATCCCGCGGACCCCCGAATCACTTTCGAATTGAATAGGCTGACCGTGCCCTCGCCTAAAATCGCCCCCGCGCAGCCAAAAGCTTCGGCCGATCGCAAAATCGTTCCCAGGTTGCCGGGATCCTGCAAGCCAGCAAGAACCAGAATCGGCCCCACCTGCAGACGCTCCAGAATATCTTCCAGCGAAAATTCTCTTATCCGCACCAGCGCGGCCACGCCCTGCGGAGATTCACTGGGCACCAGGCTGTCGAACAACGCGTCTGGCAGCAACAAGGTCTCAACCTGCGCCCCAATCTGCGGCAGCAGCCGCTCGGCACGGTCTTGGGCCGACTCACGAAAAAAAACCGCGCTCAGACGCACTCCGCTGCGGATGGCTTCTTCGAGAATGCGCAAGCCTTCGATGGCGCAATCGCCGGCCTCGGTCCGTTCGGCGCGCGAAAACGCCTGGCGTAATTGCTTCACCAGCGGATTATGCCGCCCCTCTATCCTGCGAAGTCTTTGCTGCGAATTACCGGCGGATTCTAACGATCTTTTCATAATTGGATTGTGTTTGAATCATACGCGGTCCCCCGTTTGAGGCCATTTGCCGTATTATGGTAGTTTCCACAAACTACTTGGTTCACGCGATAAAATCATTCAAGAGGAACGACGTGCGCGCCGAAATCCTGAAAATCAGTAGTGATTCCCCACAGGCTTCCCTGGTGAAGTATGCCGCCGATCAGATTCGAGCGGGCGAAGTTTTGGGCATGCCGACCGACACATTTTATGGGCTGGCGGCCGATCCCTTCAATCTGCGAGCTGTCGACCGCGTCTACGACATTAAGACGCGCTCGCGCCATAAACCTCTCTCCTTGCTTATCGGTGGAATCGATCAGGCCGAGGAACTCGCGAAAGAATTGCCGGAGGAGTTTTACGCCTTGGCGCGAAAATATTGGCCCGGACCGCTCACGATCATTGTGAAAGCCGGCTCGCGGCTTCCCTTAAAAGTTACCGCCAATACCGGCAATGTGGCGTTGCGTGTCCCCAATGCGAAAATTCCCTTGGCGGTCGTGCTGGCCGCGGCCATCCCTATTACCGCCACCTCTGCCAATCTTAGCGGGGCTTCCGAGTGCACCAGCGCCGAGCAGGTGCGGGATCAACTCGAGGGCCGCATCAGCATCATCGTTGACGGAGGAACTTCCCCGCGCGATGTTGCCTCCACCATCGTCGACCTTACCGACGAAGGCGCGCGCTGGCGCATTATGCGCGAGGGCGCAATTCCCGCCGACGATATCTCGACTTTCTTCGCCAAAGGATGAGCGACGATTCCGCGAAACGGCGTTCCTGGAGCCTCCGACTACTCTGGCTCGAAGGACTATCGTTGGCGGCGTTGGCGACTTTCCTTACGGTGACCGGCGTTCGCATCGCGCGGGAAGGAGCTCGGCAAGAGCGGCACCCAGCCGATGCCATTGTCGTCTTCGGAGCCGCCGAGTATTCTGGCCGTCCCTCGCCTGTGCTGCGCGCGCGGCTGGATCATGCCTTCGATTTGTTCCAGCAGGGCCTTGCCCCCGTTGTAATCACAACCGGCGGCGCGGCTGCCGACCCTAGCTTCAGCGAAGGTGGAGTGGGCCGCGATTATCTCGAACGTCGCGGAATTCCCGAGCGCAACTTGATTGCCGAAACCCAGGGCTCCGATACCGCTCAATCGGCAGTGCGCGTGGCGGCTATCATGCGCGAGAACGGTCTGCACAGTTGCGTCGCCGTCAGCGATGCTTATCACTTGTTCCGCATCAAGAAGCTGCTCGAGCACCAAGGCGTAGGCCCCGTATATGTTTCAGCCCGGCCGGGCTCGCGGCCGCACAGCGCAGGGCAACGGACCTACGCGATTTTACGGGAGGCGTGCAGTTATTTGGTGTGGGAAATCGGAGTGAACTGAATGTTTGGCAGCCACTTCAGAACATGTCGATGCCATTGCTGGTACGAATCTTGAACCAATCATAGTGAAGGTTGTAGCGCCACATGCCCCCGCGTACCTTCATGAACACGTGCTGAATCCTGGTTTCCAGAATCATGTTCTCTCTGATCGTGAGCTGGTCATGACGCTGGCCAATATATTCTGCCCGGCGCCGGCCTTCGCACTTTTGATAATCCATGCCCTCGCGGCAAATCTCATAGCCATTGCTCAGGTTTTCTTCCCGCAGGCTGTTCACCACTTGATTGTGCTGTATAGCGGCCGCCAGGTCCGCGTCGTAGCGCTCGTACCAAGCCTGGACTGCCGCTTCCGTTTCCTCGGGAGTGTGGTTCTGCTTGTACTCCCCGATTGCGGCAATAATCTCGTCGCTGTTTTCGGCGCCGTCCGTGCGAATCTTGGGCAGCTTATTGGCCAGCGCGTCCATGTCATCTTCGGTGATGACTTTTTTCGCCCGTGTCGCAGCCTGCTTCTTCGAGTTCCGGACCATCGTCCCCAGCGGCTCCTCGGCACCAGTTGCTGTCGGTTCAGGAGCGGCGGGAGCTACCGGAGTCGGCTGCTGGGCCTCGGCGGCCGCTGCCAGCAGCACCAAAAACAACGTGTATCGAACCACGTTCCGGCGCAAACCGGGCAAATTGGTCGACTCGAACCAGAGTTTGGTCACGCTGAATCGTATCGACCGGGCTGACCCCGAAAAAGATGACCAAAGTTATATGACCGCCCGAGCAGGCTACCAGTCGTTTCGTTCCCGCAGGCTCGTAATGTGGGCTACATGGTGCCTGCCGTGCCACGCGTAAAGCGCCAGATTCTTCTCCAGGCTCATGGGGCCGAGGTCGGGATGGCGAAAGCTCCGTTTCCAATCCTCCGGCTGGAGTGATCGCAAGAGCTGGACCCAACGCTCTTGTAGGGAATCGAGGAGCGCCAGTGAAACCGCCAACGGCGTGATTTCCGAATCCGCCAGCTGCGCCCAGCGATCTTCGGCATAAGGCTTGATCGTGGGTTCGTCTTCGGTTAAAGCCAGCTTGGTGCGGATGTAGGCATTTAAATGACTGTCCGGAACATGATGAACCACCTGGCGCACCGTCCATCCATCGGGACGGTACGGTGTGCCCAGTTGTTCCTCGGAAAGTCCCGCAACCGCAGCCCGCAGCAGTTCAGGGGCTCGTTCAATCTGGGCCAGGAACTCTTGCCGTTGCTCGGTCGTAGGCGGACCTTCGTAGCGAAACTTGCCAATGGGATAGCGCAGATCGATCATGGTCTTTCACGCGTCAACATTTCGGCGAAAGCGCGGGCAGATACGATCCGAGTCCTTTTGTGCTGTTCGAGCGCCAGCAACCCGCGCTTGTCGCCTGTCACTAGGTAATCGGCCCCGCCCGCTTCCGATAGGGCCAGCAGAAAATCGTCGGTGGGATCCGGAGAGCGGTGAACCTTCGGTAAGGATTCCACGGTCTCGGCCAGCTTCACTATTTCGTTTACCAGGGTGCCACCTTCATAGGGCTTGATGCGGCCGGCAATGGCGGGCTTGTGCAGCGTGGCCCGCAATTCGTCTAGAAGTTCCTTGCAGGTCAGCAAGGTGAATTGCCGCTGCTGCCAAGCGCGATAGATCGCGGCGGGATTTCCCGTTTGAATCATGATGGCGGAAACCAGAATGCTGGTATCGAGCACGACGCGCATCACGTTTTCCTATGCTTTTCCACGCCATAACGTTCGGCGCGTACCTCGCGCACACTTTCGTCGATAATGCGCTGCAATTCGCTGGGGTCGACATCGGCGTTGCGTTTCCGAATGTCCTGCACGGTGAGATTGAAAACGCGCCAGCGCACCGCTTCCTCGATGAATTTTGAGAGGTCGCCCTTCTTAGCGCCCTGCGCACCCAGAAAAGTGCGCAGAGTGAGATCGGTTTGTTTCGAGACTTTGATGTTCCAACGGACCGCTTCTTCCATATCAGTGTCTATACAGCTAAGTAGATAAACACTTATACACCTATAGTCTTTATGCTTCAACTAAGATGTTCTTGAATGCGTAGCTATTGCAAAGTTAAATATCGCGGAAAGCGTCCTGCGTCACGAGCTGACCCTTTCAGTCACCCACAACCCCTAGAGCTGCCACGCGCCCTACCCCATTCCCTCCGGCTTCGCATTTCGATTCTCCCTGCCTTAAGATTTGTGCATCCAACCTCCGTTTGTAGGCTAAACTCGCAATTCTGGGCAGGTTACGCGTTTTTAGCGTCATCGCTGTGGCAGTCAGATCTTGCTCGAGAGGGAACTATGCCATCGTCGGTCTGGTCAGGGCACTTAACCTTCGGTCTCATCTCCATGCCGGTGCGCTTGTTTTCGGGCGCGCGCAGCAGCGGCATCTCGTTCAACATGCTGCACCGTCCCGACAAGGTCCGCGTGAAGCAGCAATATATTTGTCCCGTGGAAAATGTCGTCGTCGATCGCAGCGAGATCGTCAAAGGCTACGAGTTCCGCAAAGACGAATATATCGTCATCGAACCGGAAGAGATCAAGAAGATCGAGCCGCAGACCGCCAAGACCATGGAGATTCTCGAATTCGTCAAGGCCAGCGAAGTCGACCCGGTCTATTTCGAATCGTCTTATTACATGATGCCGGAAGAAGCCGGCCGCCGTCCTTACGCGCTGCTCACCAAGGCGCTCGAGGAAAGCGAATACGTTGCCATCGCCAAGATCACCATGCATAACCGTGAGTACACCGTTTTCTTGCGCCCGCATGAAGGCGGACTCATGCTCCACACCATGTACTACGCCGAAGAAGTGAAAAAAGTCGAGGGCTTCGGCGCGCCCGACGTCGAACTGAAAGACGCGGAAGTGAAAGTGGCGCACCAGCTCATCGAAGCGCTGGCGGATGAATGGGATCCGGAAAAATATAAAGATAACTTCCAGGAAAATCTGAAGAAGCTGATCGAGGCCAAACTCGAGGGCGGAGAAGTGGTGGAGGTCGAGAAGCCCAAGAAGCTGGCTCCCGTCGTCGATCTCATGGCTGCTCTCAAGCAAAGCCTGGCCCAGATGGAAGGCAAGAAAAAGCCAGCCGCTACTGCCAAAGCCGAAGCGCCAGCTGCTGCAGCCGCTGCATCGAAATCGCGCCGCAGCAAGTAGCGCGACGCGGTTGTTATCGTTCCGGCGTTCTACAATGCGTACTTGCGAATCCTGATCTCAGCCGGCGAAGCTTCAGGAGAAATGTATGGGGCGCAGCTCATTGAAGCTCTTCAACGGGCTGCCGCACCCACTCCGCTAGAGTTTTTCGGGGTCGGTGGCGAGCGTATGCGCGCCACTGGTTGCGACACCGTGGTCGATGCCAAGGACCTTTCCGTGGTCGGCATCACCGAAATTCTCAGCCATCTGCCGAAAATCTACGGTCTCTATCGGCACTTGCTCAGAGAGGCCGACAGACGCAAGCCTGACTTCGCTATCGTGATCGACTCGCCTGCTTTCAATTGGCGCGTCGCCCGGCAGATGAAAAAGCGCGGTATCCCGGTAATCTATTACGTCGCGCCGCAATTCTGGGCCTGGCGTCAGGGACGGGTCCGCCTGCTGCGAAAATATGTCGACAAAGCGCTGGTGATTTTTCCCTTTGAGGAAAAGTTCTACCGCGATCGCGGAGTAGACGCGGTTTTCGTCGGTCATCCACTCGCCGACTTGCCACAGCCGTCCACCAATCGCAATAACTACGCCCTCACCTATGGCCTCGATGCCGCCAAGCCGTGGATCACGCTCATGCCCGGCAGCCGCGTAAAAGAAGTGCGCATGAACCTGCCAACGATCCTGGAAGCGGCCGGGGAACTCGGCCCCGCTTATGAATTCCTGCTGCCCGCCGCACCCACACTCGACCGTGCTTTGTTGCAAAGCTTCATCAGGCAGCGCCGCGTCGCCATCGTTTCCGAGTCCCTGCCTGCCCTTAAGCATTCGCGTGCCGGAATAATCGCCAGCGGCACGGCAACCGTCGAAGCCGCGATGATGCAAATGCCATTCGTCATGGTCTACCGCGTCTCTCCGCTCACCTACCTGCTAGGTAAGCGGCGAGTAAAAGTTCCTCATTTCGCCATGGTCAATCTGATCGCCGGGGAGCGAATTGTTCCCGAACTCGTACAGCGAGACTTCACATCCGAAAATGTGATCGCCCACCTGCGCGAGATCATTCCCGACGGCGCTCCGCGTAATCGAATGATTGGCGGGCTTGCCCATGTAAAAGCGAGCCTGCAAGCCTCCGGAAGGCAAGCGGAAGATCCCACCCAGCACCCGGCAGACCGCGCCGCAAAGATCATCTGGTCAATGGCAGCTTCGCCAACACAAAACTCAAATTGTGAAGAAATGTAATTTTAGTGCGGGGAGCTGACCTTCCAGATAGCCACAAGGCATGTTCCTGCATCACACATAACTTAAGATCACGCTGAATGTAACTTGGCAGATGAGCCTAATGTAGCTAGGCTTGATTGTAAGCAGCTCGTTGCGTCCCTATCATGTGCCTTACATAGATACGCTAATCTAGAAATACGAATACCTTTGAGGATAAGGATTAGCTTTGAAAGGAAACAGTTCGCGCATTCTCCGCTCAGCAAAGCATTGGACTTCTCGTCTTCGCGCCGCTAAGTGGCTTTGCGCGTTGTGGATCGCGGCTTTCCTGCTGACTCATTCTTTGTGTCTGGCTCAAACGCAGTCACCGCAATCGCACGCCGAACCACAGGCCGTTCCCGCGCCAAGTGCGCAGCAAGCTCAGTCATCTACCAACCAGGCCGCACCTGATCAACCGCTTGCAGCGTCCATCAGCGGAATCATTCTCGATCCCGACGGAGCACTTGTCGCGAATGTGAAGGTGACGCTCTCGCAACCAGCAGCTGACGGCGGCTCGCCGGGCGCTGTCACGAAGAGAGATACCCTTTCCGGTCCCGACGGGGATTTTGTCTTCGCAAATGTATCTCCCGGACCCTTTCAACTTTCCTTTACCGGCGCTGGCTTTGCTCCCTTGGAAAAATCCGGCGACCTCCACGCCGGCGAAAACCTTGTTTTTTCTCAAATCGCACTTTTAGTGGCCCGCAATGAGGAAGATGTCGAGGTCAGGCTGACCCAGCAAGAAGTAGCACAGGACCAGATCAAGGTTGAAGAGAAGCAGCGGGTGCTCGGCTTCATCCCGAACTACTACGTCAGCTACACCCCTCATGCCGCTCCTCTCACGCCACGGCTGAAGTTCCAGCTCGCCCTGAAGACCGTCGCAAATCCGTACACCTTTGCCATCACTGGCGGCGTCGCCGGGATTGAGCAGGCGGATGATGCATTCAGCGGTTACGGGCAAGGGGTCCAAGGCTACGCGAAGCGTTACGCCGCCGCCTACGCCGACCTGGTGACCGGAACATTTATTGGCGGCGCACTCCTGCCTTCGTTATTGAAGCAAGACCCGCGCTTTTTCTATAAAGGCACTGGCAGCGTGAAATCGAGAATTTTCTATGCGCTTGCCATGTCAGTGGTTTGCAAGGGTGATAATGGCCACTGGCAACCTGATTACTCCGGTATTATCGGAGGACTGGCTGCGGGCGGCATTTCCAATCTGTATTATCCCGTTCAAAATCGCAACGGGGCCGCACTAACCTTTGAAAACGCCCTCATTGGCATCGCCGGGAGTGCGGCTGGTAACCTACTTCAGGAGTTTGTGGTTCGCAGGTTCACTCGGAACGTGCCGCCTCAGGATCCCGGCAAACCTTAGAAACTGCCCCTTTCCAGATAGGGTACGCTACCCCAGGAAATCCCTAAACCTTGTGCTCCCAGCATCTTTTAGGTGAAAATCTTCATCATAGGGAATAGTTAGCCGTATATTCCCGGAGACTCTCCTTAATGCAGATCTGTGTCCGGCGGGCCCACAGCGCTCTCCTCGGTGCCCTAGCCCTGCTATTCGTCCTTAGCGCCGTCCCCTCGCGCGCGGTCGAGAAAACCCATCTTCGTGTGGACGACTACCAGATCGAGGCTGAACTTACGCCTCATCTTCACCAGATTTCAGCCCGGGCCAAAGTCAAATTCACAGCGCTTCAGGACCTCAGCGTCGCCGTATTCGAACTCCACAATGCCTTGCGGGTCACCCGCGTCCTCGACGAAAAGAACCAGCCGCTATCGGCCGAGCGGGTTACACAGGATTCCACCATTCGCGTTCCTCTACCCGCAGGCCTCGCGAAAGACGCTTCCACCACGCTTACATTCGAATACGAAGGCACTCTCGATACCGCCGACGATAGCCCCGTTCCCGGCCTCAACCTCGCCCACATTGGCGACGACACCAGCTATTTGCTTTATGCCGGACGCTGGTTTCCGGTGAGCGGATACGGCCTGAACCGCTTCACTTCGACCATCAGCATAACCGTGCCCGCTCACATGTTGGCGATCGGTAGCGGAAAATCCACCGTCACGGAGAATCCTCCGTCCTCCAAGCCCAATAGCAACGGCCTGCCCACCAAGACCTTCACTTTTACCTATACCAAATCCAGCTTCCCTGGCACCATCATCGCCGGAATTTTCCAGGAATATAAAAGCGATGAAGCCGGCATGGACCTGCACGTTCTCTTCAAGCCCAGTCACCAATCTGTGGCGCCCGAATACACCACAACGGCCGTGCAGGAGTTCACGTATTTCATCACGCTGTACGGCACGCCTCTTTCGCAGCGCTTGAACGTAGTCGAGTTACCCAGCGACACCGTTCCCTACGCGTGGGCGCCCGAGATCGCCGCGCTTGCTGGCCCCTCCATCACCGAAAAAACGAACTACCGCCTGCTCGCCAATGCCATCGCTCATCAGTGGTGGGGAGTTTCCGTAAGTCCCGAGACCAAGGACGATTGGTGGCTTGTCGATGGCTTCTCGCGCTACTCCGAAGCCATGTACGTCGAAAGCGCTGCCGGCTCGGCGGGCCTGGAGGAAGCCATCAAGGATATGTCGGTTGGCGCCCTTGCCTACGACACGGTTCCGCTTTCCAGCGCCAGCAAACTCGATCCCTTTTCCACCGAGTTTCAATCGCTCGTCACCGATAAGGGTGCGATGATTCTTCACATGCTGCGCTGGGTGATGGGCGAGGATAAATATCTCAAAACCATGCGCGAGTTCGCCGAGACCTATCAGGGCAAATCGGCGAGCATGGACGACTTCCGCGAGATCGCCGAAAAGAATTACGGCAGCCAGCTCACGTGGTTTTTCTCGCAATGGCTGGATTCCACCGGCGCTCCCGAATTCAAGCTTAAGTACACCACCTACCGCCTCGGAAACAATAAAGGCTTCCGCGTCACCGGAGAGATTTCACAGGATCTCGATTTATTCCGTATGCCGGTCGACCTGCGCATCGATACCGATGGCAAAACTGAAGACAAGAAGATTGAAGTGGTCGGAACCGATTCCGCTTTCAACGTGGAAACTTTCGGACGCCCACGGAAAATATCGATCGATCCCGATCATCACGTGCTCACCAATTCTTCCGACGTGAAGCTGCGATCTTCGATTCTGCGCGGGCAGGCCATGCAGCAGCAAGGCGATCTCCCCGGTGCGCTCGGCGAGTACAACAAAGCTCTCGACCTCAATAAAAACAGTTCGCTGGCCCACTATCGCATCGCCGAGGTCTTTTTCCTCCAGCGAAACTATCAGTCGTCCGCGAATTCCTACCGCTCTTCCATTAACGGCGACGGCGAGCCGCGCTGGACCGAGGTTTGGAGCCATATCCAGCTGGGAAAGATCTTCGACATCACCGGCCAGCGCGAGCGCGCCATCAACGAATACCGCCAAGCCATCCAGACCAATGACGATACTTTCGGCGCTCTCGAAGAGGCCCGCAAGTATCTGGCAAAAGCTTTCGAGCGGCCAAAAAACAAAGAGTAGGATCAGATGCGTCGGCTACGCGTTTTTTGACCCTGTTCCCAGAGCCTTGGTCTTTTTCCAACCAAACGATAACTTAGGATTTCGATTCGCTTCTCGCTCCGCACTAAATTGCAGGATCCGCCCTTGCAAAGACTCGCGAACTTCAACACTTTTCAGATCGGCGCTTAGTCGTGAGCCCCCGCGGTATCGAGCCAGAGGTTCAAAGTGAACTTGTTGCAGTTCGTCTTTTTGGATGGTGCGTAGCATACTTTGCGGCGCGAGGTGAAAATCATCTCCCTTTTGGATCGATGACTTAATCCGTGCCGCCGCCTTCTCAATCACCCGTATCAAACGCTCCGCGTCGACCTTATCGCGTCCTTCGCGCAAACGAACCTTTGCTTCACCCATCAAAAACCAGGTGCGATTTCGATTGCGTTCTTTTGGAGCGCTTAACCGTAAAACCTGGCAAAGATGCGCATTCACCGAAATGCTTGCGTCGCCGGATCTCGTGAACGAATTCCGTTCCCGGCTGCGTTTTCGTCCGCGATAATGCGTAAACGCAGCTTCTTCCATCCTTCCGTGCACTCCGGCTTCCTCGAAAGCTTCCAGCGCAGCCACTTGGGCATGAGTCAAACCCGGTTCCACATTGCCCTTAGGAAACGTCCATCGGCCGCCGCCCCGCGTTTGCACCAGCAGAAACTCGATTTCTCCATTCCTTACGCGATAACAAACCGCCGCCACCTGCTCGCACTCGGCCAGCTTGCACAATTGCGACAGGCGAACGAACGTCGCCGCTGGTTGCGATCCACGCTCATGTGTTGGCAAAAGAGCTGTCTTTGATTCCCCGATTCTCATCGCAACAGACTGCACCATCTCGCTCGGCTTCGCCTAGAGGCGAGCTTGGTTCGCAGACGCCGCGAACCGTATAGACCGCGAGTCGCATAGAGAAGAGTTTCAAAAATTTGAAACCGGAATCCTTCTACGTACTTGCTTTCTTGTACTTTGCAAAGAGAATATCGATAGCCCCTGCGGGAGTGTCTTCAACTACATGCATTGCCTTCGCTGCAACCGCGCGCTCGAGACTGGACAGAAATCCGTCGCCCTCTATATGTTCGCGCAAACGGTGGGAATCAAGCCTCGTCAGAAATCGATGGCGCATCGCATTTCTTTTTGTCCGCAATGTTCCGTCTCATTGGCCATGGGACCTCCGCCCGAAGGCGCGTTGAACCTGGCCGCGTGGGAGATGATTCGCAGTCTCGTCGCCTCCGACCCCGCCCTTAGCGAGGCGGCGTGGGATAATCTCAGCGCTGTCCTGGGATTGCTCCCGGCCACCGGCACCGATGGCCAGTCTCGTTCCGCCCCCGCCGCCGGTTACTTCGAGTTCTAAATCTCACCGCCGATTCACTCTTCGGATAGAATTCCGCTGTGCCCGAAACTACCGCCGCGCGCCTCGATCGCGTCCTCGCGCAACTGCTTCTCTACGAGCATCCTCTGCTGAATTTTTCCGCGCGCTCCAAGGGTGAAGGCGTCGAAGTAATCATTCAGTTCAAAGATTCATCGGTCCCTGTACACACTTATTATTTCGATCTTCATCCCCGCGACCTTGACCATCCCCAATTCGAATGGAGCTTCCAGCGCCAGCTCTACGACGCTCTGCACGATTACTTCATGGAAATGTTTATTCGTACTCCGCAAGACCGTGCCGAACGCCGCCGGATGGAAATGTGAATTCGCTTCGCCAGAAAATCGAAGGGGAAATCCGCGCGTGCGGTCCCATTCCTTTCTCGCGCTATATGGAACTTTGCCTCTACGACGTCGAGTTTGGTTATTACTCCCGAGACGCGAAGCAGTTTGGCAAAGCCGGAGATTTCTACACTTCCAGCGACGTACATGCCGTCTTCGGACGCCTGCTCGCCCGGCAATTCGACGAAATGTGGCGCGCTCTCGGCTCACCCGATTGCATTGAATTGCTGGAACTCGGCCCTGGACGCGGCTTGTTCGCCCAGGATGTTCTTGATTGGTCGGAAAGGAAATTTCCAGATT
>Ga0335075_10007461_pt1 | contig 16826 bp, 17 predicted proteins | sample Lox_Sample_24_FD_206723 | JGI IMG/M metagenome (GOLD analysis project Ga0335075, IMG submission 206723) | Soil microbial communities from Loxahatchee National Wildlife Refuge, Florida, United States - Lox_Sample_2.4 | ecosystem: Environmental > Terrestrial > Soil > Wetlands | place: USA...
CGTTCCCGTGGTGACCTGCTGGACGAGCACCTGCGGTCATGGGCGTTGCTGTGGCGGGAAACGCCAGCAAGCTTCGATGGTGCGCACTACGCCTTCCGCCACGTCTACTTCGAGCCAAAGGCGTTCCGCACATCCGGGCCGCAGCTCTGGCTCGGCGGCGCGGGCATGCACCGGCGGATGACCGAGCGGATCGTGACGTATGGCGATGGCTTCAACCCGCTCGGCCGGCCAACGGCAGATGAGATGCAGCGGCTGCGGGCTGCGATGGCCGAAGCCGGGCGCGACATGGCCAGCCTCGAGCTTGTCGGCGGCACGCGCGCGGTATTCCGCGACGCTACCAGCACCGCTGACCTTGGCGAGGCGCTCGCCGTTATCGAGCCACAGATCGAGGCGGGCTTCAGCACCTTCTGCATCAAGCCGTCGCAGTTCACCGACGATCCGATGGACGTCGGCCGGTTCTGCCGCGAGGTGATCCGCCGAGTCGACCCCCTGCGGACGAGCTCCAGCTCTCGCCAAGTTCGAAGCGAGTCATCCGCACCCGGCAGTTCCGCACCGGGCAGTTCCGCACCCGGCAGTTCCGCACCCGCCAGTTCCGCACCCGGCAGTTCCGCACCAGCGAGCTGTCCGTGACCGCCGACAGCACCAAGCGACGAATTGCCCGTTACGTTCTTTTCACGCCTATACCTAGGTCCACTTTGTAAGTATTACGTACAGAATCGTGTCCAGTTTCATCCGCATTTGCCCAGCTGCCGAGCGCACGCTTCGGATACAAAGTGAGGCTAGGCATCGGATGCCGGGCCGACCATCTCTCGCAACAGCGAAGAACATCGAGAGACCGGTGATCCCCAGTACCGCCTCGGAACCGTGGAGTGTCGCACGGGCCCGGTTGCTCGCGTTCTGACGCGGCGGCGGTCATGCGGTAGATGACGCCATCTACCTCGCAGGCGGGCCAGGCCTGGGTGGGGTCCGGGACACGTCGACCGGTTAGCTTGCTGTTGAACATGAAGTTCGCCCGCTGGGCACGGAGGCTGGCCGCAGGTCGGTCATCGCCGGGCGCAGCCGCGAGCAGCACAGGGGCAGGCGGGGTGCCGCTGTGCTGGGCATCGCCAACGCAAATCGCCGCGTTTGCGCGGTTGCGCTGAAGACGGGGGATCAGATGACTACGGCAGTGCAGGACAAGGGGGCGGCGATTGTCACAGGCGCCAGCCGGGGCATCGGTGCGGCTATCGCCGAACGGCTGGCCAGCGACGGCTACGTGCGTGATCGTCAACTACGCAGCCGATGAGCAGGGAGCCGAGTTGGTTGTATCGGCCATCAGCGGCAAGGGCGGCCGGGCCGAGGCCGTGCGCGCCGACGTCGCCTCCGAAGCGGATGTCGAGGCGATGTTCGGTCAGGCGCAGGAGCAGATGGGGCCGATCACCGCGCTGGTCAACAACGCCGGTTCCATCGGCGAGCAGGCGCACATCGACGAGCAGCACGAGGACGCGCTTAACCGGCTGATGCAAGTCAACGTCGTGGGGCCGATGCTGTGCGCCAAGCACGCGGTGCGGGCCATGTCGACCGCGCATGGCGGCAAGGGCGGATCGATCGTGACGATCGCTTCGCTCGCGGCCAATGCTCCCCCCGGAGCCGGGGGCGTGGTCCCGTATGAGGCCACGAAGGGCGCCATGGTGACGTTCGCCCGAGGCCTGTCCAACGAGGTCGCATCCGAGGGCATCCGGTCCAACAGCGTCTCGCCAGGGCTCATCGAGACGGCAATGTCGGATTCGACCCCAGAAATTGTGGAGTCACTCGGAAAGCAGACCCCGCTGGGCCGGATCGGCCAGCCTGACGAGATCGCGGCAGCCGTGTCGTGGCTGGTTTCGCCTGAGGCGTCGTATGTCACCGGCACCGATATCGTGGTTTCGGGCGGGTTCTGAGCGGGGCACGCGCCTTACTCCCGGAACGCCGCGCCCACGGCGACAGTGTCCCCAGAATCGTGCGGCCGGACGACACGCTCTCCCGCGGCGGTCAGCCGCATGGCGCCCTCAGTGCGGGCCTAGCAGCATCAGCGTGAGGATTTCATAGGTGACGTGGGCGGCGGCGATCGCAGTAATCTCGGCATGGTCGTAGGCGGGGGCGACCTCAACGATGTCGGCGCCGACTAGGCGGGACCCGGCCAGACCGCGCAGGATGCCGAGGAGTTCACGGGACGTCAGGCCGCCCGCTTCCGGGGTCCCGGTGCCAGGGGCGTGCGCCGGGTCGAGTACGTCGATGTCGATCGAGATGTACAGCGGCGCGTCGCCCACCCGCGCCCGGATCCGCTGGATCACCCCCGTGATTCCGTTTGTCTCCATGTCCGTCGCAGGCACCACAGCAAATCCCAGCTCAGCATCTTCTGCCAGGTCGCTTGGACCGTATAGCGGCCCCCGGATCCCTACATGGACGCTGCGATCCTGCAAGAAGAGCCCTTCTTCGGCCGCGCGTCGGAACGGGGTGCCGTGCGTAACCGGCGCGCCGAAATAGGTCTGCCAGGTGTCTAGATGCGCATCAAAATGCACCAGCGCGACCGGGCCGAATCGCTTCCTGGTAGCCCGGAGCAGCGGATAGGCAATAGTGTGATCTCCCCCGATCGCCAGCAGTCTCCCGGCGCCGTTCAGGAGATGGGCGGCGCCAGCCTCGATCTGGTCGACGGCTTCTTTGATATCGAACGGGTTGCACGCAATGTCGCCGGCGTCAGCGACCTGCTGGCCGACCAGGGGCGACGCGCCTTGCGCGGGATTCCACGGCCGCAACAGCCGTGACCCCTGCCGGACGGCGGCCGGACCGAACCGAGCACCTGGCCGGTACGAAGTGCCACTGTCGAAGGGCACCCCAGCAATGACGACGTCGCATGACTCGACCTCGTCGCGACGCGGCAGCAGCGCGAACGTGGGTGGCCCAGCGAACCGCGGCGTCCGGCTCGCATCCATCGGGCCCCGGATCGCACCGCTGGCCTCGGCTCCGGAACCCGCCTCAGTACTAGTCACGCACTGACTATTAGTCGGCTATCCGGCGCACGGCAACAGTTGCTGGCACAAGGATGGGCCTAGTGTTAGTGGTGGCCACAATCTAGTCTCAGGACATGCCCCGAGACGGAGTCATCACCGTCGAGAATCTCCTGCGCTCTCCCGCGTTGCAGCTCCGCCTGATCGCGGGCGAGTCAGGGATCGCGCGCCGAGTGGCGTGGGCTCATGTCAGCGAGCTGCAAGACCCGACGCCGTGGCTGTTCGGTGCTGAGATGATCATGACGACCGGCATGGCGCTGGCCCGCACCGCCCAGAAACAGTGCGCTTACCTGGAGCGCCTGGACGACGCAGGCGTTGCCTGCCTGGCTGTGTCTGAGGGGTTGTACGTGCCGCCGCTGAGTCGCGGATTCCTTGCGCGCGCCAACGAACGCGGCTTTCCGGTACTCGAGGTGCCGATCCCGGTTCCATTCATGGCTATCTCCCAGGAGGTGGCCGCAGCCACGCAAGGTGACACGGGCCAGCGCCTCAATGCCCAGTTGCAGGTGTTCGGTGCCGTCCAGTGGCTCGCGGCAGGCACGATGGGCGCGGGTGAGATCTTCGCGCGCCTGGAGCGGCTGTCCGGCTACTCGCTGTACGCCTGCACGATCAGACGCACGCAACTGCTCGACGGCGTGCCTGTTCCGCCGCCGGAGAAGTCCCACCTCATCCCGGCCGGAGACCCCAGCCCGCCGACTGTGCCCGGCGGGTATGTGCTACCCGTCGCCGGGCCGCGCGGAACAGCCGGCTACGTCCTCGCACTGGAGTCACCCGATACTGTGCCAGCCGGAGTATCCGTGGTGCAGCACATCGCCACGGTAGCCGCCCTCCAGTTGTCCATGCTGGCGCACGAGCGGGAGATGGTCCGCCGGGAGGGCGCCGAAACGCTGGCACAGATGCTGCAGGGGCTGCTAGATCCGGCAGTAGCAGCCAGCAGGCTGGTCGCGAACGGCTTCGCGCTTGACGAGAGTCTGCGGCTGGCGGTCGTGCGGCCGAGGCACGCACCAGCCGACGACGACAGTGTTGCCGATGCGCTGGCCTCGTCAGGGCTGCCGCATCTGACACTACGCCAGCGGAACGACCTGTTCGTGCTGGTCCATGACGACGACTCCGCCATCGATGCGGTAACCCGAGCGCTGGACGCGACCGTAGGACTCAGCCGCCCGTTCATCGGAGGGGGGTCGCTGACTATCGCGCGGCGCGAGGCACAGTGGGCATTGACCCGTGCGATCGAGGCCGGGCGAGACGTAGCCGCCTACGGCGACGACCGAACCGTGCGATGGCTTACCGGTGAACCTGCCGACCTGCGCGCCCTTGCTGCACAAGTGCTCGGCGCCGTCATCGACTACGACCGCGAGCATGCCGGCGACCTAGTGTCCTCCGTCCGCGTTTGGCTGGAACACGACCGGCAGACGGAGCGGGCAGCTGCGGCGCTGCACGTTCATCCGAACACCGTGCTCTACCGTGTCCGGCGGTTCGAGCAGTTGAGCGGTCACTCGCTGGCCTCAACCGATTCACTTGCGGAAGTCTGGCTCGCTCTGCGCGCTGCGGCTGCGCTTGCCTAATGGCAGCTGCGGCTCTGGAGGATCCGCGGCTGGAGCCGCAACGCTATCTGTGTGCGGCACAACTGCGGGGGGCGATTCTGTGGCACGCATTATTGACGCGGCGGGTCGGTATCCCCGACCGTTGCGCTAATGCCCGTAGTAGGGCTGGAGGCTGGCTGGATGGCACGGTTCACTATCTACTTCGCCACCGACATCCACGGGTCGGAGCGCTGTTTCCTGAAGTTCCTGAATGCTGGCAAGGCGTACGGCGCGCATGCGGTCATTCTGGGCGGGGACGTCACTGGCAAGGCATTGGTCCCCGTGGTGGAGCAGGCGGGAGGAACATGGCAGAGCACGTTGTTCGGCAGGTTGGAGACCGCCTCCGACGGGGCTGAGCTGGCAGAGATCGAGAAGCGCATCCGGTCGCTCGGCTTCTACCCCTACCGCACGACGCCTGATGAGCATGCGCACATGGCAGCCGACTCCACCTACCTGGGCCACGTTTTTAATGGTGTCATGCGCGCGTCCGCCGAGCGCTGGGTCGACATGGCCGACAACAGGCTCCGCGCGGCGGGCCTGCCGTGCCTGGTCATGCCAGGTAACGACGACATCCCCGAGGTTAAGGACGTCCTCACCCAGGGCTCCTGGCTGACTCAGGCGGAAGGCCACGTCCTCGAGCTTGGCCCCTATCAGGTGCTCAGCCTCGGCTATTCGACCGTCACCCCGTGGAACTCACCGCGGGAGCTCACCGAAGAGGAGATGGCAGACCATCTGGCCAAGCTCACCGACCAGATCCAGCCGGGTAAGCCGGTCATCTTCAACGTGCACAATCCGCCTGCCGACTCGGGCACCGACCTGGCGTTCAAGCTGACCAGGGAGATGCGAATCGAGACGGCCGGCGGCGACCCGGTCAGGACGCCAGTCGGCAGCCAAGCCGTCCGGGCTGCGATCGAGCACGTGCAGCCGGTGCTGTCGCTCCACGGGCACATTCACGAGTCACGGGCGATGAGCTCGATCGGCCGGACCAAGGTCTGCAACCCTGGTTCGCTGTACCCGGACGGAATGCTCCAGGGCGTGCTCGTCACCCTTGATGGCGACAAGCTCAAGGGGTTCAAGTTTGTCTCCGGCTGACGCCGCCCGGTCCTCCCAGGCTGACCGCACGCTCTCGCCCGCAGCCAGGACCACTGCCGCTTGGCCCGCCCCGTACACAGGCGCACTCGCCCTCACTTTCGACGTGGATGCCCGTTCGGTCATGCTCGCAGCGAGCCCGGTCAACGCTGCGCGAGCGTCGCTGATGAGCCACCAGGATTACGGCCCGAAGGTCGGCGTGCCGCGCCTGCTCGCCCTGCTAGGCGACTACGACCTGCGCGCAACGTTCTTCGTGCCCGGGGCAACCGCCAATGACTATCCCGGTCTGCTCAACGCAATCGTGGCGGCCGGTCACGAGGTCGGCCACCATGGCTACCTGCACGAGTCCCTCATCGGAGTCGACGAGAGCACCGAACGGCGGTGCCTCGAACTCGGCCTGGAAGCGCTAGACAAAGTCGGCGGCGTCCGGCCGACTGGCTACCGCGCGCCGTGGTGGGAGGCCACTGAACGCACCCGGCTTCTGCTGCGCGAGTACGGCTTCGGCTACGACACAAGTTACTTCGACGCAGACGCCCCCTACCTGGTGCCAGAAACCGAGGGCCAGCTTGTCGAGATGCCAGTTTCCTGGGCCCTCGACGACTGGGAACGCTATGCATTCTGGCCGGAGGTTACTGGCGACGGCCGCATCGACCGGCCCAGCGAGGTCGTTGGCGCGTGGCTAGAGGAGATCGAAGCAATCCACGCAGTCGGAGGGCTGGCGATCCTGACCATGCACCCGTTCCTGTCCGGGCGCCCGTCCAGGGCTGCGGCCCTGCGTGGCCTAATCGAGCGCTGCCTGGCGATCCCAGGCTTGTATGTGACGGCGCTAGATGAGGTCATGCACCTTTGCCGAGATGGCGCGGTCTGCACGAGCGCCGATCACGAGAGTCCTGCACCGAAGGGAATGTAACGATGGCACAGGCAATCCCCGGCGTTTTTGCGCGGCAGGCGACCGGCCTGGTGCGCGAGGGCAATTCCGCCAGCGTTCTCATCTACAACATTAACTTCGTGAGCATCGGCCTGATGCTCGTCTTCGCCTTGATCATGATTCCGGCCTTCTATCCCGGCGCGAATGTCGAGGGGACGTTCCTGGCCGCGTTCATCGTGGTCGTTCCCACATCGCTCATCTATGCCATGTTGGCCGCCGCGATGCCGCGCTCTGGCGGCGACTACGTCTACGTCAGCCGCATTCTCGGTCCGTCGTGGGGGATGATGTCGAGCCTGAACAACACCATCTGGTGGATCCTGTACGGTGGCGTGCCGTCCGCCTTCTTCGCCTACTACGGGCTGACTCCCCTGCTGCGCAGCCTTGGCGTGCTGACGAACGATGCCACCTTGATCCGCTACGGCAATGACCTGTCCACGCCGACCGGCGCCTTCATCGTCGGGACCGCGCTGATAGTCGTTCTCGTGCTGATCTTCGCGACCGGGCTCAATTTCTACTTCAAGATTCAGAACGCGCTTTTCCTCATTGCCATGGTCGGCATCCTGGTCACGATCGGGATCCTTGCTGCTACCACGCACGCGGACTTCGTCTCCGCGTTCAACACCTACATCGGCCACATCACCGGGAAGCCTGACTCATATAGTGCCGTCACCGCTGCTGCGACCAAGGGCGGCTTCACGACTGCGCCGTTCAGCCTGTACTGGACGCTAATCCCAATCACCTGGATCTACCTGGAACTGGTTTTCAACCAGTCATCGGCCTACATCGGCGGCGAAGTAAAGCGGCCTGGTCGCGTGCAGCTCTGGTCCATGCCGTTCGCGGCCATCTTCAGCACGGGTGTCGCGATGATCATCGCTTGGCTGATGGCGCGGACCGTCGGCACGTCGTTCCTCGGAGCCGCCAGCTTCAACAACGGCGCTGCGATGGGGTTCGGCTCCGCCCCGGTCTACACCGAACTGGTCTCGTACGCCGCCCGCAACGTGGTGCTCGGTTTCATCGTCACCTTCAGCTTCCTGTTCTGGTCGTATTCGTGGCTGCCGGGCCAGATCCTGAACTCCTCGCGCAACCTGCTCGCCTACGGCATCGACGGTGTCATGCCCGCCTGGCTCGGCAAGGTGAACGAGAAGCGGCACACGCCGATCAACGCGCTGGTGGTGATGGGCATCGGCTCGATAGCCGCGCTCTGGCTCTACACGCGGCCGACAGGTCCTTTCAAGACGTTGACGGGGATCTTCGGGTTCATCTTGAGCTTCCTTATGGTGTCGCTGGCGGCCATGCTCTTCCCGTATCGGCAGCGCGAGGTCTGGGAAGCGTCGCCGGTCAGCTGGAAGTGGGGCAAGGTCCCGGTGATCACCGTCTTTGGCGCGCTGAGCTTCGCCGCTTGCGGCTTCATGGCGTGGGATTACCTGAACGATCCGCTCTCCGGCATCAGCGTCATTCCAAAGAACACCGGCGGGCTGTTCGGGCACCAGGCCTTCGCGATGTTCATTCTCAACATCATCATCTGGGTAGCCGGCTGGGTCGTATACCAGATCGCCAAGGTGGTGAGACGGCGGCAGGGCGTCGATCTGGACGCGACCTACCGAGAGCTGCCCGCGGAATAGGCGACGATGCGGGCGGCGGCTCGTCCCAGGCCACACTTCCGCGGAGACTTGGCTTGACCTGGCCGGGTCAATCGGTCCAGATGCGGGCTGGCGCCCGCCCGGTGGAATGGGAGAGCCTATGCCTGTGACCAAGGAGTCGGCCCCAGCCGCGGAAGATCTGCTGGCTGCCGCGGCGGGTGTCATCGACGCCGCGGCGAGTGTCGGCATCACCATGCGGCTGTTGGGCGGCGTCGCGGTCTTCCACCTGGCATCCTCCGCACGGCGGCCACCCCTAGCGCGTTCGTACCACGACTTCGACGTGGTCGTGCCCGCTCGGCAGGGAGCGGCGGTCGCCAGAGTGTTCCGTCAGGCCGGCTACGCCGAGGATCCGCACTTCAACGCTCTCCACGGCGCACACCGCATGATCTTCGCATCACCCAGCGGCTTCGTGGTCGATGTGGTCATCGGCGCGTTCCGGATGTGCCACGAACTCGACCTCGGGCGTGACCTGCCGCCCGAGGGCCTGACGATTCACCCGGCTGACCTGCTGCTCACGAAGCTGCAGATCGTGCAGATCGAGGAAAAGGACCTATTGGACTCGGTGGCGCTGCTGAGCGACTTGCCAACTGATGGCACTGCGCCTGTGATCGACATCGACCGCTTCGTCCGGCCCCTTGCGGCCGACTGGGGTTTCTTCCACACCGTGGACATGAACATCGCCAAGGTCCTGGCCTTCGCGCGCGACCGGCTGGGATCGCCCGCCGAGGAGGCCGTAGCCGATAGGGCCAGCCGGATCACTGCGGCCATGGAAGCCGTCCCGAAGACCCTGAAGTGGAAAGTCCGCGCGCGAGCCGGCGAGAGAGTTCCTTGGTACGAGCTCCCCGACGAGCCCGAATTCCGCCGCCCGAAGAGCGAGCAGGCTAAGTAGGAGACCAGGGCGTATTCCCCGATCGGCAGCGATCGCGGCTCACGTAGGTCAGCGCGCACCGCTGTGCGTGCGCCTGGTGGTGTGCCGCCAGTTCACTCCACCAGGCGCTTGCGCTTAGCGACGCAGTCGTGTGGGTTATCGGTAGATGCCTGGCTGGACGACTCCTGCGTAGTAAAGGAAGTGGGCTCGGGTGTAGCTGCGGTTGCCGGTGATGCTGGTGTCGGGGGCTGGTCCCAGGGTGAGATCGGTGCCGAGGAACGGGGTGAACTTGGGGTAGACCGACAGGTAGCTGGTGGGGTCAGCGCGGAGCAGGCCGATGAGGGTCTCGGTGACGATCCGGCCGCCGACCGGGCCGAGCGTCAGGCCATCGGTTACCAGCTTGGCCTCGGCCAGCATGTAGTACCACAGCGGCGTGCTGGTGGCGAACGGCGCGTAGATCGAGCCGATGTCGGCCAGGTCGGTGGCAGTGAGCGGAGTGACACCCATGGCAGCGGCGATGGACTGGCCGGCGGGCAGGCTCCAGGTGAGCTGGCGCAGCAGGTTGCGCTGCGGTAGCACCGTGGGCGAGGTCTGGGTGTGCGGGGCGATGGCAGGCACCGGCAGGGTGAACATGACCGAGGAGATCGTAGTGTCGATCTTCTTGTTGTTCTTGACCTGGCCGTCTCCGAGATCGAAGAAGGTCTGCCACCCCACGTAGCGCCTGGCCGCGGGATAGCCGCCGAGCAGATCATCGCGGTCGTAGTTGACCGGGCCGTTGAAATTCGGCTCAGTGGCGTCGAAGAGCAGCCCGAAGAACGGGTCGGCCGCCGGGTTGGTGCTGTCCCCGGTGCCGGAAGTGAAATTGGCCCGGTACGACGGGCGGGCCTGGGAGTGGCCGAACCGGTAGCACGCTCCGCCGAACTCGATCGGCATGAACGCATCGCCGGGGGGCGGCAGGTAGAACTTGTTCCCGCCGGCCAGCACGTCGCTGACGACCGCCTGCCCGGCGACCTGCGGCAGGTGCTCGTTGACCAGCAGCCACTGGTAATGCCACAGCGTGACCTCGCGCGCGATCAGGTACTGGATGTAGCCGATGCCGGTGTCCGCGCCAGCTGCGGACGGGAACTTGCTGAGGTTCATGCTGCCCAGCTCGGTCAGCACCCGGTTGTAGAACAGGATGTGGGCGCAGTGCAGCCCGCCGACCATCAGGTTCTCGTCGTTGCGCGGATCGCTGATGATGGCCGTGTAGGTCCCGTCGCCGTCAGCGGTGCGCGGGATGTCCTCGTGCACTCCCCCGGTGCCGATCTTCAGGGCCGGCCCGGCGCTGCCGTCGGGATTAGCCACATACAGCTGCGGGCTGATCCGGGGCCCGCCGCCGAACACCGAATCCAGGTCCAGCGCTGGGGTCCGGGTGTTCGGCGAGGTCAGCGGATTAGTCGTGACGCCCAGCTGGGACGTCTGGTCAAAGGTGATGTCGTGGTCGGTGAACTGGCCCACGAACGTCGACCCGGCCGTCATCGTCGGGTTATCGGGATTGGTGCCGTAAGCACTGGCCGCGGTCGGGTTGCCGTTGACAGCCGGGTCGACTATCAGAGCCTTCGGCCCGGCCGCCAGGTCATCCTGGGCATCCATGATGCCGCCCTGCATGCCGACCTCCAGCAGCGCGGCCTGCACCACCGGGGTGTCGCCGGCGAACGGCGCAAGCTGCGGGAAGATCCGGCCGAACAGCATGCTGTTGGCCGGGGCGCCGGCCGGAAGCCTCCGCGCCGCTGCTGCCGCACCAGCCGTAGCAGCCCGCGCCGACGTAGCTAAACCGGGCAGCACCCCAGCCGACGCAACCGCCAGCCCAGCCCCCGCAGTGCCAGCGCCAACAAGCAACCGCCGCCTGGAAACGCCGCCATCTCCGTTGTTGTCAGTCATAGTCTCCCCCTTGTGCTAGTGGCAGCACATCCCGCTCGGGCACCGACACCTCGACGAGTCGGTCCGACAGCACCTAGGCCGCGAGCAGACCCGCTATCCCTGCCGAAGAACGACAGCCGGGTGCTGCTCGCATTACGGATGCGCACTTCGAGCGCAGATAGCGTCCTTTCGCGGCCTGACACCGCGAGCGTAGGTTTGGATGGCTGGTCTCGCTTCGGGGGACCCCCCTAGTCCTGAAAACGCCTGTGCGGTGTCGCACCAGGCGTGGCATACCGTGCTGGCCTTGGCTCGCTGAGTGCAGGCCCGTCAGGCCGTTCACACGAGTGACAGTGGCGCTGCCTTCACGCTTTCGGCTCGCCCGTCAGCACGTTCGCGGCGGCGAGCAGGCTGGCCCGGCTACCGCCGCGGGTGCCGAGATACCAGGGGCCGGCCAGGGCGCGGTCGTGCGTGGTGCCAGTGCCCACCACCCGCGCGTCCGGCCGCGCCACCAGCGACCGGTGCAGCAGCTCGCGTTGCCAGTCGTGCCGGTGCGCATCCCGCACGACCACCAGGAGCGGGCGGCCCGCCGCAGCCGCGATTCGATCGTCCAGTCCCGCCAGGTCGCCGGGCCCGGCGAGCCGGATTCCCTCCGTTCCCGGCAGCCGCTCGCGGAGCAGCCCGAGCAGGCTCGTATCCGAGTCCTCGAGCTGCGCGCTCATCCGCCCGCCCGCGTCCAGCACGTACGGCGGTGTACGCAGCGGCGTGATGGCTCCCTCGGCCAGCATGGCTCGCCTGGCGACGGCAGCCCCAAGAGCCGGATCCGGGGCGGTCACCGGCTCCGGATGCGCCCAGTCGGCAAGTGCCCGGACGCGCGTCGCGGCCTCTACTACCCGGTCCGGGCTCAGCACCCCGCCGAAAATAGCGGCCGTCAGCGTGTCCTTGGCCCGCTGCTGTGCCGTCTCGTCGGCCGGGAGGCAGATCAGATCCGCCCCGGCAGCCATTGCCCGGATGGCACCGGAGGCCGTCTTCGCGCTGTCGCCGATCGCAGCCATCCCGAGCGCATCCGTAATGATCACCCCGTCGAACCCGAGCTCGCCCCTCAGCACGTCGGTGACCAGCCGCCGCGAGAGGGTAGCCGGGATCTCATCGATCGCCGGGAACACCACGTGCGCGGTCATCACTGACCGGACCCCGGCCTTGATGGCCGCGCGGAACGGCACCAGGTCAGTCGCCAGCAGCTCAGGCAGGGTCGCGGCAACTGACGGTACTGTCACGTGCGAGTCGGCCGCGGCCCGGCCGTGCCCAGGAAAATGCTTCGCGCAGGCGGCGACCATGTTGGCCTGCAGGCCCTTCACGAACGCCGCGGTGTGAGCAGCCACGCGGGCGGGATCGGCGCCGAACGATCGCACTCCGATGACCGGACTCGCCGGATTGCCGTCCAGGTCTGCAACCGGTGCGAGGTTGAGGCTGATGCCGCGTTCGGCGAGCATCGCGCCAATGCTCTGCGCCACAGCCCTGGTCACGGAAACGTCATCCACGGCGCCGAGGGCGGCGTTCCCCGGGTACGACGAGCCGCTCGCCGCCTCGACCCTGGTAAGGATCCCGCCTTCTTCATCCACGGCGATCAGAACGTGCGGGTTATGCGAGCGCAGCTGCTCCACCAGGGAACGGGTCTGCTCCGGGCTGCCCAGGTTCGCCGCGAAGAGCAGCACGCCGGCCAGGCCGTCGTCTAGCCACCGCAGCAGCCACGGCGGCGGCACCGCCCCACTGAAGCGCGCGAGAAGGCAGCGTTCAATGCCAGTACCATCAGCGGACACAGTCACCCCATAACGCTTTCAGGAAAGTCAGCGCACCCGCCCAATCCTCGCGCCTCTAGCTGACGTTGAGGCGTTCGAGCGGCTGGCCGGTGATGGCGGCGATGATCTCGAAGTCCTTGTCCAGGTGCAGGACCGTCAGGCCCGACAGTTCTGCAGTGGCGGCGATGATCAGGTCGGGGATTGACGGCGCCCGGTGCTGGCCGCGGTCCGCGAGCAGGGCAAGAACCTCGACGGCGCGGTCCTCAGTGGCCGGGGACTGGTATTCCACTGGCATCGCTGACAGCGGCGGGCCTAGCAGCCCTGCCCGCAGGTCGGTGCCGGACCGCGCCGAGTAGCCCACTTCCAGCCGGGTCAGCGTGGCGATCCGGATCAGGCCACGCTCGATCCGAGCCGCCCAGTCGGCCGCCTCCGGGCTGGAGGCCAGCCGGACCAGGGCGGACTTGTCGATCAGCCAGTCCCTCACTGCCACGCCTGTGACATGACATCGGGATCGTTCAGGTCGGCGAACGTTTCGGCGAGCCGGGCCAGGTCCGGCGCGGTCACCACTACCCCGCCGGTGGCAGCGTCCTGGGCCAGCCGCCGTCGGACGTACTCGCTGCGGGACAGGCCCAAGCGGCTGGCTCGCGCGTCTACTGCGGCGACGACGTCGTCCGGCACATCGCGGATCAGAATGTCAGTCATCGGCGGCCTCCACAGGTGATATCCCATGATAGCGCGACGCTAGGCCCGCCCTGGGCTGGCACGAGCGCACATCCTAATCCGGTGGACCGGGTGAGTTGCAGCTGCGGCCAGCGTTCGGCTGGGCGGAGGTAAACCTCCAGGTTCTGCCAGGACTCGGCGGCGTCCTGCGTGTCGCTGTGGGTGTCGCGGAACAGGCAGATGTAGTCGGCGATCTCCGAGAGGTCGAACCACATCCGGAACAGCGCCAGGGCGGCGGCATCAACAGCTATCCCGGTCGCATCGGCATACGCGGCCAGCACCGAGCCGTCAGAATCGGCTAGTGCCCACAGATCGCGCTCGGGTGGCGCCAGCTGCACGAAGTCCCAGTCCACGATGACAAAGCCGGCCGGGGTCTTCAGCGTGTTCCACGTGCCGGGCTCGCCATGGGTCACGACAAGCCGGCTGGTCCTTTGCCGCACCTGCCGCACGAGTTCTTCGTAGGCCGCCATTAGCGTGGTCACGCCGGCCGCGTTCCGGGCGAGGAGGCTGCGCGCTCTCTCCCCATAAGGGCCACCTGACCATCGCTCGCTCGTGCGGGCCAGCGCCGCGCGCAGTCCGTCCGCGTTCGGCAGGGCGAAATCGCACCGCTGGGGCGCGGCCAGCGGCCGGGCCCGGTGCAACGCCGCCAGGATACGCACCATCGCGGGGCGGTCCTCAGCCGAGAACTCGCCTTCGTAGCCAGGCTCGCAGTCAGCCAGGTACGGGCACACCACGAGGGTGTACCGTGCCGACAGCCGCTGCACCGCGCGACCGTCGGCTGCCGGCAGCGGCGCGATCACGAAAGTCAACTGCGCATCCCGGCGCAGCGATACCGCGCACTCGAACGCGGTATGCAAACGGCCATACGCAGCCTCGGCCGTATCAGCCGAGCCAGTCAGCATGGCGGTCAGGTCATGGACAGTCAGGAACAGCTGCCGGCCGGCCGCATCGGCCGCCAGCCAGTGGTGACTGCCAAACCCGACCGGCTGATAGCTAAGAGCGCAAGCGCGGAAATCCCACGCCGAAGCCAGCGAGGCGCGGATAACGTCCTCACTCAGGTCGTCAGGCTGCGTAAACACCCGCGCAAATCTATGCCCCGACTGCCCGGCACTGCTAGCGGAATATCGGCTCATCCGGAATCCCGCGCTCGTGTGACGCACGAATGGCGGCGAACCTGCAGGAGATAATCGGCACATGACCATCGTGTCGGCGAGATATGACGAGTTCGCTGGGTGGTACGAGCAGTGGATCGGCGACGCGCCGCCGGTAATCGCGGCGGATGCCGACCTGCTGCCTGATGTCGCCGGTGTACGAGTGCTAGACATCGCCTGCGGGCAGGGCCGGATGAGCCGCCATCTGGCCGGCCTTGGGGCCGAGGTTGTCGGAGTCGACATCTCTGACGCAATGCTCAACAAGGCGCGCGCCACCGGCCCGGAGACCATCAGCTATGTTTGCGCCGACGTTACCCGGCCCCCTGCCTGGTGGGATGGGCGACCGTTCGACGGCTGTACCTGCGAGTTGGCGCTGATGGACATCGACGACCTGGCGGGCACTCTCTCTACTGTGTCGATGGTGCTGCGCCCTGGCGGCTGGTTCGTCGCCTCGATCGTGCACCCGTGCTTTCCCGGCAGTGAGAGCGGCCGGAGTAGCTGGCCGCCGGGTGAGGGCTATGAGCGCGAAGGCTGGTGGATCTCGCCGGATCACAATCCTGACGGCGTCCGGATCCGGGTGGGCGCGACGCACCGCAAGCTGTCCACCTTCCTGAACGCGTTGCTTGACGCCGGGCTGGAAGCCGAGCACTTCGTCGAGCCGCCAGCTCCGGTTCCGACGTTCCTGGTCTGGCGATGCCGCTGCCGCTGATCGGCAGCTGCTCGCGGCACCCCTGCGCCACGCTGAGACTGAGGAGGTTCAGTAATGCCCGTAACGCCGCAGATCACCGAACGCCCCGAGCAGCCGTACGTCGCGATTAGGGCCGACGTCACCATGGAGCAGCTGCCCGGTCTCGCGGACCGGCTCGGCGAGGTGTTCGGCTGGCTAGCTGAACGGGCCATAGCGCCCGCCGGGCCACCTTTCTTCCGGTACCGCGTCATCGACATGGAACGACAGCTCAAGGTTGAAGCTGGCGTTCCAGTGCCGACAGCCGTGGAGGGCGACAACCGCGTCACCGCCGGGGTGCTGCCAGCCGGCCGGTACGCGACGGCCACTCACGTCGGCACCTATGACGGGCTGATGGGTGCCGTCGACAACTTGCTGCAGTGGGCCGATGCGCAGAACCTGCAATGGGACAAGTCAGATGCGGAGGAAGGCGAGCGCTGGGCCTGCCGGCTGGAGATCTACCTCACCGACCCTGCCGAGCAGCCCGACTCCGCCAGGTGGGAGACGCAGCTCGCGTTCCGGCTGAAGTAGTTAACACCAATCCCTGGTTCGCTGGCCGGTGTCCATTGCTGACGCTGCCGCTCGTCGAGGGAGTGACGGGCAGCCCAACCGCTCGGCCCGTAAGCAGCACAACCCGATCGAATGGAGCAAGCAATGATGCCGTATCAGAGCTTTCAGCTATGGCAGATCGAACGGCCCAAGACTCCCGCCGAGCAATATGCTGCCGACCTGCAGCGCGGCCTGTTCGCTGCTGCCGTGTCGCGATCGGCGCGTCATGCGGCCAGGAAGATAGCCCGGGCAGCAGGCCGCTCGCGGCTGCTGCTCGCCCGTGCCGTCCGGCTCGGTGCAGCCATCCCCGCAGCACGCGTGCCAGGCTGACGGCGTGTCGGGCTCAGCTGGCAGTGCGGGCGGCGCTCCCGCTTGGCGCGGCCGAGCCGGGGCCGGGCAGCACGTCGATATCGCTGGCAGACATCGGTTTGCCGCACTCGGAGCAATGCAACTCGACGTGGCTGATCTGGCCGCACGCGTGGTGCCGGTAGAGCACCGGCGGGCCGGCCTCCCCGGCCAGCCACTTGTCGCCCCAGCGGACCATCACCATGAGCACTTCGAATAGCTCAAGCCCCTTGACGGTAAGCACGTACTCATAGCGGGGTGGCTTGCTTGCGTACTCTCGCCGCTCCAGCACCCCGTTCTCGGTCAGCCAGCGCAATCGCTCGGCGAGGACCTTGCGGGAGATGCCTAGGCTTTGCTGGAGCTGATCGAACCGGCTAATGCCGATGTAGATGTTCCGCACGATAAGCGGTGACCAGGGTTCGCCGATCACGTCCGCAGTGCGCGCGATCGAGCAGGCCATCTCACCGAACTGGGTGCGTTGCATGAAGCCACCTTAACAAATGGGTTCCCT
>Ga0335075_10007462_pt1 | contig 16825 bp, 16 predicted proteins | sample Lox_Sample_24_FD_206723 | JGI IMG/M metagenome (GOLD analysis project Ga0335075, IMG submission 206723) | Soil microbial communities from Loxahatchee National Wildlife Refuge, Florida, United States - Lox_Sample_2.4 | ecosystem: Environmental > Terrestrial > Soil > Wetlands | place: USA...
AATGCCAGTGGTGCCAGTCCGGCCACGTGGCGCACTGCCGCTCGGCGCGGGCGGTGGGGCTGGGCGGTAGCCCCGGCGGCTTCGCCGAGCTCACGGTCGTTACCCCGGCCGCCGCGTTCCCGCTTCCACCGGACGTCGACCCGGTCTACGGCGCGCTCGTCGAGCCGTTCGCCGTGGGCCTGCACACCAATCCGTACCGCCGGGCTCGAGCGCGGCGACGAGGTCCTCGTTGCCGGCGCCGGCCCCGTCGGCCTCACGACCATCGCGTGGGCGCGGGCCCTCGGAGCGCCAGATCACGGCGGTGGACCCCGTCGAAGCCCGGCGAGCCACCGCGCAGTCGGTGGGCGCGACCGACGTGCTGGCGTCCGTCGAGGGGCCGGCGGCGACTACGACGTCGCGGTCGAGTGCGCGGGCAAGCCCGCTCTCCTGGACGCCTGCGTCGCGGCGGTACGGACCAAGGGGCGGGTCGTGGTCGCCGGCGTGTGCCCCGCGTCCGTGCCGTTCGCGTCGGTCCCCGCGCTGCTGAAGGAAGTCTCGATCGGCTTCGCCGTCTACTACACGACGGAGGAGTTCCGGGCGGTCATCGAGGCGTTCGCGGACGGCCGCGTCGACCCGTCGCCGCTGCTGTCCCGGCGGTACGGCCTCTCGCTCGTGAACGACGCGTTCGATGACCTCACGCGGACCGCCGCCGGCGCGAAGATCCTCATCCACCCCTGACTTCCGGCTGGTCACGGAACCAGGCCGCGCCTGGCCATGGGCCCGACGGCCATGGCTGCCCTCCCGCCATGGCCGTCGGACCGGAACCTGCTGGCAGGGCCCAGCTGTTTCCAAAACCTCTTGGATATTATATATCTAATATCAAGGATCACGGAGGCCGAACCCGGCTGACCGGCCATCCCGGCATTTCGCGAAGGAGCGTCACGTGCCCCAGGCAACTCACCGACAGCAAGACCTAGAGATCCTGGTCAGCGGATTGCGCTTCCCCGAGGGGCCGCGGTGGCACGACGGGCATCTTTACCTGTCCGACATCACCGGCTGCGCCGTTCACCGGTACGACGAGGCTGGCCAGGGCGGCGTCTTCGTCGCGCTGGACTTCGAGCCTAGCGGTCTTGGCTTCGCCCCCGACGGCAGCCTCTACGTAGTGGACATGCCGGGCCGCCGGGTGGTGGCGGTCCGGGGCGGCGTGACCCGGGTCGTGGCCGACCTCACCGGGATCACCCCGTCGTTCTGCAACGACATGGCCGTGGCCGCCGACGGGACGGCGTATGTCACCCAGATCGGCTCCAACTTCTGGAAGGGCGAGAAGCTGGTGCCGGTCCCCGTCCTGCGGGTCAAGCCCGACGGGACCGCCGAGCAGTTCGGCCCCGCGCTGCGCGGTCCCAACGGGATCGCGGTCGCCCCCGACCAGAAAGCGGTTATCGTGGCCGAACCGGGCGGCGGCAGGCTGCAGAAGTACGAACTGGACCAGCACGGGGAACTGGCCCGCGTCGCCGTGTTCGCACAGCTGGTACCGACGCCGGACCATCCGCACGGCGTCGTCACGCCCGACGGCATCTGCCTCGACGCGCGGGGCGCGGTGTGGTTCGCCGACCCGACGGCCCATCGCGTGGCCCGCGTGCGGGCCGACGGCGAGATCACCGACGTCATTCCGTTCCCGGCGGAGGTGCACCCGCTGGCCGTGGCGCTGGGCGGCGCCGACGGACGGTCGCTGTTCGTGACGGCGACGCCGACCATGGACTTCTACGGCCCTCGGGACACGCCGGGGCAGGGCTACGTCGCGGTCGCGCGCGTCGCGGTGCCCGCCGAATGAGGGACGGAGCCAGCGAACCCATGGACGACGAAGCGCTCGCCCGGCATGCGGAGGCATTCCTAGACGCGCACGACCCCGGCCTGGACGCGCACGACCCCGGCCTGGACGCGCACGACCCGGCCGACCGGATCGCCTTCCGCGGCGCGCAGTTCGACGCCGGGCTGGCCTGGGTGCACCACCCCGAAGGCCTCGGCGGGCTCGGCCTGGAACGCTCGCAGCAGTCGGTCGTCACGCGGGCGTTTACCGCGCGCGGAATCACGCCGCTGGCGATGGCGGTCAATCCGATCGGGCTCGGGATGGCGGCACCCACGCTGATGGCGTGGGCGCCGCCGGAGTTGCGGGACGCGTGGCTGCGGCCGATCTTCACCACCGAGCACATCTGGTGCCAGATGTTCTCCGAGCCCTCGGCGGGCTCCGACGTCGCGGGGATCAGCACCCGGGCGGTCCGCGACGGCGAGGGCTTCGTCGTCAACGGCCAGAAGGTGTGGACGACACTGGCGCACAAGGCCCGGTACGGGCTCCTGCTGGCGCGGACCGACCCCGATGTGCCCAAGCACCGCGGGCTGTCTTACTTCGCGGTGGACATGAACAGCCCTGGCATCGAGGTCCGGCCCCTGTTCCAGCTCACCGGCGACGCCGAGTTCAACGAGATCTTCCTGACCGACGTCCGCGTGCCGGCGTCACGGCTGCTCGGCGCGGCGGGCGACGGCTGGCGGGTGGCGACGACCACGCTGATGAACGAGCGGGTCTCCCTTGGCGGCGCGGCCGGCGCCGCCAAGGGCACTCCAGCCGGCGAACTGCTCGCCGAGTGGCGGCGGGTGCGTGCGTCATGGCCGTCCGCCGAGTACGAGATCATGCGCTGGCAGGTCGTCGAGCAGTGGGTCGAAGCCGAAGTCCAGCGGCTGCTGACCGCCCGGGCGGCCGCCATGGCGCAGGCCGGCCAGCCGGGACCGGAAGGCTCGATCGCGAAGCTGGCCAGCACCGAGACGGGACAGCGGCTCGCCAGCCTGCTGCTCGACCTGCAGGGCGCCGAGGCGATGCTGCACAAGGACGGTTATCCGATGGCGCGCAGCGAGCAAGACATGACCATGACGTCGCCGAGCAAGCGCTACCTGCGCAGCCGTGCCTTCACCATCGAGGGCGGGACCTCCGAGGTCATGCGCAACATCCTCGGTGAACGGATGCTCGGCCTGCCGCCGGATCTCCGGCTGGACAAGGACGTGCCGTGGAGCAAGATCCCCAAGTAGGAGCGGAAGCGAATGAAATTCCAGAACCTCGTCATCGAGATCGACGGCCCGGTCGCGACGATCACGCTCAACCGGCCCGCCGCGCTCAACTCGCTGAGCGGCGGGCTGATGGACGACTACGCGGCCGCCCTCGCCGCGCTGAACAAGGGCGACGCCGTGCGGGTGATCCGGCTGCGCGGTGCCGGACGGGCCTTCTGCTCCGGCTACGACATTGCCGGCGGCGCGAAACAGAGCGCCGACACGCACGCGGACGCTGACCCCGAGGCATTCCCCGTTACGGCCCCGGTTCCCGCCGAGCCGCACATCGCGCACTTCGGTGAGGGACGCTCCGTCCTCGAGCGCGAGTTCCTCCGGGAGCGCATCGAGTACTGGCTACGGCTGTGGAACTACCGCAAGCCGGTGATCGCGCAGGTACACGGTTACTGCCTGTCCGGGGGGCTGGACCTGCTGGCGACTACCGACATCACGTTCGCCGCCGCGGGCACGCGGTTCGGCCATCCGGCCGCACGCGGTGTCGGCATTCCGCTGCTGCTCGGCATGCTTCCGCTGAAGGTGGGCGCGAGCCGGACCAAGCGCATGCTGTTCACCGGGGATCTGATCGAGGCGGCCGAGGCCTGCGAATGGGGCCTGGTGGACTTCGTGGAGTCCGCCGACGAACTGGACGCGGCCACGGCCCGCTACTGCCAGCGTGTCGCGATGCAGCCGCTGGACTCGCTATCGGTGCACAAGCACGTGACTAACCGCTGGATGGAGATCATGGGCGCGCGGCTCGGCTCTTACGAGGGCGCGGAGTTCGACACGCTGTATCACACCAGCCCGGTATACGGGGAGTTTGTGCGGCGGATCGTCGATGGCGGCCTCAAGACGGCTCTTGCCTGGCGGGACGACCCGTACAAAGCAACCACGGATCAGCCCTAGCCGCCGGGAGGCCGCAGATGACGCTCGTCTTCACCGAGGATCACAAGGCGCTGCGGGAGTCGGTGCGCATGTTCCTGTCGGCGCGCTCAAAAGAGAGTGACGTGCGGCGGCTCATGGGCGCCGAGCCTGGCTTCGACGCCGCCACCTGGTCGGCGATGGCCAGGGAACTGGGCGTCGTCGGCCTCGCGATCCCCGAGGAGTTCGGCGGTACGGGTGCGAGCGCTGTCGAGCTAGCCGTGGTCTTCGAGGAGGCGGGACGCGCGCTGCTGTGCGCTCCGCTCCTGTCGACCGTGGCGCTGGCCGCGACGCTGCTGGCCAAGTCCCGCGACGCCGAGGCACAGCGGCGTTACCTGCCCGGGATCGCGGCTGGCGAGGTGGTCGCGACCGTCGCCGTCGCCGAGGATGACGGAGTGTGGGACCCGGCGGGGGTGCGGACCACCGCCGGGCCGGACCAGCGGGGCTGGGCGCTTTCCGGCGTCAAGTCGTTCGTTCCGGACGGGGCCGCCGCTCAGCTGATCCTGGTCGTGGCCAGCGCGCCGGACGGGATCGGGGTGTTCGCGGTCGACAGCGCCGCGCCGGGCCTGGCCAGGCAGCCGCTGCCGGCGCTGGACCAGACCCGGCCGCTCGCGCGGATCGAACTCGACGGCACCCCGGCCAGCAGGATCGCGCAAGCGGACTGGACGCTGGTGCGCCGCACCCTCGACGAGGCCGCGGCGCTGCTCGCGGCCGAGCAGGTCGGCGTGGCGGGACGGCTGCTTGAGATGTCGGTTGAATACGCCAAGGTGCGCCGTCAGTTCGGCCGGGCGATCGGGTCCTTCCAGGTGGTCAAGCACAAGTGCGCGGACATGCTCGTCTCGGTGGAGAAGTCGCGGGCCGCCGCGTACCACGCGGTCGAGGCGGCGGCGGAGGACTCGCCCGGACTGCCGATCGCGGCGGCGCTCGCGGGCGCGTACTGCGGCCCCGCGGCTTCCTCGGTCGCCAACTCCGCGATCCAGGTCCACGGCGGGATCGGGTTCACCTGGGAACACCCGGTGCACCTTTACCTCAAGCGCGCGAAGGGATCGGAGCGGCTGCTGGGCGGCCCGCACCACCACCGGGCGGTTATCGCTGAACTGACGGGTGCCTGAGCGCGGAAAGGAACGAGACCGTGGGCTTCAACCAGCGCGCGCGGATCAAGATGACCACCGACGAGGTGGCATCGTTCCTCCAGCAGTGCCGGACCGCGACGATCGCCACGATCGGCCCGGACGGGTTCCCGCACCTCGTGGCGATGTGGTACGGCCTGCTCGACGGGAAGGTGTACTTCGAGACCAAGGCCAGATCGCAGAAGATCGCCAATCTGCGCCGCAACCCGAAAGTCAGCTGCTCGGTGGATGCCGGCGAGTCCTACGACCAGCTGCGCGGCGTGGCGATCGAGGGGACCGCCGAGATCATCGACGACACGTCGAGCGACGAGTACTGGGCGGCGGCGGTGAGCGTCTTCGAGCGCTATCAGGGCCCGTACACCGGCCAGCAGCGCCCGGCCGTCGAGTTCATGATGAACAAGCGAGTCGTCGTGCGCGTCGAGCCGCGGCGCGTCAGGTCGTGGGACCACCGCAAGCTGGGCCTGCCCGTGATGCCCGTCGCCGGGTCCACGGCGCGTTTCCGGTAGGAGGCGTCATGTCCGTCGAAACCGAACGCCTCGGGCGCACTGTCGTCATCACGCTTCACAGGGAGCACAAGCGAAACGCGATCGACGTGTCGGTCACCGCGGGGCTCGACGCCGCCCTCAACGAACTCGAGGACGATCCAGAGCTGTGGTGCGGCATCCTGACGGGCGGGCCGGAAGTCTTCTCCGCGGGGGCCGACCTGAGGTCCGGGCCGGGTGACCCGACATCGCGCGGCGGTATCGCCGGCATCATCCGCAGGGCACGCACCAAGCCGCTGATCGCGGCGGTGGAGGGCTGCGCGTTCGGCGGCGGCATGGAGATCGTGCTCTGCTGCGACCTCGTGGTGGCCGCGCGGACCGCGCTGTTCCGGCTGCCGGAGGTAAGCCGCGGGCTGATGCCTGATTTCGGCGGCGCCTTCCGGGTCGCCAGGATGTTGCCGGCCAATGTCGCCCGCGAATTGCTGCTGACCGGGCGCGACCTGCATGCGGAGCGCGCGGAGCGGCTCGGCTTCGTCAACGTGCTCACGGCTCAGGGCGGCGCGCGGGCGGCCGCGATCGAACTGGCGAGCCAGGTGACCGCGAACGCGCCGCTCGCCGTCCGCGAGGCCCTGGCGATCGTCAACGCCGAGATCAGCGGGGACGAGGAACCGTCCTGGAAGCGGTCCGACGCCGCGCATGCACGGCTCGTGGCGTCCGGCGACGTCCGCGAAGGGATCGCGGCCTTCTTCGGCAGGCGGGCACCGAACTGGCAGGCCCGCTGACGAAAGAGGTTCGCGTCTATGTCGAGAAATTAGATCCCAATTCTCGAAGCGCGGGTTATCGATGAGCATCCCGGCTCGGTGGGTTGCGCCATGCCCGGCATCTGGCTGCAGATCCGCGACGAGCACGGGACGGTCATGGGCGGAAGGGGAGGTTGGCGAGATCCGCATCAGCGGTGCCAGTGTGTTCCGCGGTTACCGGCGCGATCCGGAAGCGACCGCCGCCGCCCTGGCACCGCGGCGGTGGTACCGCACCGGCGACTACGGCCGACTGCAGGACGGTGTCCTGTACCTGGAAACCAGGATCCGTGACCTCATCGTGCGCGGCGGGGAGAACATCTAGCCGATCGAGGTCGAGTACCGCCTAGTGGAGCATCCCGACGTGCCCACGCCTGCGTCATCGGGGTCCCGCACCAGGTTCTGGGTCAGGACGTGAAGGCCTTCATCGTGGCAGGGGCCGGCAAAAGCCTCACCGAACACGACATCCGGGTGTGGGTCACGGGCACCCTCGCCCCGTTCAAGGTGGCCGCGCACTTCGAGTTCGTCGAGTCGCTGCCGTACAACGAGACCGGCAAGGTCATGAAGCGACTGCTCAAGTAGCCGTGCCGCGGCGGGCCCAGGACACCAGGTCGGCGGTCGACCTGGCCTTCTGACCGCGGCGTCCCAGCAGGTCACTCAGCGTCCCCTCGGCCTCGCGCGGGTCCGCACCAGACATCACCTCGGCGAAATGCGCGAGGTAACCCTCCGGGGTTGGATCCTCGTCGACGTACCCGGCCGTGGTGAGCATCAGCATGCGCGCGGCCCGCCCGCCGCCAGCGACGATCACCTCACCGCTGCACGGGCACTTCTCGTGGGACAGCAGCGCCACCAGCGGGGATACCTTCGCGGGTGCGAAGACGGTGTCCATCATCGCGGCGAACTCCTTGTCCGGCACCACCGGCATGATCGGCGTCTGCGCGACCGGCATGATGGCGTTGATCTTGATGTCGAGTTCCGGCGCGGCCTTGAGTTCGTTCGCGAGCACGCGGGTGTATGCGAGCACGCCGCCCTTGCCCGCCGCGTAGTCACCCGTGCCGGGAATGCCGAAGACTGAGCCCGAGGACGTGTTGACGATCCGGCCGTACCCGCGCTCCTTCATGAGCGGCAACGCCACCCGCAGCAGGTTGATGGTCCCGATCAGATGCACGCCCAGCGCGCGCTGCGTGACCTCGGGTGCGTTCAGCGATCCCGCGCCGATGCCGGCGTTGTTCACCAGGATGTCGAGCGACCCCCACCGCTGCAGAGCCAGTTCCACCATCGCCAGCGCGCTGGCCGGGTCGCTAACGTCGTCGCCGCTGGCGATGGCCTCGCCGCCGGCCTCGGTGATTTCCCGCACGACGCCGCCGGCATCGCCGATGTCGTTCACCACGACTCTCGCTCCGCGCTGGGCCAGCAGCAGCGCGTGAGCCCGGCCGAGGCCCCGGGCGGCGCCGGTGACGAGCGCCACCCGTCCGTCGAAGCGAAGTTCCTCAGTCATGTCTAGCAGTCCTTTCGGCCAGCGAGCCCGCTGCCTGACGGGCACGCCACGCAAACGATCTTGACATCACTGAAACTAGATTTCAATATGATGGCGAGGGTCGGCTGATTCTGGTCGGCCGCGTGCGACAGGAGGGATTGATGTACCCGACCCCGGGCACGGCCGTGGACCTGGTGCTCATGGTGTTCCGGCTGACTATCGCTGTCGTTCTCCTCGCCCACGGCTGGAATCATATTTTCGGCGGCGGGCGGATCGCCGGCACGGCGCGGTGGTTCGAGTCCCTCGGGATGCGCCCGGGAATCGTGCACGCATGGGCGGCCAGCGCGACGGAACTCGGCGCGGGCGTGCTGGTCGGGCTGGGGCTGTTGACGCCGCTGGGCGCCGCGGCGGTGGTCGGCGTGATGATCGTCGCGCTCGTGACCGCCCACCTGCGCAACGGCTTCTTCATCTTCCGGCCAGGGCAGGGCTACGAGTATGTCGTCGTCCTCATCATGTGCGCGGTCGCCATCGGCGTGGTCGGCCCGGGCCGCTGGTCGGCCGACTACGCGCTGGGCATCTCGTGGCCGGACTGGGTTCGTTTCGCGGTAACGGCCGGCGCCGGCCTAGGCGGCGGCGCGGTCCAGCTGGCCGCCTTCTGGCGACCCGCCCGCGCCCAGACCCCGGCGCCTCCAACCCCGGCGCCCGCCGTCGCCACGGCGGCCGAATCCCAGTCGGCTTCCGCCGAGTGACGCCCGAGCGACAGTAGACTGTAATTGATTTCCTGTTTCTGCTTCCCGCGGCTTGGAGGCTGTGAGTGCTGCAGATTGCCGGACCGCCGGCGCCCGAGACACTGCGGCGTGACCAGTTCGCGCGCCGCCAGCGCATCGTCCGCGCCGCGCTGCGCGCACTGGCCAACAGCGACTACGACCAGGTCAGGATTTCCGAGGTCGCGCGCGACTCCGGCGTCGCGCTGGGAACGCTGTACCGCTACTTCGCGTCGAAGGAGCACCTGTTCGCCGCCGTTTTCGTGGAGTGGCAGGGGGCGCTCAAGAAGAAGCTCGAGAAGGATCCCCCGCACGGCGGCACCGAGGCCGAGCGGCTTCGCGACGTGTTTCACCGCACGATCCGGGCGTTCCAGCTTCAGCCGCAGTTCTACCGGGTCGTGATGATGCTGAACGCCACGACGGACACGTACGCGGCGGACCTGTACGCGTCCGTCTCGCCGCAGTTCCGCGACACCGTGCAGACGGCGTTCGCCGGGCCGTTCAACGAGGATCAGGCCGCAATCTTCAGCGTGCTCAACAACGTCCTCGACGGCTCCCTGCGTTCCTGGGTGATGAACCGGATGACGATCCAGGACGTCTACGGCCACGTGGATGCCGCGATCCGGCTGATCTACGAGTACCGCCCGGAGTAGCCGGCCAGCGGTCCTCCTGCCGGCTCAGCCCGCCGCGTGGGCCACCCCATCCTTGCCACCTGACTAGAAACATGTTCTAGTCAGGTGGTCTAGGTGAATTATCACCGCTCAAGGCACCAGCGTCGACGTCTACTGTTCACGATTCCGATCTTACATTAGAGTCTAATTCTGATTATTGCCTGACGACGATGACGACAAGGGGTGCGCGATGACGATCGCCCTGACCAGCGACCAGCATGATCTCGCCGCGGCGGTAGCAGGGTTCACGGCCCGGCACGCTCCTGTGGGCGCGACGCGCGCCGCCTTCGCGGAGCTGGCCGCGGGGGAGCCGCAGCCGTCATGGCAGGCGCTGGTCAGTCAGGGGCTGCACGCCATCCACCTGCCGGAATCGGCCGGCGGAGACGGGGCCGGACTGGTGGAGCTCGCGGTGGTCCTCGAGCAGGCGGCCTTCGGGCTGTTTCCCGGGCCGCTGCTGCCCACCGTGCTGGCCGGCCAGCTGATCGCCGAGCACGCGCCCGCGGCGCTCGCCGGCCGGCTGCTGCCCGAACTGGTCGCGGGGGAGACGGCGGCGAGCGCCGTCACGGCGGCCGGGCTGCGTGCGGAAAGGTCGGGCGACTCGTGGCGGGTGAGCGGCGAGACGGGGCCGGTGCTCGGCGCGGCGAGCGCGCGGATCCTGGTGCTGGGCGCCGAGACGGACACCGGCACTCTCTGGTTCGTCCTCGACGGCGACCAGCGAGACCGGGCGAGCATCACCCACGCGGAACCGGCGGACCTGACCCGTGACGTGGGCCGGGTCAGGCTCGACGGACTGCCCGTCGCGGGCGAGCAAGTCCTCGCCGTCGACCTCGACCGGGTCCGTGACCTGGCCGCCACCCTGTTCGCCGCCGAGGCGGCGGGGGTCGCTCGCTGGTGCCAGCAGAGCGGGCTGGCGTACACCCAGGTACGCGAGCAGTTCGGCCGCACGATCGCCTCGTTCCAGGCGATCAAGCACAAATGCGCGCGGCTGTTCGCCCGCAGCGAGCTCATCACCGCCGCGGCCTGGGACGCCGCCGTCGCGCACGACCAGGACCCCGGGCAGTTCGCGCTGGCGGCGGCGGCCGCCGCTGTGCTGGCGGTGCCAGGAGCCGTCGACCTCGGCCTGGAGACCGTGACGCTGTTCGGCGGCATCGGCTACACCTGGGAACACGACGTCCACCTGTACTGGCGGCGCGCGATGAGCCTCCAGTCGCTGCTCGGCCCGCGCGGGACCTGGCAGCGGCGGATGGCGGAACTCGCCAGGGCCACCGACCGTCACCACGACCTGCGGCTGGCGGACGAGCCCCAGGGGCTGCGCTCCTGGGTGTCGGAGACGCTCGCCGAGGCCGCGCCGATGGCGCCCGATCAGCGGCGCAGCTTCCTCGCCGAGCGTGGACTGGCGGCGCCGCACTATCCTCGCCCGTACGGCATCGAAGCCAGCCCGGCCGCTCAGGTCGTGATCACCCAGGAGTTCGGGCGGGCAGGCCTCGACCAGCCGTCGACGACCATCGGCGAGTGGGCACTGCCCACGATCCTGGCGCACGGTACGGACGAACAGCGGGACGCCTTCGTCGGGCCTACCCTGCGCGGCCACATCTTCTGGTGCCAGCTCTTCTCCGAGCCGGGCGCGGGTTCCGACCTGGCCTCCCTGCGTACGCAGGCGGTCAAGGTGGACGGCGGCTGGCTGCTCAACGGGCAGAAAGTCTGGACGTCGTCGGCGCATGAAGCCGACTGGGGCATCTGCCTCGCTCGCACCGATCCCGAGGCGAGCAAGCACAAGGGCATCAGCTACTTCCTCGTCGACATGCGCAGCCCGGGGATCGAGATCCGCCCGCTGCGCGAGGCCAACGGCGGCTACATGTTCAACGAGGTCTTCATCACTGACGTGTTCGTCCCGGACTCGCGGCTCGTCGGCAACCCGGGCGACGGCTGGCGGCTTGCCCGCACCACGCTCGGCAACGAGCGCGTCAACATCGCCACCGGTATGGGGCAGCGCCACGAGCTGCCGTCCGACTACCTCGCCGCGCTTGGCGAGCCGGTCCCGGCCGAGGTGCTCGCCGAGTGCGGCGTGCTCACCGCGGGCGCGCTGGCGTTCGCCGCCATGAGCCAGCGGCTGCTGCTGCGCCAGATCGCCGGGCTCCAGCCGGGGGCCGAGGCGAGCGTCCTCAAGGTCGCCCACGCCTGGAACAGCACCAGCCTGCGCACGGCGGTGCTCGGCTGGCAGGGCGCGGACGCCGCCGCGCTGGGCTGGCAGGGCGCGGACGCCGCGCTCAGGGGTCCGGCGGGGGAGGCGGCGCAGGGATACCTATCGCTCCCGCCCCTGGTGATCGGCGGCGGGACGCTGGAGATCCAGCTGAACGTCATCGGCGAGCGTGTCCTGGGCCTGCCCCGGTTAGCGGTCGCTGATCGGTGCGGGGCGGCACAGCCATGTAGCCCTACTGAAAAGGGCAAACCGGATAGGATAAACAGAATATTTGATCCCATGCTGGGTGCCAGTTTCGTGAATCTGGGTCAAAAATTGCGATATTAATCGCACGCGAGGCACGATCACGAGACGGAAGGCCGATCGGGGTAAATGTACACTTGTTTGCCTATTTCGTCCCTTTCGAGGTAGCGGTCCGCTGGATGACCCACGATCCAGCCTGCGTACCAGGCGGCCGACGAGGGCTACTTCCCCACTCACGGCCTCATGAGCGGGGAACGCATCGCGCTGTTAGACGCCCGCTCGAGCGCGTGGAGCGGAAGCTGGACGAACTGCGCCGTGACATGCGGTGCCTGGCGATGGGCAGCTTAAGGAACCGGTCCGGCGTGGGACCCGCAATCTCATCTCGCTGATCCACAATCTCAGGCGGGCAGCCGCCGGGCCAGCGCGATGCCGTTCGAGCGCATCACCTGCTCGCACTCCTGCGGCGAGTAGCCGAAGTTCTCCAGGTCCTTGAGGTACGACCGGGGCTCGGCGAGGCCTTCGACGTGCGGATAGTCCGAGCCCATCAGGATGTGATCCACGCCGACCAGGTCGCGCAGCTCGCCGAGCTGGTCCTCGTAGAAGGGCGAGACCCAGATGTGCCGCCGGAACGTCTCCCGGGGGTCCTCCGGATACAGGAACGGCGTCTGGCCAAAGGACTTGCCGAGCTTCTCGAACAGGTGGAACGCCCAGTCCGAGCCGGTCTCGATCGACGCCACCCGCAGCCGCGGGAACCTCGCGAACAACTGATGCGCGAGCATGCTGGCCATGGTGTCCTGCACCGGGCTGGCCGACGAGATGCTGCGGAAGCTGGCCGCCCGGAAGGCCTCGGTGCTCCCGGATTCGCCCCAGTCCGCCAGGTAGTGCGAGTAGCGGGTCTCGCCGCCGTGATAGAGCACCGTGATCCCGGATTCGTTCACCCGGGCCCAGAACGGGTCGAACAGCGGATCGGCGGGAGACCGGCCTCCGGCCGACGTCATGACCGGGCCGGGGACCATGACGACGAAGCGGGCGTCGTGCGCCAGGGCCCACTCCAGCTCGCGTGCGGCGTTGTCGACGTCCACGAGCGTGATGTATGGCGCCGCGAAGATCCGCTCGCAATAAGCGAACCCCCAGTCCTCGTCCAGCCACCGGTTGAAGGCGCGGAAGGCGGCGGTCAACGCGGGCACGTCGCCGATCAGGGCCTGCTCCATGCCGACGCCGAGCGTGGGCAGGAAGATCGCGCCCTCCATCCCCTGCCGGTCCATCACCGTCAGCCGGGCGTCCCGGTCCCGGTACTCCGCCCTGATGGGCTCAAGCTCCCCGAACAGCTCCAGTGTCGACGCCTTCTTCGGGTTGCGTCCGCGGAAGTACTCGTCCATTGCGCCGGGCTTGGCGACAGGGTCGAAGGTGGGGTTCGGGATGAAGCGGTTGATCTTGCCGGCGACGAGCAGGCGCGTCTTCCCCTCCACCTGCGCCCACTGCATTGTCCGCTTGCCGTAGCCAGGCTCCAGGTGGCGGGTGAAGGCGTCCAGCGCCTCGTAGTAGTGGTTGTCGCAGTCGAAGAACCGGAACGGCGGCGTGCTCATGAAACTCACACTAGAACCTAGTTCTGAGGATTGACAAGGGTCAGGATTGGCCGAAAGATAAGGCTCTCCCCTTGACGAAACTGAAACTCGGTTCCATAGTTGCCAAGGTAATGGGGAGATGGCGAGAGGTTCCAGCATGGGCATGCCGTCCGGCATCGGGATCGTCGACACGATGATCAGCTTTCCGCACGACGGGTTCGGGCAGTACGACTTCATCAGGAAGCAGACCAAGGACCGTGGGTCGCTCGAGGAGATGGAGTTCCCCGCCGAGTACATGTTCAAGAACGTGCCCAAGGACCTGCCCACCTCCGACCCCGTCTCGGTCACGCTGCACGAGATGGACCGGTTCGGCATCGAGATCGGCGTCGTCGGCATCTCCGACGAGACGTCCCGGGCGGCGCTGAAGCAGCACCCCGACCGGTTCGTCCCGGCCGGCAACATCGACGACCCCAACGACGTCAGCGGCACCGTGCGCAAACTCCGGCGGGAGTACGAGGAGTTCGGAATCAAGGCGACCGCCGTCTTCCCGGCCGGCACGTTCCCGCAGGTGGCGATCGACGACGCGAAGATGTACCCGGTCTACCAGACCTGCGTCGACCTGGACATCCCGATCTTCTGCTGCGCCGGCATTCCCGGACCACGGCTGAAGTTCGCGCCGCAGGAGGTCTCCCGGATCGACACCGTCATGTACGACTTCCCCGACCTGGTCTTCATCACCCGGCACGGCTGCGAGCCCTGGGAGAAGCTGGTCATGAAGCTCATGCTCAAGTGGCCCAACCTGTACTACTCCACCTCGGCGTTCGCGCCCAGGCACTACCCGCAGGAGATCATCAAGTACGCCAACACGCGCGGCGCGGACAAGGTCATCTACGGCGGCTACTTCCCGATGGGACTGAGCCTGGAGCGCATCTTCTCCGATATGCCGCAGGTTCCGTTCAAGGACGAGGTGTGGCCCAAGTTCCTCTCCGGGAACGCGCGCCGAGTGCTGAAGATCGGCAACTAGACCGGGCAGGATGAGGGGTTCAATGTCGTACCCTGGGGACTTCGCGAAGAGCACGCCGGACAAGCCCGCGGTCATCTCTGCCGAGACAGACGAGCGGGTGAGCTACGCCGAACTCGACGACCGCTCAATCCGCCTGGCGAATCTGCTCGGCGAATTCGGGCTGGTGAAGGGTGACTCGTTCGCGGTGCTCGCGGAAAATCACGTTCGCTACTACGAGCTTTACTGGGCCGCGATTCGCGCCGGGCTTTACATAACACCCGTCAACACCCACCTGGCCGCCGAAGAGGTCGCCTATCAGGTCACCGACTCGAACTCCAGGGTTTTCATCGCAACCCGGGCGATGGCGGACCTGGCACAGCAGGTCCTGCAACGGATCGACCCGTCGGTGCGGACGCTCATGATCGACGGGACCGCCGATGGCTTCGACTCGTATGAGGCGGCCATCGCGGGCGCGTCGGCGCAGCGGCCATCGCGGCAGCCACGCGGCGAGGCGATGGTCTATTCCTCGGGAACCACCGGCCGGCCCAAGGGCATCAAGCGCCCGTTGCGCGACGTCGAGGTCGACGACGCGGTCGCCAACGGGACGCTGATGAAGCTCACCCGGGGCGCGGACGCCTCCTCGGTCTACCTGAACCCCGCGCCGCTCTATCACTCCGCTGCGCTTTTCTGGTCTACCGGCGTGCACAGCCTGGGCGGCACGGTAATCCTGCTGCGGAAATTCGATCCCGAGAAGTTCCTGGCGGCGATCGAACGCTACCGTGTTTCACATACCCAGGTCGTGCCGACGATGCTGGTCCGGATTCTCAAGCTGCCGGACGAGCGCAGGCTGAAGTACGACCTTTCCTCCCTGGCGGCCCTGGTGCACGCGGCGGCGCCGTGCCCGCCGGAGGTGAAGGAGCGGTTCATCGACTGGCTAGGGCCGGTCGTCTACGAGTACTACGGCGGCACGGAAGGCAGCGGGATCACCTGGATCACGCCGGAGCAGTGGCTGGCTCACCGCGGGTCTGTCGGCAAGCCGGTCATCGGCATTCCGCACGTCTGCGACGAACTGGGCGCCGAGCTTCCGGTCGGCACGCCCGGGACGGTGTACTTCGAGCAACCGCGGGCGCCGTTCGAATACCACGGTGACACGCAGAAAACGCGCCACAGCCGCCATCCGCTGCACGACAACTGGACGGCGATCGGGGATGTCGGCTATCTCGACGACGAAGGCTACCTCTATCTCACCGACCGCAGAAGCTTCATGATCATCTCCGGCGGCGTCAATATTTATCCCGCCGAAATCGAGAATTGCCTCGTTATGCACGAAAAGGTCGCGGACGTAGCGGTTTTCGGCATGCCGGATCCCGAGATGGGGGAGTTCGTGCAGGCGGTCGTCCAACTGGCGCATGGCGTGCGGCCCGGCGCGGACACCGAAAGCGAGCTGAAGGCATTCATCCGGTCGCATCTCGCCGGCTATAAGGTGCCCCGCCGCATCGATTTCCGCGGCGAGCTTCCCCGCACGGAAACCGGAAAGCTCGCGAAGTACCTGCTGCGCCGCGAGTACGCCGGGGATTCCCGCAACCCGTGACCGGGCCTACGGAGTCCGCCGTCGCGACCAGCTGGTACCTGGCTGCCAGGTCGCGGACAACCTTCGCGAGGTGGGGATGGTCCTCGGTGATGGCTAGCTAGGGACATGCGCACCAGTTCATGCGGCGTCGCTCGCCGCGTTCGACGGCCACATCGGCCAGGCCGCGTACGCCGCCTCCAAGGGCGCCGTCGTCGCGATGACCCTGCCCGTCGCCCGCGACCTGTCGGCGATCGGCGTGCGGGTCTGCACGATCGCACCCGGACTCATCGACACCCCATCTACGGCGAGGGCCCGGCGTCCGACGCGTTCAAGGAGGAGCTCAAGCGCGACGTGCTGTTCCCCGGGCGTCTTGGCGCCGCCGAGGAGTTCGCGACGCTCGCCGTCGAGCTGCTCGCGAACAGCTATATGAATGCCGAGGTCATCCGCCTGGACGGTGGCGCGCGGCTGCAGCCGAAGTAGGGAGCCCCGATGAGGTACCCGGGAACGTACTGCGACACCCAGCCGGACAAGGCCGCGGTGGTGATGGACCGCTCGGCTGCCCGCACGACGTACGCGGAGCTTGAGGAGCGGTCGGTCCGGCTGGCGAACGCCCTGCGCGCCCGGGGCCTGCGGCGCGGCGACGTGCTCGCCCTGCTGTCGGAGAACCACATCCGGTACTACGAGGTCTACTGGGCCGCGATCCGGTCCGGCCTGTACATCACGCCCGTCAACCGCCATCTCGCGGCCGGGGAGATCGGCTACCAGCTGACCGACTCGGGAGCGGTCGCACTCATCGCCTCCCGCGTCTTCGCCGACGTGCTCGCGGACGCGCTCCACGGTGCGCCACGGGTCGGCGTGCGGCTGATGTGGGACGGCACCGTGGACGGCTTCGAGTCCTACGAGGACGCGCTGCGCGCTGCGTCACCCGAGCAG
>Ga0335075_10007465_pt1 | contig 16825 bp, 15 predicted proteins | sample Lox_Sample_24_FD_206723 | JGI IMG/M metagenome (GOLD analysis project Ga0335075, IMG submission 206723) | Soil microbial communities from Loxahatchee National Wildlife Refuge, Florida, United States - Lox_Sample_2.4 | ecosystem: Environmental > Terrestrial > Soil > Wetlands | place: USA...
TGCCGGGCGTCGCCGGCACCTGGAAGGACCTCACCGACAACGTCAATTCGATGGCCGGCAACCTCACCGGCCAGGTGCGCAACATCGCCGAGGTGTCCACCGCCATCGCCAGCGGCGACCTGTCCCGCAAGATCACCGTCGACGTGCGCGGCGAGATCCTGCAGCTGAAGGAAACCATCAACACGATGGTGGACCAGCTGCGCTCCTTCGCCTCGGAAGTGACCCGCGTCGCGCGCGAGGTCGGCACCGAGGGCAAACTCGGCGGCCAGGCCGTAGTGCCGGGCGTCGCCGGCACCTGGAAGGACCTCACCGACAGCGTGAACTCCATGGCCGGCAACCTCACCGGCCAGGTGCGCAATATCGCCGAGGTCGCGACCGCCATCGCCAACGGCGACCTGTCGCGCAAGATCACCGCCGATGTGAAGGGCGAGATCCTGCAGCTGAAGGAATCCATCAACACGATGGTCGACCAGCTCAATGCGTTCGCCGCCGAGGTGACCCGCGTGGCGCGCGAAGTGGGCACCGAAGGCAACCTCGGCGGCCAGGCCGAGGTCAAGGGCGTGAGCGGCGTCTGGAAGGACCTCACGGACAACGTCAATTCGATGGCCAGCAACCTCACCGGCCAGGTGCGCAACATCGCCGAAGTCGCGACCGCCATCGCCCGCGGCGACCTCTCCCGCAAGATCACGGTGGACGTGCGCGGCGAGATCCTGCAGCTCAAGCAGACCATCAACACCATGGTCGACCAGCTCAACGCGTTCGCCGCCGAGGTGACCCGCGTGGCGCGCGAGGTCGGATCCGAGGGCCGGCTGGGCGGCCAGGCGGACGTGAAGGACGTGAGCGGTGTGTGGAAGGACCTGACGGACAAGGTCAACTCCATGGCCAGCAACCTCACCGGCCAGGTCCGCAACATCGCCGAAGTCGCGACCGCCATCGCCCGCGGCGACCTCTCCCGTAAGATCACGGTGGACGTGCGCGGCGAGATCCTGCAGCTGAAAGAAACCGTGAACACGATGGTCGACCAGCTCAACAGCTTCGCGGCCGAAGTCACCCGCGTGGCGCGCGAGGTCGGTACCGAGGGCAAGCTGGGTGGCCAGGCGATCGTGCCGGGCGTCGGCGGTACCTGGAAGGACCTGACCGACAACGTCAATTCGATGGCCCGCAACCTCACCGGCCAGGTGCGCAACATCGCCGAGGTCTCCACCGCCATCGCCCGTGGCGACCTGTCGCGCAAGATCACCGTGGACGTGAAGGGCGAGATCCTGCAGCTGAAGGAAACCATCAACACGATGGTCGACCAGCTCAACGGCTTCGCCGCCGAAGTGACCCGCCTCGCCCGAGAGGTCGGTACCGAGGGCAAGCTCGGCGGCCAGGCGGTCGTACCGGGAGTCGCCGGGACCTGGAAGGATCTCACCGACAACGTCAACGTGATGGCGAACAACCTCACCAACCAGGTGCGCGGCATCGTGAAGGTCGTGACCGCCGTGGCCAACGGCGACCTGCGCCAGCGCCTGACCGTGGAATCCAAGGGCGAGGTGAACGCCCTCGCCGACACCATCAACAGCATGACCGACACGCTGGCGATCTTCGCCGACCAGGTGACCAGCGTGGCCCGCGAAGTGGGCGTCGAGGGGCGCCTCGGCGGCCAGGCCCACGTGCCGGGCGCCGCGGGAACCTGGAAGGACCTGACCGCCAACGTGAACCTGCTGGCCGCGAATCTCACCAACCAGGTGCGCGCCATCGCCGAAGTGGCCACCGCGGTGACCAAGGGCGACCTCACCCGCTCCATCCAGGTCGAGGCGCGCGGCGAAGTGTCCGAGCTCAAGGACAACATCAACGCCATGATCGGCAACCTGCGCGCGACCACCGAGCGCAACAACGAGCAGGACTGGCTGAAGACGAACCTGGCCAAGTTCAGCCGCATGATGCAGGGCCAGCGCGATCTGGTGACCGTGGGCAAACTGCTGCTGTCGGAGCTTGCGCCGCTGGTCAACGCCCAGCAGGGCATCGTCTACGTCATGGACGGCACCACCGACGGCGGCCACCTGCGCGAGCTCGCCACCTATGCCGACCAGGGCGACGGCGAGACCGGCAGCCGGCAGTACGCGATCGGCGAGGGCCTGGTCGGCCAGGCGGCCGCCGACCGGCAGCGTCTGCTGATCACCGACATGCCCGATGACTCGATCAGGATCTCCAGCGGCCTCATGACCGCCCGCCCGCGCAACGTGATCGTGCTGCCCGTCCTCTACGAAGGGCACGTCAAGGCGGTCATGGAACTGGCCTCCCTGAGCAGTTTCACCGCCTCCCACCTGGCCTTCCTGGAACAGCTGACCGGCAGCCTGGTCGGCGTCGTGCTGAACACCATCGAAACGACGATGCGCACCGAGGGCCTGCTGACGCAGTCCCAGCAGCTCGCCGGCGAACTGCAGGCCCAGCAGACCGAACTGCAGCAGACCAACGAGGAGCTGGCCAACAAGGCGAAGCTGCTCGCGGAACAGAACGCGGAAGTGGAGCGCAAGAACCAGGAAATCGAGCTCGCCCGGCGGGCCCTGGAGGACAAGGCCGCGGAACTCGCGCTCACCTCGCGGTACAAGTCCGAGTTCCTGGCGAACATGTCGCACGAGCTGCGTACCCCGCTCAACAGTATCCTGATCCTGGGTCAGCAGCTGTCCGAGAACGCCGACGGCAATCTCACCAAGCGCCAGGTCGAATTCGCCACCACCATCCACGGCGCCGGTACCGACCTGCTGAACCTGATCAGCGACATTCTCGACCTGTCCAAGATCGAATCGGGAACCGTCACGGTCGAATGCGAGGAACTGCTGTTCACGCACCTGCGCGAGACCGTCGAGCGCAACTTCCGCCACGAGGCCGAGGCGCGCAAGCTTTCATTCACGGCCGACTTCGACCCGCGCCTGGGCCGGGCCATCACCACCGATTCCAAGCGCCTGCTGCAGGTCCTGAAGAACCTGCTCTCCAACGCCTTCAAGTTCACCGAGCATGGCGGCGTGCGGCTGCGGGTCGGCATGGCCAACAGCGGCTGGGCTCCCGAACACCCGACGCTGAGCCAGGTGCCGGCCGTGGTCGAGTTCTCCGTGAGCGATACCGGCATCGGCATCCCCCCGGAGAAGCAGAGAATCATCTTCGAGGCGTTCCAGCAGGCCGACGCCGGCACTTCCCGCAAGTACGGCGGCACGGGCCTGGGGCTCGCGATCAGCCGCGAGCTCGCGCACCTGCTCGGCGGCGAGATCCGTCTGAGCAGCGTGGCCGGCAGCGGCAGCACCTTTACCCTGTACCTGCCCCTGCAGTACATCGGCGCCGCCTATGCCCGCGGTGTACAGCAGACCCCCGCTGCACTTGCCAACGCTTCACTTGCCAGCCCGCAGCCGGCGTACCAGCCGGTGGTGCTGCCGATTCGCCAGGAGGAGATACCGGATGACCGGGAAAATCTCGAGACCGGCGAACCGATCCTGATGATCGTGGAGGACGACCCCCACTACGCGCGGGTCCTGGTCAATCTTGCCAAGGAGCGCGGCTTCAAGGTGCTGCTGGCAAGGACCGGCGCCGATGCCCTCATCTTCGCGCGCAAATACCCGCTGTCGGCAGTCTCGCTGGATGTCTTCCTGCCCGACATGCTCGGCTGGACGGTTCTGAATCAACTCAAGCGCAGCTCCGAGACCCGGCACATCCCGGTGCAGATCCTGACCATCGAGGACGAGCGCCAGTACGGCCTGGAGCGCGGCGCCTTCGCGTTCGTGACCAAGACCGGTACCACCGAGGAACTCGAGGCTGCCCTCGACCGGCTCAAGCACTTCACGAGCAGCAAGGTCCGCCGGCTGCTGGTGGTCGAGGACGATGCGGCCGAACGGCTGAGCGTGACGGAACTGCTGGGCCATCAGGACATCGAGATCCTCACCGCCACGACCGGCGCCGAAGCACTCGAGGCCATGCGTACCCACGATATCGACTGCGTCGTGCTGGATCTGCGCCTGCCGGACATGTCCGGCTTCGAGCTGCTGGAGGTGATCCAGGGGGATGCGGCCCTGCGGCAACTGCCGATCATCGTCTTCACCGGCCGTGACATCTCCGACGAAGAGGAAGTCCGGCTGAAGAAGAGCGCCAAGAGCATCGTGCTCAAGGGCGTGCGTTCGCCCGAGCGGTTACTGGACGAAACCGCCCTGTTCCTGCACCGCGTCGTCGCGGACCTGCCGCCCGCCAAGCAGGCGATGCTCCAGGCCCTGCACGAAGGCGACGAGCCGCTGGCCGGCCGCAAGGTCCTGGTCGTCGATGACGACATCCGCAACATCTTCGCGCTCAACAGCCTGCTCGAGCGGCACCAGATGCAGGTCATCACGGCAACCAATGGCCAGGAGGCCATCAACCTGGTGGAGTCCACCGAGGACCTGTCCCTGGTGCTGATGGACGTGATGATGCCCGAGATGGACGGCTACGAAACGATGCGCCGCATCCGCCAGCACCCGGAATTCCGCATGTTGCCCATCATTGCCCTCACCGCCAAGGCCATGAAGGGTGACCGGGAGAAGTGCCTCGAGGCCGGCGCTTCGGATTACGTCGCAAAACCAGTGAACACCGACCAGCTGCTGTCGCTGGTGCGGCTGTGGCTGCACCGGTGAACGCAGAACTGACCAAAATGCGCTCCCCCGCCGAGTCGGCTGACAAGGTCAATATCCTGCTGGTCGATGACCAGCCGGCGCGGCTGCTCACGTATGAATCGATCCTGAGTTCACTCAATCAGAACCTGATCACGGCAACCTCGGGCTTCGAGGCGCTCGAGAAGCTGATGCGCAACGAGTTCGCCGTCGTGCTGCTCGATGTGAGCATGCCGGAGATGGACGGATTCGAGGCCGCACGGCTGATCCACGAACATCCGCGATTCGAGCGCACGCCCATCATTTTCGTGACCGGCGTGCACATGTCGGAGCTGGACCGCCTCAAGGGCTACAAGCTCGGCGCCGTGGACTACGTCTCGGTGCCCGTGGTTCCGGAGATCCTGCGCAGCAAGGTCGCCGTGCTGGTCGAGCTCTACTGCAAGCGCCGCGAACTGGTCGAACTCAACCGCCACCTGGCCGACACCAATGCCCAGCTGGCGAGTGCCAACACCGAGCTGCAGGCGGAGAAGACCCGGGAACTGCTGGCGCTGAACAACAGCCTGCAGCGCGCCAACCTGGACCTGGAACGCGCGAACCTGGCACTGCAGGGGGAAGTGGCCGAGCGGGCCCGCGCCGAGCAGGCCCTGAAGGAGGCGGACCGCCACAAGGACGAGTTCCTCGCCATGCTCGCCCACGAGCTGCGCAACCCGCTGGCGCCGATCCGCAACGCCGTGCATCTCATGAAGCTCAAGGCGCTCGGTGATCCGCAGCTGCAGCTCTCGCGTGACATCATCGAACGGCAGCTGATCCAGCTATCCCGGCTGGTGGATGACCTGCTGGATGTTTCGCGGATCACCCGCGGCAAGATCAACCTCACCCGCCAGCGGGTGGGACTGGACGAGCTCGTGGCGCGCGCGGTGGAGACGGTGGCGCCGACCATCGAGGCGCGCGGCCATACGCTGGATGTCATGATTCCCAAGCGTGCCCTGCTGATCTATGGCGACCCGATGCGCCTGACGCAGGCACTCGGCAATGTGCTCGCCAATGCCGCCAAGTACACCGACAACGGCGGCCGCATCACGCTCACGGCGAAGCGCCGCCGCCGGGACATCGAGATCGTGGTGCGTGACAATGGCATCGGCATCGTGCCCGAAGTGCTGCCCAGCATCTTCAATCTCTTCACGCAACTCGACCGCCGGACCGGCCGGCATCAGGGCGGACTGGGCATAGGCCTTGCCCTGGTGCGGCAGCTGGTCGAAATGCACGGTGGCTCGGTATCGGCCTCCAGCGACGGGCCCGACCAGGGCAGCGAGTTCGTCATCAGGCTGCCCCTGTCCATCGAGCGCATGGCAGCATCGGAACTGCGGCCCGCCGAATCACCGGCTGCCGCGACGGATACGGCAGCGCAGGTGCCGAGCAAGGCACCCCAGCGCCGGATCCTGGTGGCCGACGACAACTCCGATGCCCGCGAAAGCCTCGCGACGTTGCTGTCCCTGAGCGGCCATGAGATCTATCGCGCCGAGGATGGCAATGACGCGATGCGGAAGGCCGAGCGCTTCCGCCCCGACGTCGCCCTGCTGGACATCGGCATGCCGGGCGCGAACGGCTACGAGGTCGCGCGGCACATCCGGGAGCAGTCCTGGGGCCGGGACATGGTGCTGATCGCGCTGACCGGCTGGGGTCAGGAGTCCGACCGGAGACGTTCGCACGAAGCCGGGTTCGACAACCACCTGACCAAGCCGGTGGATCCGCTCACTCTGGATGAGTTGCTCGCCAAGGTCTAGGGACGGCAAGCGCGGCCGTATCGGCCGTCTCCTACGCTTCGTGGGGCGGATTCCCGGAATGGGCAGCCCGACCCCTTCCAGTACGCTGACATCAAACTGACACGTCCGCAGGTCGGCCAATCGATACGGGACTCACCGGGAGCACAATGCCTCAATTCTTGCGATGGATCTGTTGCCTCACCCTTTTGACCCTGTGTGCGCTGCCGCGTGCGGTGCTCGCGCAGACCCCTTCTCCCCTGCAGGAGTGGCAGTACTCGGGCGGCGTGATACTCGCGCGACTGTTCGATCCTGATCTGCCGACGTGGCGGGTGATCGGAGGCGCTGCGGCCGAAGTTCAGCCGGTGTTCGACGGTGCGGCGGCCATGAAGGTCCAGGGCGGCCCGGTGTTCAACGTCTATCACAAGGACGAATGGTATGTGACGACCGGCGAAGGCATCGGCTACAACTTCATCCGCGGCAAGCAGTACCAGATCGGTCTGGGCCTGACCTACGATACGGGCCGCTCCGTGAAGGAGGATGCCAACCTGCGCGGCATGGGAGACATCTACTCCGCGCCGGTGGGCAAGCTGTACGCATCCGTGGTCCTGTCCAAGAAATTCCCGCTGATCCTGCGGGTCGCGGTCCGCCAGTACATCGGGGGTGATCAGGGAGCGGTGGGGGACGCCTCGGTCTACCTGCCGCTGCCCGGCAGTTCCAAGACCTTCGTCATGTTCGCGGGTCCCTCCATCACCATGGCGGACCGCCACTATCGCCAGGTCGTGTACGGAGTGGACGCTCAGCAGTCGCTCGCGTCCGGGCATCCCGAGTTCAACTTCAACCGCGCCGGCACCACGGATGCCGGGGTGGGCTTCAGCGCCACGAAGTTCGTCGGCAAGCACCTGCTGTTGAATCTCGACGCCGCGATCAGCCAGGTGCGCGGTCGGGGCGCCGGCAGTCCCATCGTCGAGCAGCGGACCCAGCGGGTGCTCGCCCTCTCGTTCGAATACCACTGGGAAAGCGGGCCCTAGAATCTCCAGGCGGCGCTCAGCCACAGGGCGTTCGAGTCGCGCGCATTGACCAGGCGGATCTGATCGTATTCGACGTTGAGATTGAGATGGCCGATGAGGGTCACCCCAAGCCCTCCGCCGTAGATGAAGTCGGACCGGTCATGGCTGGATTCCACCACCGGGCCCGGCGGAACGTTGAAGTCGACTCGCAGATTGGTGTCGTAATAGAGATAGGGGTCCGCTGAACGTCGTATCGGCGTGCGCCGCGGAGGCTGCCAGTGTGCCGAAGGCGACGCACACCATGGGAATGCCGCGCCTCGTCAGTCGAATCATGGTTCACCTCGGCTTTTCATGATCGGGGGCAGGCGGCTGCTTTTCGGGCTTGCCTGATTTCGACGGCGCGGCTCCCGGCCCCGAGTTCTCAGACAGCAGCGCGCTGCAGTTCTGATCCTTGGCCAGGCCGGGGTCCACGAAGGCCAGGATCGCCGCGAAGGGCGTGAGCGCGGCACCCAGCGCGGCCGCGATCGCTCCCTGTTTCGCGAGCTTGCCGGCGTCGGGGGCGAACGAGGGTTTCAGCAGGTGGCCGCGGATGTCGATGGGGGCGCGGATGCGCACCAGATGGAACTTCTTCGGATCGCCGCTGATGGTCAGATCCAGCGCTTCGGTACCCAGGTTGACGGTCCCGTGACCCTTGATGACCACGTTCTGCGTGTCGATCAGGATGGTCTCGGCCTTCGCATCTCCATCGCTGATGTCGAACTTGGCGAGGCCGCAGCGGATCGGCGCGTGCGCGTTGTCGCCGGTGAGCAGCAGACCCACACCCTTCAGATCGATTCCCAGCAGCTCGGGAAAGGCCGAACGGATGTCACCGTGCGGTATGACGACCACGAAACTGCCGTTGGCATCCGCCATCAGCCGGTGCACCGAGTCGCCCTTGCCCTGGATCACGGCCCGCGCCTGCATCACGCCGTCCACGGGCGCATTGGGTCCCAGCTTGGCGCTTTTGAGCTGGTCCAGGTTGATGTTGACCGCCCGCACGTCCATGCGCACCTGCGGGATCTGCTGCCGGGCATCGATGTTGATATTGCCGCTGAGGCGACCTTCGGGCATTTCGAACTGCACCGGATCCAGCGTCAGCACGCCGCCGCTGAGCTTGGCATGCAGCAACACCTCCTTGAAGGGCACCTTGCCGGCTTCGATCGAAGTCGCCTTGAAATGCACGTCCGCATCCATCGCCCGGACACGGTCGGTCTGCAGGCGCGCATCGGGGAACAGGTGCGCGACGGGTGCCGGCGGGGCATGCTCGGATTTCTTGGATTTCCGGGCTGGCTGGGTGCCGGCGCTGGCGCCGCCCTTGTCGAGGGTATCCGAGGCCGTTGCCTTCGAGCCGGTCAGGGCGCCCAGATCCGACAACAGCAGGTGCCGGGACTCCAGTGTCGCGTTCAGGATCGGCTTCGGATGCGAATTGTCGACGTCGATGTTGCCGCCGATGTCGCTGCTGCCCAGCGTGCCCTTGATGTCGTGCACGGTGAAGTGTTCACCGTCGCGGCCGATGGTTGCCTGCACGGAAAACGGCGGGGTGTTCGGCAATGCCAACTGCGTGAGATAGAACAGTTCGGCCAGGTCCTTGCCCTTGACGGCGGCCTGCAGCTGCAGCTGTCCCAGGTCGAAGGGCTTGAGAACCTTGCCTGAGGCATCGATCTGGTTGTTGCCGGCCGTGATGCTCAGTGCGAACGGATAGGGATGGTCGGGACCGACGGACAGCAGCGCCCCCCCGGTCACATTCAACGCGAACGGCTCCTGGTTGATGGTGCCCTGGCCCTTGATGTGGAAGGCGTCCGGCTGGTTGGTGCTGGCGCGCTCATCGGCCTGGATCGTGCCGTTGACCTTCAGGCGCCGCAGATCATCGTCCAGATCGATCTTCCCGGACTGGATCAGCAGTTCATGGATCGCCGGCAGGCTGAACGGTTTCGGCGGCGGTGCATTGGGATTGGTCGGGGCGACGTTGGCGTTGGTCCAGTTGGCGCGACCGGATTTTTCCTGATGCAGATACAGCTCCGGCTGATCGACCTCGATCCGCTTGAGGATCAGGTGGCCCCGGAACAGCGGGCCCAATTCAAGCTGGATCTGCAGGCGCTGCAGCTGCAGCAGCGGGCGCGGTTCGTCCCAGGCGGGATCGGCGACCCGCAGGCCCTCGAGCGTGATGGTGGGCGTGCTGGACCACAGGTGCACCCGCAGATGTCCGGGAAGGGTTACCGTCCGGCCGCTCTTGGCGCTGGCGATACGCGCGATCGCCGGCCTGAACATGTCCCAGTCGAGTAACGTCAGCACCAGTACGATGATGATCAGGACGGCGAGCACGCCAAGGCCGCCGTACAGGAGGATCGGGTGCCGCCGCCTCGCATTCATGGGGGATCACATTCAGCAAACGGGCCCCAAAATTAATTCGGCTTAAGGATCTCTCCCGTCGGCGCTTTCCATCAGCGCGCGTAAGAAGATCTTAAGTGCGGCACGCGCCGGGCCGTTTGACATTGCGACCCGACGGTAGGACGGAACCTACGACAAGAGCTGGGCTGCGCCGAAGCGGCGATGCCGGGGCCTCTGCAATCATTGCCGCGCCTAGGGATTCAGCGTGTCATCACCCACAGGGGATCGGGAGATTTCAATGACGTATCGCAATACCCTGATCGAGCGCTCACGGCAGTTCGAATCAGAACATGACGAGCCGGCGGTGCTGGACTATCTGCAGCTGCGTAACCGCCAGTGCCTGTATGCCTGGCAGATGAAGCGCGCGGAATACGCGCTGGCGAGCGTGCGCCAGGGATCCCACACCGGCAACGCCGCCGAGCGTCCGCCGGTCTGAGCGGCAGCACGTGGCGGATGCGGTCACAGCGGATCGCGCCCGCGAACGATGCGAACAATGACCACGATCACTGCGATCACCAGCAGGATGTGGATGAAGCCGCCGAAGGTATACGAGGACACCATTCCCACCAGCCACAGGATGACGAGCAGGACGGCGATGGTTTCGAGCATCCGGCGCTCCTAGCGGCGGGCCAGTGAAAGGGCGACCTGCGTCCGGGCATCCTCGGCGATGGCCTGGGCCAGATGCGCGTCGGATTGGGCTTCGCGGGCCCGCGTACGGGCCATGTCCGGATCGCTTCTCTGCAGCCGCTCCGCATCGCTCAGCCGCTGGCGGGCGGAACTGAGCTCTTCCGGGGCCGTCCGCGCTGCGCCTGCGTGCTCGGCCTGATCGATTGCGGTGCGGGCGAGGGCCAGATCCGTCAGGGGTGCCGGCGGGGCGGAAGCACACCCCACCGCGCCCAGCACGCTGCAGAGGGCTGCCGCTTGCAGTGTTGAGACCCGATATCGCCCCATGTTCGAACTCCTGCCCTTTTGCGGTCGCAGAGAGTGTGGGGAGGGGAGCGTGCATTGCGAACCCGTCGGCCCGGCCAAGCCGCCGTCAGCAGGCACCGACACTTGACCGCAGAGTCAGGTCTGGGCGACGCGCCGTATGGTCGCGATCAGTTCGTCGGGGTCGCTGCCCTTGGGAATCACGGCGACCGCCCCCCCGTCCAGCGCCGAGGAAGCCAGCCGGTCGATGTCGTAACCACTGTGGATCACGATGCGGGTGGCGGCGTTTGCCGCGCGCAGCTTCGGCACCAGGGGCAGACTGCTGACGCCCCCGAACAGCAGGTCGAGCACCAGCACGTCCGGCTTGCTGGCGGCAACGGCCCCGACCAGTTCGTGCTGGGCCGTGATTTGCGCAACGCACTGCAGGCCGGGACTCGAGTTCACCAGCTCCGCAAGCATCAGGCACAGGTCGTCGCTGTCGTCGGCCACAGCGACCCGCACAGGGGGAACAGTACCCAATTCGGCCGTCACAGGTTCTCCGGGCATATCCCGGTGATGTTAACCCAGGAGCGGCAATCGCGGTGGGCACCTTGGCGGCGCCCGGCCGGGCCTCCCGTCGGGGGGGATTAACGGGAAGCCCGGCCAGCTGTATGTGCGGAAAATCAGCGGCGTGAGAGGAAGAATCCGGCCGCCAGCGCGGCCAGCGCGGCGATACCGATCATCTGCCAGGGCTTCTCGCGTACATAGTCATCGGCGGCGGCGGCAGCCTCGCGGCCGCGGTCGGTAATGGAGTCCACCTGGTCCGCCAGCCGATCGCGGGCCTGCAGGAGCGATTTCTCGAGCCGCGCCCGGGCCGCCGTCGCCTGGTCGCCGACCGCATCCGCGGTGCTGTGCAGGAGATCCTCGGCGTCGTCGATGAGTGATTCGAAATCCCGGGCAACGGCGGCCCGGGATTGCCGCGTCGCGCGCAGCGCGTCGGCCAGGCCATTTCTGCGCGTGGTTCGTCCGTGGGCTCCCCGGCCTGCTGCTACCGTTGTCATGTCGCGTGCCTCCGCTTCAGGTGTGACGAATGGGGGCAAGCTTGGCGGAAGGCCCTCCGGGAACATGCCCGGGAAACGGTGCCTCCGGGCGTCAGAGGGTGCTGACCGGGCCGCGGTGAGCCCCTGTAAGCGCAGTCCCACAAGCGGGAGCGGGGCCGCCCCGACGGAGCCTGCCGCCAATTATGTGCAGTCTAAGGTCAGGATTTGGTGCAGCTCGTGCAAATTCGGCCAGGAAAGCCCGCTCCGGGGCGGTCGCTGGCGGCATAAATTGCTCTGTTACACTTACGGCACGAACACAGTGCCGGGCAACTGAGGAGTGGTCATGGTGCGCGTACTCATAGCAGACGATCATGCGTTGATCCGGACAGGATTGATGCAGCTGCTGCAGGAAGACCGTTCGATCCGTGAAGTCGGCGAGGCCGCCACGGGCGAGCAGACTCTGGACAAGCTGCGCGAAAGCCGCTGGGACCTGCTGTTGCTGGACATCAACATGCCCGACCGCAGCGGCCTGGACATTCTCAAACATGTGCGCTCGGGATTTCCCGATACGCGGGTGCTGGTTCTCAGCGGCTACCCGGAGCGGCAGTACGCCCGCAACGTGCTGCGGGCGGGCGCCAGCGGCTACCTGGCCAAGGATGCCGCCACCGAGGAACTGCTACGGGCCGTCAGGATGGTCATCCAGGGCCGGCGCTACGTCAGCGCGTCCCTGGCCGAGCTGCTGGTCAATGACCTCGATACCGATGCCAACCAGCCCATCCATTCGCAGCTGTCGGAACGCGAGTTCCAGATCTTCTGCAAGATCGCGGTCGGCAAATCGGTCTCGGACATTGCCGAGGAACTGTGCCTGTCGGTGAAGACCGTCAGCACCTACCGCAGTCGGGTCCTCGAGAAAATGAGCTTCGCCAACAACGCCGACATCACCTCGTATGCGTTGCGCAATGGCCTGATGCAGTAGCCCAACAACGTAGGACGGAGCCGGATTACCCCCGCCGTTCGCGGTGGCTATTCTGAGTTAGTGATCAACATTCTCAGCACATCCACACAAAGCGTGCGTCCCGCGACGGCCCTGCGGATTCTATTGGTGGAAGACTCCGAATTGCTCGCCGAGCGCCTGCGCGAACTGCTGGGACAGATCGCCGGCGTCGAGGTCGTGGGGACCGTGCGCGATGAGCGCGCCGCCGTGGCCATGACCCGCGAAGGCGGCATTCACGTTCTGATACTGGATCTGCAGCTGAAAAACGGCACCGGCTTCGGGGTGCTGCGTTCTCTGGGCGAGGAACGGCCGGCGGTCATCGTCTTCACCAACTATGCACTGCCCGAATACCGGCGCCGGGCCGAACAGCTGGGCGTGGAATACTTCCTCAACAAGTCCCTGGACTTCGAACGCCTGCCGGAAGTCATCCGGACATTGGCGAGTGCGCCTCATTCCTGAGATTCTCGGTCAGCGGCGCGACCACCTCGACCTCCGTCCCCCCGCCCCCGGCAGGGCGAATCTGGAACTCGCCGCCCAAGGCCCGCATGCGGTGCCGCATGCTTCCCAGGCCATGACTGCCCAGCGTCCGAAGCCGCTCGGGGGACATTCCCACCCCATCATCGGTGATGATCAGCCGCAGGCGGTCACGGGCCGGATCGAGCAGCACGCGGATGACCACGGCGCCGGCCTGCGCATGGCGGGTCACGTTGCGCAATGACTCCTGCAGCACCCTGAAGAGCGCGATGCCCAGTTCCTTGGACAAGGGCGGTTCCGGCAAGGCCAGATCCAGCTCACAGCGCAGGCCCGCCGCGGCGCAGGTTTCCTCCGCCAGCCAGCGCGCGGCGGCGTAGAAACCGAGATTGTCCAGCAGGGTCGGCCGCAACTGCTCGACCACCCTGCGTTTGAAGGCGATGCCCGTCTCCAGGGCGCGTTCCAGACGCTCCCAGCGGGCAATGATTTCCGGGTCGGTACTGCCGACGCGGCGGCGCAGCCACGCGAGGTCCATTTTCGCGCCCACCAGGGCGCCACCCAGTTCGTCGTGCAACTGCCGGGCGAGCAGGACCTTCTCGGCCTCCACCATGGTTTGCAGATTCGCCGCAAGCTCCGACAACTCCAGCGCCGAGTCGGGGGAGACCCCAGGGAGAGCGACCTCGGCAGCTGACTTTTTCTGCTCCATCTGGCGGGATTCCTGGTAGGCGCGTGCGACCGCAAAATATACCCTTCGGCGCCCTTTGGGCGGGCGATTTGCCGCCACGATAGGGGTAAGTCGGCTCCTACGCTGCCAGCGGTGCGCGAGGAAACAGCACGTGCGGACAAAAAGAAAACTCGCCAGACCGGGGAAGGGCTTGGCGAGTTCAATGTTCCGTCTATACGGAACCAGGGAGGGTGAGGAGAGCTTACGCGCAAGGCCTGCGCGGCATCTGCCCCACCCCGCCCCATGCCCGCGTAGGCTCGCTCCTACCCGCGAAGCACGTTGCAGCCTCCTACACCGCGATCCTTGCGGCGCTGACACGCCGGCCCCGCTCGTGCTGCCAACGTGCGCCCACTAGAGGATCTCAAGGATTTGTTTGGATGACAGCCACAAGCAAGCGGATCGCTCCCGCACCGTCGTTCGCAACCGGCAGGAAGCTGCGTCGCGGACGCCGTACCGGTCTCGAACCCCGGGTGGTACCGGACGTTTTCCGCGCAGACCGTCCGGCCATCCTGGCCTTTCTCAACGACGCCCTCGCCGGGGAGCTGCTGTGTGTGCTGCGTTACCGGCGCCACCATTTCATGGCGCGCCGCCTCGCGCAGGGACGGATCGCCGAGGAATTCCTGGTCCACGCCGATGAGGAGCTGGCGCATGCCGACCTGCTTGCCGAACGCATCGTGCAACTGGGCGGCGAGCCGGACTTCGCGCCCTCGACCCTGTGCGGGCGCAGCCCGGTCGCCGCGCCCGTCAACGGCATCGACGAGATGGTTGCGGAGAATCTCACTGCGGCACACGCCGCGATCGACCGCTACCGCGACCAGATCCAGAAGCTCGGCGACACGGACCGGATCACGCAGCGCCTGCTGGAGGGTATCCTCGCAGTCCAGGAGGCGCACGCGGAGGAACTGGCGGAATTGCTGTAGGGGCCGCGCCGGCAAAGCGGCACGTACCCCGACAGCACGGTATCCTGCAGTCCATCGCAGGAGGTGCCGTGTCCGAGAAGTCAAACCGCATCATCGTCACGGTCCTGGGTCAGGACCGCACCGGCATCATTGCCGAGACTTCCCGGGCGCTGGCCGACGCGGGCGTCAATATCGTGGACATCTCGCAAACCGTGCTGGGGGAGTTCTTCGTCATGATCATGCTGGCCGACATGAGCCACGCCAGGGTCGGCCTCGGGGAACTGAAGACGCAATTGAGCGCGAAGGCCGGGCAGCTGGGCCTGCAGATCAATGCCCAGCACGAAGACGTGTTCAAGTTCATGCATCGCGTCTGAGGCCGAAACCCATGCGCGGCGTGCACTTCGAACCCGAGGAAATCCTGGAGACCGTGAAGATGGTCCAGATGGAAAATCTGGACATCCGCACGATCACGATGGGCATCAGTCTGCGCGACTGCGCCCATCCGGAACTTGCCAGGTGTGCCCAGCGCAGCTACGAGAAAGTCTGCCGCCACGCCGAGAAGCTGGTGCGGGTGGGCGATGAACTCGAGCGCGAGTACGGCATCCCGATCATCAACCGGCGCATTTCGGTCACGCCGATCGCGCTCGTGGCGGAAAGCTCCGTCGCCGAGGACTACGTGCTCATGGCCCAGGCGCTCGATCGCGCCGCCGATGCCGTCGGGGTGAACTTCATCGGCGGATTCTCGGCCCTGGTCCACAAGGGACTGACCCATGGCGACCGGATCCTGATCGACTCGCTGCCCGAGGCGCTGGCGGTCACCGAACGGGTGTGCGCGTCGGTCAACGTCGCCAGCACCAAGGCCGGCATCAACATGACGGCCGTGGGGCGCATGGGCGAGGTCATCCTGGAGTGCGCCCACCGCACGTCGGACCGGGACGGGCTCGGGTGCGCGAAACTGGTGGTATTTTGCAATGCAGCAGAGGACAACCCGTTCATGGCGGGGGCCTTCCACGGGATCGGCGAACCCGAGTGCGTGATCAATGTCGGCGTCAGCGGTCCGGGTGCGGTGCTGTCGGCGGTGCGGCGCGCACCCCAGGTGGACCTGGGGGAACTGGCGGCGATCATCAAGCGGACCGCCTTCAAGATCACCCGCATGGGCGAGCTGATCGGACGGCGCGCGTCGGAGCGCCTCGGGGTGCCCTTCGGCATCGTCGACCTGTCACTGGCCCCGACACCGGCCCTGGGTGACAGCGTGGCCCAGATCCTGGAGGCCATGGGGCTGGAGCGGGTGGGCACCCACGGATCGACGGCAGCCCTCGCCATGCTCAACGACGCGGTCAAGAAAGGCGGCGCCATGGCCTCCTCGCACGTGGGGGGACTCTCGGGCGCCTTCATCCCGGTCAGCGAGGATATCGGCATGATCGAGGCCGCCGCGGCCGGCACCCTGACCCTGGACAAGCTCGAAGCGATGACCTGCGTGTGCTCGGTGGGTCTGGACATGGTCGCCGTGCCCGGGGATACCCCGGCGGCGACCCTGGCGGCCATCATCGCCGACGAGGCCGCCATCGGCATGGTCAACCGCAAGACCACGGCGGTGCGCATCATCCCCGCCCCCGGCAAGGGTGTCGGGGATTTCGTGGAGTTCGGGGGCCTCTTGGGCCGGGCCCCGGTCATGCCCGTGCATCGCCAGGCCAGCGACGCCTTCGTCCGGCGTGGCGGCCGGATCCCGGCTCCCATCCAGGCGCTGAACAACTGATAAGCTACTGTTAAGTCAAGCATCGGCCGGGGCACTCGTGTATGCTGCGCCCCGGCTCGTGATCTTTCAGCCTTGTTCGCAACGACCCTTGTCCACACCGACCTTCAGTCAAATCGACAATCGGCTGCGCCCAGGCGGGCGCAACTTCCAGTCAAGAAGCTGCACCTCAAACAAAGTATCCGCGAACCAGGGGAGGCAGGCCTTCCTGTCTGTGTTCTTTTTTTATGT
>Ga0335075_10007466_pt1 | contig 16823 bp, 17 predicted proteins | sample Lox_Sample_24_FD_206723 | JGI IMG/M metagenome (GOLD analysis project Ga0335075, IMG submission 206723) | Soil microbial communities from Loxahatchee National Wildlife Refuge, Florida, United States - Lox_Sample_2.4 | ecosystem: Environmental > Terrestrial > Soil > Wetlands | place: USA...
GGCCGGGGACGATGTCAGCGCCGCCAGCACCGGGGCCGTACCCATGCCGTAGGCCATCGGCCAGAGCTGTGAGCACGAAGAACGCCTGTCCGGCCATGAGCCTGGTCGCCACGGTCGATGCAATGCCTGGTCCGGCGTCGTCGCCCGCCGAAGCACGGGGGCTCGGTGCGATGATGGGTGCGTGATGGCCGAGCGGATCCGGGCTGGGTACCGTGCCGCAATCGTTGTGTCGTCTTCGCCGGCGAGGATGGCGCGGATGGCCTGTGGGTGGATGGTGCGGTAGGCGGCGACAGCGAGTGCCGCGCTCCCGGATGGCCCGGGTGAGCTGGCCGGCCACCTCAGGGTAGCGGTCGGCCTGGGGAGCCAAAACAGGTATTCGGCGCGCTCGCCGCCGCCTACTGGAATCTACGGCCGAGGTAGGCGACAAGCCGGTCTCCCGGGCTGGCCTGGGCTGCCGCGGTGACCGGCGGGCTGAACAGGGGCTGCCGGCCGGTTTCCGGGATGAGGACCGGGGCGATGGCCAGCAGGCTGGCGGCCAGCGCGTCAGGGATTGGCCTGCTGCGACCGCATGCCTGGGATATGTCCCACCCGTGCACGGCGATCTCGATGGCTCCAGCGCATTCGATGGCGATGGCAGGAAGCGGGAGGTCGCCGATGTCGAGTACCTGCCGCCGGCAGCCGGTGCCGGCCCTTGCGGCCAGGAGCCGGCCCGCCCGGTCCCGGAAGGTCCGGGCCGGGTCGGTTGCCTGGTCGCGGTCTGGTGCCGCGGGGATCAGGGCAACATGGCCGGTGACGGTCCCGTCGTGGAGCGCGGCCAGGGATTCGCTGGCGTGCCTCAGCAGCATTTCCAGGTTCCAGCCCCGGCATGGGGTCGGCCGGGGCAAAAGCGCGGGCGTGACGTCGAGCACCGATAGCCCGGCGTAGCTGATCGCCTGCTCAAGCAGTGTGGTCGGGCCGTTCATCGGCGTGCCTCGCCAGTGGTAGTCCCGGCGGGGGTAGTCCCGGTGGGGGCGGTCGGGGTGGGCAGGATCTGCGGCAGGCCGAAGGCCGGGAACAGTTCAGGCTGGTTGAACGAGACGATGTGCGCGATGCCCCCATCGCCGATCGTGAGTACCTGCACCGCGTGGGCGTGGTGGCGGCCGTCGCGGCCGAGCAGGTAGCAGGCAAAGCCGGGCTGGCTGTTGGCGGCGACGGGGACCAGCTTGAAGTCCCCGGGCTGGCCGAGAACCCGGGTGCCGAGGAACCGCCCGATCCGGCCGCGCCCGGTGAACCAGGTGAGTATCGGCGGCATCTCGAATATGGCGTCCTCTTGGAGCAGCCGCGAGAGGGCGGACGCGTCGGCATTCTCGAAGGCTGCCGCGTACCGGTCGAGCAGCGCGCGCTTGCTTGTTTCCGCGGGTTCGCGGATCTCCTCCTGGGCCGGCCCCGCCTGCTCGATCCGGGCGCGGGCGCGCAGCAGGAGGCCGTTGACCGCGGTCGCCGTGGTGCCGAGCAGATCGGCCACCTCGGAGGCCCGCCACTGCAGGACATCCCGCAAGATCAAGACCGCGCGCTGCCTGGCGGGCAGGTACTGCAAGGCGGCGATCAGGGCCAGCCGCAGGCTCGCCCTTGACACCACGACCGATGCGGGATCGGCGGGGTTGGCGGGCTCGGCCCGCAGCATGGCGTCGGGGATCGGCTCCAGCCACGGAACCTCGCCTGGCCCGGCGGCCAGCGGTCCGTCCGGGTTCGCGCCGGGGGCGCCGAGGCCGGACGGCAGCGGCCGCCGGCTGCGGTTCTCCAGTGCGCGCAGGCACGCGTTGGTGGCGATCTTGTACAGCCAGGTGCGCAGCGAGGCGCGGCCCTCGAAATCATCGTAAGACCGCCACGCGCGGATCAAGGTCTCCTGCACTTGGTCTTCGGCATCGTGGACCGAGCCGAGCATCCGGTAGCAGTGCGCCAGCAGCTCAGCCCGGAACGGGTCGGTGAGCTGCGCGAAATCCGCCTGGTCGGTCATTGGGATGCCTCCCTGTCTGGTTGCACACGCCCCACCTGAGTTGATCCGCGACGCGCCGGAAAGTCACCGGGCGGCGCTCGTTGATTCCGGCTCCCAGCCCGGATCTGTTCGGGCGAAAGCGTTTCCCACCGCAAGGAGCCATGATGACAACTCAGCAGCTGTCAGGAAAGACCGCGATCGTCACCGGCGCGAGCCGAGGCTTCGGCCGCGGCGTCGCCGCCGCCCTCACCGAGGCCGGCGCGCACGTCGTCGGCGTGGCCCGCGACGCCGGCGCGCTGGAGGAGGTGCGCGAGCAGCTCGGCGCCGCGTTCACGCCGGTGGCCGCCGACGCGGCCGACCCCGTGGTGGCCGGCCAGCTGATCGACAGGTACCACCCCCACGCGCTGGTGCTTAACGCCGGCGCGTCCCCGCTGCCGCGACCGATCCACCACCACACCTGGCAGACCTTCAGCCGCAACTGGGAAGTGGACGTGCAGCACGCGTTCGGATGGACCCGTGAGGCGCTGCTTGCTCCCTTGGACCCGGGCAGCACGGTCATCGCGGTCTCCAGCGGGGCCGCGCTGCGGGGCTCGCCGGTATCGGGCGGCTATGCCGGAGCCAAGGCCACCATCAGGTTCCTCACCGGTTACGCCGCCGAGGAATCGCGCCGGGAAGGACTCGGCATCCGGTTCATCGCCGTGCTTCCCGACCTGACGCCGGAAACCGAGCTGGGACAGGGCGGAGTGGCCGCGTACGCGGCGCGGGGAGGCGTGGATGTCGCGACCTTCCTGGCCAACCGCGGGCCAGCCCTCACCCCCGCCCGGACGGGCGAGGAAATCGCCAGGCTCATCACCGACCCCGGCTACGACCAGGGTGCCTACCTGCTCGGCGCGGCAGGCCTGAGCCCCGTCACCTGACATCGGACAGTGCCCTGACATCCAACAGGAAAACAAGAACGGAGAAATCGACATGTACGGAACACCTACCATCGAGCAGCCGCTGGTCAAGCAGGCACCGCGCCGCGCGTGGACGGTCGCGCTGGCCGGGCTAGGCGCCTTCATGGCCGCCCTCGATGTCGTGGTCGTCTCGACGGCCCTGCCGACCCTGCAGCATCGGCTCGGGGCCAGCCTGGCCACCCTGGAGTGGACGCTCAACGCCTACAGCCTGGTATTCGGCGCCTTGATGCTGACCGGCGCGGCGCTCGGCGACCGGTTCGGCCGCCGGCGGATGTACGTGCTTGGCCTGCTGACGTTCGTCGCCGGGTCGGCGTTCGCAGCCATGTCATCGGGTGCCGGGATGCTGATTGCCGCGCGCGTGGTCCAAGGGGCCGGGGCGGCGGTGCTGGTCCCGCTGACCCTGACGCTGATCAGCGACGCGTTCCCGGCTGAAAAGCGCGGCGCCGCCATCGGGATCTGGGGCGGCATCACCGGGCTGGGCGTCGCCACCGGCCCGGTCGTCGGCGGTGCGATCGTCCAGGGACTGTCCTGGCAGTGGATCTTCTGGCTCAACGTCCCGATCGGGCTCGGCGTCGCGGCGCTGTCCAGGCTGCGCCTGGCCGAAAGCCGCGGCCCCAGGCCGCAGCTTGACCTGGCCGGGATGGCCCTGGCCGTGGCCGGGCTGTTCGCGCTGACCTGGGCGCCGGTACGCGCGCCCTCGGTCGGCTGGGGCAGCCCCGAGGTGGCCGGATCACTGGCCGCGGGCGCGGCGCTGATGGCCGCCTTCCTGACCTGGGAGCTGCGGGCCAGGTACCCGATGCTGCCGCTGGCCTACTTCGGCCGCCGCGGCTTCGCCACCGCCAACGCGGTCATCTTCTTCCAGTTCATGTCGGTCATCGGCTCGCTGTTCTTCATCACCCAGCTATTCCAGCTCGGCATGGGCTACTCCCCGCTCCAGGCCGGGCTGCGGATCCTGGTCTGGATGGCCATGCCGATGCTGGTCGCCCCCATCGCCGGCGCGCTGGCCGACAAGATCGGCAACAGGCCGTTCATGGTCGCCGGCATGGCGATGCAGGCCATCGGGCTAGGCTGGCTGGCCGCGGCCGCCGGGCCTGGGACCGGCTACGGCACCCTGGTCGCGCCGCTGATCATCGCCGGGATCGGCGTCTCGCTGTGCTTCCCCACCGTCGCCAACCTGGTCACCGGCTCGGTCCCGGCAGCCGACGTCGGAGTCGCCGCGGGAACGAACAACGCTCTCAACGCGCTCGGCGGGGTCTTCGGTGTCGCGATCATGGCCGCGGTCTTCGCGGCCCACGGCAGCTACGCGACCCACGCCACGTTCATCGACGGGTTCCGGCCGGCCGAATGGGCCGCCGCCGGCGCCGCCGCCCTCGGCGTGATAGCAGCCGCACTCGCCCCCGCCAAGTCAGCAAGCGCTGGCCGCGTCAGTCCGGTTCCCCAGCCGACTCCGGCCGGGCAGCCCGCGTGACCACGGAAGGGGCACCGGCCACCGGCGGCGGCATCCACCAGTGCCGCCGCCGGCGGGTGCGGATCGAACCGGAACGGATGGCATGTCATGCGGCTACGATTCCTCGGAAAGCACTCCTCCCCTGGCAACTCGCCGACGTTGTGGGATACCGACGCGGGCCAGTACGTAATCCAGGGCTTCGAGCTGGACCCAGATACCCTGGCCCAGGTCGGTGGCGTCCCGCCCGGCGAGCTTGTGATCCGGGTGCCCAAGGAACTCATGCGTTATCTCCCGGAGGGGCCATGCCAGGCCAGCCCCAGCAAGCTCGCGAGGCCCTCGGAACCAGGCTCCGGGAGATCCGCCTTGATGCCGGGCTGACCGCACGGGCCCTGGCCCAGCTGACTGGCTGGCATTTCACCAAGGTCAGCAAGCTGGAACACGGCACCAGGCGGCCGTCGCCTGACGATATTCGCGCCTGGTGCAAGTATTGCCAAGCGGAAGACCAGGTGATCGATCTGATCGCCACAGCCCACGGCATTGACGCCATGTATACCGAGTGGCGCAGGCAGATGCGTGCCGGGATGAGGTATTTCCAGGACTCGGTGCGGCCGCTGTATGAGCAGACGTTGCTGTTCCGCGTCTACGAGACCACTTTCATTCCTGGCCTGCTCAACACCGCGGGGTACGCGGCTGCGATCGTGGGGTTCTGGGCCGGGCTTATGAGACTGCCCGCGGACATCGAGACGGCTGTGGCCGCCCGGATGGACTGGCAGAGCGTCCTGTACGCGGGGAAACGGCGCTTCGTGTTCGTGATCGAAGAACAAGCCCTGCGCACGCGGGTGGGCAGCGAGGAGGTGATGGCGGGCCAGCTCGGCCGGCTGCTGGCGCTGATGTCACTGCCGACGGTCAGCCTCGGGATCATCCCCGGTGCGGGCGAAAGGTACGCCTTGGCCCAGGGCAGCTTCTGGATATTCGACGAGACGCGGGTCCAGGTGGAAACCGTGTCGGCCGGGCTGGACATCACCCAGCCCGCCGAGGTCAGCCTCTACGCGCAGGTCTTCGACTTGCTGCAACGCTCGGCGGTCTATGGCCATGGCGCGCGTGAGCTCATCGGGCGCGCCATACGCGACCTCAGCCCCGGGTAATTCGGCCAACTTCCGGCAACATCCTTGAGGTCTACGGCGACGCGTTCTTAGGCTCTCACCAGGCCATGTCACCGGGCACACGGGGACCGAGGAGACGCGGCTTTTCGAAAACGGGGCATCCGCGCGCCAGGCCGAGCCGCCGACGGTGTGAATTCACCGTCGGTTTATGAAGGAGCAACCATGGAACTTCCGAAGATCGGGTCACGGGAAGAATGGCTGGCGGTCCGCCTGGAGCTGCTGGCGAAGGAGAAGGAGCTGAGCCGGGCACAGGCCGCGCTGGCCGCTGAGCGGCGGGCGCTGCCGATGGTGGAGATCACGAAGGACTACGTCTTCACCGGACCAGGGGGCCCGGCCAGGCTGGCAGACCTGTTCGAAGGCCGGGACCAGCTGATCATCTACCACTTCATGTGGCTGCACGACATCGACGACGGCTGCCCGAGTTGCTCGTTCGCCGTCGATAACATGCCCGACCCGGTGCACCTGAACAAGGGCGCGAATACCACGCTGGCGCTCGTGTCGCGGGCGCCGTTCGAGCGCATCGAGCAGTTCCGCAATCGGATGGGCTGGACGCTGCCGTGGTACTCCTCGTACGGCAGCGACTTCAATTACGACTTCCATGTCAGCAACGACGAGGCCATCGCCCCGGTCGAATATAACTACAAGGACAAGGCCACCCTGGAACGGGAAGGGCTGGGCTACTACGCGACCAGCAACTCCGACGGGCAGGGCATCAGCGTGTTCGTACACGACGGCAACCGGGTGTTCCACACCTACTCCGCCTACGGCGTGGGCGCCGACGTCATGCTCAGCACCTACCGGTTCCTTGATCTGACCCCCGCGGGCCGCCAGCGGTACGTATCCCAATGGCCGCTGCACGACGCTTACGGCCAGCCCGATGGCCACGTGCACCATTCAGGCCGGGCGCAATCGGCGGGCGACCCGATCGCGGCTGCCCAGTGATTTCCGGGCCGCCGGGGGATCCACCCCCGTGAGCGGCCTGACACCGGCCGCATGAAAGCAGGACCCCCGACGAGCAGCGAGGAGCAGAAATGAACGACCTACTCGAAAGCGCGGTCGCCGCGCACGGCGGCCTGGACAGGTGGAATCAGGTCAAGTCGATCACCTTCGACGCGTCCATTACCGGGGCCTTCTGGGGTCTCAAGGGCAAGGGTGACGCGCTCAAGGACGTTCGCCTGGAGGTCGACACCACGCGGCAGCTGGTGACGATCGAATTCGCCGGCCAGGACAAACGGTCGGTCTTCGAGCCCCACCGGGTCGTCGTGCAGCGCGGTGACGGCACGCTCATCGAGGCACGCGATGACCCGGAGAGGTCGTTTGACGGTCATCAGTTCCAGACCCCGTGGGACGACATTCATCTCGCCTATTTCGTCGGGGAGGCGCAGTGGACGTATATGAATATGCCGTTCCTCGCCACCTGGCCCGGGTTCGTCACCGAAGAGATCGCTCCCATCGAGGCCGGCGGTGAAACCTGGCGGCGGCTGCAAGTGACGTTTCCCGATCACATCAAAAGCCACGCCCGCCAGCAGATCTTCTGCTTCGGCCCGGACGGTCTGCTGCGCCGCCATGACTTCAACATCGACCTCCTCGGCGGGGTGCCCTCCCAGCTCGATGCCACCGACTACCGCGACGTGGACGGCATCATCCTCCCCACCACGCGACGAGCCTACGACCAGCTCACCCCGGATCATCCGCTGATGGTAGCCATCGACATGAGCAAGATCACCATCCGCTGACCCAACGCTTCAAGGAGCATGCCATGTTGGCAGACACGAAAGCGTTCAGCTCATTCGCCGTCGATGACCTGGCCCAGGCCAGGAAGTTCTACGGCGAGACACTCGGGATCCCGGTTTCCGAGCAACACGGACTGCTCACCCTGAACCTGGCGGGCGGCCACGACGTCCGGGTGTACCAGAAGCCGGACTACGCCCCGGCCGCAAGCACCGTCCTCATGTTCCGGGTGGGCGACATCGGGGCCACGGTCGGCGAACTGGCCAAGCGTGGCGTCACGTTCGAGCGGTACGACGGGATGGACCAGGACGAGCGGGGCATCACCCAGGGCGGCGGCGCGTTCATCGCCGCCTGGTTCAAGGACCCGGCCGGAAACGTCCTCGAGGTGATGCAGGAGCGGTAGCGCGAGCCGTCTCCCGCGTGCGGCGACCGGGAGCCGTCAGCGTTTCCTGGTCAGCAGGTCCGTGAAACCGCCGGGGGCGGAAAGCCGCAGCGTCTGAGCGGAGAGCAGCAAGCAGCACGTTGGACGGCTTCAGATCCCGGTGTACAAGGCCGGCCGAGTGGATGGCCTGCAGCGCCTCCGCCACCCCCGCCACCAGCAGCAGCACGCCCTGCTCGGCAAGGGCCCGTTACCGGACACTGCCTGCGCCAGCGATGGCCCCGGCACATAGGCCGTGACCAGCCACGGCGGCGAGCCATCCGGGTCGGCGTCGAGCACCTGGGCGGTGTACAGCCCGCTCACCCGCCGTGCCGCCATGATCTCCTGCCGGAACCTCTCGCGGAACTCGGGGTCCTCGCCGAGCTCAGGGCGCAGCACCTTCAGCGCCACAGGCCGGCCGGCCGAAGTGAAGGCCAGGTACACTCGGCTCATCCCGCCGGCCCCGAGCCGCCTGCTCAGCCGGTAGCCTCCTACCTCGTCCGGGTCGTCCCCCTGCGGTTCCCAGGCCGGTTTTCCTTCGATGCCGCCCCTGGGCCGGGAACCGAGCGGAGGTTGCCGGTCACCTCACCGCGGCAGTGCGGACAGGTCAGTACCGGGTGTATGGCGTGGCCGCAGGGCTCGTGAATGAGCACGACCGGCGGGCCCGACGGCCCGGGGGCCCAGGCGTCACCCCAGGTCATCAGCGCGGTGATCACCGGAGCCAGCGCGCGTCCCTTCTCGGTCAGCGTGTACTCATAGCGTGGCGGGTGCTCGGAGTACTGCCGGCGGCTAAGGATGCCCTGGTCAACGAGCTTGTGCAGCCGGGATGAGAGCACGCCGCGGGCCATGCCGAGGCTGTCGAGGAACTCGTCGAACCGGGTGGCGCCTCGCAGCGCGTCCCGGACGATCAGCAGCGTCCACCATTCCCCCACCACGTCGAGGGTCCGGGCGATCGAGCAGTTCATGTTAGACAGGCTGGTCAGCCGCATGCGCCCAGGGTATAAACCGGTGAGTCTCTTGACAAGACCAACCGACTCCCCGCAGGGTTGGTCTCATGACAAGACCGACTAGCCGCAAGCCATGGATGACCCTGGCCGTCTTGTGCGTGGGCTCGTTCGCCATTTTGATGGACACCACGATCGTCAATGTCGCGGTGCCCAGCCTGATTGACACCCTGCACGCGGGGTTCGACCAGGTGCTGTGGATCAATAACGCGTACCTGCTGGTATTCGGCTCGCTGCTGATCACCATGAGTCGGTTGGGCGACATCTTCGGGCAGCGGCGCCTGTTCATCCTCGGGCTCGCCGTGTTCGCGGTGTTTTCCGCGCTGTGCGGGGTGGCGCAAAATCCGGCTGAGCTCATCGCGGCACGCGCCTTCCAGGGCCTGGGCGCGGCCATGCTCGCGCCCCAGCCGCTGGTCATCCTCTCGGCTGCGTTCCCGGCACAGCGGCGCGGCGCCGCACTGGGCGTATACAACAGCATGATCGGCCTCGCCGCCGTGCTCGGCCCCACCGTCGGCGGCGTCCTCGTCACTTATGCCGGCTGGCGCTGGATCTTCTACGTCAACCTGCCCATCACGCTGGCGGGCATCGTGATGGCCGTTCGTATAGTGCCCGACCTTCGGCTCGCTCGCAGGCACCGGCTGGACATCGCCGGGGTGATGCTGGCCACGCTCGGGCTGGCCGGCATCGTGTTCGGCCTGATCGAGGGCCAGCGCTATGACTGGGGCACCATCGCAGCAGGCGCGGTCACCATTCCCGAGGTCATGACCGCCGGAGCCGCGCTGCTGATCGCGTTCGGCTTCTGGGAGCGGCGCAGGCGCGATCGGGAGCCACTGCTGCCAGCCGCGGTGTTCCGCGACAAGACGGTCGTGCTGCTGTGCGCCCTCGCCGCCGCTGCTAAGTTCGGGCTGATCAGCATCATGATCCTCGCCGCCATCAACATGCAGTCGGTCCTCGGCTACAGCGCGGTCATCTCCGGGCTCACCTCGCTGCCGCTCACGATCGTGCTCGCCGCGCTGGCGCCGTTCGCTGGCCGCCTGTCCGACCGCACCGGCTCCAAGCCGATCCTGGCCACCGGATTCACGGTCTACGCGATTGGCATGATCGTCCTCATCGGGGTGCTGAACACCCGCGCCACCCCGTTCACGTTCGTCCTGCCCTACATCCTGATCGGCCTCGGAATGGGCTGCCTGTTCGCGCCGCTGACCACCGAGGCTCTCCGGCGGGTGCGGCCAGAATTCACCGGTGCCCTGGCCGGCTTGCTGAATACCTCGCGGCAGCTCGGGTCATCGATCGGCGGCGCGGTCGCCGGCGGCGTGCTGGCCACGCTCCTGGCCAGCAACATGCAGGCCAGGGCCATCGCGGCGGCGGCCAGGCTCTCCGTGGCGGCCAGGCATCGTTTTCTCGCTGGCTTCAGCCACCTCACACAGAGCGGGCTCTCGGTGGGGCGGGGCCAATTCGGCAGCGCCGCCGTCCCGGCCGACGTCCCCGAGCCGCTCCGCACGCAGCTCCAGCACCTCGTCCACACGATCTTCACTGGCAGCTATATCCATGCCATGCAGGTCACCCTGGTCATACCCGTTGCCCTCCTGCTGCTATGCGCCACAAGCTGCGCGCTGCTGATCAGGCCGCTGCCAGCCACGACCCAAGCCGCCGCGCAGGCCAGGCCGAAGCCGGCGGCGCTGTCACGCAATCGCGCGTCAAGAAAGAGGCTGCACCTTGATGTTGAGATGCTCGCGAGCAAGAGACCGCAGATCGTCAGGGTCACCGGTCGCGATGAGGCCGCCGCCAAGGCGGATCGCGGAAGCAACGACGAGGGCGTCGACGGTATGACATGAGTCCAGCCGGTCGCGATGGCGGAGGCCTGGTGTCCAGAATCAGAAAGGTCACCGGGGAGCTGGGGCGGGATCTGTGGTGGCTGCGGCGGTGCTGGCGAACAACTCGCTATACCTTGCCACCTCGGCTTCATCAACAGGACCCAGCTCGTCCGCGAGTTCGTCAGCGAAGGAGAACAGGTCATCAGGAAGGCTGACGGAAAGCCTGGTCACGGCAGCTATCCTACCCGAGTAGTATCCTGCCGCTGTTCACTTGGCCTGCATGGGGCGCCGGTAGAGCCGCCGGGCCCACAGGTAGGACAGCGCGGCGATGCCGATGCCCCAGGCGATGGCCATGATCGCGTTGTCGCCGATCGGGCCGCCGGTCAGCAGCCCCCGGACGGTCTGGATGACCGGGGTGAACGGCTGGTACTCGGCGAACCACCGCAGCCCGACGGGCATCGTGGCGGTTGGCACGAAGCCGCTGCCGAGGAACGGCAGGATCATGAGGAACATCGGCAGGTTGCTGGCGGTCTCCACGCTGCCGCTGACCAGGCCAAGCGCAACCGAGAGCCAGGTGATCGCGAAGGTGATCAGCACAAGGACGCCGACGGCGGCGAGCCAGGCGAGCGGGTCAGCGCCGGTCCGGAAGCCCATGGCCACGGCGATGCCGATGATCAGGGCGATGCCGAGCAGGGACTCGATCACGCTGCCGAGCACGTGGCCGGTCAGCACCGAGACCCTGGCGATCGCCATCGTGCGGAATCGGGCGATGATCCCCCCGCTCATGTCCATGGCCACCGAGACCGCGGTCGAGGTGGCCTGCGTGCCCAGGGTGAGCAGGATGATCCCCGGCGTCACGTAGCGCAGGTAGGCCTGGCGGACGTCGCTCAGGTGGCCGAGGCCGGCGCCGAGCGTGCCGCCGAAGACGTACACGAAGAGCAACAGGAAGATCACCGGGACGACGATGATCATCAGCGTCATCGCCGGGTAGCGCCGCATGCGCTTGAGGTTGCGGCGGAGCATGGTCGCGGAGTCGGCGACCGCGTAGGACACGGTAGTCACGGCTGGCTGGCTTTCTGCGAGTCGGGCTGGCTGGTGAAGGCGAAGAACACGTCGTCAAGGTCCGGGGTGTGGATCGAGAGCCGTTCGACTTTGACCGATGCGCCCTCGAGCCGGTCGAGCAGCGCGCGCAGCGCCGGGATGTCGCCCTCGCTGGGAACCTGCAGGGTCAGGCTGTCGCCGTCGCGAGCCGTCACGCCGAGGACGCGCTCGGCCGACTCGAGCTCCTCCAGGTTCGCGAACTCGAGGCTGATGTGCCCGCCGGGGATGCGGCGCTTGAGTTCCCCGGGGCTTCCCTCGGCCACGATCCGGCCGTGGTCGAGGACCGCGATCCGGCCGGAAAGCTCATCGGCTTCATCCAGGTACTGGGTGGTCAGGAAGATCGTGACGCCCTGGGCGGCCAGGTCACGGATGATCTGCCACATGGTCCGGCGGCTGCGCGGGTCCAGCCCGGTAGTCGGCTCGTCGAGGAAAATCAGCCGCGGGCTGCCGACCAGTGTCATGGCCAGGTCGAGCCTGCGCTGCATGCCGCCGGAGTAGGTCGCGGCCGGCTTCCTGGCCGCATCGGTCAGGTCGAACTGGTCGAGCAGTTCGGCCGCGCGCCGCCGTCGCTCGGCCCGGCCCAGGTGATGCAGGTCGGCCATGAGCAGGAGGTTCTCCTCGCCGGTCAGCAGGCTGTCGACCGCGGAGAACTGGCCGGTCACGCCGATCGCCGCGCGGACCGAGTCCGCCTCAGCCTCGACGTCGTGGCCCGCGACGCGCACCTCGCCGCCGTCGGCGGGGACCAGGGTGGACAGGATGTGCACCGTCGTGGTCTTGCCCGCGCCGTTCGGCCCGAGCAGGGCGAAGATCGTCCCTTCCTGGACATTGAGATCGATGGCGTCGAGCACGACCTTGTTGCCGAAGGACTTCTGCAGCCCGGTCACCGCGATGGCGGGGCCGGCCGCGGATGTCGTCGTCATTGGGGGCTCCTTTCGGGGGACATGGGAGGGTTCAGGACCGCCGGACCACGATGTCGCCGAAGTTCGTCCGTGCGTGAACCTCGAGAACCTCGTCGGACGGCGCGGGGCTGTCGGCCGCGTCCAGAGAGTTGCGGACGGCGCCGAAGCGCGTGTAGGCATCGAGCTTGGCCGCGCTGCCAGCGTGGATGCCGAAGTGGATCTCGCCGAAGCCGGTCTTGAGCGAGGTCGAGCCGCGAGTGAGGTCATCGATCCTGATCTCGCCGTTGGCGCTGCTCGCGGTCACGTCGGCGCCAGCGCGGCCCACGGAGATGGCGCCGTTGCCCGCGTTCACCCGCAGGTTGCCTGTGATGTCGCCGACCCAGGTCTCGCCGTTGGAGTTCTTGATCACCGCGGACCCGTCGATCTGGCTCACGCGCAGCCGGCCAGAGCCGTCGGTGATCTCGGCGTGACCGACGACGTGGTCGACGGTGATGGCGCCGGCGCCGGTGTTCAGGTCGAGCGGGCCGACCTTGTCCAGCTCGACGTCGCCGGCGCCCATCTTGACCCGGCACTTGCCGAACTGGCCCGCGAAGCGCAGCGCGCCGACGCCGGCGTCGGCCTCGATCTGCGAGCCGGCCGGCAGTTCGACCGTCACGTCGACGGACCCGATCTTGCGCAGACCCACGGTGCGCTGCTTGGGCCCCTTGATCAGCAGGCCGGCCGCGGTGTACTCGACCTTGGTCTGCTCGGCGGCCTTGACGTCAGGCTCGTGCGAGCCGTTGCTCGGCCGGACGTCCACGACCGTGTCCTTACGATCGGTCGCCATGACCCGGACATCGGCTGCGACCAGGTCGATCGTCGCCGAAATCGGCTCCGGGGTGCTGAAAGTAGGCATGGTGATCTCTCCAGATGGTGTTGTGTGCTGCTGAGTGGATTCGAAGTGGTGTTTGGTGACCGGGCGCTAGCGGACCCAGCCGGTGAAGCGCTCATCTCCGCGAGCGCCGCGGGTACCTGGCCGGTCGGCCCAGCGGGCCGGCTCATCGGATTCGAGCGCGGCCGCCGCCGCGCGGGTAAGCCAGCTGTTGACTGACAGCCCGGCGCGGTCGGCGGCCTGCTCGATTCGTCCCTTGAGGCTCTCGCCCAGCCGGAAGTTGATGCGGGCGGTCGCACCCTCGTCGGCGTCCGTGGCCACCGGCGGCAGGGCGCCCGCGGCGGGAGCAGCCGGCTCGGCGAAGGCGTCCGGTAGCAGCGCGAGCGTCACGACGAAGCTTGGCTCCCGGCCGCGCAGGCGGACGTGGACCGAGCCGGGCGCGAGGTCGCGCGTGATCTCGTCGGCCGCCGCGGAAAGCGCCTCGAGCAACGCCAGCCGCGCCGCCGACTCCAGTGGCGTGGCCAGCCGCTCGGCAAGATCGCGAGCCTCGGGCCCCGCCATCTCGGCCGCCGCAGCCAACTCCTGGCGGAGCGCCGCGACGTACGGTTCAAGTTCCATGACGCCAGTATGGCACCATTTTGGCGCCAAGGCAAATCTCGATGGCGCATATATGACGCCATACTGGCGCCGACATGCTCCCTATGGCGCATCGGTCTGCGCCGCCATGGGGTCCACCCCGGCCAGGTCCTCGCGCTTGACCCGGATCGCGACCACCGTGATGATCAGCGCGAACAGCGCGACCCCGGCCGAGACCAGGTAACCCTTGGAGAAACCGACCGAGTACGCGTGGTCGGTCACGGCCTTGGCCGCGGCCTTGGTCACGACGGCCGAGGCGGCCTGCGAGTGGATGCTGTTGGCCACCGCGCTCCAGGCCACCGTGCCCAAGATCGCCAGCCCGATCGCGCCGCCGACCTGCTGGCCGACATTGAGCATGCTGGAGGCCACGCCGGTGTCGTTGCCTGCCACCTTGGTCAGCGAGACCAGCGACAGCGGCACGAAGATCAGTCCTACACCGGCCGCGGTGACCATCATCGGCCCCAGCAGGCCGGAGGCATAATGGCTGTGCTCGTTGATCCGGGACAGCCAGAACATCCCGCCGGTGGCCAGGGTCGTGCCGGCCAGCATCAGCGGCCGGGCGCCGATCCTGGGCACCAGCTGCGCGGCCGCCCCGGAGGCAACCATGATCGTGGCCACCATCGGCAGGTAGGCCACACCCTGCTTCAGCGGGCTGTATCCCCACACTTCCTGCAGGAAGAGCCCCAAGAAGAAGAACATGCCGAACAGCGCGGTGCCCACGCACAAGCTGACCAGGTAGGCGCCGGACCGGTCGCGGCTGCGCAGCACCCGCATCGGCAGCAGCGCGGACCCGCTGCGCACCTCGATGACCCCGAACGTCACCAGCAGCACCGCCGCGGCCGCCAGCGAGATGATCACTTTGGTGTCCCCCCAGTGGGAGACCCCGTTGGGGGTGGTGGCCGCCTCGGTCAGCCCGTAGACCAGCGCGGCCAGGCCGAGCGAGCCGGTAATAGCGCCGGGCAGGTCGAACCGCCCCCGCCGCCGCCCGGACTCGGGCAGCACCCGCGGCGCGGCCAGCGCCACGATCAGGCCGATCGGCACGTTCACGAAGAACACCCAGCGCCAGGACAGGTAGTTGACCAGCAGGCCGCCTGCGATCAGCCCGACCGCCAGGCCGGCCACGCTTATCGCCGCGTACACGCCCATCGCCCGGTTACGCGGCGGGCCCTCGGGGAAGGTCACCGCCATCAGCGACAGCGCGGTCGGCGCGGCGAACGCGGCGCCGATGCCCTGAACGGCGCGGGCGGTCAGCAGCCAGGCCTGGTCGGTGGCGAACCCGCCGAACAGCGAGGCCAGCGAGAACAGCACGATGCCGGCGATGAAGACCCGGCGGCGCCCCTGTAGGTCGCCGGACCTCCCGCCGAGCAGTAGCAGCCCGCCGAACGCGAGCGTGTACGCGTTGACGATCCACTCCAGGTTGTTGCCGGAAAAGCCGAGCGCGTGCTGGATGTGCGGCTGGGCCACGTTCACGATGGTCGCATCAAGCACGACCATCAGCTGCGCCGTCGCGATGACCGCGAGCGCCAGCCCCAGGCGCTGCGGGGGTCCGGCCGAACCCCCGGCCTCGTGACCAGCCCCCATGCGACCCGGTGTAAGCCCGGTGTCTGGTGATGTGGTGGACAAGATGCTTCTCCCTCGTTTTGGCCGAACGGGTGGTAACGGAATCCGGGCACGCGGGCACGCCGCGCCGCGCGCCATAAGGAAAGGGATGCGGTTCGCCGCCGACCCGGCGGCGGTAAGGCGACCCGGGCCCCGTGGGTCGCTCGTCTAAAGTCCTACACCGTAGGACTTTAAAGTAGTCCTACACTGTAGGACAGGTCAATACCGAATCCGGACCCGAACCACGGAGATGATGCCCGTGCCGCGCAGGCCACCCCGATCCCGCGACGAAACGATCTGGACCCGGCCCGGCCCGGCTCCCCCCGCCCCCGGCCGCACCGCGCCCGCCTTCACCCGGGAGGAGATCACTCGGGCCGCCATCGACCTGGCCGACACCGGCGGCCTGCCCGCGGTATCAATGCGGCGCATCGCCGACCGGATCGGCTGCGCCCCCACGTCGATCTACTGGTACGTCGCCGACAAGAGCGAACTCTACGAGCTCATGGTCGACGCCGTCCTCGCCGAGATCGACCTGCCCGACCACCTCACCGGCCAGTGGCGGCCCGACCTGACCACGATCGCCTGGGCCTCACTGGCCTGCTACCGCAAACACCCCTGGTACGGCCAGCTCGGCATCCACCCCGTCCCCGGACCAGGCACCCTGCGCTACGCCGCCATCACCCTGGAATCACTGACAAGCAGCGGCCTCGACGAACCCACCGCCATCAACATCCTGGCCACCCTCAACAACTACACGCTCGGCTTCATCCAGCGCGAACAAGCCTGGCACGATTTGGAGACCCGAGACAGAGCACCAGACCGTTGGCTCCTGGCCGCCGCCGCCCGCGGCACCGGACGGCCCGCCACCGACCTCGCGGCAGACCACGACCTCACCGCCCGGCTCAAGCTCACCGGCGACGAAGGATACGCCTTCGGACTCGACCGCTTCCTCGACGGCATCGCCGACCTGCTCGACCACCGTTAGCGCCAAGACGGGGAGCGGAACATTTGTCCAAGACACCCGGCCGTGGACGGACGATTCTGGTGGTCATGGATGGTGACGTGCAGGTGGTGGAGGACGGCAAGCCGGGCGCGCCCGCCTTGCTGCTGATCCAGAATGCCGTGGCCCCGATCGCCTTGTGGGACCCGCTGGTCCCGCTGCTGGCGGACGGCTACCGCGTCATCCGGGCCGACCTGGTCGGCCACGGC
>Ga0335075_10007467_pt1 | contig 16823 bp, 16 predicted proteins | sample Lox_Sample_24_FD_206723 | JGI IMG/M metagenome (GOLD analysis project Ga0335075, IMG submission 206723) | Soil microbial communities from Loxahatchee National Wildlife Refuge, Florida, United States - Lox_Sample_2.4 | ecosystem: Environmental > Terrestrial > Soil > Wetlands | place: USA...
CGTAACAGGCATAACTTTCACCGCGTCGCCGACGTTCGCGGGATCGCTCGGAAAGTTATGCCTGTTACGCCCCTCTGACACCACCTCTCAGGCGTAAGTGTCCAGCAACCGATTCAGCTGAATCGCGCGCCCAGCCACCGGCGTCACTTCGTCGCCGCCATCGCCGCCCGGCCGCGGAATCGACGGCGCCTGCGCCTTCTGCGGCTGCCGCGAGAATCCCTGAGAGACGCTCGCATCCGTCAGGTTGAACCCCTGCGCCGCCAGCAGCTCGCGCAGCTTCGGCAGCGACGCTTCGATCAGCTGTCGCGTTTCCGCCTGCGCGGCGCCGAACTGGATCGACGCCTGCGAATCCTTCACCGTGATGTTGACCTCGACCGGCCCGAGATCCACCGGCGTCAGCGACAGCGCCGCCACCGATTCGGCCTTGCCGACCATCATCGCGATGCGTGTGTTGAATTCCTCGGCCCAGCGCGGATCGCGCGCATGGGTGGCGATCGGCGCGTGGTCCACCGTGTTCACGGCGCGCCCCGCCTGGTGGATCAGGTCGAGCGCACGGGCCGACACGGCGACATCGCCCTTGTCCTTGCCCTGCCCCGCATCCAGCCCCGTCAGCGCGGCCTGCGCCGCCAGCAGTTTCGCGGCCGCGGCGTCGTCGCCGGACTTCGCGCCCGTCTTCGTGGCGTCGACGCCGTCCGTGAGGATGGGGCCGCCCGAGCCGTCGGTCAGCGTCATGGCGATCGCCGCCACCGCGTGCCCCGAACTACCCGACTCGCCGCCTCCCTGCTCCGAACCCTGGTCGCCCTTGTCGCCCGCGTTCTGCGTCGGCGGCGGCGCGATCGACATCAGGCCGGCGAGAAACGCCAGCGGATCGTCGAGGTCCTCGATGTTGTCCTCGCCGTCGAGGTCGTCCGCCGGAATCTCGGCGTCGGTGCCCAGCTCCGCGGAGCCCGCGTCGACACCGGCGTCGACCGCCGAGGCGGCGAGTTCCTCGAGCATGAGGATCGCGTCGAACGCGGTTCCCAGGCCCGTGGCCGGCGCGGCGCCGGACGTCGCGGCCGGCGTGCCGCCGGTCGTGGGCGCCGTCGGCGCCCCGTTGCTTGCCAGTGACAGTAGGTTCGCGGCCGGCATCACTTCGTCTGCTCCCGTGTCGCCGCGCGTTGCGACGACAACTCATCGGTATCGTTCTGCTCGCGGCGGTTCTCCGCGCGCGTCTCTTCGGACTGCCAGCGTTCGGCCAGCGAATCCACGACGTGGGCCCGCTGCGCGGCCTCCCGCCATTGCGAGCGCACGGCCTCGAGGGCCACGCGCGCCTGCTCCACCAGTTGCGCCTGCGCGTTCAACGCCTCGCCGAGCCGCGCCAGGAAAGCCTGGAAATCGCGCACGCCGGCGGCGCCGAACCCGGCGCGCGAGCGCGCGGCGAATCCGGCCTCGTATTCGCCGCGGTATTTCTCCAGCGCCGAATGTTTGTCTTCCATCTCCTGCAGGTGGCGCTGCGCGGCCGCCACGCGCTCCGCATGCTCGCGCTCGTTGCGCGACGTCACCTGCTGGACCACGTCGAGTCGTTCGGAACGCTTCATTGACGGACTCCCGGCGCCGGCGCGTTGGCGAACAACTGCCGCAGCTGGTTCACGGCGTCGGCGTGGCCGACGCGTTCGTGGATCTGCTGCGTGAGGAATTTCTGCATCGCCGGCCACAGCTCGATGGCCTGGTCGATGCGCGCATCGCTGCCCTTCTGGTAGGCGCCGATGTTGATGAGATCGCGGTTCTGCTGGTAGATGCCCAGCGTCTGCCGGAAGCGGCGCGCGAGCTCGGCGTGTTCGCCGGGGATGATCTCGTGCATCACGCGGCTGATCGACGCCTCGACGTCGACGGCCGGGTACTGCCCGCTCTCGGCGATGCGCCGCGATAGCACGATGTGGCCGTCGAGGATCGCGCGTGCCGAATCCGCGATCGGATCCTGCTGGTCGTCGCCCTCGGTGAGCACCGTGTAGAACGCGGTGATCGAGCCCTTGCCGGAATCGCCATTGCCGGCGCGTTCGACCAGCGCCGGCAGGCGCGCGAACACGGACGGTGGATAACCCTTGGTCGCCGGCGCTTCGCCGATGGCGAGGCCGATCTCGCGCTGCGCCTGCGCGAAGCGCGTCAGACTGTCCATGATCAACAGGACGGATAGGCCGCGGTCCCGGAAATACTCGGCGATCGACGTCGCCAGCCAGGCGCCATGCAGGCGGATCAGCGGCGGATTGTCCGCCGGCGACGCGACGACCACCGAACGCCGCCGGCCCTCGGGCCCGAGGATGCGTTCGACGAATTCCTTCACCTCGCGGCCACGCTCGCCGATCAGCCCGACGACGATGACGTCGGCGGACGTGTACCGCGCCATCATGCCCAGCAGCACCGACTTGCCGACGCCGGAGCCGGCGAAGAGACCGATGCGCTGGCCGCGGCCGACCGTCAGCAGCGAATTGATCGAGCGCACGCCGACGTCGAGCGGCGTGTCGATCGGGTGGCGCGCCAGCGGATTGATCGACTTGCCGAGCAGCTTGGCGCGCTCGGCAGACTGGATCGGGCCGAGCCCGTCGAGCGGCGTGCCGGTGCCGTCGATGATGCGCCCTAACAACCCCGGCCCGACGCCGACGCTGCCGGCGCGTTGCCGCGGCACGACGCGCGCGCTCGGCGCGAGGCCGTGCACTTCGCCGGTGGGCATCAGGAACAGTTTGTCGCCGGAGAACCCGACGACCTCGGCTTCGACCTTCGAGCCGTCGCCGTTCAGCAGATCGCAGACGTCGCCGACCGCGGCCTGGCAGCCAGACGCTTCCAGCGTGAGCCCCACCATGCGGGTCAGCGAGCCTTCGACGGCCGGCGGCGGCAGCGCCTGCGCGCGTTCCACCTGGCGGGCCATGCGTTCGCGCCAGCCGAGCGCGCGCGCGGCGCGCAGTTCCGCGGTCAGCGTCATTTGGTTTCACCCTCTTCCGGCAGGCGCTCCGCGCGCTCGTCGCCGAGCAGGCCGGACAGGGCCGCGGCGACCTGCGTTTCGAAACGCGCGTCGACGCTGGAATTCTCGGCGCTGAGGCGACAGCCGCCGCGCGCCATCAACGGGTCTTCGGCCAGCTGCCATTCCTGTTCGCCGGAGCTCGGCGCGAGCTTCTCGCGCACGATCGCCGCGTCGTCGGGATGCAGGTGGATCTTGATCTTGCGCGCCGACAGCGGCAGCAGGCTGACCGTGTGGCGGATGATGCCGATGATCTGGGTCGGGTCTATCTTCAGCTCGCGCCGCACGAGGTGCTTCGCGACGGTCAGCGCCAGCCGCGTCAGCTCTTCCTCGACCTGCTGATCGAGATCGTCGAGCGGTTTCGCCAGCGTGCCCATGATCGCATCGAGCGCCGCCAGCTTGACGTCCACCTCGGCGATGCGCGCGCGCAGCTCCTGCTCGCCCTTGCGCACGCCTTCGGCGTGACCGTCCTTGAATCCGTGGTCCCACGCCTCGCGTTCCACGATCGTGAGGTGCATGACGTTGACGCCCTTCTGTCCGGGACGTGGCAACGGCGCACCTTCGACCGACGGAAGGTCCCAGCGCGAGACATCAGACATACTCGTCGCCCTTGCCGCCCAGGTTGATCGTGCCGGCGTCGGCGAGCTTGCGCGCCGCGAGCAGGATCTCCTTCTGCGCGGCCTCGACGTCCGCGAGGCGCACGGGGCCCTTGGATTCGAGGTCGGACTTCAGCATCTCGGCCGCGCGCTGCGACATGTTCTTGAAGACCTTCGTCTTGAAGTTCTCGTCGACGCCCTTCAGCGCGATCAATAGTTTGTCCGCCGGCACCTGGCGCAGCAGTTCCTGCATGCCGCGGTCGTCGACCTCGACGAGGTCATCGAAGATGAACATCAGGTCCTGGATGCTCTGCGACAGCCGTTCGTCGGTCTTGCCGATGTCGGTCATCAGCGTGGCGCCGACCGACGAATCGAGCAGGTTGACCATCTCGGCCGCGACCTTGAGGCCGCCGAGCGACGAGCTCTTGCCGCCGCCGCCGGCCAGCGCGAATTGTTTCTCCATCATGTCGTCGAGCTCGGCCAGCGCCGACGGCTGCACGCCCTCGAGCGTCGCGACGCGCATGACGAGATCGGCGCGAACTTCCGCCGGAAAATTCGCCAGCACTTCGGCGGACTGGTCGGGATCGAGATAGGACAGCACGATCGCGATGATCTGCGGATGTTCGTTGCGCACGAGCTCCGCGATGGCCTTCGCGTCCATCCACTTCAGCGCTTCCAGGCCCTTGCGCTTGCCGCCGAGCGCCATGCGGTCGATGAGGCTGGCCGCCTTCTCGTCGCCGAGCGCGCTGACCAGCACCTTGCGAACGAACTCGTCGCTGCCGACGCCGACCGAGGTCTGGCTCTCGAGCGACGTCGTGAAATCCGTGAGCACGCTGCGCACTTCGTCGCGCGACACGTTGCTGAGCTCCGCCATCGTGCGGCCGAGCGACTGCACGTCCTTCGGCTCCATGTGCTTGAGGATCTCGGCCGCTTCGCTCTCGCCGAGCGTCAGCAGCAGGATGGCGGCCCGTTCGAGCGGGCCGCGCGGCGCGGCCGGTGCGTCACTCATCGGCCGACACCCACGCCTTCACGACCTGCGCGCTGCGCTTCGGATCCTGCGACACGAGGCCGCGTGCCTGCGCGACCTGCTGTTCGTAGGCTATGCCCGGCGCTTCGGGCGGCGGCAGCGCCTGCCCGTTCGCCGCGACGCTGGCCGCGGCCAGCGCGCCACCGCGCAGCGCCGGCGTCTTCGCCGCGTTGATGAGTCCCTTGGTCAGTGGCTTCAGCACGCTGAACACGATGATCAGCAGCACGATCACGCCGGCCAGGATCTTGGCGAGGTTCTGCGCCCAGCCCTTCTCCCAGATCGGGATCGACTCGAGCTCGCCCTCTTCGATCGGCGGCGTGCCGAGGAACGAGGAGTTCACGAGGTTTACCGTATCACCACGAGCAGTATCGAAGCCCACGGCGTCCTTGACCAAGGCGGTCAGGCGGTCGAGCTGTTCCTGCGGCAGCGGCGTCTCGGTGGTCTTGCCGTCCTTGTCGGTCACGCGCAGGTTGTCGATCAGCACGGCGACCGACAGGCGTTTGAGCGTGCCCGCCGGCGAGCGCGTGTACGCCATCGTGCGATCGATCTCGTAGTTCTTCGTCGACTGGCGCGACGTGGAATCCGGGCCGTTGACCTGCGTCGACGCGGCGTTATTGGGCGTGGTTGCGGCCGCCCCGGCGGCACCCGGCGGCGTCGCACCGGACTGCGCCACCTGCGGGCTCGCGCCCGGCGGCAACGCGACGCCCGGCGTCGGCGGCTGGTTGGTCAGCGCGCCCGGCACGCCGCCGGCGTTGCCGGCGCCGTTCTTCGCGGCCTCTTCGGACGTGGATTCGCTGCGTACGACCTGGCTCTGCGGGTTGTACTGCTCGCGCGTCTGTTCGGTGGTCGACATCTCGACCTGCGCGACGACCTGCGCGCGCACGCGGCCCGGGCCGACGAGCGGCGTCAGCAGCTCCTGGATGCGGTTCGCATAGTTCTCTTCGAGGCGGTGCGCGAGCTCGAACATCTTGTCGCGCACGGCGAGATCGCCGTCGGTGTTCGGCGCGGACAACAGGCGGCCGGCCTGGTCGACGACCGTCACCTGCGAGGCCAGCATCTCCGGCACGCTCGACGCGACGAGATTCGCGATCGACTGCACCTGCTCGTCGTCGAGACGACGGCCGGCCTTCAACTGCAGGAACACGGACGCGGAGCCCGGCTTGCGATCGCCGACGAACGCCGACTGACGCGGCATCGCCAGGTGCACGCGCGCGCCCTGCACGTTCTGCAGCGAGGCGATCGTGCGCGCGAGCTCGGTCTCGAGCGCGTGCTGGTAGCGCGCGCTCTCCATGAATGCGCTGACGCCGAAGCCCGGATCCTTGGTCATCGCGTTGACGCCGCCACCGCCTTCCGGCAGGCCCTGCGCCGCGAGCTTGAGTCGCGCGGCCGCGATCTGTTCCGACGGCACGCTGATCGAACCGCCGCCGTCCTCGAGCTTGTACGGGATGCGCGCGCTGTCGAGCGCCTGCGCGATCTGCGCGGCGTCCTCGCCTGCGAGATTGGAATACAACAGGCTGTAGGTGGGTCCGACGGACCACAACATCACGCCGACGCCCGCGGCGATCGCGGCGGCGACACCCACGAGCAGGATCAGCGGCTTCAGACCGGTGATCACACGCTGCGGACCCAGGTTGGCGACTTCGGCCATTTACGTCTTCCTCACTTCACTCATCACAGCGGCATGTTCATGATTTCGCGGTACGCCTCGACGAACTTGTTGCGCACTTCGGTCAGCGCGCGGAACGACACGTTCGCCTTCTGCATCTCGAGCATCACCTGCGGCAGCTCGACACCGGGGACACCGCGTTCGAACTTGTTCGCGACGTCGTTCGCCTTGAGCTGCGTGGAGTTCACGCTGTCGATGCCCTGCTTCAACAGCTTGGCGAAGCCGTTGTCGGCGCCCGCCACCTTGCCGGCCGCGCCCGCGGCGGGCCCGGCGGCCCCCGCGCGAGTGGCCGACGAGATGCTGCGGATCTGCGCGAGGACGCGGTCGATTTCCAGGTTGCTCATAGCTGGATCTCCGGACTAGCTACATTCAGGCGGCAGGCACGTCGATGCCGGCATTGCGGATGCGCGCCAGCTTGTAGCGCAGCGTGCGCGGGCTGATCCCGAGCTTCTCCGCGACTTCGCGGCGCGAGCCGTGCGCGGCGCGCAGCGCCTCGAGGATCACGTCGCGTTCGGCGCGCTCGAGGGTCTCGGCCAGCGCGGGTGCGCCGGCGGCGACGGCTTCGAGCTTCGTCGGTTGCTTCTCGAACAGGATGTGCTCGGCTTCGATGACGGAGCCTTCGACGAGCACCAGCGCGCGTTGCAGCAGGTTGTCGAGCTCGCGCACGTTGCCGGGCCAGGCATACGTCAGCAGCAGGTGTGCGGCGTCGGCCGACAGCGCGGGGATGCGCTGGCCCGGTCGGGCGCGTTGCTGAAGAAGATGGGTCGCCAGCGGCAGGATGTCGTCGCGGCGTTCGCGCAGCGGATTCAGCGCGAGGGGGAAGACGTTGAGGCGGTAGTACAGATCCTCGCGGAACCGGCCGCTCGCCACTTCCGTGCGCAGCGTGCGGTTCGTGGTCGCGATGACGCGCACGTCGATCGGCGTCGGCGCGCTCCCGCCGATGCGTTCGACCTCGCGTTCCTGCAACACGCGCAGCAGCTTGGCCTGCAGTGCCAGCGGCATCTCGGTGATCTCGTCGAGCAGCAGCGTGCCACCCTGGGCCTGTTCGAACTTGCCGGCATGCGCGGCATGCGCGCCGGTGAACGAACCCTTCTCGTAACCGAACAACATCGCCTCGAGCATGTTCTCGGGGATGGCGGCGCAGTTCACGGCGACGAACGGTTTCGTCACGCGCGGACTCGCCCGGTGGATCAGTCGCGCCAGCACTTCTTTTCCCGTGCCCGACTCGCCGACGATCAGCACCGTGCAATCGGTGCCGGCCACGCGACGCGCCAGGTCCACGATCAACCGGGACGAGTTGTCCACGGCGACGGGCTCGAGCGCCTCGTTAAGAATTCCGTTGCTCATCTGAACCTCGACTCCTCTTGGCCGATGCGGCCACGAATTGCAGTGCAAGTGCCGTGCCGGCCCGTTTCGCGTGACGCTCATCACACGAGTGACGGCACATTGACGCTGCTCCTTTCCCGGATTGCCGGCGGACGGTCCCCGTTTGCTGGCAAAAGGGGACTGTCCTCATCCGCGAGGCAAAAGATTTCCGTCCCGGCAGAAGAGGACTGTCCCCTTTTGCTAGGAAATGGGGACTGTCCCCATTAGGAATTGACTAGAGCGCTTCCTGTCCGGAAGCCATGCCGAGCTTGCGCAACTTCTCGACCAGCGTCGTCCGGCGCAGCGACAGCAGCCGCGCCGCGTGCGCGACGGTGCCGCCCGAACGCTCGAGCGCCTGGCTGATCAACGTGCGCTCGATGTGCGTGAGATGCGCGCGCAGGTCGACGCCGTTCTCCGGCAGGCGCGTCAGCGTCTCGTCGCCGATGTTCCACACGCCGGAGGGCAGCGTGTCGTCGTCGTCGTTCTCGTCGGTGCCGGCCATCGAGGCCAGCAGCTGCGGCACTTCCTGAGCCATCACCTGCTGCAGCGACGGCGCGGTCCAGTCGGCCGGGCGGTAACGCGGCGGCAGATCGCCGATGCCGACGGGCCGCTCCGGGCAGAGGATCGCGAGCCGCTCGATGAGATTCGACAGCTCGCGGATGTTGCCCGGCCAGGCGTAGTTCTGGAGCGCGGACATCGTCTCCGGCAACAGCACCAGGCGCGGACGGCCGCGGCTCGCGCACTGCGTGGTGAAGTCCGCGATCAGCGCCGGCAGATCCTCGATGCGGTTCGCCAGCGTGGGCATCTCGATGGGGAATACGTTGAGGCGATAGAACAGGTCGCCGCGGAAGGTGCCGCGCACGATGGATTCTTCGAGGTTCCGGTGCGTGGCGGCGATGATGCGCACGTCGCACTCGGACGAGGAATTGCTGCCGACGCGCTCGTAGATGCGCTCCTGCAGGACGCGCAGCAGTTTCACCTGCATCGGCAGGCTCATGTCGCCGATCTCGTCGAGGAACAGCGTGCCGCCCTCGGCGATCTCGAACCGGCCCTTGCGCGAGGTGATGGCGCCGGTGAAGGAGCCCTTCTCGTGACCGAACAACTCGCTCTCGAGCAGCTCGGCGGGAATGGCGCCGCAGTTGACGGCGACGAAGGGACGCTGGCGGCGCGGGCTTGCCGCATGGATCGCGCGGGCCGCGATCTCCTTGCCAGTACCGGATTCCCCTAGGATGAGGACCGTCGAATCGTACGGCGCAACCTGCTGGATGAGCCGGTTGACGGCGACGACCGCCGGCGACGCGCCCGTCGGGAGTTGCACTCCCTCGAGGTCACGAACGCTCGAACCCTTTCTGTCTTCGGCGCCGCGCGCGCTCGATTCGCACGACGTACCGATGGCTTCGATTTGCTGCACGACAACTCCTCTCTCGCAATTATCTTTGCGCGAACTTGAGGAGGAAAGCGTGACGCGCAATTCATTTGTGTAGCCCGGCCTAACAACTTTCGCGCGCGATCGTGAAGTGCGAGCGTTGTCAGGGTGAAACCCTTAGTGAGTTTTCCCGAGGAATCTAGGTACTTCTAACGTCTTGTTGTTTGTTGGCGCGCGCCGGCGATCTTGCGTCGATGCCGGCGGAAGACGAGTTTCTCGATGTGATCGGCGACGGTCTCGCCGAGTGAGAGGAATCTGACACGCACGAATCCCGCGTCGGCACCCGCGACGACCTCGGCCGGCAGGTGCAGCGGCTGCACGATGACGTCGCGCAATGTGATTTCCAGTATTCCGTACGTGCCGACACGCAAGGGTTCCCCTGATTTCCACGTCGCACCCATCGCGTTGAAGCGGATCTGCGTGGATTGCGGCCGCGGCTGGGACTGCGCCAACAATTGTCCGACAAGATCGAGCAGCACGTTCAGCTTGAAGTCGAGCCGCATGATGTCGGCGGAATGCGGGGAATCGTCGTCCGCCTTCTTCTTGTCGAGCTGGCCGTGCTCCTCGAGCGCGTCGCAGGCCTGGAGCACGCGGAGGTTGCGCTCGGCGAAGTGCGTGGCCTGTACGTCGGCGGGCGCGGCAGGTTCTTGCCGCCAGCGGACCGGCAGCAGGTCCTCGTATGCCAGCTTGTCGTCGATGACGATGGTGTCGCGGCCGTCGAACATGGGCGTCAGTCTAACACTCAGCTTTCCAGCCACAGCGTCCGCAGCCGTTTCGACTCGTCGTCGCGCAGGCGCCGGAGAACCGTCTCCATGTCCTCGGGCCGGCCGAAGTGATAGCCCTGCCCGTACTCGACGCCGATCTCCTGCAGCTTGCGCGCCAGGTCGTCGTTCTCCACGTATTCGCCGACCGTCTCGAGGTCGAACTGCTTCGCCAGCGCCACCAGGCTCTGCACCATCGCCGCGGATTTGCGATTGGTCAGCATGTCCTTCACGAAGCTGCCGTCGATCTTCAGCCGCGTCGCCGGCAGGCCCTTGAGGTACGCGAACGTGTTGGCGCCGACGCCGAAGTCGTCCAGCGCCACGCCGCAACCGGCGGCGCGCAGCTTCGCCATCATCTGCCCCGCCTTCGCGAGACTCGACACCGCGGTCTGCTCGGTGATCTCGCAGGTGATGAGTCCCGGCGGGATCTGCGACTCGCGCACCGTCTTCAGCATGTAGTCGACGAAGGATTCGTCGCCGATCGACTGGCCGGAGACGTTCACCGAGATGCTGGCCTTCATCTCGCGCAACAGCCCGCGATACGGGATCGCGATCTCGAGCGCGCGGCGCAGGACGTAACGATCGATCTGCGGCAGCAGCTGGTAACGTTGCGCCGCCGACATGAACGTGGCCGGCGGCGTCATCGTGCCGTCCTCGTTGCGCATGCGCAGCAGCACCTCGAATCCGCACACCGGCCGCTCGCCTTTCAGCGCGACGATCGGCTGCGCGAACAACACCAGCCGTTCGGCGCGGATCGCCTCGCGCAACTGGCCGACGAGGATCACGTCGTCGTGCCGGCGCATCATGCTCGAGTCTTCGCAGGCGTAGACCTCGACGCGGTCGCGGCCGCGGTCCTTCGCCGTCTTGCAGGCGAGCTCCGCCGCCGCCAGCGCGCGCGCGAATCCTTTCGGCATGTCGACAATCGCCGCAACACCGCAGCTCACCGACACCTTCAACGGCTCCGTCGCCGGCCCGATGCGGATCGCGCGCACCGCCTCCTGCAGCTTCGCCGCCAGCGGCGCCGCATCGCGCGGATCCGTGTCGTCGATGATGGCCGCGAAACTGTCGGCCGAGATGCGCGCGACGAGGCGGTGGTCCGGCAGCAGGCCGGCCGTCAGCACCTGCGCGACGCGCACGATCAATTCGTCGCCGAGCTCGAAGCCGTGCGTCTCGTTGCAGACGTGCAGTTCGTCGATGTCGAAGTACAGGATGGAGCGGTTCGCGTCGGGTTTGCCGCGGCACAGTCCGTCGAACGACTGCTCGAGCGCGGCGCGAGTCGGCAGCCCGGTCATCAGGTCGAACTGCGACTCGACGAGCTGGATGACCTGGCGCGCGAGATGACCGGCGAGATACTGCTGCCGCTCCGTGAACCCCGCCGCCTTCGGTCCGCGGAAGAACGCCAGCACGCCGAGCACGCGTCCGCCGCTGGCGACGACGGGTACCGACAGGAATTTCACCGGCGGCACCGGCGACGGCGGCCGCGGCGGCTCGTTGACCAGCAAGGGCTCGCGACGACGCGTCGCCCACGCCAGCAGGTGCGGTTCGGCCTTGCCGGCGCTGTCGCGCAGCGCGGCGGCGTCGGGTGCGTCGGATTCGTGGAGCAACGACAGCTGCTTGTCCGGGACGCTGACCATCGCCAGCGTCGCTTCCATGCGCTGGCACGCGGCGCCCAGCAGGTTGCGCAGCAGGTGCGAATCGCCGCCGGCGCGCTTGATGTCGCCGGTGACGTTGAACAGCCACTCGAGATCCTGCGTGCGCTCGACCGTCGCCTCGTCGCCGTCGCCGTCACGCAGCCGCGAATATTCGCGATGCAGGCACTCGAGCGCCGGGCCCAGCGCGTCGCGGGTTTCCTTCGCGATCGCGTCGTTGCCCTGGCTGCGCGCCGCGGCGAGCTGCACGCAGACCGCGCCGATGAAGTCGCCGCGGCTGTCGACGAACGGGAAGCCGACCAGCGTCGCGCCGCCGGAGATCTCGCGCGCGACCGGCGCGCTCGCCGAACGCCCGCGCCACAGTCCCGACAACCACTCGACGACCGGGCGCTGCGCGGCCAGTGTGCCCACGCTGCCGAGGAACGCGAAGTTGCGATCGACGAACAGGCTGCCGACGAGACGCGGCGACAATCGCTGGAACAGCGAACCGTACGACGCGACCAGCGACTCGAGGTCGGGTGCGTCGCGTTCGGCGTGCGGTGCGGTGTTCGGGGACATCGGGGCGCCGGCTCAGCCGCGGCGCGCCGAGCCCATCATCGCCGTGATGGCGCGTTCGGATTCGTCGATGGCCTGCTGCAGCGAGACGAGGCAGCGGCGGCCGTCGGTGTCGAGCTGCATGCGGGCCATCATCTCGAGCAGCTCGCGCCGTTCGCGCAGGGCCTCGTCGACGTTGCCCCAGCGCTGCTCGCGCAGCTCGAGCGACAGGTCGTGCGTGCAGGCGTTGATCGCGGCGGCGACGCGGCGCCAGTCCTCGATCAGGCGCAGGCGCTTCGTCGGTTGCAGCGAGCTCGAGACGAGCCGCAGGTGCGGCCGCGAGTTCTTGGCGGCGCTGGCGCTCATCGGCCGTACGCCGTCTGCGCGCTCGACTGCTGCTGGATCTGCAGCCAGGCGGCGCGCACTTCGCCGAGCAGGCGGCTGACTTCGTCGAGCCACTCGGGCTTGTTCTGCCCGTTCGCCTGCATGAGGCGCGTGCACATGTATTCGTAGAGCTTGTCGAGATTCGTCGAGAGATCGCCGCCCGCCTTGAAGTTCAGGCTGTTGCGCAGCTCGTCGATGATGGCCACCGCCCGGTGCAGCATCTGCGCCTTCTCGGCGCCGCCGCCGTGCGTCATCAGGCCGCGCGCCGTCGCGATGCGCTCGAGCGCGCCGTCCATCAGCATCACGATCAGGCGATGCGGATCCGCGGCGGCGACACCGGCGTGGGCCGACGTGCTGCGATAAGCCGCGAGTTTCGACGCATTGGGGGGAAAAGCCATCTGCACTGCTCCAAACTACTCATGGAGCTTAACGGCGCGGACCGGGGGGACTTGAGTTGCGGCCGCGCCAGGTGCCGGAGAAATCGGGGAAAAGCGACACGGCTCGACGATTCACGAATCGCCACGCACGCGCCGCTAAAGTTATCGCTACTTGATGTTCGCGATGCTCGCGAGCTGCTGCGTCAGGAAGCTCGACGTACCCTGCAGGTTCGACAACATGCTGTCGAGCGCGTTGAACTGCGCGTTGTAGCGGCGCTGGACTTCGGCCATGCGGGTCTCGAGGTCCTCGGAATCCTTCTGCAGCGAGACGCTCTTGGCGTTCAGCGCCTTCGTGCGCTGGTTGAGCTCGGCCGTGTCGGCCAGGCGCGCGGTCAGGGAGGTCGAGAGGCGCGCGGCCACGCCGTCGGCCGAGCCGAACAACTTGCCGACGCCGTCGTAGTCGGCGGCCAGCGCCTTCGACAGCTTGTCGGAGTCGAGCTTGAGCGAGCCGTCCTTGTTGGTCGTGATGCCGATGCTGGCGAGCGACTGGTAGTTGCCGGCGAGGCCGCCCACCGTGCTCGTGAGCTTCGTGCGCACGTCGGTCTCGATGCCGCGCAGCATCGCATCGCCGAGCAGAGGACCGGCCTTCTTCGTGGTCGGTTCGAAGCTGCGCAGCTGGCCGATCTGGGCCTGCAGCGCGTTGTACGAGTCGACGAACTTCTTGATCTTCGCCGTCGTGCCATTCACGTCGGTGGTGATCGTCAGCGTGTGAGTCTCGTCGTCGTCGGCCTTGACCGCCGTCAGCGTCACGCCGTCGATGGCGTCGGAGATCTGGTTGGTCGTGCTCGTGTGGCGGAAGCCGGAGACGTACACCACCGCGTCGGACGCGGGGCGCTTCTCGGAATAGTTGGTCGTCAGCGACGGGTTGTACGCGAAGCGCGCCAGCCCGCCGTCGCCGTCGGCCGCCGACACCGTGATCGCGTTCGCCGCGCCGGTGGTCTGCGCCGTCAGCATGAGGTGCGCGCCGTCGCTGGCGTTCACGATGGTGGCGCGGACGTAGTTCTTGTTGTCCGTCGCCGAGTTGATCGCGTCGCGGATCTGCGCGAGCGTCTTGTGCGAATCGTCGATGGTCACCGAGAACGAGTTCGTGCCGGCGCCGATCGTCAGGGTGCCCGTGCCCACCGCGACGCCCGCGCCGCCGACGACGGCGGTGGAGGCGATCTGGTGTGCGCTCGCCAGGCTTTCGACTTCGATGTCGTAGCTGCCGGGCAAGGCGCTGGTGGTGGCCGTGGCCGTGAACACGTCGGGGTCCGACGCGTTGGCTGAGCGCGCCTGGAAGACGTCTTCGGTCTTCAGCGCGCTCAGTGAATCGTTGAAGGTCGACATCGCGCCCTTGAGCGACGCGAGTGCCGAGATGTCCGTGACGGTCGAGGTCTGCTCACGCGTGATCTGCGCCTGGCGCGGGGCCTTCTCGGCCGCCACGAGTTTCGCCACGAGACTCGCGATGTCGAGTCCCGATCCCAGGCCTTGTGAGCTCAATCCCGCCATGGACGTCTTCCTTATGCTTTCTCGTCGAGCAGACCGGTCATGTCCTCGATCCGCTGGGCCATCTTGATGGCCTCCTCACCCGGCACCTGCCGGATGACTTCACCCGTTTCTCCGTCCGTCACCGTGACGACCATCTTTCCCGAGCCCTGGTCGACACGAAACTGCAGCTGATGATTCTGGCTGCGGAGGAACGAATCTATCTGCTTCGTCACGGATTCGATCTTGTGAGGCGTCGGCGGTGCCTTCTCCTGCTGCTGAGGAGCGGCGTTCGCCTTGGCGTTGGCGGTCTGCGCCTGCGCGTCGCGGGTCTCCGCGGCCGCACGTTGCGTGACCACCTTCGCTTCGACTTCGATTGCAGCGTCGCCTACTTTCATAAATCACCGCTGGTTGTCGGCAAATCGCGGATGCGGCCGGACGCCGCGGGTCTTTCGACCCACGGCGCCCGGCGCAGAGCGACTGTCCGATGTCCGCTCATGTCACCTCATTACCGGAGCAACGAGAGGACGTTCTGCGGGATCGCATTCGCCTGAGACAGGATCGCCGTGCCGGCCTGCTGCAGGATCTGCGCGCGGGTCAGCGAAGCAGTTTCCTGCGCGAAGTCGGCATCGAGGATGCGGCTGCGCGCGGCGCTCAGGTTTTCCGAAGTGGCCTGCAGGTTCGACACGGTCGAGCTGAAGCGGTTCTGCACCGCACCCAGGTCGGCGCGGATGCTGGTGACCTGGCTCAGCGCGCCGTCGAGCACGGCGATCGCCGCGTTCGCACCGCTCACGGTCGAGATGTTGACCGTGTCCAGGCGGGTCAGCGACGGCGAAGCCGAGGCCAGACCGCCCAGGTTCAGGTCCGCACCACCCAGCGTGAAGTTCGCGGCGGAGCTGAGGGTCAGCGTGCCGCGAGTCGTCACACCACCGCCGTCAGCGGCGGCCGTGCCGGCCGTCGTGATCGCGGCCGTGGCCGTACCACCCGAGGTCGTCGAGTAGTTGATGTTCGCCGAGCCGAACTTGTCCGAGGTCAGCACGAGGGCCGTGGCCGTCGCACCCGACGCCACCACGCTGGTACGGCCCGCGGCGTATTCCGCGTTCACCGCATCGCGCAGCGCGACGATCGTCTGGGTCGGCGTGCTCGCCGCACCCACCGTGACCGCGACGTTGCCCGCCGTGACCGCGCCACCCGTGGTGAGCTCGTACACGCGGTTGTCGATCGTGAAGGTGTCGCCGGCGGCAAGCGCCGGGGCGCCCGTGCCGAGGTTGCCGGCGCCGAACGTCAGCGTGTTCACTTCGTGGCCCGCCGCATTCGCGTTGGTCGACACGTCGAGACCCGTGGCGTTCTGGATCGCCTGGGCGCCGGCGGCCGTCGCGGCCGAAGACGTCAGGGCGATGTTGCGGCCGTCAGCGGCCGTCAGCGTCAGCGCGCCGGTCGAGGCATCGGCCACCGCCGAGACGCCCGTCTGGTTCGTGAGCGCGTTGATCGCGGTGGCCGCGTTGCGACCCTGCGTCACGGCGTTCGTGTCCGACGCGATCGCGCCGACCGAGATGCCGTTGATGACGAGCGCGCCGGACGCGAGGCCCGAGCGGGCGACCGGGCCGGAGCCGACGACGGAGTTCGTCGCCGTGGCCGAGACGCCCGTCTGCGCCGTCTTCGAGTTGATCGCCGTGGCCTTCGCCGTGGCGCTGTCAGCCGTCACACCGGCCGCGCTGGTGGCAGCCGAGACGCCGACTTCGACGCCGTTGATCGTGAAACCGGCGCCGTCGAAACCCGTCGCGCCGACGGCCGTGCTGGTGGCCTGGTAGGCGCCGAGCAGGTTCGTGGTCGCGCCCTGGATGCCGAACGAGATCGTCTGGTTGGCGTTCGCGCCGACCTGGAACTGCGCCGACGAGAAGGTGCCGTCGAGGATGTTCTGGCCGTTGAACTGCGTGCTCTGCGCGATGCGCTGCACTTCGGAGAGCAGCTGCGAGGCTTCGGCGTTGAGCGCCTGGCGGTCCGACGCGGAGTTCGTCGAGTTGGCCGACTGAATGGCCAGCTCGCGGATACGCTGCAGCGCGTTGCCGGTCTCGGCGAGCGCGCCTTCCGCGGTCTGCGACAGCGAGATGCCGTCGTTCGCGTTGCGCACGGCCTGGTTCAGGCCGCGGATCTGCGTGGTGAAGCGCTCGGAGATGGCGAGACCCGCCGCGTCGTCCTTCGCGCTGTTGATGCGCAGGCCCGAGGAGAGACGCTGCAAGGCCGTCGCCAACTGGCCCTGTGATGTCGTGAGGTTGCGCTGAGCATTCAGCGACGCCACGTTAGTGTTGATGACTTGAGGCATTGAAACGACTCCTGAAAGTTGGTGCCGGGTTACAAGCAACCGGCGAATGTCTTGCTCAGGTGCTGTATCGGGCTGGCTACGGCGAACTTAAGCGCGAGCCATTCACCTACGAGATTTTGTGAGACTGCTCACGGTATTTACTGAGAGACCTAAAGTCGGGTTCGGGAGAGAGAGGTGGTGTCAGTGGGGCGGTAAAGGC
>Ga0335075_10007471_pt1 | contig 16820 bp, 16 predicted proteins | sample Lox_Sample_24_FD_206723 | JGI IMG/M metagenome (GOLD analysis project Ga0335075, IMG submission 206723) | Soil microbial communities from Loxahatchee National Wildlife Refuge, Florida, United States - Lox_Sample_2.4 | ecosystem: Environmental > Terrestrial > Soil > Wetlands | place: USA...
GATTAGATCACTCAGATGCAATGGCGTTGGCCCGGGTTCGCTACACTGCCCGTGAGACCAGGAGGTCTTCACGCGCACACGGCCTATGCGTGATAGCAAACGGACGCCGAACAATTCTGCCGCATCTGCGACAGTGGCACGTTCGTTCTCTCGTTTGAAGGCAGAAGTAAGCGCGCGGTAGAAACAGTTGAATGGACGGAGACGAGTAGCTAGCAGCGCTGGAGATGGTCACGTGAGGTCTGAAGACGCAACTCCATGCGCTCCCAGAACCAACGTAAGTTATAGCAGTAACATGCCTTAGTGGCTTCACAAACATACTTGACAATGATACACTCAATGTGTACAATCATGCTCGATTCGCCGGTCGCAGGCGCGTTCGGGCCGGTTGCATACGTATCTGCGGGTGGAGAAGCTGGATTTTGCGGCAACTCATCGAGGGGATACGTAAGCAAGGGTGGAAGCGACGCTAACAGCAACACTGCAGCCTGAAACGAGCAGGGAAGCAAGCAGAAAAGTCAACACCGAGTTACGAACGGTAGCAACTGAAACGGCGGTCCGGCAAGCAAGAGCAGAATCGGACCCGACACAGTGAGTCCGGCAGCATGTGTCAGCCTGGAAGTCGGCACCAGACACGCGGTTAGCAAAGGCCAGGAGCACAAGCCGTCAACGTCAATCTACTGCCCAACGAAGCGAGCAAAAGTCACGGACGAGCAGCGAAGCAAGTAATCGTAGAGGCGGAAGGTGAGGAGAGTAATACCGAAGAGCATGCAAAAGGCCAGGAGCACAAGCCGTCAACGTCAATCGATTGCCCAACGAAGCAGGCAAAGGTCAACAGCAATTAGGGATGGTAGCGCAGCAATCAGGGGTTAGGAGCAAAAGCCAATGAGCAAGATTATCGGTATTGATCTCGGCACGACCAACAGCGTCGTCGCCGTCATGCAAGGCGGCGAACCCGCGGTGATCCCAAATCAAGAAGGTGCACGGACAACGCCGTCGGTGGTCGCGATTACGAAGAGTGGCGAGCGCCTCGTAGGGCAAGTGGCCAAGCGGCAGGCGATCACCAATCCAGAGAACACGATTTATTCGATCAAGCGCTTCATGGGACGGCGCTATGACGAAGTGACCGAAGAAATGAAAATGGTGCCCTACAAAGTGGTTGCACAGGGCGATCACGTCGCGGTTGTGGCGCAGGGAAAACAGTATAGCCCTCCCGAGATTTCCGCGATGATCCTTCGGAAACTCAAGGAGGCAGCCGAAGCGTTCCTAGGCGAGAAAGTGACCGAAGCCGTGATTACCGTCCCGGCTTACTTCAACGACGCGCAGCGCAATGCCACGAAGGATGCGGGAAAAATCGCCGGGCTCGACGTGAAGCGGATCATCAACGAGCCCACTGCTGCGGCTCTGGCATACGGACTGGATAAGAAGAAGGACGAGACGATCGCCGTCTATGACTTTGGCGGCGGCACGTTCGATATCTCAATTCTGGAAGTCGGCGAAGGCGTGATCGAAGTGAAAGCCACTAACGGTGACACGCATCTTGGTGGCGACAACATCGACCAGCGCATCGTGGACTGGCTGATTGAAGAGTTCAAGAAGGATGAGGGTCTCGATCTGCACGCAAAAGGCAACGAAATGGCACTGCAACGCCTGCGTGACGCTGCCGAGCGAGCCAAAATCGAACTTTCGACCACGTTGGAGACCGAAATCAATCTGCCATTCATCACGGCTGACGCTTCCGGTCCCAAACACCTTGTCAAGAAACTGACGCGCTCGAAGCTTGAGAACATGGTAGACGAAATCGTTCGGCGCTCCGTAGAGCCTTGCAAGCTGTGCATGAAAGACGCGGGAGTTGATGCGGGCAAGATCAACGAGGTGGTCTTGGTCGGCGGCCAAACGCGCATGCCTATGATCCAGGCGCTGGTGAAAGAACTTTTCGGGCGCGAGGGTCACAAGGGCGTAAATCCCGATGAAGTAGTTGCGGTTGGCGCAGCTATCCAGGGCGGCGTGCTGGGTGGCGAAGTGAAGGACATTTTGCTGCTCGACGTGACGCCATTATCCCTGGGAGTGGAGACTATGGGCGGCGTTATGACGGTGCTCATTCCGCGAAACACAACGATTCCGACGCGCAAGTCGGAAGTGTTCTCGACGGCGGCGGATAACCAGACGTCCGTTGAGATTCACGTGCTCCAAGGTGAGCGGCCCGTCGCAAACGGCAACCGCACGCTGGGCAGATTCCATCTCGTCGGGATCCCTCCTGCACCGCGCGGCATACCGCAAGTCGAGGTGACGTTCGACATCGACGCGAACGGCATCCTGAATGTCTCTGCAAAGGACCGCGCAACGAACAAGGAGCAGAAGATCACAATCACTGCGTCTAGCGGCCTGTCGAAAGAGGAAGCCGACCGCATGCAGAAGGAAGCGGAAACACATGCCGCTGAAGACAAAGCTCATCTGTCTGAAGTGGAGGCCCGCAATCGGCTCGACAACCTAACCTACCAGACAGAGAAGCTGATCAAGGAGAATCGCGAGAAGCTGGCCGAAGCCGATGTGAAGGTGGCTGAAGAAGCCATCGAGCAGGCGCGGCGAGCGCTCTCGGAAGGCGGCTTGGACAAACTGAACACCGCGGTCGATGACTTGACCAAGGCATCGCACCGCATTGCGGAAACGATGTACAAGTCACAGCAGGCGGCAGCCGGATCGGCTGGCGGACCGGGCGGTCCAGCCGGGGAATCTGGTGGAGGAACGACTGGTGGCGCGCAGGGCGGTCAGGGCCAGGGAGACGTCGTGGACGCGGAGTTTGTGGACGTCGACGAGTCGAAGAAGCCGAATTAACGTCGCAAGGCCGGAGAGGATGCGGGGCACTGTACCGAGCGAACGGGCACGGGGCCTCGCGTCACGTTCACAGCGCGAAGGGATTACAGTTCAATCGTTCCGCGGGGACAGCAAGAATAGCCGGACGAGATCAATAGGCGCGAGCACGTCCACGCTTCCAGATCGGAGAGTTCATTGAGTGCGAGCGGGGTTCGGCGGACGGGTCCGCCACAGGCGATTCAGAAGATTCGGGAAGGCGTTTACATGGTGCAGGTCAGTATTTCCGCGAGTCCCAGCGCCGACTGGCGGCGGTTATTTTATGAGGCCGAACGCAATCTTCAGGGCGACTTCGGCCCGCGGGCAGTCGAGATAACGGGGACGCTGCTGCGGTTCAAGTCCGATCCAGCGGCTGTGGAGCAAAGGATTGCGGCACTCGATCGCTGGATGGAAAGGGCCACGCAGAAGGAAGCCGCAATGGCGGGCCGGTCCGAGGCGCAACGGCAGAAACAGGAAGAGGCCGAGCGCGAATCGCGCGAGCTGGCCGATTGGAACGAGCGCTGGGCGGACAAGTTTAGAGTTTAGACGTCAGAATCCGGAGCAGAACATAGTTCAAAGTTGAATGAAAACAGCGCGAGTCGTCGCAGGTACTGCGGAGGGACGGGGCTCCTGGAAGTCAAGCAGCGCTGGGGGCGAAGAACCTGAACTCCGCGCGGCGATACTGTTCCCGCTTGATCCGCTTTACCTTTTAGCTTTCAACTGTTAACTATCGACTTTTTCCATGGCAACGACAACGAAACAAGATTATTACGAGCTGCTGGGTGTTCCGCGCAAAGCTTCGGCAAAGGAGATTCGTGGGGCGTACCGGAAGCTGGCGCGGAAGTATCATCCCGACCTGAATCCCGGCGACAAATCAGCCGAAGAGAAGTTCAAGCAGATTCAGGAAGCATACGACGTCCTGTCGGATACGAAGAAGCGACAGATGTACGACCAGTTTGGCTTCAACACCCCAGGCCCGGGCGCGCCGCCGCCTGGCGCGGGCTATGCTGGGACGCCCGAGGACGTCCATTTCGATTTTGGCGGATTCGACTTTGGCGGAGCAGGCGCGCAGGGAGGGGGAACGAGCTTCCGCGACCTGTTCAGTCAGTTTTTCCGTGGGGCGAATGCAGCGCGTGCGACGGAGCGCGAGCCAGGCACCGATCTAGAGTTCCAGATCGATATTTCGTTTGCTGAGGCGATGCACGGGACGGCGAAGAAGCTTAGCATCACACGACTGGACGTTTGTCCGGTGTGCCACGGCACTGGCGTCATATCAGGCGACGAGAAGGCGTGCCCGACATGCGGCGGCTCAGGTCAAGTGACGCAAGTGAGCGGGAAGATGCGATTTCAGATTACGTGCTCGCGCTGCGGCGGCACTGGCAAACTGCAGTCCGTATGCCGTAATTGCGGCGGCGAAGGACGGGTCGCGCGGGTCGACACGCTCGAAGTGCGCATTCCTCCGGGTGCAAAGACGGGTTCGCGCGTGCGCGTGGCCGGACGCGGCAATGCGGGGACGCACGGCGGCCCTCCGGGAGACCTGTACATCATCACGAATGTGCAGCCGCATCCGTTCTTCGAACGGCGTGGCGACGATTTGTACACCGTCGTGCCGGTAACCGTGAGCGAAGCGTCGCTTGGCTCCAAAATCGAAGTGCCTACGATTGACGGACGCGCGCAGGTGCGCATTCCGCCGGGGACGAGCTCCGGCAAGAAGTTGCGGCTGCGCGAAAAGGGAGCGCCGTCGGCGGGGCATGCTGGAAAACGCGGCGACCAGATTATCGAAGTGCAAGTTGTGGTGCCCAAGCCGGAGGACGAGCGGATCCGGCAGCTATTGCGGGACCTGGCACAGGCGGATCACGAAGACCCGAGGCGTGATATTTTCACCAAAGCGGTTGTGTGAGGTCGAACAGCGTGGTTTTGGCGGAAGGTCCTAGAGGAAGATAAGAATGGCTCGCGCAAAAAAGAGAGCGAGAGCGGGATACATGATCAGCGCGGTGGCGGAGCTTTACAAGCTGCATCCGCAGACGCTTCGGTTGTACGAGCGCGTAGGTTTGCTGAAGCCCTCGAGATCGCAGGGCAACACGCGGCTGTATACGGATGCCGATCTCGAGCGGCTCGAAGTGATCCTCAATCTGACGCGCGAACTTGGCGTGAACCTTGCCGGCATAGAAATCATCCTCAACATGCGCGACAAAATGTCGGAAATGCAGGAGCAGATGGAGGCGTTTATCAAGTTTGTCCGCACCGAGATGGCGCGCGACTTGAACGCGGAAAATCGCCGGGCCTCGCGGACCGCTATCGTACGAGCCGCGCCGCGTCACGCAATACGCGTCGAAAAATGACGATCCGGCCAGGATCGTCATCCCTGGGCCCACTGTTTTTCTCTGGCCGGGCGAAGGACCTCTTTGAATCCGGCGAGCACCTAATCCCTGATTGCAATCTCTGATGGCCTTCGAATCTGCGTTTGGCCGACATCGAGTCTCCGTGTTTGAAGAGGCCGTTGGCATTTCACCCGGATAAGCTGAGGGATTTTCACAGCTGAACCGAACATCCACAGAAGACGTGTGCTTGCGGTTAGCCGTGCGCAGCGGTTATTGTTGCGCCATGGCTAGAGCAGATTGTCCTATTTGCGGCGGGAGCGGATGGAAGGTGGTCGAGCGGACGACGGCAGGCGCGCAGGCGGTCTCGCCCTCTGAATCGACGACTAGCGGCGCCTCGACTGGTGACGGTGGCGATCGACCAAAGTGGGCTGTTCCCTGCGACTGCACCGTGATAGCTCAAGTCGATCTGGAGCACCGAGCGCTACTCCGCATGCGCGTTCCTGAACGGTATCGGCACTGCGATTTCGAAAATTTCGAAGTAGACCTCTACGAGGGCGACTCGGCAAACATATGGAATGACAGTGTTGACCACGCCAGACTGACGGCACGAAGATTCGCCGAGGAGTATATGCCTCCGGTGGTTGGTGATCCGGCAGAGCAAGGGCTGCTGTTAATGGGACCATGCGGAGTCGGCAAGACGCATCTCGCGGTGGCTGCGCTGAGGCAGATCGTTTCGCGCGGACACTCGGGCATTTTTTACGACTATCGCGAACTGCTGAAACAGATCCAGGACAGCTATAACCCCGAAAGTCAGGCGACGGAAATGAGTGTGCTTGAGCCAGTGTTGAAAGTCGAAATTCTCATACTGGATGACTTGGGATCCAGCAAGCCTTCGGCGTGGGCGCTCGAAACTGTTGGTCACATCTTGAACACGCGATACAACGAAGGCCGCGTCACAATCGCGACCACTAACTTCCTGGATAAGGAGTTATCGGACCGATTGCGCCAGCAGGCCTCACCCCGCATATCGCTCCCTTCTGGGGAAACGATCCGTTCGAGTACGCCAGACACGCTGTCGGACCGGATCGGAGTGCGAATTCGCTCAAGGCTTTACGATATGTGCCGGATGGTGGAAATTGTCGCACCAGATTATCGCCGTGAGCACCGTCGCTTTGAACGGCGTACCCCGGCATACCGACGGGAGCAGAGTCACGCTGAAAATAGTTCAACTTCCCGTAAGCAGTAGCGATGTTACTTCCTACGCTGGCTCCTCTCGATGATCGGAGGACGCGTTATTGCGCGTGCGAGGGCAAGATAGACCAGATACCCGGATCTTCGGTGCCCAGGACCCAGGAACAAAAGCCGGCCAGACCGCGCTGTTTCGTCAAATCGTAACGGTCGCGGAAGGCGCGCGCGTCCGTGTAGAAAATCCATTCGCGCATATTGTCGCGGTAGAAATAAAGCCACGGGCTGTGGTCGACGGGATCCCATTCGATATGGCCGCCGTAGGCACGGGACAAATCGACAGCGTCGGGAGTGGAAATGTATTCCGCGGAGGGGTTGGGTTCTTCTACCGGATGTGCAGGCGTGATTTTGAGGGGGGTTCCAGCGAACCAGTGGTAGCCATAGAGCGGAATTCCCAAATATAGTTTGTCCTTCGGCACGAATTTCAACGCATAGTCGACGTTTTCGACGGTCCAGCCCCAGCCCGCCACAGGCCCGGGCGGGGTCCAGCGAGTGTGCTCGTCGTAAGTCATCAGGCAGATGAAATCGACAGACTGGGCGAGCGCCTTGAGGTCGTATACGCCCTGCCAGTTTTCGTAGAGCCAGGCGTCGAACCCTGTTTCACCGGGGTGCCCGGGTGCGTTTGGCACCGCGGCGACGCTGATTTGCAGATGATGTGCGTGAAAGGCGTCGGCCACCGCGGAAATCATTCTTGAGAACACTTGCTGGTCCGTCCAATTCACGTTCTCGAAGTCGAACTGAAAGCCGGTGTAGCCGTTCTCGTTGCAGGCTTCGATAAGTTGCGAAATCATAGCAGGCCATTCATCAGGAGTGGCGAGCAGCTTGTGAACATCGGCTTGGACGAAGTTCGCGCCTGCGACGATCGGCATGACGGGTACGTGATGGTCGCGCGCCGTCTGCATGACGAGAGGATTCGGCCCGCCGGAGACGAGCCCCGTGGCATCAACCGTGTACCAAGCCGGGACGAGGATGTCGACCTTGTCAGCGTGTGCAAGGAACGAACGCACGGAGTTTGGATCGCGAGTCATGTAGAAGAGGCTCTTGGGCTGTTGGGCGAACGCCGAAACGGCGAAACCTAATACAAAGAATACGAATGCAATGGTCTTCATAATGGCCGGTAGTGTAGCGAAAAGGAGGGCAGACGAGGAAGCAAGGAAACAGAAACTAGGGGCAGAGAAGGGCCGCCACGTTCAACGCCAGTGACAGCGTGGCGGGCGATGAATAGAATACTTCTGGAAACAAATTCGCGCATCGCCCGCGTCCGAACAACAGATGCGTTTCCGGACAACGTAGCGCACCAATGGCTGACAATCACAACCGGTTTACGAATGTGCGCGTCCTGATTTTCGATCTGGACGGGACGCTGATCGATTCGAAGCTCGATTTGGCGCTCTCGGTGAACGCAATGCTCGAATATATGGGACGCGCACCGCTGCCGCACGACCGCATCTACGGCTTCGTGGGAAACGGCGCGCCGGTGCTGGTGCGGCGGTCGCTCAACGAAGGCGCGGCGCCCGGGGAAATTGCGGACGCGCAAGTGGAACGCGCTCTGTCGTATTTTCTTTCGTATTACCGCACGCACATGCTGGACAACACCGTCACATTCCCGGGTGTGCGTGAGGGGCTCGCGCTGCTCGGCGGGCGTTCGATGGCCATCCTGACCAACAAGCCGGCGAAGTTCAGCAAAGCGATTATCGATGGATTGGAACTCGGTCGGTATTTTCGCTACGTTTACGGCGGCAACAGCTTCGAGAGAAAAAAGCCCGATCCAGTCGGCGTTCGCGTGTTGTTGCGGGATTTGGATTTGCCGGCCGAGTCCGCGATGATGGTGGGCGATTCCGAAGTGGACGTGCGAACAGCGCGAAACGCAGGAATTTGGGCCTGCGGCGTTACCTACGGCTTGGGGGCTGACGGCTTGAAGGCCAATCCGCCGGACCTGTTCGTCGATTCCCTCGCCGATCTTCCTTTCCACCTGAACGGCACTCACTGACAAACCTAGGTCTACATTGGGGACCCACCAAGTGATAGCTGCGTCCCGCGAGAGACGAAGTGGCACTGATAAGCATCAAAGTGCAAGCATGATTGCTAAGCAGAGCCGTTCAACGCGAAGCGTTGCTGTTTCCGGCGCGCTTTTTGTCTTGGCCGCGGCGTTGTCGTGGCCCGGTTTGCGCGAAACGTTTGCAGCGGCGGGGAAGGCACGAATGCCCGCGCGGGTGACGTCAGGAGCATTCATGAACGCGGCGACGAAAGAAATGCCGGTGCCGTTTCGCGCCGGCGAAAAGCTCGATTACAACATATCGTGGTCATCGTTCTCAACGGCTGCCTCGGCGGAACTCAGCATTCCGGAACAGCGAATCCTTTACGGATGGCAGACGTGGCACTTCCGCGCGACGGCGCACACGGAAGGTCCAGTTCGCACGCTTTTCCCGATCGACGACGAACTCGATTCGTACACAGATGCAGCCACGTTCGAAAGTCATATCTATCAGACATATCTGAACGAACTCGGACGCAAATCGAACCAGACGTTTCAGTTCATCCCTGAGGGGCAAACACCTCGCGCGCCCGGACCGGCGATCGTCGTGCTTGCCGGAACACGCGATCCACTCGGAGCATTTTACGAGTTGCGCAGCGTCGACTGGCAGCGGCAGAACGACGCGAGCACTCGCGTCTACGACGGTAGCCATTTTTACGAGCTGCAGGCGAGCAAGGAAGCTTCTAGCGAGGCGGTGGAAGTGTCTGCGGGAAAGTTCTCGGCCACTCGCATCGGGGTTCAGGTCTCCGAGCAGGGCAAATCTCTTTCAGGTGTGCACTTCACCGTTTGGCTCGCGGATAATTCTTCGCGAACGCCAGTTCTGATGCAGGCTGATATGCCCTTTGGGACGCTGCGGATCGAGATGATCGCGTCATCGACGCCGTGACAAGGCTCCGGAGAGGCCCACGCCGGAGTCGTCGACTTATCGGAAGAGCCGGTGTGTTCAGCGGTTGGCTTCGCGGGCTTGAGTGTAAGAGTCGGCTTCGGCATTCAACACTGCTGATAGCCGCCTCGGAAAACTGCGATGCATGGACGCGTGAAAAACCTGCTGTGGGCGGATAATTGGATATGGCGCGGGGGCATATGACTTGAATCCAGCGCGTTCCATTCCGCGCTGCGCCTCCGCGTTTTTCATGAACGTATCCCAGACCCAGCCTGTCCGCGCATTCTCGGCCATCAGAATGGTGATGCCTGTATCGATCCCGACGACGTCGCTATCGTACCAATTCGTCAGCGGATCGAACGCGTCGACAAACCCATAACGGCACCATGTTCCGGCGCCGTACTGACCCTTGATCGTGCGCAGAACGCGCATCACTTCATCGGGTAGGAAGGGCAGAGACCCTGCCGCGGCGCAGGGCACCACGGTGCCGTCGATCGGCCCGGACCGCGGCGGCCCTCCCCAAACCGTGTAGCTATTTCGCGAATCGGAAGCGGAAATTCCCCATAGATCTTCGCTGTAATCGGGGAATTGCTTCGCCAAGCTGAGACACCAGCGCCGATGTGCCTCTGTCGCCAGGATTGAATTCTCGTAGTAGTCGGCGTACTGGTCCCGCTTGCCGCGAAAATCGAACCACGCCTGCGAGTATTGATGGACGAAAAGGGGCGCAAACGATCCGATGTATTCGATGCCCTCATAGTTAAACATCTTCCGATTCCATGCTTCCCAAGTGCCCGCCGGCAGCGGGTGCGTGGAGGAGCCGAGCCCAAGCAAGTACATCATCATCAGCTCGCAATAATTGTCCCAGCGATAGTGCAGGAACCCTTGTTCGGGCGACCAGCCCATGGGGAGTAGCAGCGTGTCCTCGGAGAGCCATCGCCAATCGACACGATCGAAGATGCGGGTCGCAAGTTCGTTGATCTCGCTGTGAGGAAAGTGCGCGCGACAGGTAAGCACGCCGCAAAGCAGGATTGCCGTATCGATCGATGATACTTCAGAATGCACGAGACGCTGGCCGGTTTCGAAGTCGGCCCAATGATAGAAAAAGCCGCGTTCGTTCGGCAGTTTATGATACAGAAAGCGCATCGTAGCCAGCGCGCGTTCGCGGGCCTGTTCGTACGATACGTACCCGCGTTTTTCGCCGATGCACAGCGCCGTCAGGCCGAAACCCGTTGCTGCGATGCTGCATAGGTCCGTGCCATCGCCGTTCCGCACGTTATAGCGGTCGCGCGTTAGGCCAGTGACCGGGTTGGTCTGGTCCCAAAAGTAGAGGAAATTGGCATGCTCGATTTCTTCCAGAAGTGCGTCATCACGGTCGGTCAGGGGCGGTCCGATCTGGAGGGGGTTGTCTTCGGACAGCTCAGCGCGGCCGGACGTTGCGGCGAAAGTCCCGACTGTACCCAGAGATCCCAGGATACCGAGACCGGCGATCCCTTTCAGGATTTCCCGGCGGGAGGGCCTTGAAGGGTTGGTGGCTAGGGCGTCGAACCGGATCACGATCGCGGAGTCATCTCCAGTGTTGTTGTGATTTCCAGGGGCAACTTGAGCGGACGTTCGAGGGCAGAAGCACCGAGCTGGAGCGAAGAGCAGCCGCTGTACCAGAAACCGCGTTCGATTCTACATGAAAAACCTGAATGTCAAGGCCCAAAGTTAGGAAAAAACTGCACTCACAATACAAATTTTTCCACAAGCAGGCTCAGGCAATCGCTGTAGTACCCGCCGCTGCGGATGTCTGACATTTCACTACACCGTTCGTAAGTAGCGGCTGGCGAACAGGATAGTCGTTAAGGCATACGTGTGCCACACTGGCCGCACTTTTCAAAGACCCCGAGGAGGTTTGTCAGGCCGAATAGTTCGCGCACACGCGGCGTCAAATTGACAATCTCGAGTTCGCGCGCGGCGTGCTTTGCGGAAATGTAGAGGCCAACAACCGTTCCCAACCCGGAGCTGTCGATTCGCTCCAGGGCCGCGAAGTCCAGGATGAGCCGCTTTGTGTCTGGAAGTGCGGCCTTCGCGCAGGTCTTCAGCAAGGCACACGTGGACGCGTTCAGCTCGCCCGAGCAACGGATTACGGTGGCTTGCTCGTGAACAAAGCTCCGCAAAGACAAGGGGTTGGCGGCAATTGCGACGGTTTCGGGCATGGAGCCCTCCGGGACAGCGAGGTAAAAGCGCTGGTGTAGTGTGTAACTCCAAACGCCGCGGAAGACAAGAACCAAACGCAAACGCATAGGCCCAGGTTCTGCGCCGCTGCCCCCCTGCCCCCAGGTGCGGCTGCCACGGAGCGGTGACTTCGGTTAATATAGCTCTCCATTTTTGTCTTCAGAGTTTCGGCGAAGGAGAGGAATGGAACTTCGAAAGGACCCGATCACGCGCAGCTGGGTGGTGGCGGGCTATTCCGAGACGGATCAGGTGCCGCAGGACCCGTGCCCGCTGTGCCCTGAAAGCCGGATCGAGATTCAACAACTGCTGTCGCTGCCGCGGCAGGGGCCGTGGCGCGTGCGGGTGTTCCCGCATTTTCATCCCTTGTATCAGATCGAGGCCGAACCCTCGCGTGCGGCGGAAGGAATTTACGACCGCATGGCCGCGACGGGCGCGCACGAGATCATCGTCGAAACGCGCGATCACCAGCGTTCGCTGGGGGATATGAGCGATGAGGAGATCGAGATGGTCCTCGAAGCATACGCTCAGCGAATCGCCGACCTGAAGCAAGACGCGCGTTTCAAGTACGTCACGATCTTCAAAAATCGGGGCGTGCAGGCCGGCGAAGAATGGACGCACGCGCATTCGCAATTAACCGCGACAACGTTCGTACCACGCCGCGTGCTGTACGAGTTGCGCTCCGCGCGGCTCTGGTATCGCGAGCGAGAGCGATGCGTTTTCTGCGACATTCTGCGGCAGGAGATCCGCCAGGAGAAGCGGATCGTCGACAACGCGGGCGACTACTATGCATTCGCTCCTTACGCTGCGCGCGTCCCGTTCGAAACCTGGCTGATGCCGCGCACCCACAATCATCAATTCGAACTCCCGATCCCGGGCGAGAACCGCCGCCAACTGGCGAGCCTGCTGCGACGAACTTTGCGCCGCATCATAGGTGTGACGTCGACCTATCACATGGTTCTGCACACGGCTCCCAACACGCTGCAAACGAAGGGCGAACTCAGCGAATACTGGCGGACAATCGCGGGCGATTATCACTGGCACATCGAAATTCTTCCAATCGTGCAGCAGCGCAGCAAGTCCTACAGCATCAAGGAAATCTACTCGAATGGGTTGCTGCCCGAAGAGGCGGCCGAGCGGCTGCGCCAGATCGATCCAGAGAGACAGTGACGAGTGACGAGCGAAATCCATTGCTGGAGCATTAACTGGTGTTCGCCGGCCGCGGCTAAGATGAGCGGCTTGCGCGGACGGAGTTCGCACGCGCGCAGCGGTTAGGGAACTCGCACGCCGATGACGCGGTTCGAGTACCCGAGCCACGTCCGAACAGCCGAGGGCGGCAGTGCCACACAAGATCATGATTTCGCTAGAGACGTATTCGGGTTGTTGCACTGAGGCTGCCCGTGGAGAGCGGAGCGAAGGATTCACTCGAAACGGAAGACGGGACCCGCAGCGGGGCGGTATCATCTTCAAATTCCTGGTGTTATGCGCGTTCGTCGTTGTGTTGTTCGCGCTCTATCTGGTGCGGCATCCAATGATGCGCTTGGCTGGACACGCTGTGATTGTGGACGATTCTCCGCGTGCGTCGGACGCGATCGTCATGCTCGGCGACGACAATTACAGCGGTGACCGTGCGGCACGCGCCGCGGAGCTGATCAAGCAGGGCTGGGCGCCGCGGGTAGTGGCGAGCGGACGCTATCTCCGTCCATACATGAGTGTTAGCCAGCTCGAGGAGCGCGACCTGATTGCCGATGGGGTGCCGGCGAGCGCGATCATTCCATTGTCACAGCACGCGCGGAACACCCAGGAGGAATGCACAGTCATCGGAAAATTCCTGGCCCAGCGAGGGTGGAAGCACATCCTGCTCATCACGTCGAATTACCACACTCGGCGCGCGGATTACATCTGCTCACGCGTTCTGCCGCATGGAACCGAGCTTTACGTCATTGCAGCGAAGGATTCTGATTACAACCCGAATGATTGGTGGGCTACCCGGCAGGGCACGAAGATGTTTTTCCACGAAATCCAGGGACTGGCCGTTTCGGCGTGGGAGTTGCGGCATAACTCCGTCCAAACGACGGACTGAGCGGTCTTCGGTCGCCCGGAATCGCGGCTTCGGTCCCTCAAAATCGACAAAAACAGGACAATAAGTAGGTCAAGTTACTTGACCAATTTGCTGGCCTTATTGGGAGCGTTTTTGGGGCAATCTGACCCGGCCGACCGGGCGCACGCCCGAACGCGAGCGATAGGGCCGCGGCAAAGAGATACTCGCGTTACGCTGTTCTGCTCGACATGGCGGGCTCCTCGACCCTGGCTCGCGAGGACGCGAAGGCGAGTCCGCCGGCAAAGACGAGCAAACCCGAAACGAGGATCATGTCGGTGCCGACAAACCAGCCGATCAGCTTCGCCATGACTACCGCGTCGACTAGCATTGCCAAGCCGCCAATCAAGACGACCGTCTTCCGGATTCGCGTTTCTGTGAACGCGGCGATCAGCACGATCACTCCCAGCACGATCCATTCCCACCCCAGCACAAGAAAAACGGCCCTGAGCGCGCCTCTGAATCCCGCATCGAGCGGTGTGACAGCCAGCACTTTGGAAATCCGTGGATAACCAGCGGCCAGATGCAGTCCCGCACCGACGAACAGAACCAAACACCCCAGGCCCACGAGCCATTGTGCAACTTTGATGCGACCGTTCATCGAAGTACCTCCGTTGTGATCCGAGCATCGACAACTTGGGCCCGAACGCGGAGTTTACTAAGTCTCGCGGATTGAGTTGGCCTCACCCCGCCGCGAGCTCAAGATTGCATCAAAATGCGGACTTTTGACGCACAAATGATGCCCAGTTTTCGTTTCCGACAAGTGTCCGGTAGGCCGGCTAACCGTGAGTCTGTCCGCTTGCGTTGCTCGACGTTCTTAGTCGAGGTTATTCTTCGTCTGATAAACGCATGAATGATTTCCCCGAGACGCGGCCAGAACAGCCCCAAGCCGACGCGATCGCCGGCGAATTTGTCACGGAGACATTCGACTACGACGGTGGACGGCAGGTCACGGTGTACGTGCCGCCGGCTTCGCCCGAGGCGATCGTGTTCGCCGGTGACGGCCAGATGATCTCTCAGTGGGGAAGATTCCTTGACGCAGAAGACGTGCCCTCGACCATGATCGTTGGCGTGCACCGCCTGGCAGACGAGACGCTGCGGCTATACGAATATTCACCCAAGTTCGATCCGGAACGGTTCGCGGCGCACGAGAAATTCTTCGTCGAGGATGTCGGCGCGTGGGTGCGATCGCGTTTCGGCGTGGCGCTGCCTTCCGAGCAGACGGCCGTGTGCGGTGTTTCGGCAGGTGGAGAACTGGCGCTTGCTCTTGGGCTTCGACATCCCGAGCTCTACGGCGCGGTCTTCTCAGCCTCGCCCGGCGGCGGCTACCGGCCGCCTGACGCGATGCCGAGTCGATTGCCGCGGACGTACTTGGTGGCCGGCACGCTAGAACCTTTCTTCCTTAAAAACGCGCTGCGGTGGGCCGACGCGTTGCGCGATGCAAAGGCGGATGTCGTGATGAGCGAGAGGCAGGCGGGGCACGACGACGAGATGTGGCGACGCGAATTTCCGTTGATGATCCGATGGGCGTTTGGCCGGAGAGCCTCCGATGATAGATAGCGATGGCTTGTACTTCTGTTGTTCAGCCAGCCGGCGCCTCGACGCGCGGCCGAACCGGTTCGAATGCGAATCCGCCAGCTATGATCAGGAGGGAGGCAGCGCCAATCAGTTCGTTGCCGATGAAAAGTCCGACAAAGGGCAGTGTGAAAATCGCTTGCAGCAGGACGGCAAAACCGCAGATCAGAACGAAAGGTCTGCGCAGCTGTGTTTCGTGGAACGCAGCGAGCCAAACAATGATTGCCAGTACGAGCCAGCTCCATGCCATGGAAAGGAAGGCCACGCTAAAGACCGATTGGAGGGTGGCCGGCAGATTCGATGCGGCTACCGCAGGTCTGGAGAATTTTACGTATGCAAGGCAATGGAGAATCGAGCTCGCAAGCAGGACCAAGCATCCGAGACCCACGAGCCATCGCGCAACCTTGTTCTTGCCGTTCATTGAAGCCTCCTATTCTGCAGCCGACCGCAATTAATGTGTCCGGATGGCCCAGGCTACGAAGCAGATTGCCAGCAGATAGAACAGAAACATCAGGCCAAGGTACGTCTTCGCTTTCGGATTTGCTCCGCGAAACTCGTGCCACACGAAAATGCCCCACAACGCCGCGACCATTGGCGACGATTGCCCAATCGCGTAGGACGTTGCCACGCCCGTGTAATTCGCGGCGACGAGGCTGAACACAGTGCCTGTAGTCCAAACGAATCCGCCAAAGAGGCCGAGCAGGTGGCCGCCGGCCGGCGCTTCGAAAAATCCGCGAAACTTCACCGGCTCGCCGACGAGCGGGTTGGCCATGAAAAAGAAATTCCAGATGAAGCAGGAGAGAAGAGCGCCCAGCGTCAGGAATACGACAACGCCGTAAGGCGTGAGTGGCGTGCCCGCCGTGAGCGCACGCGTCGAGAACGGCGCCCAAAGTCCCATCAGAACGCCCGATACGACGCACACGGCGATGCTCTTGCGCGAAACTTCGCGGCTGGCGCCGAGCCGGCCATAGGCTTTGCCGTCGAGGACGACCGCCAAAATGGCGCAGAGCACTCCCGCGGCAAGCATCGCGACGTTCCCCTGCGGCTGTTGGACGTAACTTAGAAACACGCCGACCACGAGCGCGATACCGATCGAAATGGGGAACGCGGTGGCCATTCCGGCCATGTCCATGCCCGCCACGAGCAGCAGGTTCGCCAGATTGAAGATTGCGCCCGCGCCCATGGCCCATCCGATGTTGGAAACGTCGGCAAGATGAACGTTGAACGCGAAGCTCGAGATATTGTGGCCGCTGCTGCCCATGGTGAAGGCGTACAGCAGCGCAGCGAGAAAAATACCGATCGCGTAATCCCAGTAGAAAAGCTCGAAGCGGTATCCCTTCACTCCCTTATAGGTGTTGGCCCACGATCCCCAGCAGATCGCAGTGGCGATCATCATGGCTATCGCCACGGGCAGAGTGTGCGGAGTGAACATGAATGGGTGACATCCTACCGGAAACGACCGGGAGGAGGGAACTACCTGTACTCGTCCACATGATTAGTGACACTCGGCCTTGTGAGATTGGGATTTCCAGCGCTCGAGAAATTCGAGCGGGGTGCGATAGCCGAGGGCTTGGTGTGGACGCACCGTGTTATAGATATGTT
>Ga0335075_10007472_pt1 | contig 16819 bp, 13 predicted proteins | sample Lox_Sample_24_FD_206723 | JGI IMG/M metagenome (GOLD analysis project Ga0335075, IMG submission 206723) | Soil microbial communities from Loxahatchee National Wildlife Refuge, Florida, United States - Lox_Sample_2.4 | ecosystem: Environmental > Terrestrial > Soil > Wetlands | place: USA...
GCTCATTGTCGCTGCGCAGCGAGCGCTCGACAGCGGCCACGGCATTGTCATAGGAGACCGAGAGCTGCACGGTCCGCTGGTTCCGGCCCGAGTGCAGCGTCACCTCCTGCCGCACCTGCGGGCCGTGCAGCACGATGTCGCGCTCGCGCTCGGTGAGTGACTGGTACGGCACGTCGAGGCGGACGCCAAGCTGGCCGGCCGCATACATCGAAAGCCGGCGGCCACCGGAATTCCATGGCAGGACGGCCCCATCCTCGATCGTCTTGGCCGGGTCGGGCACCAGGGTGGTTTCGTCGACCTCAGACCGGACGCCGAGGCCCTGGCAGGCCGGGCACGCGCCGTAGGAGTTGAAGGAAAATGACTCGGCGCTCGGGTGCTCGAAGTGCGCGCCGCATACCGGGCAGGCGATCTCCCCGGCAAACGCTGCGACAGACGGGGGAACGCGGTGGCCGTTCGGGCACACGTGCGAGCCGAGCCGCGACATCATCAGCCGCAGGACGTTCAGTACGTCGGACATGGTGCCGACTGTGCTGCGCGGCCCGGGGATCGGCGGCCGCTGCCGCAGCGCAAGCGCGGGCGGAAGGTGATCAATCCTGTCCACATCGGGGCGCTGGGCCTGAGTCAGCCGACGGCGGGTGTAGGTGCTCAGTCCGGCCAGGAACCGCTGCACGCCCTCGCCGTACAGGGTGCCGATCGCCAGCGACGTCTTGCCTGATCCGGAGACGCCGACGACCGCGACGGTCCGCCACAACGGCACGTCGACGTCGACGTCGGCGAGGTTGTTATGCCGGGCACCCCGGACGCCGATGAACTCGGGCAGAGTTCCGGGCACTGACAGGTGAGCGGTCGCCATTTCACTTATCTTCGCCGTAGGATCACCCATGCCGTTGCCGGGGCTGGCGTGGCAGGCACCCGCGGATCACGATGCAGGCCGCAGCGGTGACCTCGATCAGGGCATCCAGTACTTCAGGACACGCGAGCGCTAGACGGGGCAGGAATTGCCGGACAGAGCGGCGTGGCGCCACGGTTGCGGGCGTCGACCAGTCATCTGCTGAGGCGATGACGAGCCGGGCTCAGTGTTCTCTCGCCAGCAGCGCCTCGACAGCAATCTCCGCCTGGACTGTAACCGGAAGCTCGGCCGGCAGGACCGGGACAGTCGGCAGCTGGCGATCAGTTTCATAACGGCTGATCAGCCTGGGGTCAATGTAGGACGCGCGAGCGACTGCGGGGGTATCGCCGAGCCGGTCGGCAACTCCGCGGATACTGGCGGTGATCACGCTCCTGATCCCGCGCTGAGACGCTGCGGGCTGCGCGCTCGCCAGCAGCAGCGCCATCAGCACCGTAGCGTTCCAGGTCCGGAACTCCTTCGCTGTAAAGTGGCCGCCCGCGTTCTCCGCAATGTAGGCGCTGACGTCGTGCGAGTGCAGCGGACGCCAGACCCCGTCTGCCTGCCAGCTCAGCAGCTCCTCAAGCCCGTTGTCAGCGTCGGCGAGCATCCGCACGGTCGGCCGCACAGCGCTGTCGTCGACGGCCAGCTCACGCCGCTTACCCTCTTTGGCCGTGTAATCGAAGGTGAGACCGTCGCGGCCGACTCGAACGTGCCGTTTCTCGAGCGTGGTCACGCCATAGTGGTGGTCGAGCTCGGCGTACCGCTCGCCGCCGATACGGAACAGCCCGAGATCGATCAGCCGCACTGCCGCGGCTGCCACATGGTCGCGGCTCATGCTCCGGCCGCGCAGATCCCGCAGCACGGCAGCGCGCAATGCGGGCAGCGCGTCAGCGAAGAGCAGCATGTGGTCGAACTTGAGAGCGTCTCGCTGCTGCCGCCACAGTTCGTGGTACCGGTACTGCGTCCGGCCGCGGCTGTCGACGCCCGTGGCCTGGATATGACCGGCTGGGTCCGGCGAAATCCAGACGTCCTTCCAGGCTGGCGGGATCGCCAGCGCCCGGATCCGCTGCAGCGTGCCGGCGTCGGTAACGTGCGCGCCCGACGCGTCGCTGTACCGGAAGCCGTCTCCCGCGGGCATACGGGTGATGCCGGGGCTACGGGGATCAGCCCGGGTGAGTCCGGGTACTGCTGACGGCCCCGGCTCGGTGACTCCGCTCATCCGGTCAGCGTACGACAGCCGGGTCCGGCAAGAACCCCGACGCCGAGGCGTGCTCGATAGATTCGCATTTGCCCCTGTCGTTTCCTCAGCAGATGTTTGCTGTTAACTTTACAGACGCATTCTGCTACGCCAATGCGATCGCCTTCGTTGCTGCTTTACCGCTGAGACCCTAATGGTTAAGGCAGACGTCATTCGCCGTTCGTTGTGATCCAGTCGTGACCCACGCGAAGCTAGGCAAGTCGGCCACCAGGCTGATCGGTGCTTTGGGCGCCGGCTCGGACGCATACGCCCGCAGGAGGAACGGCCAGATGCGAATGGTAAGCAAGGTGTTCGTGGGTATCGCTGTTGCAGCGATGCTCTCGACGTCTGTCGGGGTGGCCATGGCCGACCCGATGAACGCTAAGAACCCGTGGAAGCACGGGCCCGGAAAGCTGTATTACCCAGGCGACTACAACAGCGTGACGCCACGGTACTGCGACGTGGTCGGATCGGGCTCCAACACCATCGAGTACCTAATGGACCAGTACTCGCTGAACTACAACGCGGCCCTGCTGAAGGCTCACAAGAAGTTCAGCCAGACGACAAGCTGCAAGAAGGACCCGACTCCCTTCTTCTACAGCTGGGACGCCCTGCAGAACTCGGCGGCGACGACATCGGGCAATATCGCTCCCAAGCCAGGGTGCGCGAGCGCGCCCCGGCCCAACGGCTCCAGCGCTGGTATCACCGCCCTGTCCTTCAACGTGAAGGTAACCGGCCACAGCTCCGACTACTGCTGGGACTTTGCCCGCTCGTCCCGCGCCAAGGAGTCGAGCGACCCGCCGGCAACCACCTTCGTCCCACTGGCCCTGGACAACGTGACTTACGCGACGGCCAGCACCAGCAACGCGCCGAAGAACCTGACCACCGCGGACCTCAATGCCATCTACTCCTGCACGGCCACTACGTGGAACGAGGTTGGCGGCACGTCGACCGCGACGATCGACCCGCTCCTGCCACAGCCCCACTCCGGGACTTTGGCCTTCTTCGAGGCCGCCATCGGCATCACCACGCCGGGACCCTGCGTGACCCAGCCCACCTCGCTGGAGGAAAACGAGGGCGTCAACTCCATCTTCGCGACCAACTCGGCGAACGAGATCATCCCGTTCTCGGCCGGCAAGTGGATTTCCCAGGCGTACCACTCCCCGAAGTGCGCTAGGTCGACGTGTAATCCTGACGGCAGCGGCGTCTTCATCAAGTGCAACAACCCGAAGAGCGGACAGAACGACTTCGGCTGTGACGTCAACGGAAAGCTCGTCCTGAACGACATCAACGGCACCAGCCCGATCACGGGTTCAGGCTCCAAGACGGTTCTTAACAAGCATTTCACCATCGGCTTCGTCCGGGCCCTGTACGCAGTGGTCCGGGGGACCAACTCCATCCCCAAGTACCTGCAGCCGTTCTTCGGCCGCACGGACAAGAACTCCTTCTGCAACAAGACGAACCAGACGAAGCTGATCCCCGCGTACGGCTTCGAGGCCAACCCGCACTGCGGCATCCCGAACAACGAGACGGTCTAATCACAGGCCGCTGACCAGCAACGTGGTGCCGGGGACTACCTCCTCGGCACCACGTTGCGTTGGCGGCGGCGGGTGACGACATGATCTTCTCCCTCATTTGCCACAGTTTCCTATCTGTTAACTTCAGAACGGCCCTACGTGCTTTATCCTGCCTTGGAGCCGTCCGTGGAGACGGTGCGACGGTTCGGATCTGGACTGTCTAGGGGGCCAGGAGGAGCGCAATCGTGAGCGAAGCAGCCGGGCGCGGGCTGCCAACTAAAGCCGGCGACGACGTGCCACGCACGATCGTGTCGCGGGCATCTCCTGCTGACCGCGTATTCCGCGGCATCCTGCGGGCCGCGGGCCTTTCAGTGCTGGTAATCACGGCGCTCATCCTGGTCTTCCTGGTGATCCAGGCGCGCACAGCGCTCGCGGCAGAAGGCTTCCGGCTGCTGACCATCCCGGGTCTGACGCCGGGCGACAACAGATTCGGAGTAGCGGCGCTGCTCCCCTACAGTGTGCTGATCGCGGTGATCGCGATCGTCTTCGCCGTTCCGGCCGGCTTCGCGGCCGCCCTGTATATCTCCGAGTACGCGCCCGCGAGGCTACGGCGGCCGCTGATCGCCGTAGTCGACGTGATGGCTGCGCTCCCCAGCATCGTGGTGGCCCTCTGGGGCCTGATCTTCCTGATGCCGCGGATGCTCGGAACAGACTCCTGGCTGGGTCACTACCTCGGCTTCATCCCGTTCTTCCACGTCCCGGCGAACCCTGCTCCCACCGAACTGGTGGGATCGTCGTTCATCGCCGGGACAGTCGTCTCGATCCTGGTGACTCCGATCATTACCTCACTTTCCCGCCAGGCTTTCTCCCAGGCCCCGCAGGGCGAGCGTGAGGCCGCCTATGCCCTCGGATCGACTCGGTGGGGCATGGTCAGAACCGTCGTCCTGCCGTTCGGCCGGGCCGGAATGATCGGATCGAGCATGCTCGGCCTCGGCCGCGCGCTCGGGGAGACAATCGTCGTCTCGTTCATCCTCGTCCTCAACTCCAACTCGGCCCTCTTCAGCCCGCACATGCTGCAGAGCGGCGGGAACTCCATCACCTCCGAGATCGCCAACAACATTTTCGTCTTCGACCCCAGAGGAAGATCATTTCTGATGGCGGCAGGCCTGGTCCTCTTCGCGGCCACGCTGAGCATCAACACACTCGCATCGATACTGGTCAACCGGTCCCGCTCCGGCGCGACAACACAAGTGGACTGACACTGATGACGGTAGGAACGACAGAATCCAGGGCAGCCGGCCCGGCGCCAGCATCAGCTGCGGCGCCGGAAACCCGGGTGCGGATCCCCAAAGTCACCGGCACTGGGGCAGCGACCCTGGGCGGAGCAGCGGCTGGCTCGCTCGCGCTGACGTGGATTCTGTACGAGCGGGTACTGCCGTTCAGCGGCGTGCTCGGCTTCTGGATCTGCTGGTACGCGGTCTTTCTGGTGGCCTACGCCGGCATGGCAATGATCCAGTGGAACCGGCGGGAGGCCGCTGACCGGCTCAGCACGGTCGCGTTCAGCACCGGTGCGGCGCTGGCCTTCGCGGTCCTCGCGATCGTGGTCGGCTATGCCCTGGCGAAGGGCTGGACCGCAGTCCAGCACCTGCACTTCCTCACGCAGACGATGGAATACGCAGCGCCGACAGCCCCGCTGAGCGATGGCGGCGTCCTGGCCGCAATGGTCGGCTCGCTCGAGCAGATCGGCCTGGCGACACTGTTCTCGGTCCCGCTAGGCCTGACCGGCGCACTCTTCCTGGCCAGCGACGTCGGCGGACGGCTCGCGCGGCCGGTCCGCGTCATCGTCGAGGCCATGACCGGGCTGCCCGACATCGTGGCGGGCCTGTTCATCTTCAGCCTGTTCATCCTGAGCCTGCACATCCTGTACTGCGGCGTCCTGGCAGCCGCGGCACTCAGCGTCACCATGATGCCGATCATCGTCCGATCCGCTGAGGTCGTGATCAGGCTGGTGCCTGGCACGCTGCGGGAAGCTTCCTATGCGCTCGGCGGAAGCCAGTGGCGTACCGTCTGGAATGTAATCCTGCCGACGGCCCGTCCCGGGCTGGTCACGGCAATCGTGCTAGCCATGGCGCGCGGCGTCGGCGAAACCGCGCCAGTGCTGTTCACAGCCGGGTTCACCAACAACCTGAACCTCAATCCGTTCAGCGGACCGCAGATGAACCTGCCCTTGTTCATCTGGAACTATGCGCACGTCATCGCGGAGGTCCCGGCCGATTTCAGTCGCGGTTTCGGCGCGGCATTCATCCTGGTCGTGGTGGTGCTGATCCTCTTCACGACCGCACGGTCCCTGAGCGGATCCGCCGCCGGGCAGCTTAGCCGACGACAGCAGCGCCAGCTCCGCCGATCCGCGGTGAACCCGTGATGCTCTCGACCCATGCCACCCGCCAAGACCCGACCCGCCACCCGGTTGTCCGGATCACCTGAGGAACTCCCCATGCCTGCCAACACTTCCGTTCGCTCGCGGCTCCTTCGCGCGGCTCTGGCGCTGACCGGAGTGGCGTCGGTGGCCGCAGGCTTGCTGCTGCTGCCGTCGGCTCCGGGTTCGCTGGCCGCCAGCTCGGCCGTGGCGCGCGGCAGCGGCGTGAAACCGCCCTCGGGAAACGGAGTGACGGTCTTCGGTCCGAAGATGTGGGATCCGAGCACGCGGTCGTATTACCCGTTCCGGAGCACCGTGACGGTCAGCCAGACCAGGGATCTGGTTCACCAGTCGGTGCGAGTGTCGTGGACCGGCTTCACGCCGACCAACTGGCAGGGAGTTCAGCCCTATAGCCCGAGCGACACGCTCTATCCGGTGATGGTCGCTGAGTGCAAAGGCACCGACCCGACGCTGAAGCACCTCAACCAGTGCTACGGCGCCGACTATGAAGGTAACTCGGCGACGTACGGCACCTGGGGTCCGTACAACGCGGTCTATGAGGCGACCAGCGACTCACCGGGGTCGGTTGGCACCGGCGAGGCAATCATCGACCTTGAGACTGCCGTGCAGAACCTCGCGCTCGGCTGTGACTCCTCTCGTCCGTGTTCGCTGCTGGTCATGCCTGCCCAGGGCGGCAACAAGGTCACCAGCCGCGCCGACGCCTATACGAACGGCCCGTACACCTGCAAAAATCACCGCAACGACGGTTCACCGAACCTGATTGCGACCGCCAGCAACGACTTCGGCGGTTTTTACAGTCCCTGCTCCTGGGACGCGCGGATCGTCATCCCGCTGCACTTCGCGCCAACTCCGTCGATCTGCCCGACCAATGGCGCGAAGCTGACGGTCGCCGGGTCGCCGATGCTCGGCGAGGCGATGGCGCAGTGGGACACCGGCCTGTGCAGCGGCTCGCATCCGCTGACGGTCACCGACATCTCGTCGGTCGCCGAGACAGAGGCGATCAACCAGCTGTACGGCGGCCTGGCCAGTGTGGCGCTGACCACGCTTCCCGCCACCGGTACCCCGTCGGGAGACAAGGACTATACCTACGCGCCGGTGGGCGTGTCGGCGGTCGATATCGGCTACTGGGCCGACCGGCTTTCCACCGGGAATCCGCAGACCGGCATCAAGCTCACGCCGCGGCTGATGGCCAAGCTCCTCACCACGTCCTACAACCTCGAGGAGGTCGGCTGCCCGGCTCACGGCAGAAAGCCGCCGGGCTGTGACCCGGACATCAAGCCCAGCAATCCGACCAACATCTTCGCTGATCCGGAGTTCACCGCGCTCAACCCCCAGATCTCTGCCCCGCAGAACGCCAATCAGTTTGCGGACGTGCCGATCGTGCTGCTGGGCGACAGCGACATGACCTATGAACTGACGCGCTGGATCGCGGCCAACCCGGCCGCCGAGGCCTTCCTGCAGGGCACGGCCGACCCGTGGGGCATGACCGTCAACGGCTACTACAAGGGCACCAGCTATCCGACGACCGCCTTGTCCACCAGTGACCGCTCCGGGTACATTCAGGCCGCCTACTCGCCCGTTGCCACGCTGAGCGAAGAGGCCAGCGATGTAGCCCTGGGCGCTCCGCCGGGCGATTCGTACGACCCGAGCTGCCCGCACGTCACCAGCACCTGTCCGGACGGCCCGACGACGGCGTTCTCGCCGGAAGCGTCGGGGTCACGCGCGCTGTTCTCGGTTCTGGACAACGGCGACGCGGCCAACTTCGACGTGCCGGCCGCAGCGATCCTCAACAACGCGGGCCGCTACGTCGAGCCGACGGCCGCGTCCATGGCAGCAGCGCTGAACTCCATGGTGACCGCGAAGAACGGCATCACCAAGCAGGTGAGCATGTCCAGCAACAACCCGGACGCCTACCCGCTGACCATGGTGATCTACGCGATGGTTCCCACCAGCCATATCCCGCGGACCAAGGCCGCCCTGATCGCCCGGTGGCTCCGCTATGTCGCCGGGCCAGGACAGAGCCCCGGCCGGACGCCGGGCAAGCTGGCGCCTGGCTACCTGCCGCTGCCGAAGAAGATGGCCGACGAGACGCTGGCCGTGGCCAGCGAAGTCCAGAAGGACCCTGGCGGCACCTCAGGCTCGTCAGCCAGCTCGTCGACCACTACCAGCCCGGCCAGCTCGGTCACGAGCAGTCCTAGCCCGGGCGGGAGCTTGTCTGCATCACCATCGGCGAGCATCTCCCTGCCCGCGGTCCACCCACGGCTGGCGACGGTCGCGGTCCGTGACCCGCAATCTGCCGGCGCCATCCGCTACGCCCTTCCCGTCGTGCTCATCCTCGGCGGCCTGGCCACGCTCGGCGGTGCGGCCGCACTCGTCGGCGGCGGCTCCGCCCCGACCGCTGCTATCGCCCGGCTGAGACGCACGTACCAAGCAGGCATCCAGCGCAGGAGAAGACCGTGACCCCCCTGGTGCAGAAGGTCGTCAGAATCGCCGCGGCAGTGGCTATCGCGGGCGCGATAGCGATCCCGTCCGCGGTAGCCGGCGCCTCGGTCGTGCAGGCCGCCCCCTACGCGGCGATCAGCGGAGCCGGATCGTCATGGAGCGCGCTGCTGATCGACGAATGGACCGCCCACGTGGCGACCGCCGATCAGCTCACCGTCAACTTCCAGCCGAACGGCTCCGCTGAAGGGCGGCAGCTGTACAAGGAAGGCGTCGTCGACTTCGCCGCATCCGACCCGCCGTTCCGGAACGGGACCGACAATCTGGACCCGAACGGCAAGGAGTCCGAGCTGCCAGTCGCCTACGGCTACTCCTACGTGCCGGACACCGCAGGCGGCACCGCCTTCATGTATCACCTCGACGTAGGCGGCAAACTGATCACTAACCTGCGGCTGTCCCCTAAGACAATCATGGAGATCTTCACCGGGCAGATCACCACCTGGAATAACCCGCAGATCGAGAGCGACTACGGTGGCACGCTGCCGGATATCCCGATCATCCCGGTGGTTCGCTCCGATGGATCTGGCGCGACCTACTTCCTGACTCGATATTTCGCCCACATGTTCCCGGCGCAGTGGAATGCTTTCTGCGCGAAGGTGACCCACGGAGCCGTCACCACCAACTGCGGGCAGACCGAGTTCTACCCGACCTCGGGCTGGAACCCGAACACCAAGGCGGAGAACGGCTCCACCAACATGGCGAACTTCATCACCTCTAGCTACGCTAACGGGGCTATTGGCTACGACGAGTACGCCTACGCGCTCAATTCCGGCTACCCGGTGGTCTCGGTTCTCAATCCGGCCGGCTACTACGTTCAGCCGACCGCTAGCAATGTGGCGGTCGCGCTCACTCAGGCACAGATCAACGAGGATCCGAGCAGCCCGAACTTCCTGCAGCAGAACCTCAACGACGTCTACACCTACACTGATCCGCGCTCGTACCCGCTGTCCAGCTACAGCTACCTGATCGTGCCGCGGGTTACGGCGGGCAAACCGCTTCCGCCGGCCTTCCAGAAGCCGATGGGCAGGAGCCTCAGCACGTTCATCGACTACTTCCTCTGCGCTGGCCAGGGTGACGCAGCCAACCTCGGCTACTCGCCGATTCCGCTGAACCTGGTCAAGGGCGGGCTGCTCCAGGTCACGCACATCCCGGATGCCGGCTCCACCCCGAATCCGACGACCATGGCTGGCTGCGATAACCCGACCTTCACCAACGGCGTGCTCACGGTACTGAAGACCGCTCCGGAGCCGAGCAAGTGCCAGTTCCACACCGAGCCACTCGACTGCACGGGGAACGGCACGTCAGCAACTTCGAGCCCTAGCACCACGGCGAGTCCTGGCGCGAGCACGAGCAGCTCAACCACTCCGGGCAACTCAAGCGATCTCGACGGCAGCGGGACTAACCCGGGAGGAGGCAGCACCAGCGACGGCGCGGTCGCCACAACAGTGACCGGCCAGGTCGTCAACCTCGCATCGGACGACGCAGACCAGCCGGCCCTGGGCGTGCTCACCGCCGTCGCCATCATCGTGGCGATTGGCGCACCGCCGACCCTGGCCATCTGGCTGCGGCGACGGCGCGGGCAGTCATCCGGCTAGCGCCTGACCGGACCTACGCGGATGCAGCCCGAGCACCCCGAACACCGTTGAGGAGCACATGACCGCGCTTGACGGAGCCGAGCTAGGCTCGCCCGCCACCCACCCGGCCACACCTGCCGAACCGGCCAGCATCGCTGAGCCGGCCAGCATCGCTGCCCCGGCAGCGCCGGACGCCGGTCGCGAGCCAACGCCGGCGCGAACCCCTGAGCCAAGAGTGCCGGTCAGCCGGCGCCAGATCGTGCAAGCGGCCGGCCTGGGCGTCATGCTGCTCGGTATCTTCCTGCTCGGCTTTGCCGCGTATCTGTACGGCCTGTCTGGCGTGCAGGAGGGGCGAAGCCAGTCGGTCCTCTACCGGCAGCTGAAGTATGAGCTGGCTAACGGCGTCGCACCGACCGGGCCCACGACGCCAGGCGCCCCGGTCGCGATCCTGGATATCCCGAGCATCGGCGTGCACGACCTGGTGGTGGTCGAGGGCACGACGTCCCAGAACCTGGCACTCGGGCCCGGCCACCTGCGTGACTCGCCGCTGCCGGGACAGGGCGGCATGTCTGTCATCTACGGCAAGCGGGCGACATTCGGCGCGCCCTTCGGCCGCCTGGCTGAGCTGCGGCCGGGCGACAAGATCACTGCGATCACCAGCCAGGGCGCGTCGTCCTACACAGTTGAGGCGCTCGGCAGCAGCCGTCGCCTGGTCGAGGACCCATCGCCGAACCGGCTCATCCTGCTGACGGCCGGATCGTCGACTGTCCCCACGTACTACGTGTACGTCGACGCTGACCTCACGTCCAAGGTCCAGCCGAGTCCCGGCAACCTGCCGGATATCGGCCCGCAGGAAACGGCCCTCAGCGGCGATGACATGGTGCTGGCGATGACCACCCTGCTGGCTCTGGCGCTGGCACTGGTCTCCGTCGGCGGAACGGTCGCCGCCAACCGGTGGTCTCCCTGGCTCGCTTACCTGTCCGCTGCGCCCGTTGCCCTGGTGGTGCTGTGGATTCTGTACGAGAACATGGCAGCTCTGCTGCCAAACGTGTACTAAGACGGCTGGTGAGGCAATGGCCGAGTCGTGGAGCGGAGCCTTCCCGGTGAGCGGGAGCTCCGGCGGCTACTCCGACGGGCAGGGACCGGTCCCGCCGCAACCGGGCCCCGCCGATGCCGAGCTAGGCGGGAGTTCGCGTGAGGTACTTCTCACCTCTCCGGGCCCTCCCCTGGTGGGCCTGGAAGCGAGAAGCATCTCTGCCTGGTTCGGTCCCAACAAGGTCCTGGACCGGGTGTCGCTGCGGATGGAGCCGGGCACGGTCACTGCGCTGATCGGACCGTCGGGCTGTGGCAAGTCCACCTTCCTGCGGATACTCAACCGGATGCACGAGATGGTCACTGGCGCTGAGCTGGCCGGGCAGGTACTGCTCGGCCACGAGGACATCTACGACCCGAGGCTGCGGCCGTCCGAGGTGCGGCGCCGCATTGGCATGGTCTTCCAGAAGCCGAACCCGTTCCCGGCCATGTCCGTCTACGACAACGTGACCAGCGGCCTGCGGCTGGCCGGCCTGAAGGTCGGCAGCAAAGACGCGGTCGTCGAGGTCAGCCTGCGGCGGGCCGGGCTGTGGAACGAGGTCAGCAACCGGCTCAAGGCAGCCGGCGGTTCACTGTCCGGCGGCCAGCAGCAGCGGCTCTGCATCGCCAGGTCACTCGCGGTCGAGCCGGACGTGCTGCTCATGGACGAGCCGTGCTCCGCGCTGGACCCGACGTCCACCCGCCGGATCGAGGAGACCATCGACGAACTCCAGCACCAGGTGACCATCGTGATCGTCACTCACAACATGCAGCAGGCGCAGCGCGTCTCCAGGAACTGCGCGTTCTTCCTGGCCGGTCCCGACCGACCTGGGCATATCGTCGAGGCCGGCCCGACCGACCAGCTGTTCAGGAACCCCACCGATCCGCGGACTGCCGACTACGTGCACGGCCGGTTCGGCTAGTGTCAGGACCCTAGTGCCTCTGACGCTAATCTCGGGACATCCGGAGGAATGACTATGGGCACGTGGCAGCTCGACCCCTTCCACACCCAGATCGAGTTCTCGACCAAGCACCTCGGCTTCATGACCGTCCGCGGCTCGTTCCGCGAGGTACTCATCGGCTCCAACATCGATCCTGACCACCCGGAGCGCTCGTCGGCGGAAGTTACGATGCAGACCGCGAGCGTCGACACTGGCAACGACGCGCGGGACAACGACCTGCGTCAGTCGATGTTCCTCGAGGTGGACAAGTACCCGGTCATCACGTTCCGGAGCACGAGCGCCGAGCAGACCGGGCCAGATCAGTATGCGCTCACCGGCGACCTGACCATCAAGGACACCACCCGTCCAGTCACGATCGAAGTGACCAAGGTCGGGGAGATCAACGATCCGGAGATGATGGGCCACCGGATTGGCTACAGCGCCCGCACCCAGATCAACCGGCGCGACTTCGGCCTCTCGTTCGATTTCGTGCGCGACGGGAAGATGGTCGTCGCCAACGAGATCCAGATCTCCATCGAGGGCGAGCTTGTCGAGCAGAAGGAACCGGCCGAGACGACCTCGAGCTGAGACACGCTGACACTGCCGAAGGGCCGCGCCGGAAACCGCGCGGCCCTTCGAGTCCCGCCGCCCTGCTTTCGCACCACTCGGCACGCTTGCGTGCTGTCATTTATGTGCCCATTCTGAGATTCTTAGCGTGCATGCGCCGTTTGGGCGCATCAGGCACGGCCGCACCCGCGGCGCACGCAAAAGGAGGAGCAGGCAGTGACCGATTCTTCCCTGACCCTGCAAGGCGAGCAGCTAGCACCAACTCGATTAGAGCCGAATGCCATCGGGGTGGCCCAGGATACGGTCATCGGAATGGCATCGTCGGCGCCAGCCGCGTCGATAGCGCTGACCCTTGCGCTGATCGCTGGGGTTACCGCGTACGGATCCGGGCTGATCATCCTCGTCACCGCCATCCCCATGCTGGTCATCGCCAATGCTTACCGCCGGCTGAATCTGTGGAACGCGAATTGCGGTGCCTCGTTTGAGTGGGTGGGCCGCGCGATCAACCCGTATCTCGGCTTCCTGACTGGCTGGCTTATGATCGCGGCTTACATCATTGCGACGGTCAGCGGCGTGGAGGTCCTCGGGCCGTCCGTCCTGGCAGTCTTCGGTAACACTTCCTCGAACTCATGGGGCTACGTCGCCATCGGTACCGGAGTAGCCGTGATCATGCTGGTGATCGCTGTTGTCGGCATCAAGATCACCGCGCGCTCGCAGGTCGCCATGGCAGTCGTCGAATACGGGATCCTGCTCGGAATCTCAGCATGGGCTCTGGTAGCTGTCCTCGGCCACCAGGCCGGCACCTTCCACATCACGAGCGGATGGTTCAGCCTCACCGGCATCGGCGGCAAGGGCAGCATGGTGGGCGGATTCCTTGCGGCTGTCTTCATGTTCACCGGCTGGGACGGCACGGTCTACGTCAATGAGGAGACCCGGCGCCGCAGGGCCAATCCGGGCCGGGCGGCACTGATGGCGGTCGCGCTGCTCGCGATCATCTACACCTTCTGCACCTTCTCCCTCCAGGGCGCCGTGTCCCCGTCCGCCCTCCAGAAGAACTCGGGCTCGGCACTCGTCTTCATCGCGCAGTCGCTCGGCGGGGGCTCCTGGGCGAAAGTCATGGCGCTTGCCCTCGCCCTGTCCGTGATCGCGACCACGGGCACCGGCATCGTGCTGACGTCGCGTCTTGTCTATGGCATGGCGAGCTACCGCGTGCTGCCGGAGTTCCTCGGCAACGTCTCCCGCCGCTACGCAACGCCGGTCTGGGCGAGCATCATTGTCGGCTTCCTCATCATTGCCCTCACCTGGGTGTACCTGCTCACCAGCTCGGTTCAGGCGGCATTCGACTACGTAGTGGATGTGACCGGCATTTTGTTCGCCGTCTTCTATGTCCTGACCGCGCTGGCGACCATTGCCTACTATCGCGTCCGCATCTTCAGCAGCGCCCGAGACTGGATCATGCTCGGTCTTCTGCCGCTGGCAGCGGCAGGGTTCCTGATCTGGATGGTGGTGCAAGATCTGCGTACGGCCGGTTCAGCGGGCACGCCAGAGCTGATCTCGCTCGGTGGCGTGGTCGCCGCAGGCCTCCTGTTGCTTGTTGTGGCGCGGTTCGTGCTCCGGTCGTCGTTCTTCGGCATCCGCCGGGAGAAGGCCGGCCGCACCGAGCCCGCCGAGTCTTAGCGTCCGGCACCGCCGGGTACGGTCAGCGGACCGTGCCCGGCGGCCATGCCTCCCAGATCGTCCAGAGCGGCCGGTAGCCCTGCTGGCTCCAGAACGGCATGGACAGCGGATTGACCTGTGCGTAATGCAAGAGCATGACCGGCACCCCGGCCTCGGCCGCCTGCCGGTTCAGCTGGGCTGCCATCGCCGCACCCGTGCCCCTGGCGCGCTGGTCGGGCCGGACGCCCATCAGTAGCAGGTAGCCGACCGGCTCTGCCCCGGTCATCGGGGCGATCCAGCGCGCTCGCGCTGGCTGCTCAGCGGCGAGCATGCCGACTGGCTCGCCATCTCGCTCGGCGAGCCACACCCAGGGCTGCGAGTCAGACAGCAGGTCTGCCAGTTCCTGGCGCAGGGCCGGCTCTGTCGATGCCCGTTCAGTCACGCCGCCGAAGTTCGCATCGAACCTGACCACCTCAAGGCCGAGCCGCACGACGGCACCGAGGTCGGCCGGCCCCGCGCGCCGCACCCGGAGCCCGGAATCAGGCTCCGGCCCGGCAGCGCCATCGCCGCGAGCTCGCGCGTCCCTCGCTGCGACCACTGCCAGCGGAGATAGCCCATGCCGCACCAGCGGTATCACACCCCCGACGTCCCGCGCCGGCCAGTTCAGAACCGCGGCGCAATCGCCGCCGGCGGCATCAGGCCGCCCGGCCAGATGCTCTCGCCAGCGGCTGAGCAGCTCGTCCATCGCCCGCCGGACATCGGGCCCCGCCACCTGGACGGTCAGCTGATACCGGCTGGCCGCGCCCCAGGTCAGATCCAGCGAGTCCGCCGGGCCTGACCAGTGGCCGCACGAGCCGGCCGCCTGCACGTGACCGCCGCGCCCGGTCACGACGAGTTCTGCGCCGCAGCCCGGCGGTAACGGCGCCGGCTCCGGCAGCAGCGGGTCGAGCGCACGCCAGCGCGCGCGAACATCGTCGCGGAGCTCGCTGAGCGCCCCGCTGGTGCTGGCGGACACTGGCTTCACCCCCGCTAGGTTACCGGGACGGCTAGTGGCTCCTCCGCGCCGCGAGGGCGTAACCGACCCAGCACATACCGCAGATGACCGCGGCCCAGGCCGCCGCTTAGCCACTCAGATGCCGGAGCTGCAGCGGCAAAATCGGCCCGCGCGAGCGGTGCGATCGTCGCGCTAGCCTTTTACCGAGCACGTCAACCTGCAGACCGCGATCAACGCCTGGTCGGCCGGGCCCGGCCGGACCGTAGAGGTGCGCGGAATCACGATCCCGCCGCACCATGGAGATATCTCGCTGCAGCAGCTGGTGGCAGGCGAGTCGCTGCCGCCGCTGCGGCTGAGACAAGGGGCCTTGACACGCGCGTGGACACAACCAGCGGCGATGGCGTGGTTAGCTGACAGCCTGACAATGGGCACGATAGACGCGTCGGGCAGTTACTCGATTGCGCTCCGCCGGCAAGAGTCCGGTCTGTTGACGGTCATCGAAGTCTGCCCGCTGGCGGCCATGAGGAGCTGCCCGGAGGCGGCCACCCCGGTCGCTGCATCTGACTGCCCAAATGCGCTGCGGCCGCGCAAAGAGCCGCCGATCTGGCGCTAGACCTCGGTCGGCTGACGTGCCGTCCGAGCCGCACTGAAGCGGTCGTTCTGTTGCGCTAGTGTGCCGCCGGGTGCGGGCTGAGCGTTCGTCGTCTCCGGCTCAGTCTAGGCGGGCGATTCGGCGGATGAGGGTTTCCAGCATGGCCGGGCGGTCCAGCGGGCCTAGGCGCAAGTAATCAGGCCGGGCCGGCTTTTCCAGGGTGGCCACGCCATGCAGGGCAGCCCAGAGCAGCCAGGTGTCGGTGTGCGGGTCATCGCTGGGGCTGATCCCGGCCTGGACGCAGTTCACGATGGCCTCTTTGACCAGGACGAAGGTGGCGACGGCGTCGGGGGCGTAGCCGCCGGCCGCGAACATCAGCTGGTAGCGGGCTGGGTGCTCCCAGCCGAACCTAACGTAGGCCAGGCCTGCGCCGACCAGCGCGCGGGCCGGGTCGTCCTGGCCGTCCCTGGCGTCCTGCACCATGTTCCGCAGCTGGTCGAAGCTGGTGGCGAGCAGGTCGGCGATGACCGCGGCGAGGTCGGGAAAGTGCGCGTAGATGGCGGGCGCGGTGATGCCCGCCCGGCGGGCGATGCCGCGCAGGGTGAGGGCGGCCGGGTCGTTCATCTCGTCGACGAGGGCGATCGCGGCCGCGGTGATCTCGTCGGCCAGGCGCTGCCCGGTGCCGCGCGGGTTCTGGGTGCGTGACGTGGTTCCCACGCCTTCACTTTACAACTGTTAACCGATGATCTAGGGTGTGAGGCACGCGCTTTGGTAAACGCGTGTATAGCCAGGGGAGGCCCGCAGTGCCGGTGACGCTGGTGAAGGACGAGCTGTTCCAAGCGCAG
>Ga0335075_10007473_pt1 | contig 16819 bp, 23 predicted proteins | sample Lox_Sample_24_FD_206723 | JGI IMG/M metagenome (GOLD analysis project Ga0335075, IMG submission 206723) | Soil microbial communities from Loxahatchee National Wildlife Refuge, Florida, United States - Lox_Sample_2.4 | ecosystem: Environmental > Terrestrial > Soil > Wetlands | place: USA...
CTGGCTCGCTGCTTCCAACTGCAGGACGCGATCGCCGTGCTCGAACTCGACCGGGTGCTGGACGCGGCTCCGGACGATCTGGACGGGCATCGCCTCGGGCTGAGGGCTTCGCGGCAGAAGCGGCTGGACACCATCTCGCGGAGCATCGAGGGTCTGATGGCCCGCATGGATGCGGCCGCGGGCACGGCCAATACGAAGGTGTTGCTGCACCCGACGGCGTCTCCGGCTGTAGTGCGGTCGAGGGAACATGTCGCGAGTGTCGTCGACGACTTCCACGGGCGGCTCGGGATCGAGTCCGGCCGGCAGTCGCTGGAGGCAAGGCAGTGGGTGGACGCGGCCTCGGAGGTCAGGGACAAGGTGCTCGAGACAGGTGCAGAGCGTGTCGATGTGTCCAGGCGTCTGGGTAACGTGGTCCTTGTCCGGGCCAGGTCGGTGCAGGTCAGGCTCTCCGGCGGGATCGCCGAGCGAGCGCTCCGCCGACACGGCGGGGAGAACGAGGAACGCGACGAGCAAGGCTGAGTAAGCCATCGGCTCGGCGAACCAGGCAGACGCATTAGCACGGGCCGAGATGCCTGTCACGGTACACATGCCGGGCGAGAAGGACCACACATCGAAGACCCTGACGCCCTTCTTCCCGTTGGCGTAGTGCACGGGCAGCACCTTGGACAGCGCCCGGCACAGCAGGCGGTCGGCATAGCGACCGGAACCACGCGGACGGCGCTCGAACAACTCGGCCCCAGCTTCAGCCGCCGGCGCAGCGAGGCGCAGAAGGTCAGCTACCTCAAATGCGGCCAGCGACCAATCCACGTCCGTGGTCAATCAGCCAGAGTGGCACCGATGCTCCAGGTTCGCCACAATGCCGGAACGAGCGACATGCGGCAGATCCGGACGTTGCGCAGCTCTGCAGCGGTGCAGGATAGGTGCCATGACAGATCACGCCATCGTCGTCGCCGATGCGGACGGGACCATTACGTGGTGGAATCCCGGCGCGGAGGTGCTGTTCGGGCATAGCGCGGCGGCCGCGCTAGGCCAGAGCCTGGACCTCATCGTGCCGGATGCACTCCGAGCGCGCCATTGGGCCGGGTTCCAGCGGGCGATGGAGGCGCCGCGGGTGAAGGATCTGGCAGCTGACATACCGGTACTGTGCGCGGACGGGCAGGTGAAAGAGTTCGCCGGCCGTTTGCTGGTGCTGAGCGACGGGCTTGGTGCAGCACTTGGCGCGACGGGAATCTTCGCTGCGGCCGGAACCACCGGGATCAAGCCCTTCAGATGATCCGCGAACCGAGATAGACAACATCCCAGGCCCGGCATGACAGCGCGTCGGACGCCATCGTCGTGGAGGCGCGGCCACTGACGGCGAGATCGCCGGCCGCGACAGTCACGGTGATTACCATTGCCTGCCATGGACTTCGACCGGTTCACGATCACGCTGCTTGTGCTGCGCGATGACGCACCAGAACTCACGCCGGAACAAGAAGATGCGTTGCAGGACGCGCGCATGTCTCACCTCGCGGACCTGCACCAAGCCGGCCATCTGCTCGCCGCGGGCCCACTGCTCGACCGGACATCACAATTCCGCGGGGTGTCCATCCTCAACGTCGGCGTTCAGGAAGCCCGCGCGCTTAAAGAGAGTGACCCCGCCGTCCAGGCTGGCAGGTTTGCCATCATCGCCTTGCCGTGGATGGTCCCACCCGGAGCGACGAGTTTCTCGCCGACCCGCTTTCCACGGTCGGCATCCGAAGCGCTCGGAAGCTAACGCCGGTCTCAGTGGCGACAGCCTCGCCACCTGTGAACGTCTACCTTCTACGGCTGCAGCGACGAGGCCTGCTTCCATTGCCGAAAGGGCCGCCCCCTTACGACGGCGAGCCTTAAGGCATAAGTCCGATGCAGAACCCGAGGCGCGACCGCCATCGCGGCATGAGAGCGCGTCGACGTCGGCACAATGAAAGCACCAGAGCCGCGAGGGCTCAGGGCGTGGCCTGCCCTTCGAGCAATGATCGTAGAAGAGTCTCATAGCTGGCGGCTGAGAAGCAGAAAAGGCCCGAGATCTTCAAAGGGCTCTTTGTCGACGAACGAGTCATAATCGGTCTGCCGCCCCAGGCTGTGCCAGGTCACCACATCGCCGGCGCGCTCGATGACAGCGGTGATCGAGCCGCACCCCAGGCCACCGCACTCAGCGCACACATACAAAGGAATGCGCCCGTCCGCCAGAGGGGATCGGTCCTCTCCCAGCAGCTGACGGACGGCCTGCGCGTCGAACCCCGCGGGCCAGTTGGTAACCAGCACCGAAGCATAGGTGTTAGCCAGGTCGACCAGCCGGACCCGTTCGGAGACCAGCCGGCCCAGTTCCTGGCCGCCGACCAGGAAGTCGAGGAACCGCCGTTCAGCGCGACGGCCCCCCGCCACCTCCACTGCCGGCAGGCGGACTGGCACCAGGCCCAGCGTCAGCACGCTCTCCACAAGCATGAGACTGCCACGAACCGGCAATGCGAGGTGCGCCGGCGACGCGGCATAGGACGCGTCGTGCTGCGAGGATCGTCGGATGGAACATGCTGATGTCGCCTCCAGCGATGCTGCTGCGGGCGAGGTCTTCGAGCGGCTTGTTAACTTCCTGAACCGGCTGGACGACGCACACTTCTTCTATGTGCTCGGCCACACCAGGCCCGACTCCGTGATGGTCACTGTCGCCGTGCCCGGCTGGCACTGGGAGGTCGAGTTCATGGCCGACGGATCTGTAGAGGTCGAGCGCTACGAGTCGGTCGCAGGCGTCCAAAACGACCCGCAACTGCTCGGGGCGCTGTTTTCTGACGCCGACCCTGCCTAGCGCCCAGCGGCATGACAGCGCGTTCCGACACCGCAGCGATTGTCGGGGGCGGCGGAGCTGGCATCGCGGCGACCGGCCTGCATCGGCGACAAGCAGGGCGCTCTGTGACAGGCTGGCCACAGGAACCCCGGGATGGGCCGCATGCGGTCAAAGGAGAGCGCTATGAGCGTGTACAGGGTGACCGAGATTATCGGGACAAGTAACACCTCATGGGAAGACGCCGCAGCAGAGGCGATCAGGACCGCCGCCGGGACGCTCCGCGATTTGCGAGTGGCCGAGGTCGTCAAGCTGGACATTCACCTGGACGAGGGCGGGGCGATCACCTATCGCACCAAGCTCCAGCTCTCCTTCAAGTACGAGCACGAGCACTGAGCCCAGATCAGCCGCACCGCCGGCTGGCGGTGGAGTGCGCGAGCTTTCCAAGGCCAATCTCTGAGCCATGCCTGGATGGTCCTTGCTCCGCATCGTAAACACCCGGAAACATGCGCTCGATCTGCGGCAGTGAGCGCACTGGTCAGGGCCACGCAGTTGCGGTAACCGTAGCGCTAAAGCTCTGGCGCTCGCCTGGGTGGATCTCCATCATGAGGGCATGGACTCATTCGACGCCGTGTGGCGGCGGATCGAGGCGCACGCTGGCAAGGACTTCCGGACAAAGACCGGGTTGCCGTTCACGTACGAGGTCGTCGGCACGAGCGTGGTGCCAGACCGTACCGGCTACCCGCTGCATGTGAGCAACTTTCGTGCCGCCTTCGATCTTCTTCCGCTAAGCGGGCCCGGCCAGATCAATACCCTCGTACGGGGTCCAGCGTACGTTTACGCGATTCTTGCTGATCGGAGGATCGTTCAATAGGAGGAATCCTGCTCACCCGGTAAGCGGCATGTGCGGTAGTCGGGCCCTGGTCTTGGCTTTCCTTCGGCCGCTCGTCAGCTGCGGGGACGAGCACGACACCGTTCCGATCGCGGCGATCCGCGCGGCAACCGCCATGCCAACTGGGAGCGGCACGCTGAGCCCACGGCGACGGCCAGCCGCCGCTCACCCTCGAGGGAGCGGTGTGAAACCCGCTCCTCCAGGCGCCGAGAAGCCGACCGCCTGTCTGAGGAACCGGCAGGCCAGCGCGCCGGCCACCTCCCAGCCTCGCCGACGACCGCCGGGGCACGGCTCGGTTCAACCACTCCTCAACCGTGCCGGGGAAGACCTCAAGCCCGCAAGCCCGACCGCAGGGCTCTGACCTGGTCAGACACGACGCTGCCCGATCTCACCGCAACCCCTGCCCGGATTGGCTCGCAGCCCTGCGGCCAGCGGCGATGATCTCGCCGTATACCGCTTGAACTGGGGTTATATGTGGTGGCAGGTGTTGGGTTCGAACCAACGTAGGCTGAGCCGACGGTTTTACAGACCGTTGCTCCCAGACTATCGGAATGGCCGCTGAGCTGGCCAAACTTCCATAAGTGTCGGGTGAATATCCGCGCCTGTCCGCTATATGTCCGTGCCGGAGCTGGGGTAGCGACCGGAATCTGCGGACAGCCGCGGACAGGGTCCGCATGCACGGTCGTCCGGGGATGGGTACTGGTCCGCTACCCCTGGCTGAAGAGACCTAGATGCGGCAGCAACTGCTCCGCGGCGCTGGTGAGTTCGGTTGCCACTGCGATCGCAGACCGGGCATCGCCCGGCGTAAGCCGGGCGGCAGCGTTCACCGGATACTCGATGTCGTTGCGTTGCCGCCGCAGTCCGCCGTACCGGTCGAACGTGGCGCCGAACTGGCCCCTAACGACAACCTCGACGGCGTAATGCCCGCCACGCGTGGTCGCGCGCAGTCCCTGCTGTGCAAGCAAAGCGTTGCAAGCGAACCGTGCTGCGTCGTAGGCGAGCGTGAACGCGCTGTCGGGGTCGGTGTCGGCGGCGCCGACCGCCGTGCTGAGCGTCCGGCGCGCCTTCGACAGCCACGGCTCGCCGTCGGCGGTCGCCCCGGTCAGTACCTCAAGCTCGGCGCCTGCGAGCATCCGCTCGATATCGGCCTCACCTCGCTGCCACCGGGTCATGCGACCCCTCCCGCCACGCCGGCAGCCCGGTGAATGACCGGAACGTAAGGCCTGGACTTAATCTCCCGGAAAAGGGGCTCGACCGGATCCGCCCACTGCCCTGGCGAGCAGACAATAGGGTTGACCGGCCGACCCAGCCGTGATTCCGCACGCTCGGCTGCGGCGTACATGGCGACCCGGTCCGGAGTCCCCACCACCAGCACATCGACGTCATTCGGTGGCCGGCCGCGCTGCCCCTGGTATCTCGCCGCCCACGACCCGAAGATGGCCACCAGCACCGCATCCTCAAGACCTGCGAACTCGTCCGCCACCACCACATGCGGGCCATAGGTCAGCGTGAGGAGCTCCGTGAGCGGCCCAGCCAGACGCGAGCTTGTATTCGCTCTCACCAGCCGTGAGCGGCCAGCAGGCCGAACGGAGAGAATGTCCGCGTCCGCCAGCCGCCGCACCTCGCCGCTTACCGTCGACTGTGGCGCTGACAACCGCCGCGCCAGATCAGCGATCGTGTACTCCTGATCCGGATGAAGCAGCAGCATCGTCAGCAGATCAGCCTGGTGCTGCGACCTCAGGACCGGCAGCAACCTCGGCGCATCACTCCGCATTAGCCGATCATATCATCGGTCTATGCGTTATATGGCACAGTGACACACGACGCCCTAAGCGCTGCGCCAGTGATGATCCAGGCCCACATCGCTATCCAACCGGAGTTCTACCACCTCGCCGCGCAGCTGCGCCAACTCGGCGCGCTCGTCGCGGGGTCAGCCCATCGGCCTCGCCCCGCTCCACCCGGTCGCGGGCGATCCAGTTTCCCAGCGCGCCCTCGTTAATGCCCAGGTCACAGGCGACCTGGGGCGATCGGCTTCCCGGTCTCCCGCACGATCCGCATCGCGCCCTCAGGGAACTCTGGATCGAGCTTCCGTCGCTCTTCCGGCATGGCCAGTCCTCATGGCCGATGCCTCCTGGATCCCGGGGGGAAGCTCAGACCACGAAAGCCCCGGTCGCGCTGGTCGCAAAGTGTCGGAGTACGTCGTTCGTGAACGGCGGCACGCCGAACATCGGTTGGAACCACGCCCTGGAGGAAGTCGACCACGGCCAAGGGCAGCGCCGCCGCCGCTGTACCTCAGCGAGTTGTAGCGGCTCTGGAACGCCCCGGCCTTGACGAGTTGCTGGATGTCGGTCAGCGCCTGGGTGACCGCGGGGTTCGACCAGGCGCCCTTCGTGTTGGACTCGAGCGCGTCGGCGACGCTGGGACCCCCGACCCGGTCGGCGAGGTACTCCAGGTACATCAGTCCCGGCCACTGGTCTCCCTCGGCCAGCGATATCGGGGCGACGTCATGCGACTTCAGCGTGGCAACCGTGGACAGCAAGCCGCTCCACGTCATCGGGAACGTGAGGTGGTAGCTGCTGAAGATCTGCTTGTTGTGGAAGAGGTACACCTGCTGGGTGCCCGAGAGCGGCGCCACCAACTGGGCCGGCGCGGTCACGGCGGCCAGGCACCTGCTCGAGCTCGGGCACCGGCGCATCGCCGCTATGTCGGACGGCCGGATGCCGTATTCGGGCGAGCCCGCCTGCACGGCTACCGCGCTGCCCTAGATGACGAAGGCGTCCCCGTGGACGCGAATCTCATCCGGCTCGGGGAGTTCCGCTACGAGTCCGTTTACCGGCACGCCCTCGACCTGCTGGCACTCTCCGACCTCGTACACGCCGAAGTCCGCTGGCTCAGCGCCGTCATCGACGACCTCAAGTCCGGGAAACTCAGCTGGGACCACGGCCAGATCGCCGCCCAGGCAACCGAGACCTTCTTCGAGTCCCGCCAGCCCCTGACTACGCCCCTGCGACAAGATCCCTCAACCAGCCCAGCCGCTCCCGAGACCCGACGCCAGGCCGAAGGCTCATGCGCCTGGCCGCGATCGCTGCGGCCAGCTGAGGAAACGTCAGATCGCTGCGAAATACCCAACGCGAGGTTGATGAGACAGCCTCGCATCCAGCCAGGTCAGCGCGATGCTCGGCGCCAAGAACGGCGAGAACCTACACCCTTTGCAGGTTCTCACCGCAATGTCCTCTGATATCGAACATTCCGACAGATCAGGCCGTTCTCGCGGACAATTCCCGGGACTGGCCCCGCCCTCGCACGAACAGCTAGACCCGCCACCGTGGCCGACGTTCTTGCCACGCTGCCAGCGGCCAGGATCGGGCTCGTCCCGGCGGCCCGGCATGCCGACATCGTGCCCTTGATCGGCTGGTTCGCTGATCAATTCACTGATGCGCTGCCGGTCGCCGCAGTCCTGCGGTCCTGGGAGGACCGCTTTGGCGCCGCCTTGCTGCAGGTCGGATTCTCCAAGATCCGGCTGCTGATCCGCCGCCCGCCGCGCACAACCGAAGCCGCTCAGCGAATAGCTGCCGAGCAGTTCGCGTTCAGCAGCGAGCGCCATCACGCACTCAGCGACGACAACATATCCGGGATCACCGAAGGCCTGATTCGCAAGCCGATCTCGACATTGATTTCCACGCTTGGTTATGGCATGTGCTCCCCACGCGCATGAGGGAGGCCGCACGTGACCGCTGGTCCGCCCAGCCTCGTACTCACCTCGGCCACCTCAAGTACTACAACGGCCAGATCGCCGAGACCACCTTCACGCAATAAGAATGCGCGTCAATGCGCCGCTCCGGCCTGAGGAGGAGCATCGGCCGGTATTGTCACGCAAGGAGCACGTTCACTGATCGTCACTAGTCCGTTAGGAATGGGGAGACGCGGATCAGTTGATCACCCGCAGCAGCAGGCGCAGGAACGGAATGGTTGACTCAATCTGACGGCGATCATCGCGAAGTGCCTCTACAGCCAAGACGATCGCCAGCCACGATACTGGGTCCTCATTATCCGCGAGGTCGATCGCGAGGTGCTGCTGGCGGATGAACTCCCGGGAAACGTTTACACGGGCTATGCCATGGCCGGCGACCTCGTAACTCTTTACCGAGAAGTCTCCGACAGTCGCCGTCATCTGCCCGACGGGAGTTTCAATGCAGTACCTCTTCCCGAACCAACCCACATGACGGACAGTGATAGCGGGCTGACCGCCAGCGGTCACTTCAAACCGGGTGGGGCCGGTGCGGGGGCGGATCGCCGCTAGCTCGTTATCGCCGGGTCACGCAGCGACAAGCTATTGCCGTCGAGCCCATAGATTCTGACAACCTCGAACTGCGTCTTCCCTTCATCATCCTCGATCGTGAACCTCGGCCTGGACCACTTGCCGGCTATGACGTAACGCACCCTTGATCCTTTCGACGTCGGCGACGGCGGACCCAGAACGCCGCCCCGGAGGTCATTCACCGACCTTTCTAGCAGCCGTCGCGCCAGACCACCCACTGATGGCCGTCGGGTTGCTCCAGGGCAGCTAGAAGGAGGGCTTCGATGTTCGATCGCAACTGAGCCTTGCAGTGTCGCACCGTGCCCGGCGGCTCACAGGCCAGCCGTGATCCTGAGCAGGGCCAGCCCGGCCGCAGCGGCGATGATTGCGGCGATGACCAGCCACGCGGCCGGCGTCCCGAGGTTGAGGGTCCAGCCGACGCTGAAGCGGGTCGCGACCACGATGGCGGGGTCGTCGCGGTTAACGTAGAGCAGGCCGGCTTTCCAGAACCGGTCGTCGTCCCGGTCACTGACCGTCGGCGGGCCGGGCCGCTGCTGCCTGTCGGCCAGCTGGGCCCGCTGGCGGCCCGCCCGGATAGCCGCGGTGATCAGGATCAGCACGCCGGCCCCGGCCGGCACGAGCATCAGGGCGGTGTGGGCGCCGGACGGCTGGCAGACGCGCCAGAGCTGGAGGGCGGCGAGCAGCAGGGTGACGTCGACGAGCGCGAGCAGGGTGAGCGCGGCCCGGGCGTAGGTGGCCAGGAGCGTGCGGTAGCGGCGCAGTGAGCCGGCCGGGTCAGCGGCGTCGATGTCCGGCCGGGAGCGGTAGACGAGCACCAGCAGGCCGGTCCCCACGCCGGTGACGTACAGCTGGCCGATCACCAGGGCGAAGGCGCTGACGGGCGACCTGGGTACCGAGCGGCCGCCCAGCGCGGTGAGGTGGGAGGGCAGGTAAGGGTAACGGGCGGCGCCGGTGATGGCGGTCGCCGCGATGACGGTGACGGCCGGTATCAGCCACCGGACGGGGAACGGCTGCGGGCGGGTGCGCCAGCTCGTGTCGGCAGCCATCGTCTGCCTGAGCCCGGCGAACCAGGACTCGGCCGCCTTGACGGCAGTGATCTTCTTGTGCGCCAGCCGGAAGCAGCCGACGTCCGCCGTGACCTCAAGCAGCAGGATAATCCGTGGCAGCCACCATGAACCGTGACCGCGCAGGGCGATCACCGCGGCCGTGGCGCACGCGGCCACCGCCGCGGTCCGCCAGCGGTAGGCGCGCCGCTGGCGGGCGATCACCGGCTCGCCGGCGCGGGCGGCCGGGACCCTGACCCCGAACTGCAGCGTCGGCCGGGTGACCGCCGGCGCCGTGCACATCAGCGCCCCGAACAGCGGCACGACGACGTACCCGGTCAGGATGGCTGGCGTCATAACCGGGTCCCGGCCGTGCTGGCCGCGGCTGGCACGGCCGGGAACGCGAACTGGGCCACGACCGCCTCGCAGCGGGAGATGATGTCGTCGGCTGGCAGGCCCTGGGCGGCGGCCTCGGCGAGCAGCGTCCGCAGCCGGCCCGCCCAGTCCTGCTCCCAGCCAGGCCGCGGCGGCCCGCTGGCGGCATCGCGCGCCGCGACCGCGCCGGACTTCCGGCCGATTCGCAGCAGCCCTTCCTGGCGCAGCAGGTCGTAGGACTTGTTCACGGTGTGGAAGTTGATGCCCAGGTCAACCGCTAGCTGCCGGGTGGAGGGCAGGCCAGCTCCGGCAGGCAGGTCTGCGGTCGCGATCGCCTCCACGACCTGATCCCTGATCTGCTGGTAGATGGGGACGGGACCATCGGGCTGGATGCTCAGCTGCATGACGGGCTCAGTGCTGCCTGAGGCTGATCCACAGGTCAGGCACGATGACCGCTGCTGCCGCCTGCGGCCACAGCAGCGGCGCGCGGCAGGTGAAGCTGACCACCTCCCCGTCGGCCGCCGCAAAGTACCGCTCCGGGCTGGTGAACCGCCCCGATGACAGGCGCAGGCTATGCTGCCCGGTCTCGACCGGCAGCTCGACGACCCGGTCATTAGCGATCGATCCAGCCGGCTTGCCGTCGAGCAGGATCTGCCACGCTTGCCTGCGGCCAAAGATCCGCCCCGTCCTCGTTAGCGCCAGTGTCGCCGTGGCCATTTGTTCTCTCCTCTCACGTTCCGGGCTGCCGATGCGAACGTATTTCGGCCGGGGACCCGGCGTCCCGCGCCGCGGTCGGTGTGGGGATACCGCGGCTGGGCCTGGCCCCGGTGATGAGTCGCTCGCGGTCGAATAGCCGGGCCACGGCGAGGCAGGCGGCGCAGTCGATGGCCAGCAGGCCGCCGGCCAGGGCGGCGGCCACCGCGAACGTCGGGCTTATCACCTGGAACGACATCAGTGCGGCCAGCGCGACCGGCGGCAGGCTCCCCAGGATGGACAGCTGCTGCGCGACGCGGGTATCGGTGGCTGTGGCCGAGACCGCCAGGCCGACCCAGATCGCCCAGGCGGCCAGCAGCGGGATGAAGACCAGCGCGGCGGGCAGCTGCGGGGCGCGCCGCACGGCGGCAGCCACCGCCGGGCTGGCGGCGATCTGCGTGATCGCCACGAAGACGCCGAACATCAGGTAGGCCAGGGCGACCGCGGGCATGAAGATCGCCGCGGCCTTGCCGAGCAGCAGCTCGCCCCGGCTCACCGGCGTGGTCAGCACTGGCTCGAGGGTCCCCTGGTCGCGCTCGCCGACCACCGAGTACGCGCTCATGATCGCGGGCACGAACACCGGGACCAGCAGCGGGAGGAACAGCGAATAGTCGACCCGCTTGTCCAGCACCGCGCCCAGCGCCGACGCCTTGAGGGCGAGGATGGACGCGGTGGGGCCGATCAGGAACACCAGGGGCAGCACCGCCGCCGTGACGACGATAAGCCGGTTGCGCCGGAACTCCGCGAGTTCCTTGCGCACGACGGCGCCGATGCGGGCACCGCTCATGCTCATCTCGCCTGCTCCTGCTCGTGCTCGTCGATCAGTTTGAGGTAGACGTCTTCCAGCGTGCGCCGTGTCTCGGCGATCGACAGCACGTCCGCCCCGCCGGCGACCAGCGCCCTGGTCACGGCGGGCGCCGACAGTGCCGGATCCGTCACGGTCAGCGTGTAGCCCGCGGAGCCGCCCTGCCGGGCTTCCCCCGGCTCGTCGCGCCGCCAGTCCCGCACGCCGGGAAGGCCGCCGAAGACCTCTGCCGGCCCGGCCAGCGGCGCGGCGGTCGTGACGGCCAGCGACCTGGTGAACAGCTCCTGCCGCAGGTCATCGGGCCGGCCGATGGTCCGCAGCCGCGTGTTCATGATCGCCACCCGGTCGCACAGCCGTTCTGCCTCCTCCAGCCGGTGGGTGGTGAGGAAGACCGTGACCCCGCGCTCGCGCAACCCGGTGATCAGGCCGTGCACCTCGTGCGCCGCCACCGGATCCAGCCCGGACGTCGGCTCGTCAAGGAACATCACCGCCGGATCGTTCAGCAGCGACCGGGCCAGCGCCGCCCGCTGCCGCAGGCCCTTGGACAAGCCCCCGGCCACGTCGTGCGCGCGGTCGGCGAGGCCGACCGAAGCCAGCGCCTCCGTTATCCGCTGCTCCCGCCGCCGCAGCCCATACAGGCGCGCGAAGTACCCCATGTTCTCGGCCACCGTCAGCCGCTGGTATAGCCCCGGAGACTCCGGCATCACCGAGATCCGCCGGCGGATCTCCGCCGCACCTTCCGGCCCCACCGGGATGCCCGCCACCGCAGCCGACCCGGATGTCGCCGAAATCAGCGTCCCCAGGATCCGCACCATCGTGGTCTTGCCCGCCCCGTTCGGACCCAGGAACCCGAACACCTCACCGCGCGCGACACTGAACGACACGTCGCTGACCGCCACCCGCCCGCCGAAGACCTTGCCCAGATGGCTGACCGCAATAGCCGCGGGCTGCTCCCCGCGCGCATCACCCGGCAGCGCCGCGGCGGACGGCGCCACAGTCCTGCCTGTCACAACCACCCCTGGTTATCAGTTCTATTTGCTATAGGTGTTGTAGTACAGAAGTGTCAGCATGACAAGGTGCGGTCCAGTCACGAAAACGCTCGAAGAAGGGGAACGACGGTGCCAGCAACGACCAGCAGAAGGGGCGGGAGGTGCCGGCTGCCATGAAGAGCAAGAGGCCGCGGATCGCGCTCGCCATCCGAACGGCCTCCCGGACCCCAACACCGTTGCACCCGTCGGTCAAGCCCCTGGGCTCCTACAGCGTGATCTGGGCCTCCCTGTCGAAGCTGACGAGACTGGCGGCGCCATCGTCAACAACGTGTCGCTCGCGGCGCTCGCCCCCAGCCCCGCGACCCCGCTTACTCACTGTCGAAGACGGCGGCGTTCAGCCTGACCCCAGTCGCGCGGATGCTGCTGGCCGCGCAAGGGATGGGCGCGCTGACCGGGCCACGAGAACGTTGAGCTGCGTGCGGGTGCACGCCGTGCTGACCGGGCCAGTGGACACCGACATGGTCCGCGATCTCGGCATCCCGAAGTCTCCTTCCCCCAGTCCGTCGCGCAGGGCATCTTCGACGCGGTCGAGGCGGGCCAGGAGGCCAGTGACGGCCCTACCGGGCCTCATGCGCTGGCCAGGGCGTTGGCTCGGTTTAGTCGTGTGCGCTGGTGGAACCAGCGTGAGCGGGCCTGGTGGCGGCGCCGCCAGGTCAGCCATCGGCTGGCGTGACCAGGCGGGTGCGGCCGGACGAGGCAGCCGGCAAGCAGCCGGGCGATTTCTGGGACGGTCAGCGGGATCATCCCGGCCTCGGCCGGCCTGGCCTGATCAGGCGTGGCGGGTGGCGGCGCCTGGGTATCGGTGCGGCCTTTCAGCAGCGCGGCGGTGACCGCGCAGATCGCCAGCGCGGCCATCACCAGCACGACGTGGCGGGTGATCGCGGTATAGAGGCGGGCCTGGCACTGGTCCGCCCGAAGCTGTCCTTTCCGAGCTCAAATCCTCCTCAACGGGCCAGCGCAGCCCCGCGCCGCGGATCAGCCTCGTCTTGGTCAGGAGCTGCCCCTGGGGCACGTAGCAGTAGTGAAAGGCCAGCTCGCCGGTCGTCAGGTGGCGGCGGACCAGGAGGTGATGGCGCGGCGCGGCTGTGGCGATCCACGCCCATGCCTACACCGCTCGCCCTTGGAGCCCTTCCCGGCGGTGCGGGACTTCCCAGCGCCTTGTGTGCTTCACCAGCTGCCTGACCGCCTCCGCGCACGCCAGCGTCGTCCCCGCGGCCAGGGTGAGCGGGAAGCCCGGTGACCGGGTTGCGGGCGCCGTAGCCATCTGGCACGAGCCCGTCACCAAGGCGCAGCAGCGGCATCGTCTGCTGCCGCGGGCCGCCCTATAGTCGTTTCATGACCAGCGCGGAGCAGTCATCCGCTCCCATGAGCCCGGCCGACACGGCCCGGGCGGCGGACGCGGACCGCGAGGCCGCCGCCGAAAAGCTGCGGGTTGCCGCCGCCGAAGGCCGCATCGACTTCGAGGAGCTGGACGACAGGCTCGGCCAGGCCTACAGCGCCGCCACCTACGGTCAGCTCCGGGCCCTGGTAGCAGATCTGCCTGTCCAGCCCGCTCCCATGCCGCGGCATGACGCCCTCCCCGAACCCGAAACACTTGCCCTCAAGACCACGGGAGGACGCAATCTCAAACAGTCCGGCCGGTGGACCGTGCCGCGGCGGATTACCGCCGAAGCCCCGACGGGGTTCATCACGATCGACTTCACCCAGGCAAGCTGCGCGCACCGCGAGGTCGCCGTGGAGGCGGTGACCCGGTCCCCGACCGGGTGGATCAGGCTGATCCTCCCTGACGGCTGGGCAGCCCGGATCGGGCCGTCAAGCACCAGCACCTCGCACATCAGCAACAAGGCCGCCGAGACCGCAGACCCGGGCGCGCCGACCGTCATCGTGACCGGACACCCGGTACACGGCTACATCAAGATCAAGCAACGCCGCCGCAGACGATAACGACCGACGCACCCGCCCTGCATACCCAGGGTCCCGGCATAGTGGCGTGATGTCTGTTTTGGTCATGGCGGGCTGAGCCCGAGGGTGGCCAGGGTGCGGGTGGCGTCGCGGGCGTGGTGGCGGCAGGCGGTCGCGATGCTGGTGTGCCCGGCCATTTTGAAGATTCCGATGGAGAGGTTGCGCAGGGTGGCCACGACCTGTCGTGAACGCTGAACGAACTCGCGGAGAGCGAGGACGCCGGCGCCGCGTCCGAGCCCGTTGGCACATCTTGGTCGGCGCGGCCGACCGTTACCAGAACCGGACATCCCAGTGACCCGGCGATCACCGAAGGCCGGCGGCTGCGCGAGGCACTCCAGGCATCGTTCGATGGTTTCGGAGCATGCATGCCGCAGCCAGCTACCCCGGCACCGGGATGACCATCTCGTGCAGTGGGGCGTCCAGCTCCTTGGCGAGGACTGGATAGCCCTCAGCGAAGCCCGGGACAGGCTGCCGCCGCCAGACCTGGTGACCACCACAGGCGATCCCCCGGGACAGGCCAGCCCTAGAATGCGGACGCCGGACCATGTTCGCCATTCCCGCAGGGCCTCTCGGCCGGTGGTCCTGGGCGCGGAGCCGGCTCATGCAGGGCGCTGGCCGAACTGATCCAGCAACGCCGGCTGCCCTTGCCGCCGGACTCACCGCTCGCGGCAGAGCGCCAGTGGATCCTTGCACGGCGAGTCATGCAGATCGCCCAGAACCCGTACGGCACCGCCATCCCCCTCGCCGACCTCCGGCACACGGTAGACGTCATGATGGAGAAGGTCGAACGGTCAGTCCATGCCACCTGGTCCGGCGGCGGGATACAAATCGACTCACACGACATCCGCTGGATCCACGCCCAGCTCCAGCGCGAGACAGGTGACCGGCTTGAACCGCCGTGGCCAGCACCTGATCAGCCCGGCCTCCGGACACGATGGCCGTGGCAGGGCTACTCCCCGAACTAGCCCGCACGATCCTGACCGAGGTGCCGGCTGCTGCTGTCACCGGATACGGCGACCTTGTCGCCACGAACTTCGCCGCCTTCGGCTGGGCGCTGGGCCTCAACAGCGCGCTGCCCGTCCATGTCGAAGGCGCACTCGTCATCCCCGAAGACGACCGCACAGAGCGCTGGCCGCTTGTCCGGCTGCACGCTCAGCGGTAGCAGCAGCCAGGGACTGACGATGGCGCGTGCTGCCGCGGGCGCGCCAGCCCGTATTCCGGGTCGCGGATCGGGCCGGTGCCATCCCTGGTCCGGCCCGGCGTGGGCGAGGCACCCGATGGTGCTCTCGGCCGCGGCTAGCATGCAGGGATCCACGCTGGGCGTGCGAGCGGCAATGCCCGCTCGCAGGCAGATCGGAGGCCAACCGTGAGCGACCCCGAGGCTCCGGCGACCGCGGCGCCGGCTGCAGCCGGGGGAAGGGCTCGCAAGGATTCCGATGAGCGCCGGTTCCGCCAGGAGGAGGAGCGCGCCATCGCGAGCCTCGCGGGCTGGATCGGCCATCCGGCCATCCCATCGATCGTCCGGGATGCCACTGCCACAGTGGCGGCGACAATCGCGCCGTTCGCGCGTCACCTCTCCGAGCAGCGGGAGGTGATCTGGTTCTGCTGGGGTGCCTTCGGGATCACGCCGGTCGAGCCGGCTGGACGCTCCGTGGCCACATGTGGCTGCTGACCCCTGCCGAACGCGCGGCGATCGAACCGGCCTGGTCTACCACCACGGGCATCCCGGGCGAAGTCGCTGAGGCGCTTGCTTCCGCGGGAGTTCCGCTCGATCCGGGCTGGGCGGGCGACCTGGCGATCATCGCCGAGATCCTCGTCCTGGAAGCGACCGGGATCGCCATCCCGTGGGAACTCGCGCCCCCGGACCTGGCGGACGGACTGCAACCGCCGACGACCAGCGCCATCCAGATCGACGCCCGCTGCACCGAGCACCGACGAGGGATCGGCGAGCGCGCAGAGCGCAACGCCGGAGCGCTGCGTCGCTCCTATGAACACCATCTCCACGGGACTCAGCCACCAGCACCCTATGCGGACGGCGGCAAACGTGCCACGCCCCGGACCACCCTGCAGCGCCGGGCAGCACGGTATCTGTTCGGTAGTATCTTCCGGGGTCCATTCCCGGGCTATTCGAAGCTATAGGCTGACCTAAGCTATGATCTTCCTGTCAGCGCTGTACCGGTTGTCAGGTTCAGGCTTTTCTTCTGTGATCTTGGTCGACGGCAGGGGCACTTGACGTTGGGCAGCTGCTTCTCGGCGTCGGCGGGCGAGTTGAAGGTCTTCATGAACTCAGCCATCCGGCCGGGGCTCGCGCAGCTTGGCGGCCAGCGCGGCCATGTAGCCGGTGTAGTCGGCGGGCTTGGCCGGGTAGGCCACGTTGAGGTAGCGCATAAACAGGCTCAGGCTGCGGAACACCCGTGTGCCGGTCAGCAGGAAGACGCACCGGCGGTAGCGGCGGACCCGCAGCAGCCCGCCCAGGCTGTATTGCACCTTCCGGGTGAACGGGTTGATCTCGACGATCCCGGCGACCTGCTCCGGTCGCGTCGCCGCCGCGATGGTGGCGGCCCCGCCGGAGATGGAGTGCCCGACGATGACCCCGGGCCCGCCCAGCTGGCCGGTCAGCGCGACCAGGTCGCCGGCGACGTCGGTGCGGGTGATAGATGCCCAGCCCATGCTGGACTCGCCGTGCCCGCGCAGGTCCGCGTTGGCCACCCGGTAGCCGGCCTCGGCCAGCTTGGGGGCCAGGAACCGGTAAACCTGCCGGCGGTCGCCGATACCTTGTGACAACACCACGAGCGGGCCGCTGCCGGTCACGTCGTAGGCGA